>Ga0193735_1000372_pt1 | contig 14114 bp, 15 predicted proteins | sample U1m2metaG_FD_145080 | JGI IMG/M metagenome (GOLD analysis project Ga0193735, IMG submission 145080) | Soil microbial communities from a riparian zone of the East river system, Colorado, United States - U1m2 | ecosystem: Environmental > Terrestrial > Soil > Riparian zone | place: USA: East River... | reverse complement strand
ACCCAAATACGCGTTCAGACCTTCGGCAGCCGGCTTCTTTCCGAACAGGGTTTCGGCCAGATCCTTCTCGGTGACGGGAGCTTCACCCGGTTTTGCTCGCTCGTATTCGGCGAGCTCGAGAATGAACTGTCGTATGAGCGGGATGTCTTTCTTCGTCGCCGCAACGACGCGCGTTTCGCCGGATCTACGATTCATTGGCGCATTATCAGACTGGCAGAATCGGGTGTCAATGCCATCTTTCGCGCATGAATCAAACATTCATCCGACTATTCGCGGCAGCACTGATTGTCAGTGCCTGCACGTCACCTTCCACCCAGGTGGAAGGGACTGTCATCACACAGGACCCGTCAGGCGACCGCCGACTTCCCACCGGAGTCAGGCTCGATCCCGCGGGCGCGTCGTACGATCTCGGCTCGATGCCACTGGCGATGGTGCTTTCGCCCGAGAGGGACCGCATCATCGTGCTCCTGAACGGTTGGAGAGAGCAGGGAATCCAGGTTGTCGAGAGGACCTCAGGACGGGTGCTTCAGACCATTCCACTCCCCGCGGTTTTCCTGGGACTGGTGTTCAGTCCGGACGGAAAATCTCTGTACGTATCGGGCGGCGATCAGGACGTCATTTACCGGTTCGACTGGCGCAGCGGCGCAGCTACTCTCGCCGACAGCGTGGTGCTCGCGGTGAAGGACAAGGGAAAGGATGGGACGCGGTACCCGGCCGGCATCGCTGTCTCGAAAGATGGACGAACCCTATACGTCGCAGAGAATCTTGCCGACTCACTCGCGGTGGTGGATCTGGAATCACGTCGAGTGGTACAGAGGCTGGCGACAGAGCGATATCCATACGGAGTCGTGGTCGGGCCGGATGGGACCGTCTACGCGTCCGCGTGGGGCGGGTGGACAGTGTCGATCTTTCCTTCGCGGCCAAATGGAACTCTTGATGTAGGCACGCGCACTCGGGTTGGACGACATCCCTCGGCGCTTGCGCTCAACCCGAGCGGCTCCCGGCTTTTCGTCGCGTCCGGAAGCACTGATAGAATCAGCGTTCTCGACACGCGGGCGCGTGCTGTGGTTGCCACGCTCAATGATGCCAATCCGGCCGAAACGGGTGAAGGAAGCACGCCAAACGCGCTGGCGCTCTCTACCGATGGCGGGCGGCTTTTCGTCGCCGAAGCCGATAACAACGCGGTGGGTGTGTTCGATCTTTCACCGGCCACCGCAGGAATCTCGGGCGCGACCGGAAATGATGCGTTGCGAGGAAGGATTCCCGTTGGCTGGTATCCATCGGCTGTGGCCGTCGACGGCGGAGATGTGCTGGTGATCAACGGCAAAGGGCGGGGCACCGGAGCGAATCCGAGACGCGCACAACCCGGACATCCGATGCCAGCGCACTCTGGGGACTACACCCTCGGCCAAATCAACGGCACACTGGCGATCGTTCCGGCGGTGAGAGCATCGGCTTCCGAGCTCGACGCATTTTCGCAGCGTGTGGCTTCGGCGAACGGTTGGACCATCGCCCGGCGTGCCGAGAAGTATCCGCCATTCGAGCACGTCATCTACATCATCAAGGAGAACAGGACATACGATCAGGTCCTGGGCGACCTGTCGCAGGCAGATGGCGATACATCGCTCGTCTTCTTTCCGCGACCGGTGTCACCCAATCACCATGCATTGGCAGAGCGTTTTGGGATCTTCGACAGGTTTTTCGTCAACGCCGAGGTGAGTGCTGACGGGCATAACTGGTCGACAGCTGCATTTGCGACTGATTACGTACAGAAGACCACGCCACAGAACTACTCGGGGCGAGGACGTAGCTACGATTATCAGGGAACCAATCGTGGCAAAATTCCGGAAGATGATGCGGCGGAGCCATCGAGCGGATATCTGTGGAATCTCGCAAACCGCGCGGGCATCACATACAGGAACTACGGTGAGTTCGTCGACGAGCCGGATGAACCGCCTGGAACGAGCGCGCGCCGGTTTGTTGCCACGAAGCAGGCCCTGGTTGCCCACACCAACACCGAGTATTCGGGATTCAACCTGGCGATCACCGATCAGACACGCGCCGACATCTGGCTGAAGGAGTTTCGGGAATTCGTACGGGCGGGGAATCTACCGGCGCTCGAGATAGTCACGCTTCCGAACGATCATACCGCCGGCGGGTCGGCTGGGAACCCTACACCGCGGGCCTACATGGCCGACAACGATCTGGCGCTCGGCAGAATCATCGACGCGCTGACGAAGAGTCCGTTCTGGAAGAGCACGGTGGTGTTCGTGCTCGAGGACGATGCGCAGGACGGGCCGGACCATGTGGACTCGCACCGCTCTCCACTGCTGGTGATCTCTGCCTACGCCAAGGGAGGAGTTTTCCATCGATTTGCTAACACGACGGACGTGCTCGCGACGATCGAGGAGATACTCGGACTCGGCCGGATGTCGCCGTTTGATCACTATGGGCGGCCGCTGCGGGAGATTTGGCAAACGACGGCGGATCTCAAGCCCTATACGGCACTGCGGCCAAGCGTGCCGCTCGATGAGAAGAACCCGAAGCGCGGCGCGATGGCCGAGGCATCGAAAAAGCTGGTGCTGGAGGAAGAGGATAGATCGAACGACGATCTTTTCAACCGCATTCTCTGGCAAACGATCAAGGGCGATCAACCTTACCCGGGTACGAGGAGGATGTCGGCCCTCGACGCGAAGATAGCGCGGTGAGTCGCACCAATCCGAGATTCCCGGCCCGGTCTTCGGCAACGGCGCAGGACATCGATGTAGCCACCAGAGCGCGCAACATTCGCGCACTCGCACGGTTTCTCGATAGCTCCTTATCTATTCCGGGCACAGGCTGGAGATTCGGCTTCGATGCGGTTGTCGGGTTAGTCCCGGTAGTCGGTGATCTGATCGGCGGAGTGCTCTCCGGATACATCATTGTGCAAGCCGCCCGAGCCGAGGTGCCGGTGCTGACGCTGGCCAGAATGCTGGTAAACGTCGGCATCGATACGCTTGTCGGTGCTGTGCCGGCGCTTGGCGACCTGTTCGATGCGGCGTGGAAGGCGAACATGAAGAACGTCGCGCTGCTCGAGCGTCATCTGGCGGTAACCGCCCCGCCCCTGCGCGAGAAACGGGGCGTAATCGGATCGACTCTCCTGGCGCTAGTCGTGATCGTGCTGATCGTCGGCGCTGGATTGGCACTCAGCGTATTCCTGGTTCAATTGCTCTGGGGGCTCTGGACCCGATAACTTTGTTGTACGGCGCCGTGGCCAAGTGGTAAGGCGGCAGACTGCAAATCTGCTATTCGTCAGTTCGATTCTGACCGGCGCCTCTTCCAAGGGCTTGACGCCTGTACCCATATATATTACCATATGGTTATACAACGGGGAGGTTATGGATGCTTGCTACCCCAATGGCGGACAGGGTTCTCAATACGACGTTCGCAGCGCTCGCCGATCCGACACGGCGAGCCATTATCGCCCGGCTCGCATCGGGCGAGGCGTCGGTTGCCGAACTGGCCGAGCCGTTTGCGATCAGCCAGCCGGCGATCTCGAAGCATCTCAAAGTGCTCGAGCGGGCCGGCCTGATCTCGCGCGGCCAGGACGCCCAACGGCGACCACGCCGGCTTGAGGCCAAGCCACTGGCGGAAGCAACCGAATGGCTGGAGCGCTACCGCGAATTCTGGGAAGAGAATTACCAGCGCCTCGACGACCTGCTCGAAGTGATGAAAACCAAGCAGAAGAAACGCAGACCAACCAAACGATAGAGGAGATTGCGCCATGAAGAACGCAGCAGAGTTGCAGATCACTACTCCTTCGGATCGCGAGCTCGCCATGATTCGCTCGTTCGATGCTCCGCGCGGCCTTGTCTGGGATGCGTGGACCAAGCCGGAGCTGCTCAAGCAGTGGCTGGGAGTTCGCGGCGGCTGGACCTTCGCAGTGTGCGAGGTCGATCTGCAGGTGGGCGGGAAGTACCGCTACGTATGGCGAGGCCCGAGCGGAGCCGAGATGGGGATGGGTGGCGTCTTTCGAGAGGTCGTAAAACCCGAGCGACTCGTGGCGACTGAGAAGTTCGACGAATCCTGGTACGAAGGCGACGCGATGGACACGACGACCTTCGTCGAGCGGGGCGGACAAACTACTGTCACGACCACGGTGAAGTACGCATCAAAGGCTGTCCGTGACGCTGTACTCAAGTCCCCGATGGAGTCGGGTGTCGCAGAGAGCTACAACAAGCTGGACGAGGTGTTGGCGTCACGACCGGTCGCGGGAGTCAAGTGACAATTCCAATGGGAGAGACGCTGCCCCGCCGCCGGGGACGAAGCGCGGTCGCTTTAGTGACGGGCCTGCTAGTCGGTGTAATTCTGTCGCTTGGCACCGATCAGATACTTCACGTGCTCAAGATCTATCCCCCATGGGGGCAGACGATGTCCGACGAGTTGTTCATGCTCGCGACCGCTTACCGGGTGGTCTACACGATCCTTGGTAGCTACATAGCGGCGCGACTCGCGCCGTATCGGCCCATGTGGCATGCGATGGTGCTCGGTGTCGTAGGGCTTGTCGTGAGCCTCGCGGGCGCAGCGGCGACGTGGAATACAAACCCTCCCATCGGGCCGCATTGGTACGCTCTGCTCATCGCTGTCATTTCGATCCCGTGCGCGTGGCTAGGTGGCTGGATCCGCGAACGGCAACTCAATCAGCTCGCTGTGAGTATTCCGCTGTAGACATCGGAGTCGACGTTGCCTCCGGATACGATGACGGCCACCGTCTTCCCCCGCATTGCGCTTCGCTCCTGGAGCAATGCGGCGAGGGCGGCCGCACCTCCACCCTCCGCAACGTTGTGGGTGTCGGCGAACAGCGCGCGCATCGCTGACTCCACTTCCTCGTCCGTCACCTCCACGACCCGCTCGGCGCCGCGGCGCGCGATGTCCAGCGCTTCCCGCATCGGAGTGCGACACGCCATCCCGTCCGCGATCCTGGTTGTCACCTCGTGTGAGATGATCCGGTCCTCGCGATAGGATAGCGCGAAAGCCGGGGCTCCAGTAGAAACCACTGCAACCACCCGAGTATCCAGTTCCAGGGCGTCGCGTGCAGCGATCACTCCGCAGAGACCGCTACCCTGCCCGACCGGAACGTAAACGGTGTGAATGTTGGGAACAGCGCGGAAGAGCTCCAGCGCGTAGGTGCCGACGCCGCGCACCAGCAGCGGATGGAACGCCGGAACTCTATGCCACCCGCGCTCAGCCGCGATTTCCGCGGCTACCTCAGATGCTTCCTGAAAATCCCGTCCCCGCTCGATAAGCTCGACACCGAGCGCTTTCATGGCAGCGTTCTTCTCGACGCTGTTGCCGTGCGGAACAACGATCGCCGCGGGAATTCCGTAGCGCCGTGCAGCGAAGCCGATCGACTGTCCGTGATTTCCGCGCGTCGCGGTTACCACTCCGGCGGGCTTCCCCTCGCGGGCCAATTCGTCGAAGTAGACGAGGCCTCCGCGAAGCTTGAAGGCACCGGTGGGCGTGTGATTCTCGTGCTTCACCCACACGTCGGTCCCTACGCGTGAGTCCAGTAACGGCCACCTGTACTGGGGAGTCGGCGGCATCGACTGGTAGATAAGAGCGGCTGCGCTCTCGAGTGACGCCAGCGAGGGCTGAACAATCTCCGCGACACTTGTCATGATAGACAAGCTATCGCGTTGGACGCGCTCATCAAGCTATTGCCAGTCTAACTGCCATTCGACTGATTTACCCGGCGCCAGCAGGCACTTCCCACGCTCTCGGCATCATGCTCACTCTCGTCGGCATCGTCATCGTCGTCATCGGATTCGTCCTCCGGATAAATCCGCTTCTCGTTGTCACAATTGCGGGACTTGCCACGGGTATCGCCGGCGGTCTCAGCCCGCTCGCTGTTGTGGCGGCTTTCGGAAAGGCGTTCATCACCAGCCGATACGTCGCCATTGTGTGGCTGGTGCTGCCAGTGATTGGGCTCCTCGAGCACGCAGGACTAAAGGAGCGGGCAAGAGCGGTCGTCGCCGGACTCCGCGCCGCTACGACCTCGCGCGTTCTGCTCGTCTACTTTACGATCCGGCAGATCACGGCCGCACTCGGCCTGACGTCACTGGGCGGGCACGCGCAGATGGTGCGTCCACTCATTGCGCCCATGGCGGAAGGCGCGGCTGAGAACCAGTACGGCGAACTTCCGGAGCGAACTCGACACAAGATCCGGGCACACGCCGCTGCCGTCGACAACATTGCGCTCTTCTTCGGCGAAGACATCTTCATCGCGATCGGCTCCATACTCCTCATCAGAGGATTTCTCGAGCAGAATGGGATACGCGTCGAGCCGACACAGTTGGCGATCTGGGCAATTCCCACCGCAATCTGCGCCTTCGTCATTCACTGCACGAGACTGCTGCTGCTCGACCGCTCATTGCGCGCGGAGCTCTCGCGGAAGGCGGACGACGCGTGATCACCCTCGAGCACATCTATTGGCTCTCGGGCCTGATGATGGCCGGTGTCGCGATTGTCAACGCGCGCGACGCGACGAACCCGCGCCGATTGAACAACACGGCGTTCTGGGGGATCTACGCCGTCACATTTCTCGCAGGCTCGTACCTTCCCGACATCGCAAATGGTTTCCTGGTAATCGCGATGGTGCTGGTGGCCAGCATCCGCGGTCTGGGCCAGGGCAGAAAAGAGAGCGCAACCCGGGAGGAGCGCGAAGCGAGCGCGAAGCGCTGGGGGAACAGGCTCTTCATTCCGGCTCTGACGATTCCCCTCGTAACCGTCCTGGGCACTTTCATCTTCAAGAAGATCAGCTTCAACGGATTCCCGCTGGTCGATCTCAAGCAGGTAACCGTCATCTCGCTGGCGATCGCGACACTCATCGCGCTTGGCGTCGGCATGGCGATGCTCAGACCTCCGCTCCTGGCACCGATCAAAGAAGCACGGCGACTGCTCGACGCCGTCGGGTGGGCTGCAGTACTTCCGCAGATGCTCGCCGCGCTCGGAGCGTTGTTCGCAATCGCGGGAGTTGGAAACGTCGTGACAGGGATCGCCGAGCGCTGGATTCCGCTCGACAATCCATTCGTCGTCGTGACCACCTACGCGATTGGAATGGCGATCTTCACAATGGTTATGGGAAATGCGTTCGCGGCTTTTCCAGTGATGACCGCGGGTATAGGCCTTCCGCTGATCGTGCAGAGGTTCGGAGGTGATCCGACGATCATGGCGGCGATCGGGATGTTGTCGGGATTTTGTGGAACGCTCATGACACCAATGGCGGCGAACTTCAATATCGTTCCCACTGCCCTGCTCGAGCTGCCGGACGAGAACGCCGTCATCAAGGTGCAGATTCCAACCGCTCTCATTCTCCTCGCGGCCAACGTACTGCTGATGAATTTTCTGGTCTTCCGGCATTGAGCACGACGAGCCTCGATTCACATACTGCCTCCAAATTCGCGAAGCTCGCGCTGGCGCACGTCGTTCGGCCGTACCCGAACAAGCTCGATCACGTTCTCAACGGCCCTCTCGATCTGAAGGAACCCTGGGACCTCCATCCAGTTTTCTTCGGAAGCTTCGATTGGCACTCATGCGTGCACGGATACTGGCTGCTAGCGACGTTGCTGCGCCTATTTCCTGACATCGGTGAGGCGCGCGAGATAGAGAAGTTATTCGACACCCAGCTCACTTCCTCGAAGATAGAGGGAGAAGTTGACTACCTCGATCAACCGATGCGCGCAACATTCGAGCGGCCGTACGGATGGGCGTGGCTCCTAATGCTCGCAGCGGAGTTGGAGCGACACTTGACCGAGCGCGCGAACAAGTGGGGCCAGGCACTGACACCGCTCACTACAGCGTTCGTCGATCGCTTTGTCGACTTTCTACCCAAAGCGACATATCCGACACGCGTCGGGACTCATTTCAATAGTTCATTCGCGATTGCTCTGGCGCTCGAGTACGCGGAGGTCGTCCACAGCGAGTCGCTTCGAAAAGTGCTCGTGCGAAAAGCGCTTGACTGGTATGGCGGAGATGTGAATTGCCAGGTGTGGGAGCCCGGCGGAGACGACTTCCTTTCACCGGCCTTAATGGAGGCCGAGTGCATGCGAAGGGTGCTTGATGCAACGGAATTCTCGCACTGGCTCGATCGATTTCTGCCGCGATTGGCGGAAGGACAACCGGCGACATTGTTCAAGCCGGCGGTCGTGAGTGATCGCAGGGACGGGAAGATCGCGCATCTCGACGGACTTAACCTGAGTCGTGCGTGGTGCTGGCGCTCAATTGCCTCCACGTTGTCTGCCAACGATCCTCGCCGCTCGATCGTGCTCGATGCTGCCGAGACGCATCTCGCGGCCAGCTTGCCGCACGTTGCCGGCGATTACATGGGTGAGCACTGGCTGGCGACCTTTGCGCTGCTAGCTCTCATTTGACGCGCGTGACTGATACTGCGGGCGAGAGTACGACAACCGCCGCGGATACGACAAGACGAGCTGCCCTTGTGGCGCTCGTCACCGGGATGCTGGCCATCGCGCTCGGATACGCCGCGGCGTTTCTTCCGGGAGGCGCTCCTCCGTGGGCACCGTGGCTCCTCGCCCTTGGAATCCCCATCGCGCTGGGTGCGATCATGATCCTCGGCGCTGCGCGCGGACGGATGGGAATCGGCCCCCTGAAATATCCGTTCGCGTTCGTCGTCGCGGTGCTGGCGATCGGGTTTTGCGCCGCTTTGGCACTCCCTGCAACGGAGAGCGCCCTCAGCAGGCTTTGGCTTGGACTTCCCGCCCGGGCTGCGATCGTGATCTACGGTATCGGACTCCTGCCGATCATCGTGCTCCCTGTGGCTTACGCGCTCACGTTTGAAGCGCAAACCTTGAGCGCGGAGGATGTAGAACGAGTCCGTGATCTCGCCCGCGAGAATCGGGCACGCAGCGAAGCCCGTCCGTCGTGATTGGCAGTTCCGCTCTATCAGGTTTGCTGGTGCAGGTGGCGCTGCCGAGCGCGGCCCGGCCAGCAGTCGTTGCGGTCGGAGTAGTCTATTTCGCCGTTGTCGCTGGAATAAGCGTTTGGGCTGCGCGCAGAACGCGCACTGCCAGCGATTTTTTCGTAGGCGGAAAAGGCATCGGCCTGATCGCACTGACGGTCGCATCGGTTTCCGTGTCGGTCTCGGGATTCGCCTTCATCGGTGGTCCCGGATTCATCTACGCGGTCGGACTCGGTGCGATGTACATCGTACTTCCGGCCGCTGTCACCAACGTCATGGGTGCCTGGGTTCTGGCAAAGCGAATGCGACTACTCGGCGAAGCCAGGAACCTGATCACGGTTCCAGACGCAATCGGTGCGCGTTACCGCTCGCGTGCAGCACAGGGTCTCGCCGCTACTGCGATGCTGGTGGGAATCGTTGGCTATATGGCGACGAATGCGCTGGCAATGGGTGTCGTCATTGACTCGATCTTCGGGGTTGGCCTTGGCTGGGGTATCTGGATCGGAATGGGAGTGACGCTCGCGTACTCCGCGTCGGGCGGAATCCTAGCCGGCATCTACAACGATGTGTTCCAGGGAACCCTCATGGCGATTGCGTCGGTGTTGGTGTTCCTGTTCGTTCTTGGGTTTGGTGGCGGCCTGGGAGAGATCTCACGCTCGATACTGACGCACGACGCTGCCTTCCTCGGTCCGTGGGGCAAGCTCACGCCGCTGGCTGCGCTGTCCTTCTTTTTCGTTTTTTCCATGGGTTCGCTCGGACAGCCGCAAGCGGTGCACAAGTACTACATGTTGCGCGATCCGCTCCAGCTCAAATGGTATCCGCTGCTGAAGACGCTCGGTCTCGTGTTGGTCCTGCTGTTGTACTTCGGTGTCGGCGTAGGTGTGAAGGCATTCGTGCTGAGCGGGCGACTTCCCCCGCTCGGGAGCCCCGATCAGGCGACGCCGAGCCTTCTGCTCAATGTGACACCGACTATTCTCGCCGCGCTGGTGTTTTCCGGTATCGCCGCGGCAACGATGAGCGCGGCCAACTCTTTCATCAACATCGGCGCGGCCATCGTCACGCATGATTTGCCAGTGGCGTTCGGCCGTCGCGTCAAGGACGAGCTGCGCTGGGGAAGGGCGACGACGATCCTGATCGCGTTGGCGGCCGCGGTTACGGCGCAACTCTCGGGAACGATGGTCGCATTCCTCGGAATTTTCGGGTGGGGATTGTTTGCCTCAACTCTGGTTCCAGCTCTGGCGGTCGGACTCAATTGGCAAGGTGCGACGCGGGCGGGAGCTATCGCCTCGATACTGACTGGCTTGCTGATTACGCTCGCATTGGAGACAGCGGCCTATCTGAAGGTGTTCAGATTCCCGGCCGGCGTGACCGCGTCGGCGGTCGCGATGGTGTCATCGTTTCTGGTGTTCTTTCTCGCGTCGTGGCTGACCAGACGTACGGCGCAAGCTGCGATCGATCCGGATGTGAGGCTGGTAATGAATCTCTGATCGCTCGGCGATCACTCTGTGGCGGATCGGGTGGCGCTCTCGACTGCCATCACATGCACGCTCTTGATGTTGACGAATTCGCGGATGCCGAATTCTCCGAGCTCGCGACCATAGCCGGAATTCTTGACGCCCCCGAACGGAAGCCGCGGATCGGAAGCCACCATGCCGTTGATGAACAGGAGACCGGACTCGATTTGAGCGATGAAGCGATCCCGCTCCGCGTCGTTTCTTGTCCAGGCCGATGCCCCAAGCCCGAAGCTGGTTCCATTGGCGATGCTGATGGCGTCGTCCAGATTCTTCGCCTTGAATACCGAAGCGACTGGACCAAAAAGCTCGTCGCGTGCGGCGGGTGCGTCGGTAGGGATGTCGACCAGCACGGTCGGCGCGTAAAACCATCCCTCGCGATCCAGTTTCTTTCCTCCGGTCAGCACCTTCGCTCCTTTCGCGACCGAGGCTTTCACCTGGGCGTCAAGCTCATCCCGAATGGCAGCGGTTGCTACAGGTCCCAGCTCCGTCTTTTCGTCTATGGGATCTCCGATGTTAACGGCAGATACCCGGGCGACGAATTTCTCCAGGAACTTGTCGTAGATCTTCTCGTGGATGATGAATCTCTTGGCCGCGATGCAGGACTGGCCGTTGTTGATCATCCGGGCTGTCACCGCAGTCGAAACAGCCGAGTCAATGTCAGCACTCGGCATCACGACGAAAGGATCACTTCCTCCCAGCTCGACGACTGACTTCTTGAGGTTTTTGCCAGCTGCACTTGCGACCGACCGGCCCGCACCCTCGCTCCCTGTCAGCGTGACAGCTGCCACTCGGGGATCGGCAATTATTCCTTCCACCATCTCGGAGCCCACCAGCAAGGTCTGAAAAGCTCCGTCTACAAAGCCTGCGCGGCGGAAAATGTCTTCGATAGCCAGAGCACACTGAGGGACATTCGATGCGTGCTTGAGGATTCCGACGTTGCCAGCCATCAGCGCGGGTGCGGCAAAGCGGAACACCTGCCAGAAAGGAAAATTCCACGGCATGATAGCGAGCACGACCCCAATCGGTTGAAACGCTACCCACGCCTTGCTCCCTTCCATCTGGACGGGCTCGTCGGCCAGGAAGCGCTCGGCGTTGTCGGCGTAATAGCGGCACGCGGTCGCACACTTCTCGGCTTCCGCCATCGCCGCCTTGAAGGGCTTTCCCATCTCGAGAGTCATGAGCTGCCCGAGCTCGCGACACTCTGAATCGAGAATTCCGGCGGCTTTGCGCATGTGCTCCGCGCGTTCGGCAAAGGAGGTCCGTCGATGAGTGCGATATGCGGCAACCGCACGATGGATACATTCGTTGACGCGAGCATGGGTGTACGGCTCGAACGAGCGAACGCTTTTGCCCGTAGTGGGGTTGATGGTGGCGATAGCCATGATCAATGGATTCGCTTCACTTCGCGTGCCGGAGATCGCGCTTGCGTACGCGAAGGCGCGGGTGACGCGGATCGGTCAAATCCATGTCCTGCCACGGGACTCGATAGATCGTGTAGATCTTGCGAGCGTTCAGAAAACGCTCGATTGGTCGAACGAGAGTCCACGCCGATAAGCGCTGGATCAGGGCTGAAGCGCCGATGAGATAGGCGTCAACGAGACATGACTTCCCGTCCCGCTCGACGCGAAACTCTTCGATTCGACCGACATCGTTGCCGTCGATGTCGCACACTTTCGTGCCGAGGAGCTGTTCGATATTGATTTCCATTACTCCTCCTCCTCGTGACCGCCACCCGGGATCCGCTCGATGATGTGCCGGGCGATCCAGATCTCCCAATCGATCGCGCCGGTCTCCCTTGCCTCGACGTCGAGCTTGAGCTCCTTGCCGGTAGCAACAACGTGAGACCAGGGAATTCTCACGGTGGTGGTGCGCTTTGGTCCCCACCTTCGCGCAAGTGTCGCCGCCAACTTCGCGATGCCCGGGTGCAGGCGCATCCACAGCGTCCTCCCACCGATCTCGATGTGCGTGATGCGAGGCTGCGAGTTTTCTCCGATCCGCATCACGAGTCCGTCGACGCGGCCCATCTCGCAATCCTCGCGATCCATAAGCCTTTTATCCAGAACGTCTCGCACCAGATCCACGTCAGCCTCCGATTATTTGGAGCGGGATGGAAATCACTGCCAGCACGAACGAGATCAGGATGACAATCCCCACGACGGAGTTACTGATCCACCCATTGCGGTGCTCGCCGAGGTAGATCGGGTCATTCATCAGGAACAGGAAGGGGACTATCGCGAGCGGAAGTGTCGCCGCCGTAAGGGCCATGGAGATCATCGTCACCTTGATTGGATCGGCGTGCAGCAGCAGAGGAATAGCGGCGACCAGAATGATGACCGTGTAGGTGAAACAAAACCGCGCGTCTTTGGATGGAGTGAGGCTCTCGCTCCAATTCCAGCCGAATCCCTGGGCGAAGAAGTAGGAAATGGCGAGCGAGATCTCCAGTGCCGCTCCCAGGCACGCGACCAACATGGATACGGCGAAAAGATAGAAACCCCACCTCGGAAGAGCCGTCGTCATCAGGAGTGCCACCTGCTCGAACTTGTCGATGTCGATGCCATTCGGCTGGATCGCGAGGGCAGAGGTGACGAGAACCCCCATCGACAGCACGCCACCAAAGCTCATACCAAAAACCGCGATGATTCGATTGATCGGGATGTAGCTCACGTCCCACTCGTCCTCGATCGCACCCGATGAATAGAAGTACATCAAGTATGGAGATATCGTTGCGCCCAGAATGCTGACCGCGATAAACCCGTACTTCGCCTTCTGATCGCCCTCCAAACTGGGAAGAAGTCCGCGGGCTGCACCGTGCCAGTCGGGATTTAGCTTCACCGCAGCGACAACGAAGCAGATTGTCACAAGGCCAAGGAGCGAGACGCCGTTCTCGATGAGACCGAACGTACCCTTCCACATCAGCAGCCAGACGACGAAAGAGACCGGAATTGCCCACCATGGAAATCCAATTCCGGTGAGGATCTGCAGTGACAGTCCTATTCCGCCCAGCTCCGCTACGAGGACCATGAATGCGACGAGCACCATCCCGAGGAGCACGATCGAAAAAAAGGGGAATCCGAAGCGCTCCCGCATCGCATCGACTATCGTGTGCTTGCTGACGGCTGAGAAACGACCTGACATCTCGACGAGGAAAATCAAGCATATCGTGCCGATGAAGATGGCCCAGAGGAGTTTGTACCCGAACGAAGCGCCGGCTTGCGCCGCCGTGGCCACAGATCCGATCTCGAGGAAACCACCGACGCTGGTGACGATTCCGAGCGCTATCTGCAGGAACTTCTTCATTGCTTCGCCTCGATGCTGTCGGCGAGCGCCTTAACCGTCTTCTGATCGTTGCGCAGTGAGTCGAGCTGCCGGGCGAAGTCAGGCGCGTTCTTCGCGCCGATCAGCGCCGCCATCCGCGTGATTCGTTTGCTAGTCTCGCTTAAGACTCTGTCCAGGGCAGCTGGGTCTACCATAGTGGGCGGAGACTCGAGCAGATCTTTGGAGATCTGGCCGAGAGTCTTGCTCGAGAGCTCGAAGGTCTGGCGAGTATAGGTATCCGGTGTCGTGTGACGGAGCCACGCATCCCCGGCCATCCCTGCCGTTCCGATCCATGAAAGAACCGAATCCATCTGCTCGGCGGGCGTCGG
>Ga0193735_1000371_pt1 | contig 14126 bp, 9 predicted proteins | sample U1m2metaG_FD_145080 | JGI IMG/M metagenome (GOLD analysis project Ga0193735, IMG submission 145080) | Soil microbial communities from a riparian zone of the East river system, Colorado, United States - U1m2 | ecosystem: Environmental > Terrestrial > Soil > Riparian zone | place: USA: East River... | reverse complement strand
CCGCCAAGGCGGGAAGCAACGCCACCAGAAACCCTCCGGCAAAAAAACGAGACTTTCTACTCATACACGCTCCTCCTGTTGCGCGGTCGCATGAAGCGGCGCGCGCGGTGCAGTGTTCCGCGCTACCTGATGCCCGCAATGTGGGAGTGGGTACCGAGGCGTGTAAGAGAATTGCGGTGCCGAAGCTGTCAGGCATTCGTAGCCGATTTGTATACAGATTATCCGCTCGCAAATTGGCGCCGGGATGTCAGGCGCCGGACGCTCCGTTGCGTTGTCCGTTAGGCCGCCCGAGGCGCCTTCGAGACGCGCCCGCGACAACTTTTACAATTCGCATACATCCCCGGCGAGGCAGACTCGCCGGGGAAGCCGTATTGTATCGTTGCACGACCACCCGCCCAAAACGATGTCCATAACCAGTCATATGCGAGCATACGGAGCCCGCCCGTTGCTGCTTGGCGCGGCGCTTCTCGGCATCGTGGTCGTTTCGGCCCTCGCTGTCGGGGAGTCGATGCGCAACGCGCGCGAGCGAAAGTCGGTGGCAGAGCGTACGGTCAGGGATTACGCGATGTTCGCGAGCTACATCTATACGACCCGCGCGTACCTCTCCGCGCGCGAGCGATCCGTGGCGTATGACACGATTCATCCGGGCAGTCCCTGGGTGAGAAGCGCACTGCCGCCGGTGACAGCACTGGCCGCGATTCCGGACACTACGGAAATGTGTGGCTCGAAGGAGAAATGGTCGGTCTACAGATTCCGCCTCGACCTGCCATCCCGCGCACTCACGTACGCCGGGACACGTCCTTCGCCTGAAGTCGACGCGATAATTCGCGATTCCATTCCGATACTCGCCAACCAGCCCTGGGTCAAGAACGCCGGCTTCGCCTATCTCTTTGTCGAACCACCGGGCGGCAGAGAGACGATCGCATACTCCTCTGCGCTGGACTCCGCCAAGAACGTCATCGCGGTCTACGGCTATCGCTCCTGCTATGGCGTGCGCGATACGACGGATTACGCGCGCATGTACCGCGTCGTGAAGGTGCTGCCACCGATGGTGCCCGGATACGTCGAAGAGGGCGTCCGATCAGCCTATACCGGTCCCCGCGGAGATACATCGGAGAAGATGATGGGGAGCAAATGGCCCGCTGGCATGCCCGCCGAGTCTTTGCTGACGCTCACGATCACAGACGCACAGAATCGCATGATTTTCCAGGCGCCCAGCAGCAGCGCAAAATCCTCCAATTATTACGGAGTGGCTCCGCTGGGATTCGTGGGAGGATCAAAGTATTGGGTTGCCCTTCGACCGAACGTCGCCCGCTTTCTCGTTTCGGGCGGAATTCCCGAATCACGCCTCCCCGCGTCCCTGCTCCTGCTCGGAGCGAGCATCGTGCTCGCCATCGCCGGATTCGCATCGTTGCGCAGCGAGATACGCCTGGTGAACTCTCGACAGCGATTTCTGGCCAACGTGTCACACGAGCTGCGCACGCCGCTCCAGCAGATTCTGATGTTCGTCCAACTGCTTCGCCTCGGGCGCACCCGAACGGAGGCGGAGCGGGACCGGTCGCTCGAGATCATAGAGAGAGAAACCCACCGCCTCATCGCACTGTCCAATTCAGTGTTGGCGGCGACGAAGCCGGAGCTACAGCTACGTTCCGCTTCGGTCGACGTCGCCAACGTCGTCCACACGGCGGCGGATTTCTTCGCCCCGCTCGCCGAAGCGCGCAAGATGCGGATCGAGCTCGACGTCGTTGAGCCAGCAATCGCCCGTGGCGATCCCGGCGCCATTCGACAGATCCTCATCAACGTTCTGGACAACGCAGCGAAGTACGGACCGATTGGGCAGACAATCACTATCGGCGTGCGGACTGAGGAGAAAGCCGTGCGCCTGTGGGTAGATGACGCGGGTCCGGGGATTCCGGCGTCTGAGAGCGACAATGTGTGGAAGCCTTTCTTCCGCGTGGGAGGGACCGTGGACGACAGCACAGGGGGCGCGGGGCTCGGCCTGGCGATCGTGCGCGACCTGGCGACGGCAATGGACGCCGACGCACGGCTCTCGCAGACCCCCAAGGGCGGCACGCGCTTCACGCTGGTGCTCCACAAGGGTCAGAATGGTGTGGGGCCATGACACACGCGTGGCAACCGCCGGGCACTACCGACGTAGCCGTTGGTCGCTCGATTCTCATTCTCGAGGACAATGAGACCCTGGCGCTAGGGCTTCGAACCAGTCTCGAAGTCGAAGGCTACAAGGTTGAGTGCGTAACCGATGGGAGCGACGGGCTGACCTGGCTGGAGCAGCACAATCCGGATCTGATTGTCCTCGACCTGATGCTGCCCGGCTTGAACGGATTCGAGGTACTCAAGCGTTATCGCTCCCGCGGCGGCTCCGCCGCGGTGCTCATTCTTTCCGCACGCGACCAGGAAGTCGACAAGGTCCAGGGCTTCCGCATCGGCGCCGACGACTACGTTGTCAAGCCGGTCGGCGTGCTGGAGTTTCTCGCGCGTGTCGAAGCGATCATTCGGCGTCTGGTCCCCGCCGCCCGAGCATCATTGCCAGGCGAAGCACGCGTGCGTCCATCGCAGCTCGGTTTTTCCGATGTGCTCGTCGATCTGCGAACGAGGACGGTTCTCCGCTCCGGAAAGGCGATCGACCTGAGCCCGATGGAATTCGATTTCCTCGCCTTCCTCATCGAGTCGGGTGGCGACATCGTCTCCCGCGAGACGCTTATGCAGCAGGTCTGGCGGTACAGCCTCGGCGTCACCTCGCGCACCGTCGATCAGCACGTAGCGCGTCTCCGAAACAAGCTGGAGCCGGATCCAGCGCAGCCACGTCATCTCATCACGGTGCGCAAAGCCGGATACCGCTTTCAGAGGTAAGAGGCGGCCGTGCTAACCGAATGACGCTCGGATTGATTGGGTGACTCATAGACATAGGCTCGGCTAGCACGGCTCACTCGTTCACTTGTATAACTGAATTCGCGGATAGTACGGCGCGACAAGCGGGAGATTCAACGCTCTCCTCCAAGCGACCCAGAGATCGCGGAGAAAGGCTTTCTCCATTTTTCTCAACGCCGACAGGTGATAATGCTTCGGAGTCCAGCCCGGGTGCTCCACAGCGAGCCGCGCACGCTCGGCGTCGTAGTAGGGGCGGTAATCGCTCTTGCAGCGGAGCAGCGAGACCCCGATGAGATAGCACGACTTTCTCGCGTGCGCGTCATAGCAGCTTCGTCCCCCAGCGACGGTGCGACGAGGCGCGACGCGGGTCGATGACTGACTGCCGAGCGCTGTCAGCTCGCCCGTGCATGCTGCCAATCCGGCACGTGACTGATGCGCCGACCGGACCTGGTAACCACTGGGATACGCCACTTCGAGTCCGCATTCCGCGCATCCGTAGGCAGTTCCCGGAACTGTAGCCAAACCGCAATAGGCCCAGAACGCCGAGGGTGTCCGCGCTCGAGTCAAGTCAAGTCGCGAGAGCAGTCGTGCCGCGAGAAGGTGGCCAATGCCACGCTGTTGCTCGAGCCATGTCCAGGCCGGATGTTGCGCTATCGCTCGACGCAGCTCCAGCGCCAGCATTTTCTCTTCGTCAGCCGCGCGCGCGTACGCGCGTTCGAGCGCCATTGGTGCGCCAACCGATCCACCACGCGCGATCTCAGTCACCAGGTGGTCGACGTCGCCGCCCGACTCACCACTGCCGGCGAGCGATCTCCCTTGAAGAAACGCGCGCACGCGCTCACCGTGAGCGACGCGCATTCTCTGCGCCTCTTCGAAGAGCTGATAGAGGAGTCGCAGCTCGCTTACCACGTCCGGCTGGTATGACTGTCGGGAGAAGTGTTCGAGTGAGATCGCCACGCGTTACCAATGAGAGTGGTGTTACGGGTTGACTCCCAACTCTATCATTTGGCGCAGGGCGGGACTGTCTATAAGGAGTAACGAAGTTGAGACGGCGCGTTTACCTTAGCATCCCAACCCAGCCTTAGAGCAAACGCCGATGAGATACCTGCTGATCGCTGCCGCGATTCTTGGCGCACTCGTTCTCCTGATCGTCGTGATCGGTTGGAGTCTGCCGGTCAAACACACCGCCGCGAGCGAGGTGACGATCAACACCGCCGGCAGACCGCTTTACGATCTGATCACGGATGTCGAGCGCTATCCCCAGTGGCGTAGCTCGGTAGAGCGAACTGAGCGGTTGCCCGACAGCGCGGGAAAGGCGCGCTTTCGCGAGGTCGGAAGCGATGGGACAATACTATATGAGGTGGAGAGCGCGGAGCCGAATCGACGAATCGTAACCCGCATCGCGGACCGATCACTCCCATTCGGCGGGAGCTGGACTTACGAGCTGATCCCGCGCGGCGACTCGACCACGTTGCGCATCACGGAGAACGGTGAAGTCTACAATCCGTTATTCCGTTTCGTGTCGCGGTTTGTGATGGGGCACACTCGAACCATCGATACGTACCTGCGCGATGTCGCACAGCACTTTGAGTCGGCGAAAGATCCGAAGCTGCCACGCTAACGCGCATAGCGCGGCGGTCAAATCAGGCGCATGTACCGGCAGGAGTTCAACAGCACGAGTGTAGTCAGCGAGAGCGCGACCAGCGCCGACCCGAGCACGACGAAAACGTATCCCGTCTGGCGCGGCGTCCTCCGGCGGGCCGTGAGCGGGATCCCGAACAGGTTCGGCTGATTCCCCCTGGTGAACGCGAGGCCGGTGGAGACGATATGAGCGCCGAGTAAGGCCACCACTCCGGCGAACACTCCGCCCTCGAGCCAGAGATAAACACGAAGGCCGTCGAACGACCAGCGCGATAGAACATACTGATCCGCCGCTGACAGCCCGCCGAGGTCAACGGCCATCGAGACGCCGATCAACGCAACCGCGAGGAACGCGAGTAGCCACACAGCCACTGAACGCACTACTGGACCTTCTGATCAAGGACCTCGCGAACTTTCTTCGCGAACTGTGCCGGTGTGAATGGCTTCTGCAGGAATGCGGTTCTGCCGTCGATCACCCCTCGCCGCATCACCTCGTCGTCGGTGTAACCCGACATGAACAGGACGCTCATTTCCTTTCGCGTCTCGAGAAGCTTCTCTACCAGCGGCCTACCATTCATCTTGGGCATGACCACGTCGCTGGCGACCAGGTCGATGTGACCGCTGTGTCCGCCTGCGATCGCGAGGGCCTCGAGGCCGTTCCGCGCGAGCAGGACAGTGTACCCGTTGCCTTCCAAGATCCGAGCCGACAGCGCCCGCAGCGACGCGTCGTCCTCTACGATGAGCACAGTCTCGGTGCCGCCGCGAGCCGCCTGGCCGTCCTCCCGCGCGGGAGCGGCTTCTTCACCCTCCGCCACTCTCGGGAAATAGACCTTGAAGGTCGTCCCCTTGCCCGGCTCGGAGTAGATCCATACATCGCCGCCCGACTGCTTGACGATGCCATACACGGTCGAGAGACCGAGCCCGGTTCCCTTCCCCTGTAGCTTGGTCGTGAAGAACGGCTCGAATACGCGCTGTTGCACCTCACGCGTCATTCCGGTTCCCGTGTCGCTCACCGCGACCATTATATACTTGCCTGGCGCCGCCGAGAGATGCCTGTCGGAATGGTCGGTGGAGAGCTCGGTGTTTGACGTAGTGATGTGGAGTCGGCCGCCGTCAGGCATCGCGTCGCGCGCATTCACCGCAAGGTTGATCAGCACCTGCTCGAGCTGTCCCGGATCGGCGTTGATCAGATACAGATCGCGCTCGAGTGTCGTTGCCAGCTCAATGTCCTCGCCGATCAGGCGACGGAGGAGCTTCTCGATCCCACTCACCACCGTATTGATGCTGATCACCCGCGGCTCCATCAGCTGCTTCCTGCTGAACGCCAGCAACTGGCTGGTGAGACCAGCCGCGCGCGTCGCCGCGTTTGATATCTCCTGAACGTCTCCGCGGCGGGGATCCTTCTCCTCGAAATCGCTGAGCAGAAGCGTGCTGTAACTCATGATCACGGTCAGGAGGTTGTTGAAGTCGTGCGCCACACCTCCAGCGAGCTGTCCGACGGCATCCATCTTCTGCGATTGCGCGAGCTGCTCCTCGAGGCGGGATTGGTTCGTCAGATCGCGCACTGTGTAAACGAGGACGCCGGGAGCGAACGCCGCAGCATCGATCTGTAGCACCCGATTCGGCTGGCCGGGATTCCCGCCGGGCTGCCCATTGGGCGATGCGCGCGAACTCGGGCTTGTGCTCCCATTCGCGCTCTCCGGCAAAACCGTTTGGAGAGGGACCTCGCGCAGCTCGTCGACGGAGAGGCCCGTGAGCGCACACGCTGCCGGATTGGCATCGAGGATGCGTCCCGAATCGTCCGCGATGAATAGCGCATCGCTGACGTGATCGAAGATCCGGCGGAGCCTGTCTTCGCTCTCCTGACGGCCGGCTTCGGCGCGCCGGCGCTGCGATCGCTCTCCCGCGCGCCCCAGAGTCGCCAGCAGGTGGTCCGGTTGCACCGGCTTGATCAGATAGTCGTAACTCTCCTCGCGCATCGCGCGAACGGCGCTGTCGACTGAGGCGTTGCCGGTGAGGATCACCACCTCTGTCAAATCCGAGAGCGCGCGCAACCGGCCTACGAGGTCGATGCCATCGATGTCGGGCAGACTTAGATCGACGAGGGCAATGGCGGGTGCGCTTGCCGGATCTTGCGCCAGCCTCAGTGCTTCCGTCCCGCTCGGCGCTCCGGTCGTAGCATAGCCATGTGCGCGCAGAATGTCGGTGATGGTGCGCAGCATCTGCGCATCGTCATCGACTACGAGAACCTTGAGCGGATCAGGCCGCAAAGAGTTCATCAAGGATTTCGACAAGCCTTGCCGGCGGAAACGGTTTCTGCAGACTGGCGTGAATCAGGCGTCCTTCGAGGAGCTCCGGATGGTCCGGCCTGCAGTTGCGTCCGTTGCACAGGATCAGCGCCACGCCGGGGCTGACTCTCCTGATTGCAATGACCGTATCCTCGGACTTGATGCCGTCCAGGCGGAGGTCCAGAACCACCGCGGCTGGTGATCTCTCTTCGAGCGTGTGGAGAGCATGGTTCAAACTGTCCGCGATCAGCGTAACGTATCCGTTCTCCGTTAGCATCTCACCGAGCTTGGCGAGAAAGGGCGCGTCGTCAGCCACGATCAGGACAGGCTTCTGCTCCTTTCGCGTCTGCTCGAGCAGCTCCAGCATACCGGAGAGAACCACCGGCTTGGAGAGAACCTTGATGGCGCCAGCCCGCTCGGCCTCGGCGATGATATCAGCTGCCGTGTAAGCGGTCATGAGAATCACCTTGATCTCGGGACGGAGCGCCTTCATCGCCTTGAACGCGTCGACGCCGTTGATCCCGGCCATCCTCACATCCATTAGAACTGCCTGATACGGCTGCTTGCGCACCGCTTCGATGGCCTCTTCACCGCTGTAAGCGCCATCCGGGTGCCAGCCGCTCAATCGGACGATGTCCGTGAGAGTCCTCACCATATGCCTGTCGTCATCGACGATCAGCACCCGCCGGCTCATGCTGCTTCGCCTTTCGCTGCGGGCAGGTCGATCGAGATCGTTGAGCCCTTGCCCTGCTCGCTTACGGCAGAGATTTCCCCACCGTTGGCCTGTACCAGGCTACGAGAAACGGCAAGGCCGAGACCGATGCCGCGTGCTTTCGTGGTGAAGAGCGGCTCGAACATCTTATCGAGCTGGCCCTGTGTCATGCCGATTCCGGTGTCGCGCACTTCCAGCCGTACATAACCGTTGGCGCCGCGTTTGGCGCGCAGCCCCAGAGTCCCGACCTTTCCGTTCCCCTCCATCGACTGGAGCGCGTTCGTAACGAGGTTGATGATGACCTGACCGATCTGGACACGGTCGACTGTAATCGGCGGCAGATCGGCCGGGAAATCCTCGACCAGCTTCACACCATTCAGGTCTCCGACACGCTCGAGTTGCTCCCGGACGATTTTTTCGATGGCAACGGTTTCTACCTGCGGCTGCTTGATCCGTGCGAAATCCAGCAGGTCGCCGATGATCTTTTCTGAAAGTGCGATCTGCGTTCGGATAATTCCCAGATACTCCTTTACGTCCGGTGACGCTTCCTTGAGCACCATTAGGAGGTAGTAGATCGCGTTGGTCATGACGCCGAGCGGATTTCTCAGCTCGTGACCGACTCCGCCCGCAAGCTGGCCGAGCATCGCGAGCTTCTCGCGGCGGACGAGCGATTCCTGCGCTTCGCGCAGCTCGTTGAGCGCCGCCTCGAGATCCCGCGTGCGCTCCTGTACGCGGTTCTCCAGTTTGTGCGTCGATTCATCGACCTGCTGCGCCATGCTATTGAACGACTGAGCCAGCACGCCCAGCTCGTCTTGCCGCCCCCTAGTCACTCGACGCGAGTAGTCTCCCGAAGACATACCCTCGGCAGCGACCGTCATTTCCTTGAGAGGTCCGGTGATCTGACGGCTGATCAGCAACGCCGCAAGTCCGCCGACAATGACCAGCAGCAGCGCCGCGATGGCCATGTCACGGAGAAAACGGTTCGCCGGAGCGAGTACGCTGGACGTCGGGATGCCGACCCACATCAACCAGTTCAGGGACTTGATCGCAACTAGGTTCCCAATGCGACGGTCGCCGTTCGCCGACGTGTAAATCGTCGGGGCTCCGAGCTGGTGGGGTGTCGGCGGTCCCGCCACGATCTGCGCCATATCGGTCCAGACTTTTCCGTCGCTGTTGCCGATCAGGAGCGACGCGTCGGCTCCGATCAGACCGGCTATCGTTTTCGCGCCCGTGGCGGCAGAAAGCTGTCTGTAGACGGTGAGGAACCCGGTCGTGTCACCTGGCGAGCCGATGACGGGACTCTGCACGAAGTAAAACAGGACGGTGTCGCTGGCGAAGATGGGGCTGATGGTAGTCAGCTTCGGCGGCGCGGACAGATTCACCCGCGTCTTGAGAAACGCAGCGGTCGACGGAGACTTGCCGTCAACCCATACCAGCTCGCCTCCAGCCTTGTCGCGCAAATCCATGGCGAGAAGCTGCGGTACCGCTTTGGCGAAGCCTGCCAACGCGCCTTGCGCTGCTGCGCGGGATCGCGTATCGCTTGCGATCGTCGCTTTTCTGACCGCCGAATCATCCGCGAATTTGGCGGTTCCGATGCGAAGTTGTTTCCCCGATTCCTCGAAGAGATTGGCAACGAGGTGCGAAGCGCTCTGCATCCGCACTCCCGCAGCGGCGAACAACGCTTCTGTAAGCTGTCGATACGCCACGCCCGAAAAAATGACGATCGCGGCGACGAGGAGCGCCGAGATGAGGAGTGGCAGTCTTCGGGACAGCGACTGTCGGGGGGAAAACCGGCGCAGCGCTGAGCCAGAGTTATCAGGAGTCAATGTTCGTGGCTTGATTGAATGGTACCGGTTAGACGGCCCGTTTACTCGCCTAGTCACGGGTGTTTTCCCCTAGTCCGCGTCGAAACTTCTTATTCCTCAGGGGGATACCGAATCGCGCTCTCTCTGACGAGAAACACAACATGTCGGTTTCCTATCATTCGATGTCGGTTCTCTTTCACCGACCGCGTAATGGCGGGCTTAACTCAGCCTACGGAGAGCGTCCATTCAAGAGGATTGCGACGTTCCTTTTGTACGCTCGAACAAACTCTTGTAGCGTGAATTCGGGAAAATCGCGCGACCGTGCGCGCGGAAGACGCGCGCCACTCAAGGAGTGGGTGCCTTTGGCTTGTCCGCGAACAGCACAGGATTGCCAAACGACCACTGGCTGTGCTCCCGCTCCTTTTTCGGTGTCGCGAGCATCGACTTGAAGAACGGCAGCAGGTCGAGCTGCACCGGAGTCAGAATCGCCCCCGCGATCTCCGGCTGCTCCCAGAAAATCTTCCAGTACGTCTTCTGTGTCGCCTGCACGCTGTCCAACTCCGCCTTGCCTGCTCCGCCCTGTCCTTTCGACAAGAACTCACCGAGTGGGATGTAAAGCGCACGAATCTGCGAAGAGAAGGACGAATCTGCGCGCTTGATGGCGGCGACCTGCAAAGTCGTCAGCAGCAGCGAGTCGCTTTGCTCCATCAGCAGCCGATAGACATCCGATGTCCTGGAGAGATAGAACGCGGCCAGCGAGTCAGGCGAGCGCCGCTGCCATCCCTGTGCTCCCTTCACAGGCTCGACCGCGCGACGCAGCTGCTGCAGATCGTAGTCGGTTGAGAGATTGAACGAAAAGTCGATCACGATCCGGAATGGATTTCGTAGCAGCGTGCGACCCGGTCGCGTATCCGCAAAGCGCGGATTCACATCGTACAGGAATCGATTGTTCGCAGCGTCGAATGCGCGCGGGACGAGCAGTACGGGATCGGGTGTCGCGGGCGAGCCCCAGCCGCGCAGCGATCCGCCGTGAACGAGCTGGTCCACACCCGCCAGCACGTTCTGCAGATAGACGCTCGGAAGCACGCGTCTGCCCCACTTTCCAGGGAGCGGTGGACGCCACTGGACGTTGAGCGACTGCGTCCACGGCCCCCGACAGCCATTTCGCGGCGCGACGGTCCCACGATGCTCGAGCAGACACGCCGTCGCAGTCGGCGATCCGCTCGCGAGTAGCGCGCGCAGCTTGTCGGCCAGCGCGAGATCGCTTTCCTTCGCGACATCGGGAATGAACGCGCGGTCTCCGCTTCGCCCGTCGCCGTTCACATCTCCCTGCACGATCGGAGTGAACGGCAGCCCCGACTGCACGCGTCCGAACAGAGTCACCGCGCCGATCTTGTCGGTGAAGAACCCGGACGAGACGACGAAGATGTGCCGCGCGTCGTTTTGGCTGGGGGCCCACTCCAGCACGCGAGGATCGCCGAACGCCGCGCCGTCAAAGCCGCGGTACTGCCGCCTGGTCGATTGAAGCGTGTAGGCGATCGACCCGAAGAACGAAGCTCTGCCCCTGAATCCGAACACGTCGGGCGACAGCAGAAGATTGAGCTGACCACCATAGCCGCGGAGATCGCTGACGCGAACACCGACTCGGCCGAACTGATCGGATTTTCTCGACTCCACCGCCGACACCGCGCCGCTGGCGGGATCGATCGACGCGGGTGACACGTACACCGGGCGATTCGCTTCGTTAGCGAGAGTCAAACGACTGACCCCGCCGAAGTTCGCGTCCAGCACTCCGGGCTGCGAGAGATCGTAGGAGCCGAGCACGCCCGCGCGGAAGAGAATCCGCTTGAAGCTGGTGTTCCAATCCAGAGAGGCGCGCCAGCTCCGCGGAACATCGTACGACGGTGATATGAGAGCTACCGACGGCGCGCGCTCGGCGAGGACTCCACTGCCATCCACGCACTCCGTTGGGATCGTATTGGGATCGGACGCGAACAGCGACCAATCTGGAGCCGGAACCGCGGCACCTACGCAGTTGAGAAAGGAAGTCCCACCGGCGAGACCGGTCGATGCCGACGCGTCAGCCAACAGTCCAGGATGCAATAAATCGCGGAATTCACCGACCCCGCCGCGCAGCGTTCCCGACATGTACCGGTAGAACCGGCCGACCGGGTTTTGCATGGTGCCCTGGCCGTTGTCCTTGTCGTGGTTGTAGGTGTAGCTGAAGCCGATGCGCGGACTGACGTGCAGTCGCGATGGCGCCGATCCGGTGGAGATACCGAGCGCCTGCTCCAGCGCAGCATTTCTCGCCGGCTTGCCGACAAATCCGTCGCCCTCCAATCGCGCGCCATAGAGCACGCTGAAGTACCGTGTCGACCCGAAATTGTGCGCGAGCGCAGCAGCGGCATTCCAAACCCTTCCCTCACGCGGCGGCTGCGACAGCGTGCGCGAGAAGCTGCTCGCGCGCCCGGCGTTGAAATCGTCGATCGAGTTGAATGTGAAAGAGCCAAGTCCGTTCGAGAAGCCTTCCTGGCGCAGACCGTCGAGCCGTCCCCACAGCAGTCCCTTGAACCGGTGCTTTCGTCCGCGCGCGTTCCACTCGGTCTGGTTTCCTGCCTCGGCGGTCCACCTCGATTCCTCAGTGGGAAGGAAGGAGCCGCCGCCGAGCAGCAACGATGTCACGTCGGTGCCGGCATCGAGATTGTCGGAGCGAACGAGAACCGTCGCGCCCGGCAGCGACTGATATGGTGACACGCTGGTGCGCACACCGCTGACGGCGATGCGCGTCTCGTTGAGAGTCCGGCGACCCGGACCAACGTAAGCGCCAAGCGTGAGCTGCGCGCCGAGCGTTCGCTCACGGCGCTCGCTCGCCGCGGAAGGTGCGGTGAGCGGGCCGAATCCGAGCGCGCCGTCGCGCGTCGTGCCGAGGTACGTAGTGAGGGCGCGCGTGCTCAGGGTATCGCGCGTGTCGTCGAGCCGGCCAAGCCAGGCGATGCTATTGTGAGTTCGGTTCGTCGGCACGCCCGAGGCGACGAGTGGAACGCCGAGCGGCGAGGCGAGCGCGATGAGCCGCGCGACGGAGTCGGGGGCAACGCCGGCATTGAGCAGGGCGTTCGCGTCGGCGGTGAGCAGCGTCGATGGCTCACTGAGAGAGCGGCCGAGGTCGAGCGCGATGTTGTAAGTCATGGCACCGCGAATGACCTCTCCGTCGGCGCCTACGCTTCCACGAGCGCCGCCGCTGGTGGCTCCGAGCGCACGTCCGGTGGCGTCGGTGAACTGCAGATAGCGTGGATCGAAGGTGAGGAAAGCGTTGCGACGTTGGTAATTCCGATCACCAGGTCCCAGCCGGACATCGATGTTCGCTCCGGAAAATCCGCCGCGCGTTGGATCGAAAGTCGCACCGGTCACGCGCGTCTCGGTTCGCGCGGCTCGCGGGATCGATGCGGCGGACATCCCCATCCCGTTCAGTGTGTTGAGATTCGATTCGGATCCCGAGCCCAGAATGGCTGGTCCGCTGCCGGTGATCGTGACGTTGGACATCGTGGCGGCGATGGCATTGAGATCGCCGGCGATGGTCGGCGGTATCTGCCCCTCGACCCCGTCGCGCCACTTTTCCGACGCGCCCGTCTCTGGTTCCGTCGGTCTTATCGGATTACTGGCCCGGACAGGCTTCAGCCCCATGATCTTCACCGTGTCGAGCGTCGACACTATCGCGTGCGGCAGGATGAAGTTGGCGACCAGCTCGTGCTCATCAGTCGCGCGCTGCACGCGACGTCGCGCCGAGGAAAACCCGGGCGCGCTGACGTAGACGAGATAATCTCCGGTTCCCTGCTCGAACCGGATGCGGAAATTTCCGGCGCTATCGGTGGTCGCTTCCTGGGTGAGCCGATCGGGCCCGCGCGTGATCATCACCTTGGCGACGATCGCGTGGGACGAGTCGTCGGTGACCTTGCCCCGGATGACGTCGGGAGCGTTGTCCTGCGCATGACTCGTTCGCGCAGTCAGCTGCAGCAGCACGCTCGCAAGCAAGAGGGAGCGCGCGGCAACGACGGTCGCTGAAGCAAAGCCTTTTTTTGTGAAAAGCATCGTAGCTACCAGTACGCGTGGAAGGTCGCTGTGGTTTTGGACAGCGATTCCCCAAAAACCGTTGGCTATCGCGTAAAGCTACGCGCGCTCAGTCGTCGAAACAGAAATATGATATTTTCCGACGACTCCCTCGTCGAGATTTGTGTGGCGACCGCCTATTCACTGGATACTCGATCCGCTCCTTCGGACCTGCCCCCCGAACAATTCCGGGCGATCGGACATTCGCTGGTCGACTCGATCGCTGATTTTCTTCGCGATCTTCCGGACGCGCCGACCGCGACCAACCTCCTCCCGGATGCTCTCCGCAGCGCCCTCGGCCGACGTGAGATGCCCGAAGACGGACGGGACATCGCGCCGGTAATAGAAGAATTCAGTGAGAAATTCTTCCGGCTCTCAACCCACAACGGCAGTCCGCGCTTCTTCGGCTACATCACATCGTCGGCCGCCCCCGTTGGCGCGCTCGCCGATTTGCTCGCCGCCGCCGTGAATCCGAATTGCGGCGCCTGGGCTCTGTCGCCGATCGCCACGGAGATCGAGAACGAGACAATTCGTTGGCTATCGGAGTTCATGAGTCTTCCAGGCACTTGGGATGGCGTGATTGTGAGTGGCGGCAATATGGCGAACATGGTGGGATTCACCGCCGCGCGAACCGCGAAAGCACCCTGGGACATCCGGGCCAACGGCCTGACCGCGGACGACGCAAAA
>Ga0193735_1000369_pt1 | contig 14166 bp, 16 predicted proteins | sample U1m2metaG_FD_145080 | JGI IMG/M metagenome (GOLD analysis project Ga0193735, IMG submission 145080) | Soil microbial communities from a riparian zone of the East river system, Colorado, United States - U1m2 | ecosystem: Environmental > Terrestrial > Soil > Riparian zone | place: USA: East River... | reverse complement strand
ATCCTGAGCGTAAGTGAAGGACCTCCCCTACAAAGCATTGATCACGCTGGAGACTAAGAGCGCTCGATCGGGCTTTCGTGAGATCTCTCGCTCCGCTCGAGATGACAATCTCAATCATACACGCCGTCCACCTTCCAGGTTCCCCTTGCCACGCCGTAGCCTTGCGTAGGTGGGTCAGCTTCATAAACGCGAACCAGATCACCGCTTTCCAGCTGCAGGTCCCATTCGGCGCGCGCCCAAGCTTTTTCGTCCCACCAATTTCCGGAAATTAAATATGGTCCGCGTTGCTCGATGACTTCGCCTAAAATTTCTGCGCTGCGGACATGCGCGGGTTTGTTTTCATCGAGTAACACCGAAGCCGATTCCGATTCCCGAAAACACCGCAGAGCAACTCTAAGTTTAGAAGCTGTGCCTAAACGTCGATAACCCTCACCTTCATCCTCTCCCTCAGGCAGAGGCGGTCCCTTCTCCCCGTGTGGGGGAGAAGGTGAGGATGAGGGGTGATCGTTGGAACTCCACGCGAATGGTTCCATCCGAAATGCATCTGGCCGATGCGTTTCCTCGATGACTGGCGTGCCGACGCGTTCGCTTCCAAGCAGGGCGGTCAAACGCGCGAGCGTTTCTGATAGTTGATGCGGATTGCGCAGTGTCGTTTCAAATAATCCGAACTGTTCTTTGGCAGGTTTAATCGGCTGCGCACTGAGCGCCACAGCAACGATCGGATGTTCGGATCGAAAATTCTCCAAGTGCGTCTGGAGCATGCGAAACAGAAGATCTACATCATTGGTCGGCTGCGGAATTTTGAAAACGCGCTCGTAAAACTGTTTGCCCGCCACGGCGGGCTCGTTTCGCCAGTCGGACGAATCCGTCCCATGGTGGACTTGGCGCGAATTCGCGAACGTGATTTGCAGGGTGAGTTCTTTTGCTACGAGATAGATGGCCCCAAAACGCACTGCGAGCTGCTCTAGAAAACGACGGAGCATGAAAAGAAGCGGCTCGGCTGTTTCAATCTCATTTTCAAATTCAAAGCTCTCCTCGAACGACTTCGGCGGTCGAACCAGTTTGAGCACTCGATTGGATCGCACGTTGGCACGCTCCCACATTCGGATTGCTTCCGGGCCAAGTCGCGCTCCCAGCTGCTCCTTATCAAGCGCCGCCAGCTGACCAAGCGTGTGGATGCCCCACTTGCGGAGAATCGCGAAGATTTCCTGCGCCTCCATCGGCCCCTCCATGCAGGCAATCTACGACAAACTGCTCTATATGTTCAAGTGAACAGTTTGCTAGATAATCTCAAGTGGACATTTTGGCAGCGCCTGCATGAAGGCGCGGCCGTAGGGCTTGCTGACGATGCGATTGTCGAGAATAACGATGATGCCGCGGTCAGTTTTGGTTCGGATCAGGCGGCCGACGCCTTGGCGCAGTTTAAGGATTGCTTCTGGCAAGGAGTATTCGGTGAACGGATCGCCGCCGCGCGCCTCGATCAGCTCGAGTTTCGCTTCAATGAGCGGATGATCGGGCACGGCAAATGGCAGCCGTGTGATAATCACATTCGAAAGCGCTTCGCCCGGAACATCCACGCCGCCCCAAAAACTGTCGGTTCCAAAGAGTACGCTGCGCGGCGTTGATTTGAATTGGTCAAGCAATTTGCTACGCGGTGCGCCCGCCCCTTGCACGAGAAGATTCATGTCGTTTTCCACAAAAAATTTCTGCATCGCGCCTCCGACGTGCTGCATGTCGCGGTAATTTGTGAAAAGGACAAAGGCGCGCCCATCGGTCTTTTTGATGAAATGCGCGATCCATCGCTCCAGTTCTTTTTGATAAGCGGCATCGCGTGGGTCGGGCATCTTTTGGACAACGAACATTTTCATTTGCCGTTGAAAATCGAACGGACTGCCGAGCTGGAACGGCTCGGCTTCGGTCGCGCCGGTGCGCTCACGAAAATAGGCCAGATCGGGCCGGCCTACGGCCAGCGTGGCGCTGGTCATGATGCAACAACAGCTCTCGCGAAATAGCATCCGCCGCAGCACTGGCGCCAGATCGACAGGCGCGGCGTTGAGAGCGACAAACCGTTCCGTTTTGCCTGTGCGCTCGACCCAGTAAACGTGCTCGGGCGCGGTTTGCTCGAGAAAGATGGCGATGCCGTCGCGCGCGTCGCGGATGCGCCGGCCGTATTCCTGGAGTTCTGCTTTCAAAATTTCGTCATGGGCGCGCTTTACAACTTCGGCGATACGCCCCTGAAGCGCGGTCAACCGGCCAGTGATTGTGTCCGGAACAAAATCGACGTCGCGGACGCGGAACTCGCGGCCTTTACGAAAGTCTGATTTTGATTCGACCGCAGCGAAAAATTTCTCAACATCATCGATCAGTTCCGCCGCGATTCGCACGCCGTTCGCATCGCGCGTCAGAGTGAACAGTCCCTTGCGCGTTCGGGCATTGTAGAGCCGCTGGATCGTTGATCGCAGCCCGTATTGCGAGACGCCGATACCGATCTGCTTCGACGCCACCTGCTCGACCGTGTGCGCTTCATCGAAAATGATGAAGTCATTCGGGAAAAGAAACCCGCTCTCGCGTTCTTGCTGTGCATCTGGCGAGCCGAGCAAGATGAACAGCAACGTGTGATTGAGCACAATCAGGTCCGCAGCCAGCAAACGTTTGCGCGCCTGCTGATAAAAACAGCGCGGATTTTGGCCGCAGGTTTTCTGAGTGCAGATGTGCGCTTCGCTGCAAACTTGTGTCCAAACTTTTGGATCGGGCTCCACTGATAAATCGCTGAGCGATCCGTCACGGGTCGTGCTGGCCCATTCGGCAAGGCGTTGCAATTCGCTTTTCTCAGGGCCGGTGAAAAGTTCCTTTGCGCTTTCCAACGCACGTTCCAGCCGGCGCGGGCAAAGATAGTTTTGCCGGCCTTTCATTAACGCGGCTTCGAATTCGACCGGCAGCACTTTTTTCAGAATGGGAATGTCTTTGTAAAGCAGTTGTTCCTGAAGATTGATCGTGTACGTCGAAACAATCGCCTTTTTGTGCCGCTCGAGTGCGAAAAGGATCGCCGGCACAAGATAAGCGAGCGATTTGCCCACGCCCGTGCCCGCTTCGATCACCAGATGGCGTTCTTCCTCCAGTGCCTTCGCGACAGCCGCTGCCATCTCCTGTTGTTCCGGGCGGAATTCGAAATGCCTGGCCTTGGAGAGAGGACCGTCTGCGGAAAAAAATGCGCGAACACGTTCCACAAATTCGCTGCCGATGTTGTTTTTTAGCGCGATCATTTGGAACTAGCCCAGCGTTTTAACCCGTATCTGGTTCGACATCTCATTCCTGTCATGTTGAGCGAAGCGAAACATCTCTGATATTTGTTGGTCGCAGCGCAAGTAAACTGATCAGAGATTCCTCGGTTCGCTCGGAATGACAACTACTTGGTTGCCTAAATCGTAATTGTAAATCGCAAACGACGAGCTGAAATTCGAAAATCGCAATGAGAATCCTCGATCGATACGTCACTCGCAATTTCCTGCAGATTTACTTTTACTGCATTGCCGGATTCATCTCGATCTGGCTGATCTTCGACGTCAGCGACAATATTTCGACGTTCATTGACGAACACGTAGGTCCTCTGCTTGTGATTCGCTATTACGCGACCCAGCTCCCGCAGGTCTTCATCATTCTGCTGCCGGTTTCGCTCCTGTTGTCGCTTCTCTTTGCGCTCGGTCGAATGTCACGTGCGAATGAAATCGTTTCCATGCTCACAGCCGGCGTAAGTCTGCCCCGCGTTTTGCTGCCGTTGATTGGCATGGGGCTGCTCACGGTGACGGCGAGCATGGCCCTCAATTATTCGCTTGCACCGCATGCCGAACTAGCGAGGAAGACATTTCTCGCAGAAGCGCAGTCGCGTCCTAGTCGTTACATTCAGGGGCAGATTTTCCGCAATCGAACCGATTCGCGCACCTGGTTTGTTCAGAATTTCCTTCCGCGCGGCAATACGTTCAACAACGTTCAGGTGCTGCAACAGGACGCGAACGACAACATCGTTACCAATTATGTCGCAAGCCGCGCTACCTATCGCCCTGAAACGAAAAACTGGGAGCTGGAGACTGTGAAAGTCGTTCACTACGATCACGCTGGAAATATCGTTGACGAGCAGATTTATCCTTCGCTGAAAATCGAGCACTGGAGCGAAACCCCGTTCCGGCTGGGCAGCGCAAATGAGCGCGCGGAATTCCTGAGCTTGCCTGAGCTGCGGGAGTATCTGCATTACAATTCCGATTTTCCCGCGACGCTGCTCGCGCCGTTCCGCACTCATTTGCAGTATCGGCTCGCGCTACCATGGACGTGCCTCGTGGTGGTGTGTATCGCCGCGCCGCTTGGAATTGGCTATTCACGCCGTGGCGTTCTATCGAGCGTTGCCGCAGCAGTCCTCCTTGTTTTCACCATGAACTTTCTGGTCCACCTTTTTCTGGCACTGGGCGAAGGCGCCCGCGTTCCTGCATGGATCGCTGCGTGGACACCGAACATTCTTTTCACGGTAATCGGCCTCTACTTGCTCTACCTGCGGGCCTCCAATCGCGAACCGCCCAGCTTTCATCTTTTCACCGCGCGGCGTATAGTTGCGCGATGAACCCTCTGCCGAACGAATGGGCGATTAAACATCGCGCGGACGTCTGCGCCGCGACGCAGCGGCCGTTCGTTCCCGGCGAATATTTTTATACCCTGCTCTATCACGACGCCAATGGCTACCGGCGGGAGGATTTGAGCGAAGAGTCGTGGCAAAACCGGAATGAAAACATCCGGCCGTTTTCATTTTGGAAATCACGATACGAGCCGTTGCCGGCAAAGCCGGCCGAACCCGTGCCCAAAGAAAATGCGGAGCAACTGTTCCGCCGTTTGATGGAATCGAACAACCCCCCTGCAAACGCCTGCTATGTCCTCGCCGCGATGCTCGAACGCAAACGCGTCTTAAAGCAGGTGAAGACGGAACAGGGCGCGAATGGGCGCGTCCTCATTTACGAACAGGGCACAACCGGGGATGTATTCGTCGTGCCCGATCCGCAATTGCGCCTCGACGAACTGGAGAACGTGCAGAACGAAGTCGCGGAGTTGCTCCGCCGTGCGGCCACAACCTGATAAGATTAAACCAACCTGCTCATGACCACAGAAACACCGACGATCAATTACAAGATTGGCAATGAGCGCCTGATCAGCGTTACCGAAAAAGCTGCGCAGAAATTAGCTTCGGTGCTTGAAGAAAAAGGCAAACCGGATGGTGCGTTGCGCCTCAAGGTGGTCGGCGGGGGTTGCTCCGGACTGCAATACGTCATGGATTTGGTAGATGGTCCGAGGGAGCGGGATATTCTAGTGCCAACGCAAAACGTTCGACTGGTTGTCGATCCAAAGAGCGCGCTTTTCGTCAGCGGCTCCGTGCTCGATTACAGCGAGGACCTGCAAAAAGGCGGCTTCAAAGTCACGAATCCCAACGCCGTCGCTCACTGCTCCTGTGGCGAAAGTTTTGCCGTCTAGAAAAGCTGTTCTCGGATAAGCGGTCGTTTTCTCGAGTGGTGTGCCGATTCGACATTCGTCATTCGGATTTCGTCATTCACGTCACACCTTCATGACCTCGGATTCCTTGTGCTTGAGATGATCATCGATGGATTTGACGAAGCGATCGGTGAGCTTTTGCACTTCATTCTGAACATCGCGCAAGCCGTCCTCGGTTAGTTCACCGGCGGCCTTCAGCTTCTTTGCTTCGTCGAGTGCCGCGTGCCGATTCGCGCGCACGCGCACACGCGCTTCCTCGGCCATTTTGCCCAGGGAACGCACCAATTCCTTTCGGCGCTCTTCTGAAAGCTCCGGAATGGGCAGCCGGATGATCTTGCCGTCCACCGCAGGCGTAATGCCGATTTTTGATTCCTTGAGTGCTCGCTCAATGTCGGGCACCGTGCCGGCGTCGAACGGTTGAACCACAAGCAAACGCGGCTCCGGTGTCGTGATCAAAGCGAGTTGCTTTAATTTCATGCTCGATCCGTAAGCGTGCACATCCACGTTTTCCACCAGGCCGGGCGAAGCCTTGCCTGTGCGCACCGCAGCGAATTCGTGCACCATGTAATCGACGCTTTTTTCCATCGACATCTCGGCTTCGAGAAGAATGTCATCTCTGCTCATGTCGCCTGAATTTTTACGTCTGAAGGAAGTTCATCGCAAACCATGGTCCCAATTTTACGACCCAGTACGGCATCGCGGATGTTGCTGGGCTTATTCATGTCGAAAACCACGATCGGTATTTTGTTGTCCATGCAAAGGCTGAACGCCGTCGAGTCCATGATCTGCAAACGTTTCGCAAGCGCTTCGCTGAATGTGAGCCGGTCGAAGCGTCGCGCGCCTGCGTCCGTCTTTGGGTCACGATCATAGACGCCGTCAACCTTGGTGGCTTTCAAGATGACATCGGCCCGAATCTCGCTCGCGCGCAAAGCTGCCGTTGTGTCGGTAGAGAAGTAAGGGTTGCCGGTGCCGGCGGCAAAAATCACGACGCGACCCAGCTCCAGATGGCGAATGGCGCGCCCCAGGATGAATGGCTCGGCCACATTTCTCATGTCGATGGCCGTCTGCACCCGCGTCTGAACCCCAATTTGATCAAGCGCACTGCGTAATGCCAGCGCGTTAATCACCGTAGCGAGCATGCCCATGTAATCCGCAGTCGTGCGGTCCATGCCGCGATGCGACGCCACCAGGCCCCGCCAGATATTTCCGCCACCGATCACGATGGAGACTTGCACTCCCAGATCGCGCACTTCCTTGATCCGTTCAGCGATCTCACGCACAACCGCGAGCGATATATTGTCGCGTCCACCGCGCTCCTGCATCGCTTCACCGCTCAACTTAAGCACGATGCGTTTATAGGCCGGCGTTTCCTTTTGCATGGGCTCCAGACCAACATCAAACAGAAGATGGACATGTTTGGAAAGCAAAATGCTTGATCGTCTGCAAACGCGCATGTCATCCCGAGCGGAGCGAGGGACCTCCCAGTCGAAGCTCGAAACACTCAAACTAGCCAGTGTGATCAACTATCCTGTGCGGGGTCCTTCACTTCGTTCAGGATGACAATCCGGAGTGTCCGCGCAGAAATTCACCCGCGCTCATCCGCCGTTTTCCTCCGAGCTGCACTTCGCCCAGTGAGAGCGCGCTTTTACCAGCCGCAACAATCAGCTCTTTTTCGCTACGCAAAATTTCTCCCGGCCTGCCGCTAAGATCCACCACGGATGCAGAAAAAATTTTCAGATTTCGATTATTGATCTGCATGAACGCACCCGGCCACGGATTAGACGCGCGAATTTTTCGCTCGATTACTTCCGCCGGTTCCGACCAATCGATTCGCCCGTGTTCACGCTTCAATTTCGGAGCCGACGTAGTGTGCGCGTTATCCTGCGGAATGCGCGGCGCGCTGTTCTTTTCAAGCATTTGCAAAGATTCGAGCAATGCTTCGGGCGCAATCTGCGCCAGGCGCTCGTGCAATGAGCCACCGGTGTCAGTCGGTAAAACATCGAGTTTGTGCTGTAATAAGATGTCGCCGGTATCGAGTCCCTGATCCATGTACATCACGGTGATGCCGGTCTCGCGATCGCCTGCAGCAATGGCCGCCTGAATCGGCGCGGCGCCGCGCCAGCGCGGCAGAAGCGATGCATGCAGATTCAAGCAGGCAATCTTTGGAATTTCCAGAACGTCGCGGGGCAAGATTTGCGCGTAGGCCATGACCACAATTACATCTGGAACCAACGCGCGAATCTGTTCGATCGCTTGTGGGTCTCTGATTTTTGCCGGTTGCAAGATCGGCAATGATAGGGCGCGACCGCTGGGGGCGTTGTCCATCAGTGCTTTCTTTATCGGCGGCGGCTCGATTTGCTGAGTGCGCCCAACCGGCTTGTCGGGTTGCGTGACCACGCCCACAACGTCGTGTTCTGATTTCAGCAACGCTTCCAGCGTCGGCACGCCGATCTCGCCGGTGCCGATGAAAACAACGCGCATGCCAAACTACTGCGTCAGTTGATGCACAGCCCGGCGACGCGGACGTCGCCGCGGCATCGCTTGCGCCAGCATTTTCTCTCCGGCCGTGATCTCACGCCGGCCTACCGACGATCCGCACCCGGTGCAGAGATAATCGAAAATCTCCCGGTCAGGCAGAACTAACAGCAGCCGCTCGCGCACGGGCATCGCGGCCCTGCACTTTTCGCAGTAGAGACTTGAAGCGGTGAAATTTTCAAACTGCTGCTGGTTCATACGCGCCGTCGTTCACGCTCTGTAGAATCTCGAGCAGAACTTTGGCGGGCGGCTGAGTTGCGTCAACCACGGCAACCAGCTCTTGCGGATAATATGAAAGCACCGGCCTCGATTCCTTCTCGTAGATATCGAGACGTCGTTGGATGACCTGTTCGTTTGCGTCATCGAGCCGGTTTTCCTTTAACGCGCGCTTCTTGAGTCGGTAAAACAGCGTCTCGCGGTCTGGGCACGCAAGATGAAACACTTTCTTTACGTCGATCATTTCATCCATGATTCTGGCCTGGCCAAGGTTTCGTGGAATCCCGTCCAGCACCAGAGTGTCGATGTCCGGCTTGAACTTGTGCCCTTCCACGGCCGCATCGATTGCTTGTCGCCAAAGTTCCACCGTGATGTCATCTGGGACGAGCTGACCTTTACTTGAGTATTCAAGAAATGCCTTTCCGACTTTCGTGCGAGTGTCGATGGAGCGGAACACGTCGCCACAAGCGCAGTGATAAAGGCGCGGAATCGTGCCGAGCGTTTTGCCTTGCGTGCCTTTGCCGCTGCCTGGCGCACCAAAAAGGATAAAGGTGTTGTATCTCATCATCAGCGAAATCCGCTTATACTGCAGGTCGGCCCGGATGGGGAAGCAGAATCCGAGCGCCTACTTCCCGGTCAACAGCGGATCGACATTTACCCGCCGCCCGCCGCGATCGAACCGCACGCTGCCGTCCAGCAGCGCAAAAATTGTGTAATCGCGGCCTAGTCCGACATTTTTTCCGGGCAAAAATTTCGTCCCGCGCTGGCGCACAATGATGTTGCCCGCCACGACCATTTCGCTGCCGAATTTTTTGACACCCAGCCGCTTGCTGACGCTGTCGCGCCCATTCTTAACGCTGCCTTGTCCTTTTTTATGAGCCATTGGAGAGAGTTGTTAGTTGATCCGCCTTCGCCAAGGCTACGGCGGACGTGGAGTTGATAGTTTCTAAGCGGTAATGCGTTCTTATCCGTCAGTTTTCTTCGCTGCAGTCTTTTTCGCTCCTACACTGATGCTTTTAATTTTCACGCGCGTCAATTTGCGACGATGCCCAACGGTGCGGTGATAGCCTTTGCGTCGCTTGTACTTGAACGCGATAACCTTTTTATCCTTCCGTTGCTCGACGACCTCAGCAGTCACCTTTGCTCCGGAGATGAGCGGGCTGCCGTGCGTCACGTCCTTGCCATCGGCGAACATCAGCACGTCACCGAACGTGGCGGTCTTGCCAGGCTCAACATCGAGGATATCGACATCAATCGTATCGCCTTCTGCGACGCGAAATTGCCTGCTGCCAGTCTTAATGATTGCGTAAGCCATAAGCCGTTTTCTAGGGAGAAAAAGCCGCCCAAACTTCCATGAACCGGCGCATTTGGCAAACACAAAGCCGCTCATGCAAAACTTTGCTGTAGTGTGCGCTGTCCTCAGCGCATTTCCATGATGGAAGCCGATCTCACTATTGTCCGCTGAGGACAGCGGACGCTACAGCCGCTTACCAACAAACGAGAAGATCTGGTTACGCAGCGGCTTCACCCGTTGGGCCGACGAGTTCTGCATACAAAGCCTCGTAGCGCCGCGCAGACGTGTCCCACGAAAAATTGCATGCCATTGCGCGTTTCATCAACTTGGTCCAGAGGCGCCGGTCACGGAAGATTTGCCGCGCGCGTTTGATCGCGTCCCAGAAAGCTTCGCTTGAATATTCATAACAAAGAAAGCCGTAACCGCTGTCGTTTGGTGGATCGTAGTCTTCGATGATCTCCTGAATTCCGCCGGTGACGCGCGCTACTGGGAGAGCGCCATATTTCAAGTTGTACATCGCGATCAAACCCGCTGGCTCGAAACGCGATGGAATTAGGCTGATGTCCATCCCTGCCTCGATGAGGTGCACCAGCTTCTCGTCGTAATTTCTTTGGTAGGCAAACCGTGTTGGAAATTTTCTAGCTGCCACTGCCAGCGCCGTTTCGTACGCGGGATCACCTTCTCCGAGAATAATCAACCGGACATCATCCCAAAGAAGTCGATCGAGAAGCGGCACAAGGATTTCGAAACCTTTTTCATGAACGACGCGCGTGACCATTCCAAAGACGGGGCCGCGCGGCGCAGGCGCGAGCCTCATTTGTTTGAGAAGCGCCTCACGGCAAATCTGTTTTCCGCGAAGGCGTCTCGCATCATAGCGCGCTGGGAGCAGACGATCCGACGCCGGATTCCAGCGTGTGTAATCTGCGCCATCCAAGATCGCAGTAAGACGATGCGCATTCTCCCGCAGCACACCGTCGAGGCCACACCCGCCGGATGGCGTCAGTATTTCCTGTCGGTAATGTTCGCTTACGGTTGTGATCCTGTCGGCATACCGAATTCCGCCCTTGAGAAGATTCAGGCGCCCAAAAAACTCGACGCCATGGAGTGTGAAGAACCGCTGCGGTAAGTTTGTAAGCGCGAAATCAAGTCCCCAAAAGCTGCCTTGATCAGCGACATGATGAATGGTCAGCACAGTTTTGAATGGCAGCCCCTGCGCATGGACAAACACCGGCACCAACGCCGCGGCCCAATCGTGCACGTGTAAGACTTGCAGTTGTGGGGTCAATCGCCGAGCTAACTCCAGCGCTGCTTTGCAGAAAAAAATAAATCGCGCGGCATTATCTTCGTACGCCTTGCCGCGTTCGCCGTAGATTCCGGGGCGATCAAAAAATTCATCGCAGCGAATCAGAAATAACTGCACGCCGCTGGCGCTTCGCCCCTCCAAGTAACGCGCAGTGTAAACCTTGTCGCCCACCTGTACATCGACAGTTATGCCGCTGTCCTTTTTTTTAAATGCGCGGTTCTCTTTGATCTCGCGGTAGAAGGGCAGAACCACGGTTACGTCGTGCCCGCGAGCACGTAGAGCGTTCGGCAGCGCATCCATCACATCGATCAGCGCGCCCGCGCGTTGCAACGGTGGTCCCTCGGCGCTGATCATGAGAATTCTCATTCGATGTTTAATGTTAAAAAGTTACAAAGTTAAATCGGCGCAGCCGTAGGTTTTCCCCTTTAACCATGTAACTCTTTTAACTTTGTGACTGCTCTTCAGTCCGTCTTGCCTTGCAAATATTCCCGCTTTACCCACTCCAGGGCCTCTTCGCGGGTGCCCAATGTTCCCTCGAGTTGTCGCGTTTCCACTGCTTCCAGGATTGCGCCAAATTTCGGGCCGGGCTTTAACCCGAGTGCGATCAAATCATCACCGCGCACCAGAGGTGGCGGAATAATCGGTTCGTTCGCGAACTCTTCGCGTTTCCGCAGCAGAAAGTCGTAATTGTCGAGCATCCGATGGCTGCTTTCGCAATCGACTCGGTGCAATTCCAGTTCATCCTCAAAAGTTGGTCGCGCCATGAAACGTTTCAGCTTTGCCACTCGCATGTTTGGCGCATCCTTGAAAACCATGTGCTGCCGCACCATTTCGACCGTCGCCTCGATTTCAGCACCGGAAAACCGCAGGCGCCGCATGATCGCCTCCGTCATCTCCGCACCGATGCGGTCGTGGTCGTTAAAACGAATACGGCCCGTTCTATCCACGCGCGCCGTCACCGGCTTAGCGACATCGTGAAGCAAGACGGCCAAAACCAGCGGAACAGAAACTTCCTCTGGAAGTAGCTGCAGCATCAGCCGGGTGTGTACGAACACGTCGCCTTCGGGATGAAACTGTTCCGGCTGCAACACTCCTTTCATCGCTTCCAACTCGGGCAGAATCGCGCCCATCAAACCGCTGGAATCAAGCAGGTCCCAGCCGCGCACTCGATTTGGCGAATGAAAAATGCGCACCAACTCGTCGCGGATTCGTTCCGCGCTGATCTGGTTGATTGACGACGCATTGGCCACAAGCGCCTCCCAGGTTTGCTTGTCGATCTGGTAATCCAGCACCGCGGCGAAGCGCACGGCGCGGAGCATTCGCAGACGATCCTCCGCAAATCTTTTCGCCGGGTCCCCAATTGCGCGCACCAATTTTGCCGCGATATCGGCCTGCCCGCCGACAAGATCAATCACCTCCTCCGCGACAGGATCGTAAAACATTCCGTTGATGGTGAAATCGCGGCGTTGCGCGTCCTCTTCCGGCGAAGAAAAATGCACCGCGCTCGGGTGCCTTCCGTCGATGTAGGCGTCATCCGAACGAAAAGTTGCCACCTCGAATTGAAAATCGTTCTCCAGCACGATGATCACGCCGAAATGCGCGCCGACTGCGAACGTGCGTGGGAAAAGCGTCTGGACGGCTTCCGGCCGCGCGTCCGTAACCACGTCGTAATCTTTCGGCGTCAACCCGCGCACCATGTCCCGTACACAGCCGCCTGCGAAGTACGCGCGATGGCCGTGCTCGCGCAAGCGCGCCGCGACTCTGCGCGCGGCGTTTTCCATGGGCGAAGGTTTCACATGAGCACTGTAGCCGCTTCACTGCGTGAAGCGCAACGCGGCTGTCCCTACCTAGCGCTCTTCTGCTTCGAGAAGGAATGAATAATGAACAGCACCACCGCAATTGAGATGCACGAATCTGCCACATTAAACGCAGGCCAGGGATCGGCGTACCGAATGTGCAGATTAAAAAGCAAAAAATCGATCACGTGCCCATAAAGCAGGCGGTCAGTTAGATTACCCAAAATGCCAGCAAGAAGCAGCGCAAGCGAGAGATCGCGCCATGGATCGGGTTGCCGCCTTCGTGCCAGCAGGGTTGCAACGACAACTAACGCAACGCTGGAAATTATAATGAAGAAAGTGTTGTTGCCCCGGAAAGATCCAAACGCCGCGCCGGTGTTCGTGACATTAACCAAAGTGAAGAAATCCGGTACGATAATGCGCGCCTCATATGGGTTAATCAATCGCAGGACCAACTGTTTGGTCAGTTGATCGACTGCATAGAGCGGAAGCGAAAGAAAAAGGATGAACTTCACGTCGCGATTGATCCAGCAAACGCCCAACGTCCAACGTCCAACGTCCAACGCTCAAGGCAGAACGTCGCTCGATTGAACGTTGAGCGTTGAGCGTTGAGCGTTGAGCGTTGAATCATAGGCTCACAACCTTCTCGCACCGATCGCACAAATCGGGGTGCGCTTTGCTCGTGCCCACAGTTGGCCGATGGCGCCAGCAACGCGCGCACTTTTGGTACTGCGTTTTCGTCACCGAAGCGCTCGCTTCTTTTGCCTGATGGATCGTCAGATCACTCACAATGAAGAATTCTTCCAATTCCTCCTGACTGACTTTCTCCGTGACATCGGAATCCGAATTCAAAACTACTCGGGCTTCCAACGTGTTGCCGATCAGTTTGTCCTGACGCGCGCGCTCAATCCCCTGCCCGATTACGCCGCGTAATCTCAAAAGTTCATCAACCTGAGCGGTCGCTTCGTGACCGCGACCGCGTGGTTCTGGAAATTCCTGCAGATGAACTGAATCCCGACCTGGCGGGACTGAATATCTCCACGCTTCTTCAGCGGTGAAAGCAAGCACCGGCGCCAGCAATCGGCAGAGCGCGTCGAAAATTTCATGCATGACTGTTTGCGTTGCGCGACGCCGCGGAGAATCCGGCGCGTCGCAATACATTCGGTCCTTGGTGATGTCGATATAGAGGCTGCTTAGGTCCACCGCGCAAAACTGGTTCAGTGTGTGGTAGACCTTGTGGAATTCGAAATTCTCATAGGCGGCCCGGCAGTTTCGGATCACCTCATCCAGTCGCTCCAAAATCCACCGATCGATCAGGGTCAAACCTTTCTTGTTTTCGTGGTTTCCTGATTCGAAATCGTAAAGATTGCCGAGTAAAATCCGCAGCGTGTTGCGAATGCGGCGATAGGTGTCGCCGAGGCGCGTGAACATTTCTTCGGAAAAGGGCACGTCAGCTGTGTAATCGATGCTACTGGCCCAGAGCATCGATTACACAG
>Ga0193735_1000368_pt1 | contig 14177 bp, 11 predicted proteins | sample U1m2metaG_FD_145080 | JGI IMG/M metagenome (GOLD analysis project Ga0193735, IMG submission 145080) | Soil microbial communities from a riparian zone of the East river system, Colorado, United States - U1m2 | ecosystem: Environmental > Terrestrial > Soil > Riparian zone | place: USA: East River... | reverse complement strand
CCGGCTCCGATCCGGCCGAGGTCCCTCGATAGGTTTGGTCGCAGACAAAACCGCTCGATCCGCCGCAGCAGCCCCACTGGAAGGGGAAGTTGCGGTTGTTGTCTACGCCGAAGTGGTCAGATGGTGTGGGAGGCCAGGAGCACCCGCCGCCTCCGACGTTGTTGCCGTTCTTGCGGTAGTAGTACGGGCTGTTGCCGCCGCCTCCCGCCTCGACGATGTGGTGGCCGTCGGGGTTGACTTCGGGCATAAGCCAGATGTCGTGATAGTCCACCAGCCAGCGAACGTCGGCATCGGTATCGTAGTTATTGAGCAGGTAGTCAATCATGCGCATGACGACTTCTGGCGTAGCGATCTCGCGGGCGTGTATATCGCCGTCCGCCCAGAAGACCGGTTTGGGGCCCGGTATGTTCCGGTTCGTGATGTGTAGCACCCACAGGTCGTAGCCGTTCCAGGGACTGGGTAGGACGCACGAGCCTGGATTGGTCTTGCACCAGGAGTCGCCGATGTCAATCTTCTCGACCAGATTGGGGAACTCTGCCACCTTCTGGTCGAGGAAGGCGTATATTTCTTCCACCGACTTGTAGCCGCCGTAGAAAGTTTCGCGCAGGATTTGAGGGTCGCTGAGGTTGCGACTGCTGTTCTCGTCTATCTCCACACGGAGACCGCGCGCCGTCAGGCCATAGTAGAGGTCGCGATCGCGGATTATGGTGAGATAGCCTCCTGTTGTGGGCACTTCTTCGGCGTTGAGTTCTTGGGCCAGCCGATCGCGCTCGGCGCGGTCGCGGAAGTAGACGCGCATTACCAGCGTGGCGTACTTCTCGGCTATTGGATTCTTGCCGTTTCTTGCCTGGGAGTGGACAGAGGCGATTGTAGTGCGAAACCCGATGCCACTCATCGCGATACCGTGATTGTTTGAAGCGTCAGGATTCTCCGCAAAGGCGTAGCCGCCCGGGTAGACGGAAAAAGCAAGCAGCGCCACGAGGAGGCTGATCGCGCAAAAGGCAAGACTGATAACGACGCGGGGAGTGAAGAAGGCAGATTTAGAGGCGAGCTCTTTTTTCATGATCAATCTCTGGGTTGTATTTCGGCTGGAATTGAAACACTATCGAGGCGCCACCCGTATTGTTAGACCCTCGGCGATCAATCCTTCCAGCCTTAGGAAGAACCAGCGTTATCAAATCCCAGGGGACAATTGCAAGCCTTTTCGGAAAGGCGCCCAGCGGAGATAAGCGTTGAAGGTCTTGACTTGAGTCGCGTCTTCCCGCGCCTTCGCAATAATTTTCTGGAGACCTTCGAGGGACGAACTATCCCTCACGTGACGGGCTGCGATGACATCAGGTTGCTCGCAGCGATGAGAAGCTGACAGCGTTCCTTGAGCTTGAGAGAATCACGCACAAATTAGCGGGTTCAGCGCTCCTTGGTGATGAGGGTAATTCAGATTGCCTCGCGCGGGCTAGCCGGGCACTCCCCAACGGACGGTGGTGAGAATATCGTTGTCTGAAAGTGGCACTTCCGTTAACACCAATAGGGCAAAAGACAATGAGTACATATACATACTTACAAGCCGCCGAAAATGCGTATCTCGGATGGAAAGCGTATTGGAAAAACATGGCCCCTGTAACGGGGCCGGATGCCCCGCCGGCTAGTTTTTGGATTACTGCAAATACCTTTAACGCTCTTCTAGATTATTGGATCTGCACTGGTCAGCTCCCCGATCATGACATCACCATGCCGATCAGGGATTACTTTCATCAGACGGTGAAAGAGGATGCAACAGATGACGATTTGAAGAAGCTTGCAGAGCAAGGGTTAGCAAGTGGTCCGTGGCTTGATGACTATGGTTGGTGGGGAAATGCATTTCTGACTGCCTGGGAAAATGCAGATGTTCTTGGGTTGTCCGGTGATGATGTGGCGGAGTGTAAGCAAAGCACAATCAATTGCTGGACAATTATGAAATACGGCTGGGATACCCAGAATCCCCCCCCGCCCCCCGTGTCTGGAGGTGTCTGGAATTGTCAGCACAAGAATTGGGCCCTTACCGGAAGAAACACCGTGACCAATTCGGTCTTCTGGCTTATGAGCGTCCGGCTGGCGGCGCTAGCTAATGATTCGAAATACCTGGAGCCAGATTCCTTACAATGGTTCGAGGATGGTTTTGCAAAGGATCTTCTCTTTGATAAGACCAAAGATGATCAAAATGTTTATACGGTTCGCGAAAGATTTATTGGCGAACACGATTCGGACGCGGCACCAGGATTCTATTGGGCTGGCGACCAGGGACTTTTTCTTCGATGTTTATTGGAAGAGAAAAGGACAATGCAGCCCGCTTTCGCACAGCTGAAGACACAGATTATTGACGCAGTAGTGAGTAACATGATCGACAAACAAAATGTTATTCACGATCACACGATGCCACCCAAACTAAACACGTTCGATAATGATTACGCGACTGGCAAAGGTGTGTTCATTCGCCATGCTCTAAAGATTGTTCAGGCAACGAACAATCAGAAGTTGAGGGATTGTATTATGGCGAGCGCCAATTTCGCCTGGAATACTTCAACACAAACGCCGGACTTCCAGCATTATTTCCAGTTCTGCTGGAACACGAAAGGAACGCTACCGCCTGGCAATTGGGATACGACCTACAAAGAAGGCACCCTAACGGCTTTTCGAGGAGTGATTTTACAGGCCTCTGGGCTGGACGCCATCGCAGCTGGAGCAGCATTAAATCCAAATGGGGTTATTCCCCAATGATCTGAAAAGTAACTAGGTCGTAAGGCGTTCACCGTCTCGCAACGGCTCCCATGAGGCGCTCCCATTCGTCGAGGCTCCCACGAAACCCAAGCGTGCAGGCAGTATCGAAGCTCAGCCGCGCCATCGTCTTGCGTCGCCTCTCGATGAACAAACTTTGAGCGTTGGGCGTCTGCTGCGCCGTAGTTTGGACGAAGGCGGGTTTTCTGCTTTAGTAAGCAGCCCGCTCATCGGCGGGGCAAACGATTGGGTGTTTGCAAAGGCTGGGTAGCTCAGTTGGTAGAGCAGTGGACTGAAAATCCACGTGTCGCCGGTTCGATTCCGGCCCCAGCCACATTTTGGCCAAGGAAGTATGCCGAGCCATTCAACGAAGTACGATTGGAAGGATGCAGGCGAGGAATGGTCCGAGCCCTGGGGCAGTTCTGCCGCCCAATGGTCCGGTACCATCCTTCCGCGTATTCGAGATTGCCTGCCAACCGGGACGATTTTGGAGATAGCGCCCGGCTTTGGACGGTGGACGGATTATCTCAAAGATTATTGTCAGCAGCTTTGGGTTGTTGACGCCTCCAGTGAATGTGTCGAAGCGTGTTCTAGGCGTTTCGCGGCTGAGTCGCATCTGCGCTGTTATCTTAACGATGGGCGCTCTTTACCGATGATTGCCGATGCTTCGGTGGACTTCGTCTTTAGTTTCGACTCGTTCGTACATTTGCGCCGCGATCTCGTCGAGGCCTACCTCAGCGAACTGAGAAGGACACTGAAGCTCGGCGGCAAAGGATTTATTCACCATTCTAATCTCGGCGCGTACGCTGACTCGCTATCGGAACGCGTTCCGCAACCGATGCGTAAACTTCTTCGCAAAATAAAGATTCTCGACTGGGAACATCACCGTAATCCGACGATGAGCGCTGATCTTTTTCAGTCCTTATGCGCGCAGACTGGGCTAGACTGCGTCAGCCAGGAATTGATTAACTGGCGCGGCAGACGCTTAATTGATTGTTTGTCATCCTTTGTGCGAAGCGATTCAACCCTGCAGAATCCTACAAAAATAATTCGAAATCCGCATTTCATGCGCGAAGCGGCGCAAATTCGACGGCAGTGGCAAACCAAGGCTGAGGAATCCTGCTAGCCACTTGTCTCGGTGTGCCAGCTGATGATTGACTGGGACTACCAGGCCAGAGAATCACCGAATAAGGTCATTGACGTAATCAATTTTCTTTGATTCAACATCGCGGCATGCCTGAAGGCCAAACAGCGCCGCCGCCGTTACCAAAATCGCAGCCGTCATTTGGGAAGCGCTATAGCACAATCATCAAGCTGCTCGGGGTCGGCGCGCTCGTTCTGGTGCTTCTCATTCCACTCGCAATGATCACCGGCGTGTTGCGGGAGCGATTGCAGCGACGCAGTGAAGCGGTCGCCGACATCACATCGTCGTGGGGCAGCGAACAAAATGTGATCGGGCCAGTGCTTGGGATCCCTTACCAATACAGGTTTAAAGCAGTCAAAGAAGTGCCGGCACCCGATGGCAAGATGGAGAGACGGGAAGTGGAAGAGAACGGCACAGCGATCGCATATTTTCTTCCCGAAACGCTGCGCATCACCGGTGACGTGCAGACACAGATGTTGCATCGTGGCATCTACGATGCGGCAGTTTTTCGCGCGCAGGTTACGCTCGCGGGCAAGTTTGCGCCGCCCGATTTTGGGACACTCAAGATCGATCTAAAAGATGTGCAATGGAAGGATGCGTTTGTCACTATCGCAGTGAACGATTTACGAGGAACACGGGAAGCACTGATGCTCGACTGGGGAGGCGCCAAGCACCCGTTGCTGCCGGGTTCGCAAGTTCCCGGGTACACAACTGGAGCGACCGCGTTGTTGGGCGACGGCCAACCGATTGCGAGCGAAACCGAATTTTCCATTCCACTTGATTTCAATGGGAGCGAAGGAATCTACTTCGCTCCTTTTGGAGTGCAGAATGAGGCGATCTTGAAATCGAATTGGCCTGATCCAGCCTTTCGCGGCGCGTTTTTGCCTGCGGACCGGTCGGTGCGCCCCGATGGATTCGAGGCGAAATGGAAGGTGTCCTATTACGGTCGCGATTATCCGCAATCGTGGACAAGTCGCACCGGCAATGAGCGGTTCAGTATCCTTTCCGTCACGAATTCGCGTTTCGGTGTTCAGCTTTTGTCGATTCTCGACGCGTATCGCTACGTCGAACGCTCGATCAAATACGGCGTGCTGTTTCTTGTGCTGGTTTTTACAACGTTCTTTCTGTTCGAAGTCACGGCGCGACAGAAAATTCATCCGTTCCAATATCTGATGGTCGGCGCGGCGCTTTGCTTGTTTTACCTCCTGCTATTGTCGATTTCAGAATTTATTGGATTTAGTTGGGCTTACCTGATCGCGGCGGTCACATCGACTGCGTTGATTACGTGGTATTGCCGATTTTTCCTTGGCGGCGGTGCTCGCACGCTGATGATTGGCGCAGGTCTCGCGGGCGTTTACACATTTCTCTACATCACTTTACGGCAGCAGGATTACGCACTGCTCATGGGTGCGATCGCACTCTTTATCGTGCTGGCAATCGTAATGTACGTGACTCGAAAAGTAGATTGGTACGCGCGTGATGCGAGCTAAGACATCTCTCGATCATGGCTGAATTTACTGTCAATCCGGCGCGTTTTGATCCTTACAAAAACTTTAAGTTCCGCGTTAAGTGGGATGGCCGTCACGTTGCGGGTGTCAGCAAAATAAGCGGACTGAAACGCACGACGGAAGTTATTCGACACCGCGAAGGAGGCGATCCCAGCACCAGCCGCAAGTCCCCGGGTCACACCGAATTTGAGCCGATCACGCTGGAGCGCGGTGTCACGCACGATCCGGAATTTGAGAACTGGGTCAATAAAGTGTGGAGCTTGGGTGCCAGCCATGGCGCGGAAATGTCGTTGAAAGACTTCCGCAAAGATATCGTTCTTGAGCTTTATAATGAGGCCGGACAACTCGTTCTTGCGTATAAGATTTATCGCTGTTGGGTTTCGGAATACGAAATCCTGCCGAACCTCGACGCCAACGCCAATGCGATCGCTATCGAGCAGATCAAGCTGGAAAACGAAGGCTGGGAACGTGACAAGTCGGTAAAGGAGCCGGTCGAGTCGTCTTCAAAAAAATAGTAAACGAATCCCGCCGCCCAAATGTGCTGCATTGGTTGGAAAGAATAAAGTCGTGCTGTGCCGATTTCGTTTCGTGGAGGTCTTTGTAGTGGGCTGACGATCGCTCTTTGCGCAGGCCTTTATCTCATCTGGCTCTGGCAGCCTGAGCGGCAGGTGAGGCGTCACACCGAGAATTTTTTCCACGCGATTGAGCATAAGAACTGGGACGCCGCGGCCGATTTCCTTGCAACGGATTATCAGGATCAGTGGGGCGACGATCGCTTGCGTGTTCTTGAACGGCTAGGTGAAGGCTTTCGATATGTACGCGGTCCACGAGTCATCGCCTCCAATCCGAGTGTGCAGGTGGAAACGCAGCGCGCGGTGTGGAGGGGCAAAATTACACTCTACAACTCCGACGATGACGTGATGGAGGTGCTCACCCAACGCGTCAACTCATTACCATCTCCCTTCGAACTAGAGTGGCATCATCTCTCAGGGAAGCCGTGGGATTGGAAGCTTACACGAGTAAGCAATCCGGCCTTTGAAATTCCCGCAGACGTCTATTAGCTCCTCGGATTCTCTCGAGAGATATTCGAGTTGTACGAATCACCGTGCCGTTAGAGCGACGCGAGGACGCGTTCGCACTCCAAAAGCCTTCGCGAGATAGATATCGTCTTCAGCAATTTCGAACGAAGTTCTGTGGAGTGCGGATGCGTCCTCGCATCGCTTTTACTTGCCCTGCGCCTGCCGTAACTGAGTCTTCGCAGTTTCCACGTCGCGCGGCGGTTGCTGGCAAAGCAGAATCGCGCGGAGTTTGTCTCCCTGATAGTAGCGCACAACGAATTTTTTCTTCGCGTACGTGCCCTGAAGATCAACACGCGTCGGCAGCACGCTGAAATCGCCAACAAAATCCATCCGCAAGTCGAACATCTCCGTCCAAAAATAGGGGACCTGCTCGTAGCGGATGCGTTTTTTTCCGGTCATGTTGGCGCCAGCGACCAAGCCCTGACTCCGAGCGTTCTCCCAGTGCGTCTGGCGCCGCACACCGCCCATTATGCGATCCGGATAAAATGCCAGGTCGCCTACAGCATAAATCCCTTTTTCTTCCGTCTCGAGATATTCAGTGACCGGGGACCCGTGCGGTCCGGCAAGCGGCGTGTTGCGGACAAGATCGAGATTTGGTTCCGCCCCGCATGCGACCACTGCCAGGCCAACCTGGAATCGGTTGCCGCTTTTTGTCTGGACATTGCGCAAAACAGTTTTGCCCTCAAAGCCATTGAGGCTTTCGCCCATCGACAAGGTCACTCCGTGTTTCGCAAAGTAATCAGTGAACCAGCTTCCGGTCTCCGGATCGATATACCGGTTTAACAAATAGGAATCCCGATGCATCAGACCGACCTTCAGTTTCATCATTCGCAGACTGGCTGCGGCCTCGCATGCGAGTAATCCGCCACCTACGACCATGATGCCTTTCTCGAGACTCGCCATTTCTTTTAGGGCGAGCGTGTCGCGAATCGTGCGCAGATAGATCACATTACCGAGACTGGTTCCGGCTACCGGTGGACGTATTGGACGACTGCCCATCGCCAGGCACGCCTTGTTGAACTCGATACTCTCGCCATTGGCAAGCACGGCCAGGCGCCGATCGATGTTGACCTGTGTTACCACGGTACCAAATCGCGTCTCGATCTTGTGCTTTTCGTACCACGGCTCATTGGGTTCGAGTAATTTCCTAGGCTGTGGATCCTTCTCGCGCAAAAAGTCCTTCGAAAGGATCCAGCGTTTGTAAGGCGGAAACACTTCGGCGCCGACCAGCGTCACGCTCCCGCGCTTGTCGTGACGGCGGACTCCTTCGCAGGCGCTGGCCCCGCCGATGCCGCCGCCGATGATGAGATAATCTCGCTGAATCATACAGGAAACAGGCACCATAGTTTCGGCGACGGTGCGCCGACAAGTAAATTGTTAAGGCCGCACGTTTTTGCGATGCCCGATATTGTTATTGCGCTGTCGAAGCCTCTTTCGCCAGACTGTTCGTGCCATGAATGAATCTGTCACTCAAATCAAGGACACCACCGGAAATCCTGCCCCGCTGGGTCTACTGGGTTTTGGTATGACGACTGTGCTGTTAAACCTGCATAACGCCGGTTTCTACGAGTTAAACAGCATGATTCTGGCAATGGGAATCTGCTATGGCGGCGCTGCGCAAATTGTCGCCGGCATCATGGAGTGGAAGAAGGGTAACACATTCGCCACCACTGCGTTTCTTTCCTATGGCCTGTTTTGGTTTTCCCTCGTGACGCTGATCATTCTGGCGAAGCTGGGATGGGCTTCCCCGTCAAATGATACGGCCATGGCCGCTTATCTGGCCATGTGGGGCTTGTTCACCGCTGTCATGTTTATCGCCACGTTGCGACTCAATCGCGCGTTACAGATCGTGTTTGCTACCCTGACGATTCTGTTCTTCTTGCTCGCGATCGGCGACTACACAAATGCGAGCGCCGGCTTCAAGCATTTCACCGGATACGAGGGAATCTTCTGCGGTTTCTCCGCGATTTACGCCGGACTCGCTCAGGTGCTCAACGAAATTTTCGGTAAAACTGTGCTGCCACTCGGTGCCGTGAAGAGATAAATTCTCTTTAGGCCCAGGTAACACGCGAAACGAATGAGTCCTTCATAGAATTTTCGAATATTCCGTTTGTTTCGTGGGCGTTAAACATTCCTCTTCAACAAACTGGCAGCGAGCTTAAGCGCAGAATCGCTCTTGCCGCCGAGCATTCGCGCGATCTCTTCCTGCCGCGATTTCCCAGTGACTTCACGCAAATTGGAAAACGTTCGGCCGCGTGCGACTTCCTTGGTCACAACGAAGTGTGAAGAAGCAGTCGCGGCGACTTGCGGCAGATGGGTGATGCAAATTACCTGATGATCGCGTCCCAATGTTTGCATCTTACCACCAACTGCATGGGCGATTTCTCCCCCGACATTCGTATCAATCTCATCAAACACGAGCAGGGGAATCTCATCGTGCGCAGCCAACGCCGATTTAATCGCCAGCATCAAGCGTGAGATTTCGCCGCTTGACGCAATGGCCCGAAGCGGTTTAGGCGGTTCGCCCGGATTCGGTGAAAAAAGCAATTCCACCGCATCGAATCCGCTCGGACGCGGTTCATCCAGCGCGCTCAGTTTTGCTTCGAATTCGGACTGGCGAAATCCAAGATCACGCAGGTTACGCCGGATGTTCTCAGAAAGTTTCGGCGCAGCTTTTGTTCTGAGTTTCCGGAGCGCTTCGCCGGCGCGGTTCATTTGCGCACGAAGGTTCTCGATCTCTTTTTCGAGGCGCTGCAGCTCGGCGTCGCGCCCCTCAATTTTCTGCATTCGATCTGCCGAGCGCTCGCCGAACGCGATCACTTCGGCGATCGAGCCGCCATATTTTCGCTTCAGAGTTTCAAAGAGCGAAAGCCGCTGCTCCAGGGCAGCAAGCTGTTCCGGATCTAGATCGAGTTTTTCTGCGTAAGCGGAAAGCGCGCGAGCGATCTCGGATAGCTCGACCACGCTCGCAGCATGCGCCGATGAAAATTGCGCGATCGAATTATCGATCTTCTCCAATTCGCGCAACAGTCGCTGTGTTTCTGCGAGCTGAGAAAGAACGGAACCATCCGATTCGGAAAGTTTATTGGCGATCGCGCTGGCCAGTTCAATCAGCCGCTTACTGTTGCTCGCGAGCTTGTAGCGCTTCTCGATTTCTTCTTCTTCGCCCGCGACTAAATTCGCCGATTTGATCTCCGAAATCTGATGACGAAGAAGATCGAGCTCCTGTTCGCGCGCCGTTTCGGCTGTGTCGAGGGCGGCATGCTCCGCGAGTAACATCTGTAATTGCCTGTAATGCTTTCGATATTCACCAAGCTGCTCTTCAGCCCGCGCGAAGGAATCAAGCAAGTTTAACTGCCTATCCGGAGAGAGCAGCGACTGGTGATCGTGCGGCCCATGAAGATCGACAAGCTCGTCTCCGAGATTCTTCAAGATCGACAGGGTGGTGGGCGAACCGTTGATGAACTGGCGATTGGTTCCGGTCGTGGAGAGAGTGCGCTTCAGGATGAGATCGCTCTCGCATGGCTCGACACCGGCTTCGACAAGTTGTGGATTTAACTTTTGCAGACCGTTTCCACTAAAAACCGCTTCGACTGTGCAAACATCCGCACCAGTACGAATGAGCGATTTGTCCGCGCGTTCGCCCAGCAAAAGTTGCAGCGCACCAATGATAATCGACTTACCGGCGCCCGTTTCTCCGGTGACAGCAACGAAGCCCGGCCCCATCTGCCACTCGAGTTCTTCCACCAGCGCAAGATTCTTAATTCGCAACAAGGTCAGGACAGCGGGCATTGGAAGATTGAGAGTTATCAGTTGAGAGCTAAGACTCAGAGCTTGCCAATTCAACCTTCAACTCTCAAGTCGGGCCTTACGGTGACCTTTCTCGGCACCGGAACATCACAAGGTGTGCCGATGATTGGTTGCGATTGCGATGTCTGCCGCTCACCCGACCCGCGCGACCAACGGCTGCGGTCCTCGATCTACATCGAAACGCCGGAATGTTCGTGGGTAGTGGATACTGGCACAGATTTCAGAACACAGGCGCTGCGCGAGGATATTCGGCGTGTCGATGCGGTCGTTTTCACGCACTCGCACACCGATCACATCATGGGCTTTGATGATTTGCGGCGATTTTCGTACGCGCGGGGTTCGATGCCGGTTTATGCATCAGCCGAAACGATGGCCGATCTGGAGCGCGTGTTTAGGTTCGCGTTCAACACCAGCAATCCGGTTCCATATTATTTGAAACCCGAGCCCCACGTTATCGATGCTCCGTTTAAACTAGGCGAGACGTTGATCACTCCTCTGCCGGTGCCGCATGGCGACTCCTTGGTGAACGGTTATCTTTTCTCGCGCGCGGGCCAAAAACTTGTCGCCTACCTAAGCGATTGCAGCGCCGTACCGGATGCGATTATCGATCTTATCTCTGGCGTGAAAGTCTTTATCATCGACGCGCTTCGCGATACACCGCATCCGACACACCTGAGCGTTGGGCAAGCCCTAGATGCCGCAGCGCGCGTAAAGCCTGAATCGACTTACTTTACGCACATCTGCCACGATCTTCCGCAGGCTGCAGAATCCCGGCTTCCCATTGGTGCGCACATTGCCTATGACGGATTAAAGCTCAGATTCTAATATCGAGTCCGCGGCAGTGATTAAAATCTTATCGAACGATTCCGCGCTGGGTTTGTTCGATGAATCGGATGATTTCGGTGATCTCTTCCGTTTGGGGTAATTCTTTTTGCATCGCTTCGAGTGCCTGGCGCGTGTTGTATTTTGAACGGTAAATCAGTCGAAAAGCTTCTTTAATTAGCTTCACGCTTTCAGGCGGAAACTTCTTGCGTTCCAATCCGATCAGGTTAACCCCGCGAATTTCCGCCGGATTACCATCGGCGATCATGAACGGCGGAATATCCTGCACGATTTTCGAGCAGCCGCCGGTGATGGCAAATCGTCCGATTCGGCAAAATTGATGCACGGCGGTGAGCCCGCCCATCACTGCGTGATCTCCCACCTGGACATGACCGCCCAACGTGCCGTTGTTGGAGAAAATGACGTGATCGCCCACGGTGCAATCGTGCCCAATATGGCTGTAAGCGAGAAAATTCCCGCGATTGCCGATGTGCGTTTTGCCTTCGCTCGTCGTACTGCGGTGGACTGTCACGAATTCGCGAAACGTGTTTTCGTCGCCAATTTCCAGATAGGTGGGTTCGCCGCGATATTTTAGGTCCTGCGTTTGCTGGCCGATAGAGCAGTAGGCGTAGAATCTGTTCTTCTCGCCGGCTTTCATCGGTCCGCAGAGCGTAACGTGATGTTGGAGCCAGCAGTTTGGGCCCAGCACGACATCGGGGCTGACTACACAGTAAGGACCCACGATTGTTCCCTCGCCAATTTCGGCGCCTGAATCGATAATGGCGGTCGGATGAATCTGCACGTCGCTCATTTCTCGAGGAACGTGAACATGAGTTCGGCTTCGGAAACGACCGCGTCGTTTACTAGGCAGTAGCACTTCGTTTTCGCCATGCGATTGCCACGCGCTCTCGTTAGCTCGGCGTGAATGAAAATCGTGTCACCCGGAAAAACCGGTTTGCGAAATTTCACCTGGTCCGCACTCATGAAATAGCCGACACGACTCGAAGTCTTCGTCAATTTGAACAAAAGAATACTGGCCACTTGCGCCATCGCTTCTATTTGCATTACTCCAGGCATGACTGGATGACCGGGGAAATGCCCCTGAAAAAACGGCTCGTTAATCGTGATGGATTTTATGGCCGTAATTTTATTTTCGCCCTCGAAGCCGATGACCCGGTCAACCATCAAAAAAGGGTAACGGTGCGGAAGGATCTTCATCACTTCGCCAGTGTCCAGACCGGAATCGCCTGTTGGGATCGCGCGCGGTGCGCTCATCGCGCTTCTGCGCGTCTGTTCGCGGGTGATTGAGCGGGCCAGGTCCGCATTGGTGGCGTGACCAGGTTTCACTGCCACGATGTGGCCCCGGATCCGACGGCCGACCAGCGCCAGATCGCCGATAATATCGAGGATTTTGTGCCGCACGAATTCGTCGCCGAAACGCAACGGTTCCTTGCTTAATACCGCATCTCCGCGCACCACAATCGCGTTTTCGAGACTGCCGCCCTTGATCAGGTTTTTATCCATGAGCGGCTTAACATCTTCGTAGTAAACAAAAGTTCGCGCCGGAGCGATCTCGCGTTCGAAGAACGCGGGCGTCACTTCCATCGACAAAAACTGCGTGAACCGGTTATTCGGTCCGGCCTGGGTGCATGAGATGCGAAATTTGTCATCCGGAAGCAAAACAAGCAGGGCGCCCGTTTTCGATTCAACGTGCATCGGCTCGCGCACGTCGAAAAATTTTCGTGGCTCGTCCTGCGCAGTGAGGCCGGCTTTCTTGATGAGATCGACATAAGGCTGCGCGCTTCCGTCGCCGATTGGTGGCTCGTTTGCGTCCATCTCCACGACGGCGTTATCCACGCCCATTGCCGAGAGCGCAGACAGAATATGCTCCACTGTGTGCACGCGCACCGAGCCTTCGCCGATCGTTGTGGCGCGCTCGACTGTTTTGAGATTCTCTATCTTCGCATCGATTGTCGGCTCATCCTGCAAATCTTTCCGTTTGAATTTGATTCCGTGATCTACCGGCGCGGGCTGCAATTTCAGAGTGACTTTGTCACCGGTATGCAGTGCGGTGCCGCTAAAGCTGGCGGTCTTACCAACTGTATGTTGAAACTCGGGAGCAGGCATCGGCGTTTAACTAGCAGAGATTTTGTCTTATGGCCAGACTTGTAGCGGTGCTCGCTGTGGCGAGCAGCGTTCTTTGGCATCGACGGCGATCAATCCACTTCGCCAAGCTATGACGTGACTAACAGAGCGCCGCTACAGCTCATTTCAATTCGTACTCGCCGCAATCAAAAGCCATCATTTGGTCCACATTCGAGATGCGGAACTGGTGAAAACCGCTGCCGTCGGTCTGCCAGATATCGACCGATTTGTCTCCATTCTTCATAATCGATACACGAATCAAATTTGGCGATTCATTGATGGTGACCAACGGTAGATCGTCGTTTGTTTTCAAGTAACTTCCGTAACTATCAAATCCCGCAGTCAGTTCGACGATTGCCCGTTGGTCGTTAGCCAGGGGATTTGGCGCGAGTTTAACTCTGACGTTTGCACTCGAGTCGTTTTCGGGAGGAGACACTGTGGTTTGACTGAGATCTTCCACTTTGAGTGGACCAACCAAATAACCGCGCGCGTGATACTTCCCGGCGGGTAAATCTTCGCCGTTGTCATTTTTTCCGTCCCATTGTGTCACCAGTGCGTCGGCGCCGATCTTGAATTCGTTCAGGTCTGATTGCTTATGCAAAACGCGCACTAACTTTCCTTTCCCATCATAGATTCCGAGGCTGATCCTGCCTTCCAATGGTGGCGGCACAAAACTGATGCGGACGCTTCTCGCAGGCGATGCCGAAGGCGTTTGCTCTGGCACCGGCGACGGCACGACAGATTCGGCCGGTGAGATTGAGAACTCCGGAGATGCTTCGGTTATCGGCGATGGAACTGGCGTTGGCGATTCTTGAGCGAAAATGGCAGAGGCTAAGAACGCCATGAGAGTCGCGGTGTTGGCTTTTGCTGTCATGTCGAGCGGCGTCGAGACATCTCTAATTTGATGAAAAACAAGGT
>Ga0193735_1000367_pt1 | contig 14219 bp, 10 predicted proteins | sample U1m2metaG_FD_145080 | JGI IMG/M metagenome (GOLD analysis project Ga0193735, IMG submission 145080) | Soil microbial communities from a riparian zone of the East river system, Colorado, United States - U1m2 | ecosystem: Environmental > Terrestrial > Soil > Riparian zone | place: USA: East River... | reverse complement strand
CACGACAGGATATTGGTCCGGCGCAACGTTAAAGGACTTCAACGAAGCGACCTCCTTTATGGTTAAGGCACTCAGCCTCGACCACTCTCCCGTTGAATGGTGCCAGGGGGCCAAGCCATGAAAAGATTCGCTTCGCGACCGCCTCTAATTGCTAAGAGCCCAATTGAAAAGGTTTCCTAGAACCTTTTCTTTAGCTGCACGTACCAGAACCGGCCTTTGATTGTGGCCAGCGACTCGTCGTAGCCGTTCGCGAGAGCGCCGGCCACAAATGGCGGGTCTTCGTCGAACACGTTCTGCATCCCAACGGAAATCGTGGTGTTATTCAACCAAGCGCCCCATCCACAGGGATTGTATTCGGCCGTGGATACAGGCATGACATTTTTCTCCTTGCCGTCCTTCATCTTCACGTTTTTTCCGCCGTCCTTGGCAAGTCCGGGCACCGGGGCTGGAGCGGGCGGCGGCAGATTGAACGTGTAGTTTAAGATCAAGTCGAGCGTGGTCCAACTGGACACTTTCCGCGCGCGCCAAGGCAAAGGCCCACTTCTCGGCGTTTGCGGCTTGGTGAATCCCGCGATGCCCAGATTTGTGGTCAGGCTTAAATTGTCATCTTCGTATTGGCCGGTGTAGTGGACTACCGCGCCGATATCCAAACCCTGCATCCACGTATCAGGTGGGCCGTCGTAGAAAAGACTGAAATTGGCGCGATTCCATGGCAGCGAACCGGTCAGGGTGAATCCCGGCGATATGACTTGGCCCGCGATACCGAACCGTTTTGTATCAGTCGAAATCTGAAGCTCAGCCCGGGATAGCCAGGTGCCGTTGACCGTGGCCGTCAGTTTGCCAAAATCCCCGTGGCCAAAGATCGAAGACTCCAGAATATAGATCGCTTCGTAGTCGAGACCTTCAAAAATCGCGCCGGTAAGATTTTCGTTGGGATCGATGACCAGGATGATTGGGCCCGGTTGACCAGGAATCACTGGAGGACCACGGATAACCAGACCGGGGAGATCACTGTCAACAATGAATTGGACACCGAGGAGGGACGCGATTGATCGCATATCAATATGCCACCAATCCGCGCTGAGCGTCAGGCCCTTGATCCATTTCGGGCTGTAAACGATCCCGTAAGTCCATTCATAGGCTACTTCCGGCTGTAGATTGGGATTTCCTATAACGCGAATCTCGAACGCATTGGACGGGCGGTTTGTTAATCGGTCGAAAGCCCCACCGAAGCTCTGCGTGGAAGCGGGTGAAATCTCCGATAGCGCCGGAGCATGAAACGCTTCGGTGTAGCTGCCACGCAAGGTAAGGGCGCCGATATATTTTGGATCAAGCGGCTGCCAGCGAACCGAGACCTTTGGCTTCTGCATGTTGTACTGGCTGTGCGCCGCTGGCTGAAACGGGAAGGGTCCGGAAGGTAGAACTGCAGAGGTGTTCTGGCTGTACCACTCCTCGCGCTCGGCGAAGTCAACTTCGAAGCTATAGAAAGCGGGGAAGTTCCACGTCGGACTGGTAAAGGGTACCCGCACTTCCTGGTAGATAGACCAAACATCCCGGTTCACCCTTGCGCTTCCCCCACCGGGCGAGCCAATGCTTTGAAACGTTGTGTTGAGTGCGTCGCGATCAAGCGTCCACCTCGGCGCGTCATACTCACCGCCGATCGCAAAGGAGACAGGCCCCGCGGGAAGGTTGAATAAATCGCCGTTAACAGTGGCATAACCTATTGGCAACTCATATTCGCCTGACTTATGCAGGGTGACATAAACTCTTTGCCTGGCCTGCTTGGTGTTGTGGGCAGTAAAATTCAGGAACGGATCAAACGCCCTCGCCGGGTTCGTATCCAGCAGCGCTTCCCGCAACCCAGCTTGACTAGCTTCGCCGACGGACAAATTCTGCCCCTCGTTCCGGGAATAACGAAAATCTAGCTCCCAGTTCCAAGTCTTGAAATAGTCGCCAAATTCCCCCATCTCACCGCGCAGCCCGACGTCGAACAGATAATCGTGGTAAGTGAACTTTTCATGTCTGGGACCGGTATCATTAATGCCACGAAACCGAACGCCGGTAGTTACAGGGAGACCGCTTCCATCGGGAAAGAAATTTGGAATAGTCGCATCAGCGACTGTGAACGGATTAAATGGATTCTGGATTGGCACACTTATGCTGCTGCCGTCTGGACTAAAGCCTATATTAGTGCCTGGGATCTTGAATGGGTCGGGCTGAAACGGCACAGCTGCAAGGGACGCATCGAAAAATGAGCGGACATATTTAAAGTCGGCAAATAACACCAGATACTTGTCGCACAGGTCGCGCGTGAAAGAGCCATAGAAACTCTGACGATCCGCCGGCGGAAGCGCGGGCGTTACAGCCGCAAAATTATAGGCGAAGTAGTCGCCACCTCCTTTGTAATCAGTGCCGAACTGTGGAAAGAAAAACGCTGCGTTGGGGCCGATGACGCCTGGGGCGCCTGGATATGCATTGGGGCTAATCGTACGCCGGTCCCCCGGTGGGATGCCCAAGAGACTAAGAAGAAAAGGACGATAGGGTGCCTTATAAAATGGCGCAGTTGCCACATTTGGCGCGGAGTGCGGCAGCGGCGTGTTCACGCCGGGTAGCGGTGTACCGCCGGGGCCGAAAAACATTTTCGGAAGCAAGCGGCGGACGCCAACGCTGCCAGGCTCAAAGTTGGTACGCTGATCGGGTCCACCCCAAGGTATTTGAAAGCCGTTACTGGAGAGATCCCGGTCAGCGCTGAAAAGACCGCCGGTACGCTGCCAGAAATCAGCAATAACCACGATGTCTGTCTTGTCGTCTCCGGTGCCTGCTTTGAGCCATGCCTCCCACTCGCCCATGTCGTTGGATGCTCCCAGGTTTGTGTTCCCGTAACTGCCCCCGATCTCCAACCCACGGAACTTGTGGAGCAAAAAGAAGTTAACCACGCCGGTGATCGCGTCGGAGCCGTACACAGCCGAGGCGCCATCCTTCAGGATGTCGATGTGATCGATCATCGGAAACGGAATCAGATTAATGTCTACGCCTCCGCTGAACCCGACGGCGTTCAACGAACCAGGGGCGACACGTTTCCCGTCAACCAGCACCAGGGTTTCTTTGGCTAACAAGCCGCGCAGGTTGAATTGGACGGTGCCGTCCCCGCCATTGCCCATGTTCAGGTTGGTGGTTCCTCCAGCCTCCTGTGGCAGAAAAGTTGTCAGGTCCGTTGCGTTGCGGATACCCAGTTTTTCGATGTCTGCCGGACGATATGTGTCCACTGGGTTCGGGCCGACTTCTTCCGCCGTCGGAATGTTCGAGCCAGTCACGATCACCTCCGCTACTATGGCGACACGCTGGTCAGCCTCCCGAGATGTGGACACAGTCTCCTGGCCAAATGAGATCGAGGCCAGAAGCAAAGGAATTCCCCCTATGCTCCATCCGGCACGGCAGATGAATGGTCGCTTGATGACAAGCTCCTTTCGTTAGAATTGCGTCGTTTTAGCAAACTTCCCGACAAACAACAAGATTCATTTGGACCGATCCTCGCCTTCTGCCCGGCGCGGATTCGAACGAAAGCATCACCCTGTCGATTGCGATTCGAGTGACAGTCGAACCGCCGCTACAGCATAACGAATTTATGGGGCCACACTCGGTAAAGGAGCGAGCTGATCTGGAGCCGGGAAGAGCGTTAGTAATTCCGGTGGCGTCGCTCGCGCATCCTGTAACTGGCCGTCAAAATACACTTGGACAATAAATCCCCCATACTCGCGTCCGTCAGCTGAACGTGATTGGGTCTTTGAACGCACGTAAGTCGCTGCCAGGAATTTCGGAGTTGCATCCGTCCAGTCCTCGGAAGCGTTAAGCCAACTATAACTTGTCCGCGCGTCAGTCGGCTTCATTTTGTTATCTTTCGTCCGATCGTAGAAGGAGACGACAATCCTTGCGTGCCCATTTTGCGTACCCGGTCGTGGCTTTACTCCAACCTTCAGGGTCAGGTGACTCAGGGCGTTCGGATCGGTAATCTCTGTTAGAGTTGTCTCCGTGATCGCCAAAATTGAGTTGTGTGAGACGCCGATTCGGCGCAGAAGCTGAGGAAAACGCGCGTCGGAATGGAGCGGACGAAATTCGGGAAGAAATGCAATCCACTGTAGTATTCCCGAGTGTTCGGCAAATGCGCGTTCAAGCCAGCGGAAAGCTTCTTCTTTGTCGCTAAAGGCGACATAAACTGCGGCGATCACGGGTGCCGAGACGTATCGCTTCTCCCTCGCTTGCAACAGCTGAGTTAGAATATTTCGTGCCTCCGTTTGGCGACCCATACGCGTGTATGTGATGGCAAGGCCGCTGCTCGGGAGGTGCGTTGCGTCCTGGGATTTGGTATAGAGCGCGATTGCTTCAGCGAAATTGCCTTTCTCGCGGTAGGCGGCAGCAAGATTCGAATCCAGATAAAAGTAATTTGGATCGAGCTGGAGCGTCCGCTGGCCCTCATTAATTGCATCGTCGATGAGGTCATTAGCCAGGTAGGCGGCGGTGGCAACGTAACTGGTGATGGGCGACACCGGATCCAACTTCTTAGCATCAAGCACGAACCGCAGCCCTTCTTGTAGTTCGCCTCGGAAGAGAGGCCGCAGCGACAGGAAGAAATGAGCTGGCGCCGAGTTGGGATCGAGCTGCAGCGCGCGTTTTAACTCTGCGTCCTCGCCCTCAAGGTCCCAGTCAAGGACCCGTTTCGCTTGGCTCAAATAGCAATGCGCTTCAGCATCCTTCTCGTCGAGCGCAATCGCCTTCAAGGCTGCTTCTCGTGAAGCCGGGTAAGCTTCGAGTGGTCTTACGTAAACGTCTGCCAAAAAATACCAAACCTTCGCGATTCCAGTCCAGGCACGCGAAAATGTTGGATCTTTCTCAAGAGCGCCCTGAAAGAAATTGAGCCCCCTCCGCAAATCGGCTTCGCTGCTCTTGTTAGAGAAAAAGAGGCCTTGCAGATAAAGTTCGTATGCTTCTGTGTTCCGCTGTTCATGGACAGGAAGCGAGACGGCGAGCTTAACCTTGAGCGCGTTAACAATTGCGCGAGTTATTTCATCGTGGAGCGCAAACACCCCCTGCAATTCGCGTTCGTACGTTTCCGACCAAAGATGGAAACCGTTGCGTGTATTAATCAACTTCGCGGTGATACGAACGCGGTTACCTTCACGTTGCAAAGTTCCTTCAAGCACATTCTCGACGTTTAGCTTCTTCCCGACCTCGCTCGCGTTGGCGTTCTTCCCCTTAAATGAAAATGACGAGGTGCGGCCAACGACGCGCAGCCCATCGACCTTTGCCAATCCGTTGAGAATTTCCTCGCTTATGCCGTCGCAGAAATACTCCTGATCTTTTGCCTCGCTAAGATCGACGAACGGAAGCACTGCAATGCTTTTTTCCGGCGGTAAGCTCGTCGTCAGGTTTCGATGCCAGTAGAATGGAAGCGCCAGCGCCAGAGCAGACATTAACAATACCAGCACCAGAGCGGTGGGCGACCGTGTCCAGCGCAGCCATGAAGGAGCCGCAGTGGCGCGTTCCAACTCAGCCCCGAATTCCAATTTGTGACGAAGATCTTTGAGCGCCTCAAGCAGCTCGTGTGCGCTGTGATACCGTTGCCCGCGATTTTTGCGCAGCGTTTTGCTGATAATCTGCTGGAGCCCAGCCGGAGTGTGCTTGATGTAACGCGTGAGCGGCGGCGGTTCCTTTTCAAGAATCGAAGACATCGCATCCCCTGGTGTGTCGCCGGTAAAGGGCGCATGCCCCGTCACCATTTCGTAAAGGACTACGCCGAGATTCCAGATATCGGTGCTTTTATCAACGTGCCCGCCGCACGCCTGTTCCGGCGACATGTAACGAGCGGTTCCCAGTATCGATCCGAGATTGGTCTCAGCGAGTGTCATCGATCCTGCCCCGTCCGCCGCAGCCTTGGCGAAGGCGGATTCGGCAAGCTTTGCAATCCCAAAGTCGAGCACTTTCACGTATCCGTCCCGCCGGAGCATGATGTTCTCCGGCTTGATGTCGCGATGGACAATCCCGGCTTCATGAGCGGCGGCGAGCGCACTCGCCACTTGGATGGCAACATCGACAGCTTCACCGACCTCGATTCGCCCGCGCGTCAGACGTTGACGCAGGGTCTCGCCTTCGATCAGTTCGCTGGCTATGTAATGGGTTGAGTGATGCTCGCCGATCTCGTAAACGGTCAGGATATTTGGATGATTGAGCCCAACTACCGCCCGCGCTTCTCGTTGAAACCGCTTCAGGCGCTCGGCGTCGCCGGTAAAGCGCACGGGCAGGAGTTTGAGCGCGGCCTTGCGACCCGCCGTCACGTCGGTGGCCAGATAGACTTCGCCCATCCCGCCGGTGCCGATGCATTCAGAAAGTTTGTAGTGGCCGATCGTCTGGCCGACGAGTAAATCAGCTTGCCCATTTTGGATAATCTTCGTCGCAATGCCGGCAGCTGAGGTTTCGATGAAGCTGCCTACTCGTTGACGCGAAGTGAGGAGCGCTTCAACTTTCCTGCGCAAAAGCTCGTCGCCTTCGCAGGCCGTCTCTAAGAAAGCGTTAATCTGGTCCGGCTCTTGATCCAGCGCCGCGTAAAAGATTTCCTCAATCCTTTCTAGCTGCGCTGGTGTCATGGTTTGAGATCGTGATTCGTTAAAGCGTTACACCGTTACAACGGAGCAGCATGTACCCAATTTACGGTTCAACGATCCAACGATTTAACGTAGCAAAGCCATTCGTCATTCCTTCGTCATTCGTCATTCGAGCTTCGTCATTTCTATGCGCTCCGCAATTCCGTGTACAGCCATAGCCTGGCAAATTCCCAGTCACGCCTCACCGTTACACGTGAAATCTTGAGCACTTCCGCCATCTCATCGTAGTTGAGCCCGCCAAAATATTTCAGCTCGACCACTTGAGCTTTTCTTAAGTCGAGCGTGGCCAGTCTTTCCAGCGCTTCGTGCAGATCAACAATTTCCTTTGATTGCTCCGGTGAGACAATTGCTGCTTCGTCCAGTTCTACCCTGAGCACGCCGCCACCGCGCTTTTGGGATCGCTGACTCCTGGCGTAATCAACCACGATTTGGCGCATCGCTCGGGCGGCCACAGCGAAGAAGTGGGCGCGGTTCTGCCAGCGCGGGTTGGTTTGGTCGGCCAGGCGCAGATAAGCTTCGTTGACCAACGCTGTGGTTTGCAGCGTGTGGTTGGGACGCTGACCCTCCATGTAATGATGAGCGAGGCGCCGGAGCTCTTCATAGATTAGCGGCGTTAACTCTGCGAGGGCAGCATCATCCCCGTGACTCCATTGCTGCAGGAGGTGGGTCACTCTGTGCGGAGAGACCGAAGGCTCTTCCATAAGCTCCTCTTGTTACCCTATCACCCCAGAAAGTTTCCGCACGCGCAAGCAGCTTCTCCGAAAGAAGACACGAATTGCACGAATTCTCACGAATTTCGCAGGACCAGCACGACGTTGGAAATTAATTGGTGCAAATTAGTGAACCGAGCTGATGGGATCAGCGAGATAGAAGGCAAAGCCGCGAGGTAGCGGCGAGCGAGCAGAGCAGGGAGCGAGTTTCAAATCCGTGTCTCTGGCCTGTTTTTCGAAAGGGAGGCGTTTGCGTTTCAAGAGACAACCTCAACCGCCCGATGAAAAATGCGGGTGTCGAGCGTCGCCAGTTTCATGCGATGTTGTTCGGCCAATTCGGCCAGATACAGATCGGTAAATTCTCTGCTGGACTGCGCGGCGATTCGTTGTGGCGAAAAATCGTCCGGGATAAATCGGCAGCGATGCTTCCGAAGAAATTCCGAAAGACCATCCCTGCAAAGCTGCGGTTCGGCCCGAAATGGGAATGTCTCGCCACTGCTGATTCGCAAAAACCCAAGTTCGCTAAGCGGGCAAGTGGCTGTTTGTTTCCCGCGCAACCAGCCCTCAACTCTAGCCTGGTCTTGATGGTCCCGCCAGATTGCGGCAATCAGCATGTTGACATCAAGCAGGTAGGTCACGGTGGGAATTGCTCAAGCGCTTTGAAGATTTCTTCGCGCGAAATCGGCCGGCCGATGGAAAGCAGCGAGTGCTTTCCCTTCCGCCGAATGATTCGGACCTTGTTGCGCGATTTTGGTTTTGGCCGTTCCATTCGGACCAACACCAGGCGACCGTCGCCCTCCGGCAGAACGTTGACAACGTCGCCAGTCTCAATGCGGGCTTCCTTCCGAGCCTTCGCCGGTATCACCATCTGCCCGCGACCGTAGATTGTGGCATGCACGATCCACTCTGATGTAAGCAATGCTTACATGCAAGAAATGCAGGGAAAATTTTTCCGCCGGTAACTTCTCGGCGACAGCGGGACTTAATGACTCCTTGACCAGCGCGTGCGCCAGCGGTCTTTCTGCACGCAGAAGCGTCTTCTCACGAACCTCATCAAATCAATTGGTGTGAATTCGTGAACGGAGCTGATGGGATCAGCGAGGTAGAAGGCAAAGCCGCGAGGGTAGCGGCGAGCGAGCATGGCAGGGAGCGAGTTCAAATTCGTGTCTCAAAAGCGTCTCTGAAAAAATCTCGGTTCCGATGAGCACTTTGATCGCTCTTTTTCGTTTATGGCAATGAAAGCAAACATCAATCAACAAAAGAAAGGAACAACAATGAATCCGCTAACTCAGTTCAAAATTTTCAAAAAAATACCAATTCTGCCAGTTCTCATCCCAGTGGCGCTCGTTGCCGCCGTACCCTTGACGTCCCGGACAGGCGATGCCGACTCTCCCATGAGAATGAGAGTGGTGAATTGCGATCGCGGAGAGGAGATCGCGAGAGCCTTGGCTAGGGCCGAACCGGGCGACACGATTCGCGTCACCGGGACCTGCGTGGAGCGGGTGAGCATCAAGACAGATCGAATAACACTGGACGGACAAGGGGCGGCAACCCTTGATGGCGGGGGCGGGCCCACTTCGGAATTCGACGGCGTTGTCACCATTGACGGCGCCAGCGGCGTCACGATCCAGGGGTTCACAGTCCAAAACGGCCCAGGTGAGGGCATTCTTGGCACGCACGGCGCTGCCTTCAGCGTGCGCAACACGACTGTTCAAGATAACGGTTCCACAGGCGTAGTCGTCGCAGAGGGTTCTACCGCTGAGCTGACGGACTGCAGCATCCTGCGCAATGATGCCGGTATCGACGTGTTCACTCAATCGAGCGCCGTCCTCAAGGGTGCGATCCGCACCAATGACAATCTCCTGAACGGCGCAACTGTGAATGGTACGTCAATTATCGAGATCCGCGGCGCGCAAGTAGAAGCCAGTAGAAACGGGGGTGAGGGACTCGCTGCCGGGAGCAACAGCCAACTGGCCGTCTTTGGGTTTGCGGGCTCTCAGGGGAGCACGTTCACTATCGATGCGAACGGTGGGGGCGGTATCCTGCTGGGCGACTCCATCCTAAACGTCTTCAGTGAGAGCACTATCGCCATTACAAATAGTCCCCTCGGGATCCTCTGCGGGGCCGGCAAAATCATCAGCCCTTTTGGGGTTGCTAGGTTCGTTATCGAAAACAACGTCGTCGGCCTCGACTTTGGTTTGGACGGCACCGCGCTGCTCGTTGGCGGGTTGACGGTGAGGAACAATGGCACCGGGGTGCGGGGGGACGGCGCCGGGGTCCTTACGTTCATCTCCATCCCATCGAACCCGTCCGCTATCACCGGGAATGGCGTCGATGTGGATCTTCGTTTCGGGGCCCGCGCCACGATCGAAGGCGTTGACGTTGGCACTATTACGTGTGATTCGACGGTCTTAAGCCGCGGTACCACAGTGTGTCCGTAGAGAGATAGAATCAGCAATTTTCGGGGGGCACAACCCGTGAAAGCGGCTGGCACGAGCTGCGCCCCCGGAACCGTTCACCCAAGAAAGTTTTCCGCACGCGGAAGCGTCTCCGCAAAAATCTCAATTCAGATGATCGCCCGTTTTCGTTTATGGCGATGAAAGTGCCGCATTTGATTTCTGCTGCATTCCAAACGTTCAACCTTCAAGAATTCCAGCAACTGTGTATAAACTGCATATTGAGCGTCGGTCGCCATTGTTTCGCCGATGAAATTGTGTCAGGAGAGCGCTCACAAATGACATTCAACCACGCGCCTTGTAAGGGAGCGCTTTCAATTCAATTACCGATTTGAGCGATTCGAACTCAGGATCTTTGTGAATCAGGAGCGCACCAAATCGCTGTGCAGTCGCGCCGACAAAGGCATCGGCGAATGAAACCAGGAAACGCGCTTTAATCTCGCCTGCAGCGATACAGAGCGCCTCATCCGAATGCACAAACTGGACTGGCCACGATTTAATGACTGCAACCAGCTCATCCGCGCGCCTCTTGTCAGCAAGCTGAATCGTCTTGTAAAGAATTTCGGTAAGACTAACGAAGCTCGCCGCGATTGCGATTTTGCCTGAAGCCCCTTCCTCAAGTCTTGCTTCGACGAAGTCAGCGCCAGGTTCGTCCTGAATCACGCTGAGAATAGCAGAAGTATCAAGAACGACGTCGGCTTCGTTCACGTCGGCGTTCCTCTGCGCGATCAGCGCGTAGGGCGCGAGCCAAATCTAAATCTTTAGCAATGCCGCGCCCGTATTTGTTTGCTCCAGCAGCTAAAGGTACAACACGGATTGTCTGACCGTCGTCGATCCAAGCCAGACGCGATTGCTCGGTAAGGTGATGGCGAGCGCGAATCTCAGCAGGAATCACTGTTTGGCCGCGTGATGAGATTGTTGTGGTCATGGAACAAAGTAAGGCAATCGGCCAAAAAGTAAAGCAGATTCATCATTCGTCTTGTATTCAATTGGGCAGGCCGTTTGCAAAAAAACCTGGATTCAGATGATCACTTTGATCGCCCGTTTTCGTTTATGGCAATGGAAAGCAAACTATGAAACCAAAAATTCTTCAAAAAGCATTCGTTAGCCTCACCGCCGGATTCCCGCCACTCTTAGCGACAACAACCGTACTGGCAGCACGGCGTAGCAATCTTGCCCGGGGTTGGACAGCCATGGCTTTGGCGTGGGTAGTGGCTCTCGGGATGGTGGTGGCAATGAGCACGCCGGGTCGGGCAGATGATGATGCAAGGGGTCAACAATTAACCGGCATGATTGGGATAGTCAGCGGTAAGACAGCACGCATTAGCGCCGTGAATATCGGCCTGCTGGATGCAATAGTTGCCAGGCTGGGGTGGACCACTAACCCTCATCCGATCGTCGAGCAGACTTTTCGGCTCGAACCCGGAGTCAGTGCCACCTTGGATCTCAACTTCGACCGTTACCGGCATATTCTGCACATCGACGAGCTAGGCCGGGCCGAGGTTCGCGCCACGGTAACTCCCACCATGGAAACTCGCGCCAATCGTGACCTGCTCGTCACGGTCCAGATCTTCGATGACCTCTCCCATGAGACGCAAGTGGTGCTTCCGGCTGTCCAATTCAAAGAGTAAACGATGTCGTTAAAAAGATCTGAATCAGGCGGAGGAGTTTGCCCCGCTAGGTTCTTCGCCTCTTCCAGACCTGTAATCGCAGAATCAACATAGCGGGGAAAGAAAGGAATCCCAATGAATCACCCGATTCGACTCAAAACAACAGCTCCACCACTTCTCATCACACTGGCGCTCCTCTGCTTCGGGCTTTTGACAAGAGTGGAGGCGGTTGTCCCAGCGCCGGATGGCGGCTACCCCGGGCAGAACACAGCGGAGGGCCAAAGTGCCCTTTTGCATCTCGCCGGCGGCACTTACAATACGGCCCTTGGTTGGGCCTCACTGGGTTTCAACGTCACCGGCAACTACAACACGGGCGTCGGCGCAGCGACTCTCCTTAACAACACTGCAAGTGAAAACACGGCCACTGGCGCAGGAGCGCTTTTAAGCAACACCGTTGGTGACAGCAATACGGCGAATGGAGCGTTCGCCCTCTTTAGCAACACCACCGGCTTCGGCAACACGGCCGTTGGCAGGAATGCGCTCTACGACAATACCAGCGGCGGCAGCCACACAGCGGTCGGTTATAGTGCGCTCAAAAACACCATCGCCTCCGGCGATTTCACTGGGAACACAGCCGTCGGTACTTTTGCCCTCTTTAATGACACCACCGGCAACGGTAACGTAGCTGTGGGGTGGGGCGCCGGCCTCAGTCTAACAACCGGTATTGGGAACGCTGCCACCGGCACCAGTGCCCTCCTAAGCAACACCGAAGGTGACGCCAACACGGCCAACGGTTATCGATCGCTCTTCAACACGACAGGCGCCTCCAACACGGCCGTTGGTGCTGTTGCGCTGTCTAACAACACCACCGGCAACTTCAACACGGCTTTGGGCTTTGCTGCCGGTAGCAATCTGACTACGGGCAGCGGCAATGTCTGTATCGGGGCCGACGTCCATGGCGTTACTGGCGAGAGTAACACCACCCGTATTCGCAACATTTACGCTTCTATGGCCAATGGCCGAGCGGTCTACGTCAATTCAGACGACAAGATCGGCACGCTCGCCTCCTCGCGCCGATTCAAGGAAGGGATCAAGCCCATGGATAAAGCGAGTGAAGTGCTCTTCGCGCTCAAGCCGGTCAGCTTTCGCTACAAAAAGGAGGTTGATCCGATGCGCTCGCTCTCTTTTGGCCTGATCGCCGAGGAAGTGGCCAGGGTCGATCCAGACCTTGTCACCCCGGACCGGGATGGCAAACCTGAAACGGTGCGCTACGAAGCGGTCAACGCGATGTTGCTCAACGAGTTCCTCAAAGAGCACAAAACAGTGCAGGAGCAGGGCGCGATCATCGCCCGCCAGCAAAAGCAAATTGAAGCGCTTACTGCGGGCTTGCAGAAGGTGAGCGCGCAGCTCGCCGCAGCGAGTCCGTCCAACGGCGGACTTGAGGTGGGCAAATTCGCCACAGGACGAATCCGCCGTGGTGGACCGGCACCGAAAGTGGTTCTCAACAATCCGTAAAGTTATTTCGCCGCCAAAGAATGCCAAAAACGAATGACAGGAAAATTGAGTTTATGAAAAATCGAAACACCATAACCATCTGCACAACAATTCTGCTTGCCTGCTTTGGGTTTTTGCCCGGAGCTCAGCCAGTCGTTCCAGCACCGGACGGCGGTTATCCCGGACAAAACACAGCAGAAGGGGAGAATGCCCTTTTAAGCCTCACCACCGGTGCAAACAATACGGCAGTCGGGTGGTTTTCACTTAAGACCCTTACGACTGGGCAGTTCAACACGGCCCTTGGCGCCGGGGCGCTCTTTAGCACCGCCACCAGCAATCTAAATACGGCTACTGGCGCGGCTGCGCTGTTCAGCAACACCACCGGTTTCAACAACACGGCCAATGGAGCATTAAGCCTATTCAGCAATACCATGGGTTTTAACAACACGGCTGTGGGCAGGAATGCGCTCTTTAGCAACACCACAGGAGACTCCAACACGGCTATGGGCAGAAGTGCGCTCCAAGACAACACGACCGGCGGAAGCAACACGGCAATCGGTCAAGAGGCGCTGATTGCAAACGTTGGCGGCGGCGGCCAGACAGCCGTCGGTTACCGAGCGCTGCGCCTCAGCACCGCCAGTGGACAATTCTGCTTCGGGAACACGGCTGTCGGTTCTTTTGCGCTGGATGAGAGCACCGACGGTTGCGGCAACACTGCCATTGGGAGTGCCGCACTCGGTAGCAACACCACCGGCAGCAGCAACGTTGCTGTGGGCCTATTAGCCGGCAACAATGTCACCACAGCCAATAACGTCATCTGCATCGGCACAACGGTGGGCGGTGCAAACGTGAGCAACAGCTGCTTTATCGGTAACATCTGGAGCCAACCGGGCGGCTCCCAAGCAGTGTATGTGAATTCAGATGGCAAACTCGGGGCCCAAGTCTCTTCGGCCCGTTTCAAGGACGAGATCAAGCCGATGGAGCAGGCCAGCGAGCTCATCTATGGTCTCAAGCCAGTAAGCTTCCGCTACAAGGGGGAAATTGAACCGACGCGGCCGCGCGGCTTTGGACTAATTGCCGAGGATGTCGAGAGGATAAGCCCCGATCTGGTCACGCGAGGCGGTGATGGCCAACTGAGCTCCGTGCGCTACGAAATGGTGAACGCGATGTTGCTTAACGAGTTCCTCAAAGAGCATCGCAAGGTGGCGGCGCAAGACCGCAGGATTCAGGAACATGAAACGACGATCGCGGAATTGAAGAAGGATTTTCGAGCAACCGTTGCGCAACTCACGG
>Ga0193735_1000366_pt1 | contig 14223 bp, 9 predicted proteins | sample U1m2metaG_FD_145080 | JGI IMG/M metagenome (GOLD analysis project Ga0193735, IMG submission 145080) | Soil microbial communities from a riparian zone of the East river system, Colorado, United States - U1m2 | ecosystem: Environmental > Terrestrial > Soil > Riparian zone | place: USA: East River... | reverse complement strand
CATATACCCGACGCCGAGCTCGTCAGCTCCGGTGATCCGCAACGAGGAGCTCATGCTCATCCGTGCGGAAGCGAACATTTTCACCAACAACTTCGCCGCGGCATTGCAGGACATCAACAACATCCGCTCGGTGTCCGGAGGGCTCGGTCCAGTAGCGTTCGCGACCCAGCCGACTGGACTCACAGCTTTGCTCTACGAGAGACGCTACTCCCTTCTGTTCGAAGGGCAACGGTGGGTCGATCACCGGCGCTTTGGGCTGCTGAACCTGCTTCCTCTCGATCAACCAGGCCAGTTTGTCGCGAAGGTGATGCCGATCCCGCAGGCCGAGTGTGATGCACGCGTAACGAAGCCCAACGGCTGCACCTGAACCTGATGGTAGGGTAGGGTGGGTCGATAGGCGATCAAAAGAAAACGGGTCGGCTCAAAAAGCCGGCCCGTTTTTCTTTTATCATTGACACGGTGCGGTACATGCTACATGAATAGAAAGACGTTCCTCGAACGAGGAAGTGACATGGCTGTAGCTCGTCGGCTCTTGCCGTTCGTTCTCGCCGCAGTGTCGGCGTGTAGTTCTGCGCGACTGGCGCCCTCGCGGGGCCCGGATCCACAACTGATTACCGAGGATGAAGTTGCCGCGTCCCTCGCCACGACCGCGTACGAGCTGATCCGTAATTTGCGACCGCATTTCCTCAGCTACCGCGGTGAGACAAGCTTTGACAGAAGAACGTCGAGACCCTACCCCAATGTCTACGTCGACGACCAGGTATTCGGGACTGTCTCGATCCTGCAAAGCATTCCGGCTTCCGACATCGCGTCGGTAAGACTCTACAGATCTGCCGAAGCCGTCACCAAGTTCGGTACGGGAAACGCAGGTGGTGTGATTGCGATTGTCACGAGAAAGTAGGCGCTGCCGGACTGCGCTCCTGGTGCTATTGCTCGGTGTGGCGTGCGCCCCGCCAGCGACGCGACCGCGCGGCGGTGCGGACCCACAGATCATTACGGAAGAAGAGGTCGAGGCATCGCGGGCCGCCACGGCCTTCGAGGTGATCCAGAAGCTGCGGGCGAACTTTCTGAGCTATCGCGGGGAAACCAGCTTCAACCGCAATAACTCTCAGCCTTATCCTACCGTGTACCTGGACGGGCAGCAGTTCGGACCGATTGCGACTCTCCGCAACATACCGGCGTCCCAGGTCTCGACTATCCGGCTGTATCGCTCCTGGGAGGCGACCACCAAGTTCGGCACCGGCAACATGGGTGGAGTGATCGCGATAACGACTCGGCAATAGCCGTTTTTTCCCTCTGAAAACCACCAGGGTTTCCTCGCCCTGGTGGTTTTTTGTCTCTTGCCATCACTGGTACTTGGTCATACGTTTTTTTTTCCTTCCGCCTTGGTTCGCGGCGCCACGCGCCGCGCCTCACACTCGACGAGGAGTTTGAGTATGGATCGACCATTGTATTTCCCCGAAAGCACACGCACCCGTGCGACAAGACAAGCCCGAACGCGTCGCTGGTTCGCTCGAGCGTTGATGGCCCTTGTCCCTTTGCTGTTCGCTCCGATGGCGGCAGCGCAGGCACAAGGCGGCACCGTTTCCGGAGTCGTGCTGGACCGCAACCAGGCGCCGCTCCCGAATGCACAGATCACCGTGCGCGGAACGCAGCTCGGAACCCAGACGGACGCCAATGGGCGCTTCCGCATCTCCGGCGTTTCCGGGTCGAGCGCGGTACTCGACATCAGGCGACTTGGATTCAAGGCGATATCGACCACTGCAACAGTGGGATCCGAAGCCCGCATCAGCATGGAGCCGGCGAGCATCAGTCTCGACGCCGTCGTCGTCACCGGGCAGCCGGGAAGCACCGCCAAGCGAACGCTGGGCGTCGACATCGCCCAGATCGATGCGTCGAGCATCACCGCCAAGGCGCCGATCAACAACGTGCAGAATCTTATCAACGGCCGAGCACCTGGTGTGACGATTCTTCAGAACTCAGGCGTGATCGGATCCGGAGCAACGGTCAGAATCCGTGGCGTCTCGAGCTTCGCTCTTTCCAACCAGCCGCTCATCTACGTCGACGGAGTTCGCGTCGACAACTCACAGGGAACCGGGCCGCAGAATCAGTCGTTCGGCGCGAGCACCACGACCCGCTGGAACGACTTCAACCCCGACGACATCGAGAGCATCGAGATCGTGAAAGGCCCGGCGGCGGCAACCCTCTATGGGACCGAAGCCGCGAACGGCGTCATTCAGATCATCACCAAGCGCGGCGGTCAGGGCAAGCCAGCCTGGGATGTGTCGGTGAGAGGCGGAACCAACTCGTTTGCGAATCAGGAGAATCGAATCTTTACCAACTACGGCCCTGATCCCGTGACCGGAGACACCGTCGCGTTCAACGTCGCTCAGCGCGAGTCATCCGCCGGAAACCCGATCTTCAAGACGGGCACAATGCAGGCGTACGATCTCAGCGTCGGTGGAGGTTCTCCGGGCTTCAGGTATCGAATCAGCGGCAACTACAAGCGGGACGGTGGAGTAACGCCCACCAATCTGCTCAAGAATTACGGGGGTAGAGCCAACCTCTCGCTTTCTCCGACCGATCGCATCCAGATCGAGACAAATATTGGTTACGTCACTGGTCGCACTGATCTGGCAGCGGAGGCAGGATTCGGCGGCACGACCTGGACGACCTACTATGCGACACCAACCACTTTCGGCACTCCAAAGAATGGATTCTACAGCGCTCTGCCGGAAGCGTACTACAAGCAGTACCAGATGTACCAGGACGTCAACCGGTTTACCGGCAGCGTACAGATCACGCATACTCCGCTGAGCTGGTTCAGTCACCATCTCACCATCGGTACGGATCAGGGGATGGAGTACAATGAGGAGCTCTCGGCGGTGCACCACGACACCAACTTCTCGTACTTCTTCCAGTTCGACGCCGACTCGGGTTACAAGTCGGTTTTCTCGCGCCAGAATTCGCTCTCGAGTCTGACTTACGGCGGAACGGCGAAGACCGTGCTGATGGGACTCTCGAGCGCGACCTCGGTCGGTGTGGACTTCTTCCGGCGCAACACCAAGTACGTCAGCGGTTACGGTGAGGACTTCCCCGGCCCAGGACTCACAGCGCTTGCTTCCACAACCTCGGCACGAACGGGGTCGGAGACCTCGGTTCAGAACAACACCGTCGGCGTATACGGACAGGAGCAGATAGGATTCCGCGATCGATTCTTCCTGACGGGCGGAGTCCGCTCGGACAACAACAGCTCGTTCGGATCCAACTTCAAGCGTGTCTATTACCCGAAGGTCAGTGCGTCGTGGGTCGTGAGCGAAGAGCCGTTCTTTTCGCGCGTGCCCTTCGTCAACACGTTGAAGCTCAGGTCTGCTTATGGGCAAACTGGTCAGGCACCGCTACCGTATTCCGCCGTTGCCTACGATTCGGCGGTGACCGGACCTTCTGGATCAGCGGCGCTGACGCCGGCATCGCGTGGAAACCCAGATCTCGGTCCGGAGCGCGGATACGAAACGGAGATTGGATTTGATGCAGGCTTTCTCAATGATCGCGCCGGCATCGAGTTCACTCACTTCAATGGTGGAACGCGCAACGCGATTCTCGATCGCCCGGTTGCTCCTTCGAGCGGATTCCCGGGCACACAGCTGGTGAACGCCGGAAAGCTTACAAAGCATGGGAACGAGATCATGCTCCGCGCCACAGCCGTTGCCAGTGCGCGTACGACATGGGACCTGACCTTCAGCGCGGCGACGAACAACACCAAGGTAGTCGACCTCGGTGGCGCGACGTTTATCAGCCCATCCGCGAATATCAGACACACCGTCGGATATCCGGTCGGCGCATGGTGGGGCAAGAGGGTTGTCGATGCGACAATTGATCCGGTCACGGGAAATTCAACTGCAGTGTTCTGCGATCCTGGCCCGGGCGGTGGCGCCCAGGTGCTTTGCGCCAATGCACCCCTCGTGTTTCTTGGCAGCACGACGCCAACCCGCGAAGGGGCATTCACTTCGACGCTCTCTTTCTTCCAGAACTTCAGCGTTTACACGCTGATCGATTTCAAAGGCGGCTACAAGAAGCTCGATGGAAACCGGCGCGTCCGATGCCATCTCTTCATCGAGTGCCGGGAGAACTATTACCCGAAGGAATTCTCTCCGGCAATCGTCGGGGCGGTGAGCAGCAGCGCCTACGTCAGCGATCTCATCAACGATGCGAGCTACACAAAGCTTCGCGAGATCTCGTTGAGCTACAGCCTCCCTGGCTCGTTCGCGAGCAGGCTCGGCGCGGCGAGGGCGTCGGTCAGCATCGCGGGTCGCAATCTGCACACGTGGACCAACTACAAGGGTCTGGAGCCGGAAGCGTCGTTCCAGGGCGGTACGCGCGGGTTCGGACAGTGGGAGCAGGATGTTACCCCACAGCTCCGCTCATACGTAGCGACTCTGCGCCTGAATTTCTAATGCCAATACACACTCACGAACGACTCACCGGAATCATGCGGAGACCTTATATGAAGCTCACTCGCACCGCGAGGAAGATGACGCGAGCCACGATGACAGCGGGTCAATGGCTTACCGTCGTCGCGCTGTCTACACCCATGCTGGGATGCAACCTTCTCGACAAAGGACTCGAGACTGTAGCACCGGACAAAGTCGAAACATCGGTCCTCGAAGTTCCGGCGAATGCCGGGTTGATCGTCAACAGCGCGATTGGAAATTTCGAGTGCGCACTCGGCGCATACATCGTCGACGCGGCGATGGCGAGTGGGGAATTCATGGACGCGACTGCGACCGCGGCCAACTGGGCGTTCGATCGCCGGGATACCGATCCGACGGCCGACACGCGCTACGCTACCGCGAGTTGTGAGGGGTACGGAATTTACACCCCGATTCAGGTCGCACGCGGGACGAGTGACCGCGCACTCGAGCTACTTCAGGGCTGGAGCGACGCGGAAGTCCCGAACAGGCAGGATCTCATCGCCAAGGCCGCGGCTTACGCGGGCTACTCCAGAATCCTTCTCGGCGAAGGTTTCTGCTCAGCGGCCATCAGCCTCGGACCAGAAATGACTTCGGCAGAGATTTTTGCTTCTGCTGAAGCCATGTTCACGACAGCTATCACCGCAGCTCAAGCAGCGGGCGATCAGCAGATTCTGAACATGGCATACGTTGGGCGCGCCCGTGCCCGGCTCGACCAGGGCAACAAGGCAGGGGCATCGGCCGATGCGGCGCTGGTCCCTTCAGGATTCGTTCAGAACGCAACCGCGGAGAACGCGCCGGTTCGGAGGCAAAACCGCATTCAGACCTTCAATCAATCGGGATTGGTGTCCGTGGGGGCGTCGTATCGAAATCTCACCGTCACGAACTCCAGCGGTGGCCAGGTTCCGGACACGCGCGTAGCGGTCACCAACGCGGGCAAGCCCGGAACTGATAACAGAACGCCGCTCTACATCCAGACCAAGTACTCCGCGAGCACGACTCCGATCCCAATCGCCAGCTACAAGGAGGCGCAGCTGATCATCGCCGAGGTGGCGGGCGGGCAGACGGCGGTCAACATCATCAACGCTCTTCGCACCGCCCGCGGTCTTCCAACCTTTTCCAGTACGGATCCGGTCGCGATTGCAGCCGAGGTGACGGAGGCCAGGCGTCGCGAGCTGTTCCTCGAGGGACAGCACCTATACGACGTGCGTCGACTCAACCTGCCGCTCGACCCCGCGGCGGGAATTCCGTACTCGACCGTTTACCTCAAGGGCGGCAACTACGGAACGGAGCGCTGCTTCCCGGTGCCCGACGTCGAGAGGCTGAACAACCCGAACTTCTAGTTTCAAGCGCGCAGTCGTCAAAGGGTCGCCGTGAGGCGGCCCTTTGATTCCTGCGATTTCGCAAGCGATTTGACAGCTTCCGCACGCCGGAATAAGATTGGGTCCCCTCGAATAGGGGGTAATTCAAAAAAGAGTTGTTGCGCAGAGAAATTGGGCTAACGGTACTCGAGTGCAGGCATCACCATTTCAATCGATTCTTTTTGGAGGCACCATGCAGTTGCGTCGTGTTCTGACTTTTCTCGCTCTCGCTCTGGTTGCGTGTCCCGCGCTTCTTGTCGCGCAGGGGACTGGCACCATTCGCGGGCGCATCAGCGATGCCGCGACCGGCGCGCCGCTCGAGGGGGTTCAGATAAGCGTCGATGGAAGCAGGGTTGGCGCGCAGACGGGCGCGGATGGTACGTACACGATTGTCGGAGCTCCGACGGGATCACAGGTCGTCCGGTCTCGGAGAGTCGGCTACGCACCTCAGCGCGCTGCCGTGACGGTACCGGACGGAGGATCCGCGGCGCAGGATTTCTCGCTTGGCAGAGTTGCCGCCATGCTGAATGAAGTGGTCGTTACCGCGCTGGGACAGACCACTCAGCAAAGAGCACTGGGAACCGCTCAGCAGAGTGTGCGAGGCGAGGCTATCGCCGAGACGCAACGAGAGAATTTCGTGAACGCCCTGCAGGGGCGTATCGCCGGCGTCGATGTGACGAGCACCTCGGGAGTCCCGGGCGCCTCATCGTCGATCACCATCAGAGGCATCAGCTCCATCAGCAGCAGCAACCAGCCCCTGATGATCATCGATGGTCTTCCGATGGACAACCGGACCCTTAACACGGGAGTACTCGCCTCTGATGCTCCGGGTTCGCTGACTGCGTTCAGCAACCGAGGCGTCGACTTCACAAACCGTGCTGCCGACCTCAATCCAGAGGACATCGAGACTCTCACCGTATTGAAAGGGCCGGAAGCCGCGGCGCTCTACGGAATCGATGCGGCGAACGGCGCAATCGTCATCACCACCAAGCGCGGAAAAGCAGGTGGTGGCTTCACCTACAGCAATAGCTTCAGGATCGAAAGCACCAGGGCCAAGCCCGAGCTGCAGCGCGTTTTTGGCCCGACCATCTCGTTGAGCAACACCGGTCTCGCCTCCTTCTTTTACTTCGGTGGGCCGTATGCCCCCGGAACCGTCTTCTATGACAACATCGACGGTTTCCTCAGGAACGGCTCTGCTCAGACCCACAATCTCGCATTCAGCGGAGCAACGGGGGACGGCAGAATCAACTACCGGCTCGCTACTTCTTCGGACAAGCAACAGGGGGTCGTTCCGAATTCAGATTACGGTCGGGTCAACCTGACCGGAGCGACCCAGGCGCAGATCAGCTCATGGTTGAACACCGACCTTTCGATGGCCTATACCACGTCGACCAATAATCAGGTGTATAAAGGAGACACTGGCCCTCTCATCGGCTTGATGCTCTGGCCACCGTTTGACGACGCGAGCAATTACCTCACTGCATCAGGCGTCAGGCGCAGACTGACGAATCTCGCCGGGTCAGCGGAGGCCGACAACCCGTACTTCAACGTCGCCAAGAACAATATCAATTCGAAGAACAACCGGATTCTGACCAACGTCGGTCTCACGATTTCGCCGTTCTCATGGGGTAACCTCAAGACCAACATCGGTGCGGATAACTACACCAACCAGAACCTGATCCTGCGAAATCCGGAGAGCCAAGCCGGGTTCAACAACAACGGAATTCTGGATCTGGCAGACCTGATCACCAGAAACATCAACGTGCAGACGCTGCTCAACTTCAACAGCCGTTCCCTCACCAATAGCATCTCTGTGAGCGGACTGCTGGGCAACGCGATATCCGACTCGAAGGCGACGACGGATGCAGCGGTCGGCAGGGATTTCCTGGATCCGAACTTCGTCTCCATCAACAACACCAATCTGAGATCGAGCAGGACCACCATCGAGCAGCGCCGCCTGGTCGGCGCCTTCGGGCAGGCCGTGATCGATTTCAGGAAATACCTGTATATCACCGTCACAGGCAGGAACGACTGGACCTCGACGATCCCGAAGGGGCGGAACTCCTTCTTCTATCCCGGCATATCGTCAAGCTTCATTTTCTCCGACGCGTTTCCGGGCATCGGCCGCGTGATGACGGGCAAGCTGAGGGCTGCGTACGCGGCAGTAGGTAAGGACGCCAAGCCGTATGCCTATCGGCCTTCGCTCGAATACAAATCGACTTCGTATGGGGGATATGGCTACGGGTTCACCGGTCCGAATCTGGATTTGAAACCGGAGTTTGCCAGATCCTACGAGTTCGGCACCGAGCTGAGCTTTCTCGGCGACCGGCTCGGTATCGATGCAACGGTTTACCGCAAGCAGACCAAAGACCAGATCGTCAACGACATCAGAGGCAGCTACGGCACCGGTTTCATTCTGTTCAATCTGAACGGAGCCGAAACGAGAAACACCGGTGCGGAACTGACGCTTCGCGGAACTCCCATACTGAGAGACGGCTTCTCCTGGGATTTCCAGGCGAACTATACGAAGGCGAGAGGAAAGGTTATCGCGCTTCCAAATGCCTTGCCGGAATCCTATGTCTCGGATACGTGGCTATACGGGAACGTGCGGAACGGGACCTCACCGGGCCTCTCCACGATGTCGCTTACCGGCCTGTTCTATCTGAGAGATACCGTCAAGGGATCTCCCGCGTATGGACAGCTGCTGATCGATCCAACGTCGGGCCTTCCCATCCGATCCCCGTCGTTGTTCATCGATGCCGGTTACGATCGCCAGCCCAAGTACACGGTGGGTCTAACGAACACCTTCAGGCTCAAGCGGGTGTCCCTGGATTTCCTGCTCGATTTCCGGAGAGGCGGAGATGTGTTCAATGCCACCGAGCATTACCTGACGACGCGAGGTCTCGCCATGTCGACGCTGGATAGAAACACCCCGCGGATCATCAAAGGCGTGTTGAGAGACGGAAAGGAGGGCACCGCGAATCCGACCACCAACAACATCGTGTTTGTCCCGGCGGCTCAGACGAACTACTACACCAACATGAGCGAAGAGCTCTTCATCGAGAAGAACATCAACTGGGTGAGGCTCAGGGATATCCAGGTGACCTTCAACCTTCCTGAAGGATTCATGGGCACCAAGAACGCCAGCGTGTTCCTCAAGGGCACGGACCTGTTCCTGATCACCAACTATACAGGACTCGATCCAATCGTGAACGGCAACAGCGCGGCGGTTGGAGGATCAGGGGGCACAGGCATCGACTTCGGCAATTTCCCGATCCCGCGCGGTGTCAATTTTGGAATGAGGATGGGATTCTGACCATGAAGAGAAGACACACAGCACTACTCGTGGGCTTGTTCAGCCTCTCTGCCGGTTGCAGCGACTACCTGGACGTGAATACCAATCCGAACGCGCCCCAGGTCGTTACGGCGAATCTCTACCTGCCGGCGATGCTGCACTGGATGGTGACTTCGCCCCAGTTCGACGGCCGCCACGTCGGTCACTATACGCAGGAGTGGATCTCGACATCGACGAGCCTCAGTCCGGCTTTTACCTGGGGCCGGATGGGCTACGACCCAGCGAGCGACAACGGCGCGCAGGAATGGCGGGATGTCTATTGGTCGTTGGGCCAGAATCTCGTAGACATGAACACCAAAGCTACGGCCGAGGAGCGGTGGGATCTCCTGGGTGTCGGGCTGATACTGAAGGCGTGGGGCTGGCAGGTGCTGACCGACCTCCATGGCGAGATCGTCATCAAGGAAGCGATCGACCCATCGAGAACCGCCTTCGATTACGATGACCAGCAATTTGCGTATGAGGAGGTCCAGCGACTTCTGGACAGCGCCATCGTGCTGCTTCAGAAAACCGACGGGGCAGTCGATGCCAGCTATCTCGCCAGAGGAGACAAGATCTACAACGGCGATCGTTTGAAGTGGTTGAAGCTGGCGCATGGACTGCTGGCCCTCAACCTGAATCACTATTCGAACAAGTCTTCGTACCTTCCTGCTCGGGTAATCGCCGAGGTCGACCTGTCGTTCGGGAGCAACGCCGACGACGCGCTGCTGGCCTATCCCGGCACCAGCCCCGACAACGCCGACCGCAATTTCTGGGGGCGGACCAGGGACAATCTCACGTTGTACAGGCAGACGCAGTTCGTGGTCAACCTGATGAATGGGAACCAGTTCGGCGGCGTGGCCGACCCACGCATGAAACGAATGCTGTCCCCGTCGCCCGACACCCTATACCGCGGTCTGGATATCAACGTGGCCGGCTTCGGGGCGCTCACAACCGCGCAGCAGCCCAACAATTTCTTCGGCTATGCCGGTACCGGTGGGTTGGGTTCAGCCGGTCCGTTGCCCAGCCGGTATCTCTTCAGCGACAAGTCAAAGGTTCCCTTCATGACTTACTCGCAGCTTCAGTTCATAAAGGCAGAGGCCGCGCTCAGGATGGGGGATCAGGCGACGGCGCTGGCTGCGTACACGAACGCCATCTCATCCCACATCGATTTTGTCAACGCGCGGAACCTCGATGACAACCAGTCACCCACGCAAATCTCCGCGACGGAGAAGAATACCTTCCTCGTCTCTCCGGAAATCATTCCCGCGGTGTTGACGTTGTCGCACATCATGTCCCAGAAGTACATAGCTCAGTGGGCGTGGGGCCACAACGAGATGTGGATGGACATGCGGCGCTTCCATTACACGGATACCGATCCCGTAAGCGGAGTGGAAGTTTTCCGAGGTTTTTCGCCTCCAGTGACTCTCTATTCCGACAATGGTGGCAAAGTCGTACAGCGTATCAGGCCGAGATACAACTCCGAGTATGTGTGGAACAGGGCAGCCCTCGACGTCATCGGCGGGCTCGCTCTGGACTATCACACCAAACCGTTGTGGATCATTCAACCGTAACCCGACCATGAACAGATATACATCTCTCGCGGCCCTGCTCTGTGCCGGCCTGCTGACAGCGTGTGGAGAGGATGCCGTCCAGAAGATCATAACGGCACCCCTTCCGGCTTCCCGCATCCGATTCTTCAACTTCGGGGTGAATGCACCCGGAGTGAATTTCTACGCCAATGAGACGAAGATGACGGCGATCACCTCGGCCACCGGGACCGAGTCAACCACCGGAACGGTCTACGGTGCAGTGGGCGCCAGCGGAGCCTACGCGGCCATTGATCCGGGGCAGTACACACTCACGGGAAAGATCGCGGCGACAACTGACAAGGATCTGGCCATCTCCCCGCTCACCACGACGATCGCCGAGGGGAAATACTACTCGTACTATATGAGTGGCATTTACAATACGACGACGAAGACCGTGGAAGCTTTTGTGGTCGAAGATCAAATTGTCGAGCCAACGGATTTTTCGAAAGCGACTGTGAGATTCGTCCACGCGATCTCCAACGCCAACCCGATGACGCTGTATGCGAAAAACACCACCACCGCGACAGAGCTCGCGGTCGGGGGTGAAGTGGCGTACAAAAATGCGGGCGCGTTCGTGACGGTTCTCCCGACGGGCATCTACGATCTGAGCACGCGATACACTGGATCGGCGACTAATGTGATCACCAGGCCGGCGATCACCTTCCTTGGCGGAAGGGTCTATACCATCACCGCCAGAGGTGACATCACTAGCGCGGCATCAACAGCCTGTGGAACCGCGAACCGGACTTGTCTGGATAACACGGCCAACAGGTAAAGAGCTTCTGCTCAGTCAGTTCTTCGACACATCTGTATCATACCGGAAAAAATCGCATTCATCTTCGTCGCAGATCAGACGCTGCATGGTTTTGTCCTTCATTACCTTCACGTAATCCATGGGCTTCGTGTCCACATAGATAGTCCGATACACCAAACGGATCCCATGACTGTAGTCGACGTACCAGTTGACGTGTCCTGTATATAAAGGCTGTATCGGCCTCCCGTCGATTGTATGCCACCCGTAGATGGCTACACGATCGGGCTTGGGGTCTCGCGGGAGCTGTCCCGTGATGACCACATCCTTCTTTATACCGGCTATCAATCCTTTCCGTAACCTGCGCTGGCCTTCGATAATGAGGTTGTGCTGGTACATGGTAACCGCGCTGTCGCGTAGGGCATACATCGGAACCGGGGCCAGCTTTACCGTCGCTGCCCGATAAATGTCGTCGACCATTTTTCTCGTCGGGAGAAAACAATGGAGGCTGTCTGCAATGATCTGGGCCGCCATGGGAGTGAGTGGGATTCTTGCAAAATCGCCGTCAGAGCCAATGGACAAGTAGTCGGAAAGCACAAAATAGACTGCGTGTATCGTTTTCCCGTCGGCACTAATTACGGATGTGCGTATCTCAACGAACGACCTCAGGAACGAGGGGATGTTGCCACCGAGGATTTCCTTCTTGGCCATTTCCTCTCTCTGAACTCGATCCAACGCGAAAACACTCGCATAAAAGGAGTTGCCTGTTTCTGCATTGAGTGGGCGCGGCGGCAATGACAGGTGTTTGGGCGGAGTGCACGCAGAGAAGGTAGATACGAGTAACGAGAAGACGACAAGCGCTCGTGTCATGGTCAAAACTTGCGATTGAACGTCACTGGTTGCGCTCAGCCGTCAGCTGACGGTCTCCCACAGCACTCTCTCTCTTCGGAAAAAGGGATGCGCCCTTCGAAACTTTCCAGCCGGTCGGATCCAGCTCCTTCAGCCCGGAGAAACCGACTGCACTCGGGGATCTCGGTGCTCCGAGAGAACGCCACAGCTCCTCGGATTTTCCCGGAATAAATGGCGAGAGGTACACGGCCTGTCGCGCGAGCTGTCTCACGAGAGTCGCGAGCGTGCTCTCCAACGCCGCGCGATTGGCCGGATCCTTTGCCAGCTTCCATGGCGCCTGCCGGTCGACGTACTCGTTTCCGCGTGCCACCGTCTGCCACACGGCTCTCAAGGCGTCGTGAAGGAGAAGTCCCTTCGGACCGAACGATGAGTGATATGCCTCGAGATCGGTCTTGTCTGCGTCGTCTACCTCGTTCGGCTCACCCTTCGGAACCACGCCACCACAGTAGTGCTCGACCATCGAGATGGTCCGGCTGGCGAGATTACCGAATGAGTTGGCGAGATCCGCGTTGTAGCGCTCCTCGAATCGTTCCCAGGAGAAATTGCCATCGCCGTCGAACGGAACCTCGCGTAGCAGAAAATACCTGAAGGCGTCCGCGCCGTAGCGGCCAATCGCGTCCCGGAGGTCGAGATTGCCACCCGCCGACTTGCTGACGCGCGTTCCGCCGACAAGGACGAATCCATGCACCCAGATGCGCTTGGGCACCGCGAGCCCCGCTGCCATCAGCATCGCCGGCCAGATCAGCGCGTGGAAGCGCGTGATGTCCTTGCCGATGACATGAAGATCCGCCGGCCACAGCTTCTCGAAATCGGGATTGGGAAATCCCGTCGCGGTGAGGTAGTTGGGCAGCGCGTCGAACCACACGTAGGTAGTCTGCGTCTCGCCGCCGCTCACCGGTCGCGGAAACGGAACGCCCCACGAGAATCGGCTGCGGCTGGCGGAGACATCCTCCAACCCCGAATCGATCAGTGAGAGAATCTCGTTGCGACGCGATTTGGGCTGCAGAAAATCGTCGCTCGATACAAGCTTCTTCAGCCGGTCCGCGTACGCGCTGAGACGGAAGAACCAGTTCTTCTCCTCGACCCACTCGAGCGTGCGGGTCGGGTGCAGGATGCACTTTCCATCGGCGATCTCGTTGTCCTGCTTGAACGCCTCACAACCGACGCAATACCAGCCGGCGTAGGACTTCTCGTAGAAGTCTTCGGGCGAGTTCTCGAAGATCTGCTCGAGCAGCCGCCTGACGCCCGCCTTGTGCGCAGGGTCCGACGTTCGAATGAACTGATCGTAGGAGATGCCGAGGAGTCCCCAGATCTCCTCGGTGCTGTCGGCAACAGCGTCGACCAGCTCCTGTGGAGAGACTTTTCGCTCTGCCGCCGTCTGCGCGACTTTCTGTCCGTGCTCGTCCATGCCCACCAGGAAGTGCACGTCGTCGCCCATCAGACGGTGATAGCGGGCTATGGCGTCCGCGCCGATTTTCTCAAAGGCGTGACCCTGGTGCGGGTCAGCAGTGGCGTAATCGATTGCGCAGGTGAGGAAGTACTTGGCCAACTAAGAGGTTCCCGACGGAGTGTCGTCACCACTACGGCCTCGACGGCCGCCGCGCCTCCCGCGCCGACGCTTGGCGGAGCCGTCACCGCCCTGAGGCTGACCATTCGGTGGCGGGTTCTCCGACACGATGTTGACGCGAGGAGTGAATACCGGGTGCTCGGCCGTGTACATCAACTCGGGAGAGATTTCATCCGGCTGAATTCCCTCCGTCGTGTCCTCTTCTTCACCGTTCGCGATGGGAGCAGCGACTCCGACGCGCTC
>Ga0193735_1000365_pt1 | contig 14226 bp, 7 predicted proteins | sample U1m2metaG_FD_145080 | JGI IMG/M metagenome (GOLD analysis project Ga0193735, IMG submission 145080) | Soil microbial communities from a riparian zone of the East river system, Colorado, United States - U1m2 | ecosystem: Environmental > Terrestrial > Soil > Riparian zone | place: USA: East River... | reverse complement strand
ATGAGAATAAGCTTTTCGAATTAGTTCGCGCGGCGTGGCCTTATCGAAATCTGACGCGCGGAGAATTCGACAGCGTTGTGAAAATGTTGGCCGAAGGTTTTAGCACGAAACGCGGCAGGCGATCAGCGCTAATTCATCACGACGCGATCAATCACCGCATCCGCGGCCGGCGCGGGGCGCGACTGACCGCGCTCACGTCCGGCGGCGCGATTCCCGACAACGCCGACTATCGCGTCATCCTCGAGCCCTCTGAAACGTTCGTCGGCACCGTGAACGAAGATTTCGCTGTGGAAAGTTTGGCTGGTGATATCTTCCAGCTCGGCAACGCGTCGTGGCGAATTCTGCGCGTGAATTCCGGCGTCGTCCGAGTCGAAGATGCGAAAGGCCAACCTCCCGGAATTCCATTTTGGCTGGGTGAAGCACCGGCGCGCACCGCTGAGCTTTCGCAAGCTGTTTCGAATTTCCGCGTGGAGGTCGAGAAATTGCTCAGCGACGGCAGAGACGTTCGTGAGTGGATCGTCTCTGAAATGAGACTCCCGACGGAAGCTGCTCAGCAAATCGGCGATTACTTCGCCGATACTTATCGAGCCCTCGGTGCTCTTCCGTCACAGCAGACGCTCGTGATGGAGCGTTTCTTCGATGAATCGGGCGGGATGCAACTCGTTTTGCACGCGCCTTTCGGCAGCCGAATCAATCGTGCCTGGGGTCTGGCGTTGCGAAAACGTTTTTGCCGCTCGTTTAATTTTGAATTGCAAGCCGCCGCTACGGACGACGCGATCGTGATTTCTCTCGGTACGCAGCATTCATTTCCGCTCGACGAAGTTTTCCGTTATTTGAATTCGAAAACTGTCCGCGACCTTCTCGTTCAAGCATTGCTCGACGCGCCGATGTTCACGATTCGGTGGCGCTGGAACGCGACACGTTCGCTCGCCGTGCCACGGTTTCGCGGCGGCGCAAAAATCGCAGCGCCATTGCAGCGCATGGAATCGGAAAATCTATTGGCCGCAGTGTTTCCGGACCAGCTCGCGTGTCTTGAGCACATCGTTGGTGACCGCGAAATTCCGAATCACCCGCTCGTGAGGCAGACAATTGACGACTGTCTGACCGAAGCGATGGACATCGATGGTCTCGAAGAAGTTCTGCGCAGAATTGAACAGGGTGAGATCCGCTGCATCGCGCGCGATCTACCGGAGCCTTCGCCGCTCGCCTCAGAGATTTTAAATGCGCGGCCGTACGCGTTTTTAGATAACGCGCCGCTCGAAGAGCGTCGTACGCAGGCGGTTTACACGCGACGCGCTTCCGAGAGAAATGGCAGCGACAGTTTGGGTGTTCTAGACGCGGCCGCAATCGAGAGAGTCGAAAAAGAGGCTTGGCCCGAAGCGACAAACGCAGACGAATTGCATGACGCGCTAATGCTTCTCGCGGCCATGACGCATGATGAAGTGCAACGAACAGCTCATCACGAAGGAAACGGCACTGCTGCCGAGCAATTGCTCAACGAACTCGTCGCAGCGAAGCGGGCGACGCAATTGCGCGTCGGCGAGAAAAGATTTTGGGTTTGTGCCGAGCGTTTGCCGATGCTGCAAACCATTTATCCGCGGGCCGTTTTCGATCCGCAGATTATCGCGCCCGAAACGGCGCAAAAACAATCTTGGGAACGATCTAATGCGATTCGTGAGTTGCTTCGCGGCCGAATGGAGGTGTCCGGACCCATGACGGTCACCGACCTCGAAAGTATTCTCGGTCTGCCGCGATCAGAAATCGACGCTGGTCTGCTTGGGCTCGAAGGCGAAGGTTTTGTTCTCCGCGGGAAATTTCATCCGAACGCAACGGAACAGGAATGGTGCGACCGACGATTGCTGGCCCGAATTCACCGGCTAACGATCGATCGATTGCGCGCGGAAATTCAGCCGGTCTCGATTCAGGATTTTTATCGGTTTTTGTTTGCATGGCAGCGAGTCGATGTCGATCGGGGCGTCGAAGGCCCGGAGGGGCTGCAGTCCGTATTGGAACAACTCGACGGCTGCGAGTTGCCGCTGGCGGCTTGGGAGGCGGCGGTGCTGAGCACCCGCGTCGGCGATTATGATCCTGAATGGCTCGATCGACTTTGTTTCTCGGGTCGCGTCGGCTGGGGACGTTTGAGTTCGCCGCAGCACACGAACGCGCGCGCGGCTGCGCCGCTGCGGACAAGCCCAATGGCGCTCTATCAACGCGAAAACCTCGAAGATTGGCTCTGCCTCACTTCTGCAAGATCGACAACGGAGCCGGCGGGAGCCGAGCGACGCAGACGGGAGAGCCCGAGAGGGTTTGCGAGCGGGGACGCGAGCAAATCAATTGAACTTTCGCCGGCGACGCAAACGGTGCATGACGCGCTCGCCGTTGGCGGCGCATTATTCTTTACGGAATTAGTTCGTCGAGCTGGCTTGCTTCCGTCGCAGGTTGAGGAAGCGCTTTCGGAGCTTGCCGCGCTTGGCTTTGTTACATCCGACAGCTTTGATGGTTTGCGCGCGCTGCTGGTTCCGTCGAACAAGCGGCCGACTTTTAGACGAAATGAAGGAAAGCGTCGCCGCAAGACGAATCTTGCCAGTATCGAGTTTGCTGGACGCTGGTCATTGCTGAGAAGGGAGATGATCTCGCAAGTATCGGGGAATGGCGCGGAAAGCTCCGCGCGCAATTCAGCGCTCGAAAAATTTGCGCGCGTGTTACTGCGACGTTACGGCGTCGTCTTTCGTCGATTGCTTGAGCGCGAAAGTTTTCCAATTTCTTGGTACGAGTTAGGGCGAATTTATCGGCGGTGGGAAGCACGCGGGGAGATTCGCGGCGGCTATTTTGTTGGCGGAGTCGGTGGCGAACAATTCGCCTTAGCGGAAGCGATCGGCTTGCTGCGTTCGATTCGCAAAGCACCGTCAAATGGCAAACTGCTCACGCTCAGCGCTGCGGATCCGCTGAACTTGCAAGGCATTCTCACACCGGGACCAAAAATTGCCGCGTTCACCGCAAACCGCATTTTGTTTCGCGATGGCTTGCCGGTCGCGGCGCTCGAGGCGGGAGAAATTCGCAAAATCTCCGATGCGCCTGTTTCTGATTCGCAAATTGAAACGGCTCTTAAAGTCGGAAAGCTGCGGCCGTCATTGCGGCCTTATTACAAATAACCGCATTGTCATCCTGAGCGGAGCGAAGGACCTCACAACAGCTGATTGAGCACACTGGTTAATTAGTGTGCCCCACACTCCGATTGTGTGGTCCCTCGCCGTCTTCGCGGCTCGGGATGACATCCCGCTATTTCTTAACGACCTCGGCGTTCTCGATCATGGCGATGCCGCCACGCTCGGCCAGTTTGCCTTTCACAGTGATGTTCTTACCACAGTACTCTGCGAGTTGATCGTTGATTGGCTTGTGTTCACCAACCACCAGATACGCTTTCCCGTCGCTTAAGATGCCGACCGGCCCGCCACTCTTGATACACTTTGCCCCGCAGGACTGGCCATGTTTCTCGCCGACGGCATTGTGATCGACGTAGCACATCATATCGATCACTTCCCCGGTCACTTCTTTGGAAGCAGCCGCGTCGCCGCCGTGCTCGTGCTCTTGCGCCATCGCCAGCGGTGCGCACGCCAAACCTGCAATGAAGATCGCAGTCACTGCAACTCTCAAGACGGTAGGTTTATTTGTTGAATTAAACATGATACTAATCTGGGCTGCTCAGCGCTTTGGTCAATTGCAGCGAGTCGCGCAGACAATCGTGTCTGCGTGATTGCGGGGCAGGCAGGATTGCCTGCATCACGCGCTCTTCTCAATCAGATCGGCGAACTGATCGAAGAAATAAGAAGCATCATGCGGGCCGGGGGCAGCTTCGGGATGATATTGCACGCTGAAGATCGCCAGTTCTTTGTGGCGCATTCCCTCTACAGTGCCGTCATTTAAATTGATGTGCGTGACTTCTACGTGGGAAGGAAGCGACTCCGCGTCGACGGCAAATCCGTGATTTTGTGCAGTGATGGCAACTTTACCGGTGCGCAAATCTTTTACCGGTTGATTGGCCCCGCGATGACCGAATTTCAATTTGAACGTCGACCCGCCGTAGGCAAAGCCAAGAATTTGATGGCCGAGACAGATCCCGAAGATCGGTTTTTTGCCGATTAAATCGTGCACGGCTTTGTGCGCGTATGGAAGCGCCGCTGGATCGCCCGGGCCGTTGGAGAGAAAAATTCCGTCGGGCTCGAGAGCGAGCACTTCCTCGGCTGACGTGGTCGCCGGCACAACGGTCACTTCGAACCCTTTCTGGCGCAGCAGGCGCAGGATGTTTTGCTTCATCCCATAATCGTACGCCGCAATTCGAAATCGAGTTGGCGGCAGCGCGCGCCTCTCTTCACCATCATTTGCCTGGGGGGGCGACCACGGTGTGCTGAGCTTGTCCTCCGGGTCCCATCGGTAAATTTTTTTTGTTGTCACCTCGCGCACGTAATCCATCCCGATCACGCCCTCACCCTCGATTGCCATTTTGGTTGCTTCCTCCGACGAAATCTCCTCTGTCGTCAGACAGGCTTTCATCGCGCCGCGGGTGCGCAGATGCCGAGTGAGCGCGCGGGTGTCGATTCCTTTCGCGCCGGGGATGTTCCATTCTCGAAGGTATTCATTGAGCGACATTTCGGAGCGCCAGTTGCTCGGAACCTCGGTCAATTCTTCTATGACGAAGCCGCGCACGTGTGGTGAAGCGCTTTCCTGATCGAGCGAATTGACCCCGTAATTTCCGATCAATGGATAAGTCATCGCCACGATTTGGCCGCGATACGATGGATCGGTCAGTACCTCCTGATACCCGGTCATCGCGGTGTTGAAACAAACTTCGCCGACGCGTGTGCCGGTTGCGCCAAACGATTCACCCTCGAAATATCGACCGTCTTCGAGAGCTAGGAGCGCTTTCATTAATTTGAATCGCCCAACGTTCAACGTTCAACGTCCAACGCTCAACTAAAAATCCTCTGAATTGAGGCTTTCGATGTTGGACGTTGGGCGTTGGATTTTTGCTTCTTCGTCCAAAAGCTACGGGCGCGGCGGTGGGCTACGGTGACCCCTGGGCGTCGGGGCGGTTCTCGGCGTCGGTGAAGGTCTCGGCGTCGAAGTAGGTGTAGCTATCGGAGTCGCGGTTGGAGTCGGCGTCGGACTAACTGGCGTTGCCGTAGCAGTAGGTGTTGCAGTCACTGTCGGCGTCGCAGTTGGTGTAGGTGTAGGCGTAGATGGCTTGTAAGTGAACGTGCAGGTGAATTCTTGCACACACCCAGTGCCGCAGTTAAAAGCGCAAGCGGGAATATGCATCGTGTTTTGGCCCGGTACCACAGGCGAGGTATTGAAGTGGAAAACTATCGTGCCGTTATCGTTGCTGAGGGCGAACGAGTTGGCCGGGACGCCGTTAACCGTGAAGTCGCTTGCCTGGACACTTGACGGAAGCGCCGGATCGCTCAGGTTGATAATGAAATCCACCGGCTGCGTGTTGATCACGCTGTCACAACCTGGGTCAGTGGTGCTTACAGAACAACCCGTGGGTGTGGCCGTCGGCGTCGGTGTTGGAGTTAGTGTTGGAGTTGGTGTTGGTGTATTTACCAGCTCCCCATCGGTGAAGGCGTCCGGCTGGTATGTATCGTTGATGGGCACGCGTCCGTCCACCCATGAAGAAAGGTGCTTGCTGGCCAACGCCGAAGCGTAGTCGTAGTCGCTCCCGGCCCCCGCGGGCAGCGGGCTGACTACGTCCGAGAAGGTATCATCAGGCAACCAGGTCACGCCGTTGTCGTTGGACCTGCGCGCATACATCCTGTAACACGGGCTGTTGCTGCCAGCTATGCAAGTCGATGCTCCCCCGCCATCACGCTCGTCATACCAGACGGCAAAGAGGGTGCCACTGGGGCTGACCGAAAGACTCGGCTCCCACTGCGCCTTAAGAGGATCGGTATCGCTGTTGAGCTGCAAGGGGGCACTGAAGGTTTGCCCCATGTCAGTGGAGCGGATGTAGAAGACATTGCCCGGGTCGCCGTTGCTGGGGTTGCGGGCGGCATAGACGTAGTGAACCACGCCATTATAGGCGGCGGGCTCACCCCAGCCCATGTGCCGCCAATAAGCGGGGCTGTTGTACATGGTGCAGAAGTAGCCCACAGATCCACGGCAAGGACCGACGAAGGTGGGGCCAGTGTATGTGTTCGCCCATGTGTTGCCGCCGTCGGTGGAGCGATAGATCTTGTTGGCTCGGTTGGTGCCGCAGCCGGAAGTGCAACCGTTGCCGCCGTTTTCGTCCATGCCAGCGATATAGACGTCGCCTGTGATCAGGTCACCGGTGATCTGCACGTTGCGGATGAAGGGGCCGCCATTGGTAATCTGTCGCTCGTCGGTCCAGGTGTTGCCGTTATCAGTGGAGTAGCGGACGAAGATATTCGCGCCGCGACCGAAATCGTTCCAGGAAACATACATCCGCCCGTAAAAGGGAGAGGATGGGTTCATGTCGGTCCAACCGGATTCGCGGTCGGCTGATCCTTCGTTGAAAATGCAATAGTGGGTCCAGCTAGCCGGAGAGGGGTCCCATGGAGTGGTGGACTTGTACCCGCCAAGGCCCTGGCCACCGCAGCCGCCGTCTAGCCAGACGGTGAACCAGGTGGCGGTTGGCTTGTTGTACAAAATAACCGGGTCGCCGAGGGTATTGGCGAAGGGGCTTTGACCGCTGGCATTAGTCAGGCGAACGAAGGTGCTGCCGCCGTCCGTGGAGACCGATGCGCCGGAGATGTTGATGGGGGTGACGTTGCGGCCTCGTGAGTCGTTGTAGGCGACGACGATCTGGTCGGGGTTATCCGGGTTGCCCCAGGAAAATGTCGTCGATTGGCCAACGTTGGGATCGGTGCCGGTGATCAGGTCCACATCCGCGCCGCCATACGCCAGCGGTAAGAACAGTTTCTTGATAAACTGGCTCAAGGCGCCCAGAGGCGAAGCCGGCGGAATTCCAGAAGTCCCGCCTCCCTGCGCCTCGCCGCAGGCAATCATGATGGCGCCGGCCCGGAAGTTCATCTGCTTGTCGATGCCCAGCTCATGAATTTTCGAACAATCAAATCCGTTCGGGACCAGAGCGTCTTTGAAGTTGGTGATGACCTTATTCTTCTGCTGCGCTTGTGCCATGCTCGCAGTGAGTGCCGAGAACGCGCCAAGACCTGCCAGCGCCAGACAGACGCCGGCCAGGACTATGAACAAGCCAATTAGAACGCGCAGACTAAAAAAAGCAGATTGAGCACTGTGTTTCTTTTTCATCGGCACAACTTGTGAACGTTGATTCAAACCGGCAGACCCGACTTTTTACTAAAAACAGGAAAACAATGTCAAGCTCGAAAAAGATATGACATCCGAATGGTCGAACTCATTTCTTTCTTCGTCAGACTTCAATAAAAAACCCGGATCGAATTTTCGACCCGGGTTTTTAAATTATTACCCCGCTGGTGCCGTTCAGGCGATTCTCCCGTTCCCTTTCGTAAAGGGTGGATGACCGTTGCTGCGGAATTTGGCTTCCAATCAAGGCCTGTCATTCTCCGCACCAACCAAGCCTCCATGTTTCATCAACTATCGGTTCGGGGACGTCACCTCAATCGCGAACATCGCAGGGTAAATGTTTACATCCCGAATGCATTCGGGATTCAAAAGCCGCTGGTTGAGAGTTGAACGGAAAGCACTGGTTTCCTGCCCAACCCTCAACGAGCGGCTCTCACTCGGAAGATAAGCTTCCAGCTTGTCTCGGACGACGAGCATCTTGTCCGCCACCGGACGGACTCGCTGCGGCGAGCTTGTCGAATTGTTCGACAGGCTGGCAGCCTATCGGCCGAGTCAGCCAAGATGGCTAACTTCCACTCTCAAAGAACTACTCGCGCAATTCTGCGCCGAGGTCGCGCCGCAATCGCTCACGAATTTTCGCGTGCGCTGCGTTCACTTCCTCATTTGTCAGTGTGCGATTTTTCGCGCGGTATGTCAATCTATAAGCGACAGACTTCTTTCCTGGGCCAAATAGTTGTTCGGCCTCTTTGCCAACAACACGATCGAAAAAGCCGACTTTTTCCAACAAGGGCTCGGCCTGCTGAAAAATCATCTTTAAGATTTCTTCTTCGTAATACGGCGTGTCAGGCACGATCATCGCAATGTCGCGCGTAACCGAAGGAAATTTTCCGAACTCACGAAACGTGGCGGTTGATCCTAGGCTTTTAATAGGAAGGTCTTGGGATAGTTCAGCCACATAAACGCCACCTGGTGCGTTCATTGTTAGTAACGATGTTGATAGTTGCCCTGCAATACCAATCAATTGATTGTTTGCGCGAATTTCCGCGGCAACTGCGAGATTCGGATGTGTACTGCTTCGAAACGATAGCTTTTCGGGAAAAACAGACTCAACTGCCCCCTTGAGGTCGTAAAAGTCTAACCGACTTCGGTCGGTTTTTCTCCAATGCGGATCGCTGAAAATGTTCCCCCACATGAGAAATCCTACACGTCGTTCTTCTCTCGCAGTAGGCGGAACGAAAACACGCCCCAACTCAAAAAGTGCCACTCGTTCAGCACCCGCCCTAAGATTTGTTTCAAGGACCCGAAGTAATCCCACGAGTAAGCTCGGTCTCAATGCCACGTGGTCTTCACTTAGCGGGTTCTGTAGTGCGACTGCATTCTCCCCAAATGCGACCGCACTTCGGGGGATCAACTTCGACGTGCGGACCTCGGAGAGACCGCGCCCAACCAACCGTTCGCGTAAAGCCGACTCAACGTCGTGCGATCGATCCGCTGCAGTCGATGGCACCGAACGGCTACGATCAGTTCCCCGAATTTTGTCGGCGCCGTACGCGCGAACGATTTCTTCAATAAGATCGACATCACGCTGTAAGTCCCGGCGATAACTTGGAATTTTCCACTTTGCCGTTTTAGCCGCGCTCATTTTACGCAAACCAAAATTACTCAGAATGTCGTCAATAGTTTTGGGTTTGATCGCGACCCCAATGGCGTGATCGCATTTTTCGTAGCTCAATGAAACATCCGGGGGATTCGGAGGCAGCTTGCCGTCGAGGTTGATTTCCTTTGCCGGCATTCCGCCGGCGATCTCGCGAATCAATTCAGTTGCCCGCGCTGATGCGCGCAAAACCATTTCGGGATCTACTCCGCGTTCGAACCGATAACTCGCGTCGCTCGGCAGATTCAATTCGCGTGCAGTGCGCCGAATGCTCGCCGGCAAAAAATAAGCGGCTTCTAGCAAAATGTTTTTCGTCGAATCCGTTACCGCAGTTTCTTCGCCCCCCATCACGCCGCCGATTCCGACCGAGCGTTCCTGGTCGGCAACGACACAGTTGTCCGCCTTTAGCGAATAGGTTTTTCCATCCAGTGCGAGAAATTTTTCGCCGTCGCGCGCGAGCCGCACGTTGATGTCGCCACGCAGTCTGTCTGCATCGAACGCGTGCGTGGGCTGGCCCAGCTCGAGCATCACGAAGTTCGAAATGTCCACGATGTTGTTGATCGAACGGATACCGACGCTCTCGATCTTCGCGCGCAACCATTGCGGGCTCGGGCCGACCTTTACCTTATCAATCTTGCGCGCTGAAAAGAACGGACATTCACGCGTTGCGGTAATGGTCACGCCTTTTTTTTGTAGGGCGGGCGCTCCGCCTGCTTTTTTTTCGGATGGCAAGCGATGCGCTTGCCCTACAAGTTTCTTTCCAGTCAACGCCGCAATTTCGCGAGCCAGACCAAAATGACTCAGCAGATCACCGCGGTTTGGCGTGATCTCGACATCGAGAATCGTGTCCGCGGGAAAAAGATCGCTGACCGGCGCGCCGACTTTTGCTTCGGCCGACAAAATCAAAAGTCCGGACGCATCTTCGCCGAGGCCGAGCTCGATTGGGCTGCAAAGCATTCCTTCACTCTCAACGCCGCGCAGTTTGCTTTTTCGAATCTCAGTTCCGTTCGGCAACTTTGCCCCCGGCAACGCCAACACAACTTTGTCGCCGACTTTGTAATTGGTCGCCCCGCAAACGATTTGCCGTTTCATTCCACTCCCATCATCGACTTCACAAACCGTCAGGCGATCGGCGTTCGGATGGTGCGAAGAAGCGGTGATTTGCGAAACGATCACCTTCTCGACGTTCGCGCCGCGCGTTTCCATGTTCTTAGTCTCGACACCCGCGCGTGACAGTAGCTCGGCGATCTCTTCCGGAATTTTTGGAAGGTCGACAAATTCCCGGAGCCAGTTGACGGAGAATTTCATGCGAACTGCCGGAGAAAGCGTAAATCGTTTTGCGCGAAAAGCCGGATATCCGGGATGTCGAATAAGATCATGGCGAGGCGATCCATGCCGAGACCGAACGCGTATCCGGTCCACTTTTCGGGATCGTAAGCGTTATCACCGCGTGCTTTATTTACGGCTTCGAAAACGGCGGGATGCACGATGCCGGAACCAGCGACTTCGATCCATTGCTCGCCGCCCTTGAGCGCTTTTGATTTCACGTAAACCTCAAGACTCGGCTCCGTGAACGGAAAATAGTGCGGCCTAAATTGAACCTCGGTTCCTGCACCGAAGAGTTCGCGCATGAAAAATTCCAGCGCGCCTTTCAAATCGGCGACGCTCACATTTTCGTCGACATAAAGTCCTTCGATTTGGTGGAACTGCGGACTGTGGGTAGCATCGAGTTCATCGCGTCGATACGCCGCACCGGGAGCGATCACGCGAATCGGCGGCGCCGCCGCCTGCATCGTTCGAATTTGTACGGTTGAAGTGTGCGTGCGCAGCAGACGGCCGTCGGGTAAATAGAATGTGTCCTGTTCGTTGCGCGCTGGATGTTCGGGCGGGGTGTTGAGCGCATCGAAACAGTGCCATTCATCTTCGATGTCGGGCCCTTCGGCCAACGCGAAACCCATTCGGCGGAAGATTTCAATGCTTCGTTCGAGCATTTGAGTCAGAGGATGCAATGAACCGCGCTCGAGTGCTGCGTAACCCGAGTAACCACTAAGACTCGAATACCCGGTATAGCCGGAATAACCGCTATATCCGCTCGGGCCACTAGCTCCTGGCAAGGACACGTCGATTGTCGCAAGCGCTTGCGATTCCTTCTGTGCACGAAATTGTTGCGCGCGTGATTCGATGGCGGCGGTCACGGCGTTGCGAACTTCGTTGAGTAGCTTGCCGACGACTGGCTTCTCTTCCTTCGGGAGCGTTTTCATTTGCTCGCCCCACGAGGAAATGCTTCCGCTGCGCCCGAGATATTTCACGCGCGCGGCTTCTACCGATTGCTCGTCAGTCGCGGATTCGATCTCGCGCAGCGCTTCGTCGCGGACTTGTTCGAGCGGGTGAGTCATTGAGATGTTGAACGTTGAACGTTGAGCGTTGAACGTTCAATTGGAAAACAGAACGACGCGTTGCGTCGCGATCGGCTGGCAGCCGATCGGAAACAGGCTGGCAGCCTGTGCTCCCCGGAGTTTAGCGCTCTCGCGAAAGGCGTTACGCTGCCTTTTTGTTCTTCTTTTCCAGCGCGCCTTTCGCCTGATCGACAATCGATTTAAATGCGGCTTCGTCGGTAACTGCCAGATCGGCGAGAACCTTGCGGTCCAACCCAACGCCAGCGGCTTTTAGTCCTTCCGCAAACCGGCTGTAGGTCATTCCGTTGGCGCGAGCGGCGGCATTTAGCCGTTGAATCCAGAGATAGCGAAACGTGCGTTTGCGTGTTTTGCGATCGCGATACGCCCAATATTGGGCTTTCATGATCGCGTCCTTGGCATAACGGAAAAGTTTTGAACGGCGTCCGCGGTAGCCTTTGGCTTTTTTTAAGATTCGTTTGCGGCGCGCCCGGCTTGCCGGGGCATTAGTGGCTCTTGGCATGATTGTTTTGCCCGAATCGCTTCGGGCTCCTCGTTCAGCGAGTTGTTTATTCCGTTATCGATCTTCGCGACCTCACTCGCTGATTTGCCCCGAAAGCTTTCGGGGCAGGTGCGCAGATCGAAGGCGAGGAAGTTAGGCGCGGCGAGATAAATGACAAATGGATATTCAAAAATGACGAATGGCGAATGACGAATGACGAAGGAATGACGAAATGCGGATGATCAATATGATTTAGCGCCAAGGGCGCAGCATTCACCGCCAGCCTGGGGCAGCGCCCCAGCAGTCATGTCACCAAAAGACGTCAGCGCTGAAAGCGCGATTCACTCCTACCGTGATTTCGCTTCGATCACTGGCGCCGCATTGATTTCGACGGGCAGTATATTCGGAGAGAACCATCGCGGGATGAGGCGCGCTTTCAGCGCTTGATGTATCCAACAATCGGATTCCTGGGGTGATGCCCCAGGCTCAAGCCCACATAGCGCCTTTGGCGCTAAACACGTACGGCCTCGCCAGCGAATGACGAATGAGTGATAGATTCAAGGGCCGGCAACCTACGGATTATCTGGGCTTTGACGCGCGCCCTCTCTCTGTTGCAGCCCGCTGATCGCGAGCTTCCAGGCCAGTTGGATCTATCACGCGAGTACTCGGTGGCGAAATCTGCTGATTATTGGCTTCGGCCAAAATCAGGTTCAAGTTTGGCAGACGCGGAAACCCAGTGACCAACAGCGAGGTCTTCATCAACTCGGAAAGATCGACATCCTGTGTTTCCGGCAACTTCGTCGCACCCAGGCGCACCATTATCATTTGCCCGGCACGAAGCGCGCGAGTCTCGCCCGGATGATGTTTGAGAGAAACAGTGGCGTGGCCTTCGAGGACAATGAATTTGATCCACGATTTGGGACGATACTCAGCCATCGCTGTGAAACCGGCACCCGCCGCTGTCGCAACTGCGGTGTTGATTGTCGCGCCGCCGGAACTTTTCGGCAGGTACAACAGGATGCTGCCATTCGCCAAATCGAACTCTCCTTCGCCGAAACTGAGGACGCTGTTCGCGCCGAGCCGCGCCAATGCTCGATCGGTGAAAGCAAGCTCCACACGCGAATCGCTGCCGGTTCGCACGGTTGTGCCTGCGCGGACGTTATCGTTTATTGAAGCTGGACGCGGCGCGGCATCCGGTGCAACCAATTGCACATTGTGAATTGCCTGAGTCACCCGGGCTTCGTTCTTCCCGGCTAGCATTGCGAACGTAGTCGGCAGAATCGCAACGGCGAACGCGAAGAGAATCCCAATGACACGAACGCGATGGCGGAGTCGCTTCTTCATAATCCTTAGAGAACATAACATCACGTACGCGACAGCTGAACAGCGCCGTTGTTAGCCTCGGGGTAGTATTGGCCAATCGTCTGTTCGGATGGGTCGGGCGGATGGAACGTGCTGCGTGCGTATGGTCGCCTCTCCCTGCTCAAGGAGAGGGGGAAGGTGAGGGTTTATCAAGGCAACAGGCCTGCACGGTCTAGACCCCTCACCTTAGTCCTCTCCCCTTTATGCAAGGGGCGAGGAGAGAAAGGAAGTGCTGCGCATCCCTTTAGCTTCAAAGAGCGCACAACGAAGATGAGCCGATCGTCTTCTTATTACATGCTAAAAGACGCATCCATTCTTGCGATTGGTTGAGCGTTGCGCTCGCCACAGCCAAGCCAATTTCACTGCGGCGAACGCCTCATCAACGATGACGACGCGGTTCGCATGTCCATCGCGCGACGATCCGCGTTCACGCGGCTACCGGTGTTCAAGCGAGCAGCGGGATCGGTTCGATTGGAATTTTTCGAATTATTGGCGTTCTTCGATGGCGGAATCGTGATCTTCCCATCATGACCGGGATCGGCACCATCGAGCAGGGAAAGCAATTCATCGGAGCTCCTGACGTTGATTACGTTGTTGGCCCGCCTGACGTCGGCGATTTTGCCGCCGGTCAACACATTAGAGGGCGAGGGCGGCGGAATCCTCGTCCTGCTCGTAATGTTGCCACCTTGTCCCGGAGTCCTCGCCGGCCTGGACTGTGGAGGAACCACCGTCCCCGTGGCGATGTTGCCTCGGATCGTGAGCTTGACGGGCGAGCCGGGACCGAATGGCGGCGCACTGCTTAGTGGCTGAGGAGTATTCGCACCGGCCCCGGCGAATGTGCCGGTGGTGGTGCCGTTGCCGCCGAAGCCGGTGTAATTGGCGTGGTTAGTGTAAACATCGGCCGGCTTCGAACCGCCGATGGTGACCACGATATTGTTGAAAATGGTGATCGAATTAGCGGCCAGAATTTTCAGGCTGTTGCCGCCAAGCGTGACATTGGACGTGAAATTAAGCTG
>Ga0193735_1000364_pt1 | contig 14262 bp, 9 predicted proteins | sample U1m2metaG_FD_145080 | JGI IMG/M metagenome (GOLD analysis project Ga0193735, IMG submission 145080) | Soil microbial communities from a riparian zone of the East river system, Colorado, United States - U1m2 | ecosystem: Environmental > Terrestrial > Soil > Riparian zone | place: USA: East River... | reverse complement strand
TGTGTTTCGAGTTATTTGCTTACGCTCTTACGGCACCACTTTTCCAGCATCTCCGCCCATTCCTGCCAGAAACCTGGTCCAGCAGTCAAATCGATCCCGATCTTTCGGCCGATCAGTCCGGGCACTCTCCGTGCGCCGGGACGGAATGTTGCCTTATCAAAAAGAAACGACCGACCGCGTTGCTCGATCGAGTTGAGATCGCTCAAACGTCCACCCACGCATTCTGACAATGCGTCCCGGATCCATGCTTGCGGTAGCTCCGGCTCCGGCTCGATCGCGGCGCTTACCGTGACCTCGAGAAGCTTCTTTAACATCAGCGCGCACACGAGCGCGCGCGAACTCGTCGCGTGGATATGCGGAATGTTTTTCCCTCGAAGTAACGTACGCAGCGCCAGGGCAAAACGCGCCTGCCGCAAAAAGATCGCACCTGGTGGCCGGTCCTCCTGCTGCGCCCGTTCTTCTTCCAATTTTTGCGCGAGCACGGGATTACCGCGCCATTCTGCTTCGATCGCCATTGCATCCGGCAGAAATTCAAGCCACGACGTCGTTTGTTCCATTGCACGGTTCAGCCGCACCGCAGAATCTAATTCGCACACCAGCGGGACGATGGGCACATTCCGTCGGTTCATTTGCTCAAGCTCCCGTTCGAGAAAGGGCAAATCCTGATCCGGCCAGCGATCGATCAGATAGCCAATCCTAGGTGTCGCTTCGGTCACTTTGCTGAGCGCAGCGCTGCAATTGAACTCAGCCGCGGCTGATCGATGCTTGCGAACCGCATCCTCCAACAATCGCAGCAGCGGCGCAACGGTCTGTTGAATTCGGAAATGCTGTTCAATCCGCGCACGTCCGGCCCGGCCGTAACGCAGCCGCAGTTCACCATCACGTAAGAGCTGCTCGAGCGCTTGAGTGAGCGCCGGCACGTCGTCCGGAGAAACTAAGGTGCCGGTTTGGCCGTCCACGACCAATTCTGGAATTCCGGCTACAGGGGTCGAAACCACGGGGCGCGCCGAGGCCATGGCTTCGAGAATTACGGTGGGAAAAATATCGCTCGCGCCCTGAGCGTCCGTCACCGAAGCGAGCGCGAAAATATCGGCGGCTTGAAGCTTTTCGAAGACAGCTTGTTGCGAGAGAGAACCGTGCAAGCCTACTCGGCGCGATAGATTCAACGACTCGATCTTTGCCTGGAGTCCGTCGCGCAGCGGGCCGTCACCGATGATATCGCAGACAAAATCGAATCCCCGGCGGGCGAGCTCGGCGCACGCTTCGATGAGATGCTCGAAGCCCTTGAAAGCAACGAGCCGGCCGACACTGATGATGCGCGGCACAGGGTTGACGATGGCCGACACCGGCGTTGGAAAATGTTCCAGATCGATTCCGTTATAAACCCGGTGAATTTTCGCGGCCGAATCCGGGCATCGCCGGCGAAGCAGCTCGCTGCTGTAATCGGTTTCAGCCGCAACGAACTCCGCAGCGGCGCAGATTTCGCGGAGAAGATCGTCGCTGCCGAGGTCCTTCATGAAATCCTGCCCGTGCGCCGTGACGCTGAATGGAATGCCGGAAATTTCTTTCAGGAAAAGTGCCGTGTGCGCCGCGCGATTGGCGAAGTGAACGTGAACATGATCGACGCCGTTGCGCGAGAAGAACTCAGCAAAGTAGAAGGCATTGCGCGCTCGTTGCTCCGCTTTGACGCCCGGCCCGTACTTTCGCTCGTGCCGTTCGACCAGCTCGCGCGGCCATTTCGCGGTTGTTCGGCCGGTTTTCGCATTTTTTTCCCGGACTTTCAAAATTTTTTGCGGTGGCGCGTAATGAATGGGTGCACGAAGCCAGGCGATGTGTTCGTGCCGCAAACTGGTGAGGGGTGGATAGACCGAGCCGATTTCCAAGTCCACACCGCTCCGCTCCAACGCCAGCATCTCAGCGTCGCAAAATGTCTGCGAAATTACCGGATATCGCGAATAGAGATAGCCAAGGCGCATCGCCATCAATGATTGCCGCGAGAAGGCTGAATAGCAATGGATTGTAGTGGCAGGCGTGCCGCCTGCGGTTGCAAAATGAGCAGCCGACACAGCTGCCGCCACAGCTACGAAAACCGCACGTCCTTGCCCGGATCCCCCTCGAAGTCCAGCGCCAGGGAATCCTCCGTGTTCGGCTTGATCACTTCCTCGACAAACTTTACGTAGATCGAGTCCTCGCGGAAAATGGCGTACTTGTCCATCGACTCAAAATCGATGGCGATGAAGAACGGCCAGTCCATTTCGGGATCGATCCGTTTCCCGCACTTGATGCTGAGGACCTCCGGAATCTTTAGGAGCTGCATCCGCGCATTCATCATCATCGCTTCCACGCGGGCCGGCGTGACCTCAGCGTTGAGTTTGTAGAGAACGATATGATGAACCATGAGGGTAAAGCTAATAGGCGGTTCCAAGGTGCCGCGCAAGTCCGAATCCACACCTTTGCGAAGCGGATTGACAACGTCTCAATCGCTCCATATCGGTTTGTCCCGTTGTATGCTTAATTAAGCGCCATCATGCATGCGTTGGGCCAGAACGGCTGGCATTGCAGACTCTGCGGCCAGCCTCTTGCAACCGAATCTCCTCAGCGTCTGGAGAGCGACGTAGTTTTTTCGGTCGTCATCCCCGTACACAATGAGAGCGACCAAATAGCTCAGAATCTGTCCCTCATACACTCGGAAGCATCGAAGACAGGCGTGCCGATGGAGATGATTGTCGTTGATGACGGCTCGACAGATAGCACGTGGCAAGCCTTGGAAAAGCTGACCGAGCAAATGCCGGAACTAAAGGCGCTCCGGTTTAGCCGGAATTTTGGAAAGGAAGCAGCGATCTGCGCCGGACTGGCCTACTCATCCGGGCAAGCGTGCATCGTAATAGACTCCGATCTGCAGCACCCTCCCGAGGTAATTCCTGAAATGGTTCGGCTCTGGAGGCAGGACCATTGGGACATCGTGGAAGGGATAAAGAAAACGCGAGGCTCGGAGTCCCTAATCAATCGAATCGGTGCGCGCTTCTTTTATCGCACCTTGAGCGGTCTTTCAGGTTACAACCTGTACGGGTCGTCAGACTTTAAGCTTCTAGACAGGAAGGTCATTGATGCATGGCTCGATATGCGTGAGCGCAACACTTTCTTTCGAGGCATGATTAGCTGGCTCGGATATCGTCGAAATCAAATAACGTTTTCGGTACCAAGGCGACGGTTGACGCAGTCACGCTGGTCTTTTCTGGGTCTTTTCCGGTTAGCTGTCATCGCCATCACAGCGTTCTCCTCGCTGCCGCTGCAAGCAGTCACAATTCTCGGAGGGCTGTTCCTTCTCTGTGCGATCCTATTCTCAAGCTACGCGCTGGTGATGTATTTTGCCGGACTGGCCTTTCCTGGATTTACCACTGTGATCGTACTCGAGCTGCTGATAGGTGGCGTCCTAATGATTAGCCTGGGCATCATTGGCACCTATATCGCTCAAATCTACCAGGAAGTTAAATATCGCCCCCGCTACGTCGTTGCAGAAACTCTCATGAGTCGCAGCGATCAGAAACTCGCGCGCGCTCCGGAAAACATGCGAACAGAGGCGACTTCCACCTTGGCCAGCTGATCGTCAATTTGCGAGGTAATCCGCGCACATTGGAAACGCCTTGCTCGGTGAGATGGAACTACCGAACCAACATCCGCTAAAACGGCGGGAAGGCGACGCGATCCACATTACTGGAGACTATCAGGCCCGCGCTTTGAAGTCAGACCGTGCGGCTCAACGCTTCTGGCACGAAGCAAAATTCAGGTTGATAGAACGGGTGGCAATGCCTGGGAAGCATGACCGCGTGCTCGATGCAGGATGCGGATCGGGAACGATCAGCCAATTTTTGTCTCTTCATGCCAGAGAGGTGGTGGGTATTGATAGCAATCCGTCGGCGATAGCATACGCTAGTGGCGCCTACAAAGCGCCGAATTTACAGTTTCGACTCGGTCAATTTGACGATCTGGCAGGCGACAAACCATTCGACAAAATCTATTCCATTGAAGTCATCGAACATCTTTACGAACATCAAGTGGCAGATGTTCTCTCACTGTTCCATAAGCTGACGAATCCAGGCGGCCAGCTTTTTCTTACAACACCTAATTATCGAAGCGCCTGGCCGCTCATAGAATGGCTCCTGGACAGATTTGGGTTGGTCGCGACGCTCGACGAGGTACAGCATGTTACGCACTTCACCAAACGAACGCTGTCCGCGATGTGCGAACGTACCGGATGGAGAGTGGGTCACATTGGAACCTTCAATGGACTAGCGCCGTTTATCGCTCCAATTTCGCGCCGTCTCGCACTTGGAATGGAGAGAATCGAGTTTTCGCTTAGTCGGCTACTTCCGCAAAACCTTCTGTTTTGCCTGGCGAAAAGGAAAGTTTAACCCGCGATATATCTGGCTGCATATGAGTAGTGTCCCTCGCAATAAGGCGCTGTTGCAGTTGCTCTCGGTCGTCATCCCGGCGCAAAATGAAGAGGACTGCGTTGCATCGACGGTCGAGCATCTCTATGTGGAACTGCGGCTCCACCATGTCCCACATGAAATCATTGTGGTGGACGATGGCAGCACCGATGGAACCTGGACGGTGCTCGATTCAGCCAAGGAGCGCGTTCCCACCCTTAGGCCCGTGAAAAATCCTGCGCCGCGCGGATTCGGGCGGGCGGTCGCCCACGGATTCGCCCATATGACGGGCGATGCCGCCGTCGTTATGATGGCTGACGAATCGGACGATTGCCGTGACGTTGTGCGGTACTGGGAGAAGCTCAACGAGGGGTACGACTGTGTTTTTGGCAGCCGCTTCATACGCGGTGGCGGTGCGATTGATTATCCCAAAATGAAGTTGCTTCTCAATCGACTGGCCAATTATTTCATCAAGGTCTTGTTTCACATTAGCCTGAATGACACGACGAATGCTTTCAAAGCTTATCGCAAAGAGGTTGTGGACGGTTGCCAGCCTCTCATCGCACCGCATTTCAACGCTACCATTGAACTTCCACTAAAAGCGATCGTTCGCGGCTACTCCTGGACGACGATCCCGATCACTTGGCGCAATCGACGCACAGGAACTTCAAAGCTACAGCTCAGGGAAATGGGGAGCCGTTATCTCTTTATTTGTCTTTACGTCTGGCTGGAAAAATACTTCAGCCGCGGAGATTATCGGCGGGTTCGTAAGTAGGCATGTGTGTCTTCACGACTGCGGGCAGCTGGGAACGAATCTTCTTTAGCGTGTTTGACTCAAATCCTGCCGCTGAAAATCCAAACGATAGAAACGCACTCGCACGGGCGGCGACTGGTAGCGGCTTGCTACTGCTTTCCCGCCGTCAGTGGTAATGCGGGCTGAGGCCACCTCAAGGTCTGCCAATTCATGCTGCCAATTCGTCGATGCCAGGGCGAAAAAGGACTGGCGATTTTCTACAACAGGCGAGAGCAAGAAACCGGCGCGAGCCACCGCAGTTAACAGGCGGCCACCATAGGTTCTCCCGCTGCGAGTGAAAAGAGTGAGCGACACACGTGGTGGTCGATAAAGCATCGCGACAACGTTCCCCAAGAGGGATCGCCGGATATCTATTCTCACCCAGATCGGGCCGCCGATCATCGAAGGAAGCTCGATTCCTTCATCGAACCTCGCTACAGTTTCGCCAATCGGAGTCAACTCATATTGCCTGGGCGTTACTGACTTCTCCATCAGAATGTATCGCTCGGCCATGACCTTAATATCATAACGGGTTAACAATTCCGGCCACGAAAGACTGTCATCTTGGGCCGCAAAGCGGCCGTCAATAGTCCAGACATCAAATAAGATGTGATCGGCTGTCCGATCGCTGCGAAGGTGAGCCGCGTTCATCTCTGCCAGTTTGGGCGTGTAAGCGGAATAGCTCTGGAAGATAGGCCGTGGCCGGCAAGTGACGCCCTGCGGCAGAGCAAGTGTCTGGCTAAGCGGATAAACATCTGCGCTGCCGTGTATGTCCAGATTGGGAAATGTTCCTGCCCTAAAACCGGCGACGTACGTGTTATGGGCGCGGAAGGAGTGTTGCCTATCCTCCAGGAACTCGCGGAAACTCTTCGCCGGTGCGAACAGGTTCTGCACTCTTAGTTGCTGGGCAAGAAGCGAAAACAATTCACCACCGCGTGCGTAACGTTTGAAGCTAAGCGTGGCCAGGGCCGTTGCAAAAATGAGCGGCAGCAGAACTACAGGAATGAGCCACCTGGTGCCTTGCCAAACGATCCACCACGCAGCTGGCAGCCAGAGCAATGCCGCAAGCAAGAGTAGGTTCGTCGCTGCAATTTCGTGTGCATCGTGCCGCACATACCCGTGTTTGAACGCGGCGAACACGATGAACGCGAACCCAAACAGGGGGAGAAGTCCGAAGAGCCGGTGCTGTTTCCATACGACATATCCCACCAACGCGCATACCGCTATGGCTACTTCCCAAAATCGGACGATGTCCACTTTGTCCGTCGATTGCTGCCACATCATCGCTTCCGTGTAACCGCTAACGATTTCGGACGCACTGCGCAGGTACAAGCCAAACCATGTTAGCCGTTGGCCTGCTAAAACCCAAAAGAATAAGACGCCCCCGACAAACGCCAGCACGATCCATGGAAAGCGACGCCGTCGGAATACATTGTCCGCGGCGATAATCAGGACAGTCACGACCGCGATCGTGAATATGCTGTGCTTGATCAGGCTCAGGAGTCCAAGCGATATAACCAGCATCGCCTGGGTCCAGGTGAAAGGACGTTTCTCCACGGAAAAATGCAGGAGCAATAGCAGAAGAGGCCACGCGGTCAGGCGCGCATCCATGTATAAAAATGGAGTAATACTAGCCAGCCCGATAACCGCCATCATCCACAACCAGGAAACCACCGGATTCTTGAAGAAATGGGTGACAACACGCCAGGCTGCCCACCAAAACACAACGGCGAGAACCGCCCACACAATGATCGAAATCAAATACGTCGCCGGATGATATCCGCCATAAAGGAAACCCCATGGGCCGAACGTGAACACGATGTCCCGGCCAAATTGCAGTCGCTCGGTAAAAGCCATGTGCAGCATTTGTATCCAGGAACGGTCAACAATGTTGTAGTCCCCTCGCTGGCCGGATGGCAGGAACCGAGAGAAGGCGAAGAGGAGGCTGGTACTCGCGGCCAGCCACTTGGCCAGAGTTTTTATGACGGCGCGAAGCTCTGCCAAAGTCATGTGGTTAGTCCGTCGCCTTTGACCATGTGATCAGTAGCAGCCGCAAACGTCGTACCAATACGCGTCCATGCAAGCGGGACCCCAAGTCTCACGTAAGCCCACGCTTGCCAGTGCGGAGTGGATAGCTCACTATGGAAAAGAATCCGGCAAAGTCCGGACAAGGTCCTGAAACTGGCGGATGTTTTTACTGGGGATATTCAACACCTGGAATGTCCTTTGTCTTCCGGAAAACGAAAACGAAATGAAATCCTCCGTTCCGAGATCCCGCAGCGGCTGGAACATTCTGATTATCCTTTGTGTTTTGGGATCGCTTTCCCAGATTAGCTTCAGATCCTTACCTTTGGGCACATAATCAACAATGGCCTTCTTATTGTGACTCCATATGTCTTGCTGGGTCATGATAGAAACAGAAGCGCCACCGCAAAACGACAGGACCCTGGCGTCGTCATAGTCATGCAGAAACAAGTGGATGATTGAATAGGCTCCCCAACCCCCCGGGCAGATCAGTGTGTCATAAGGAGGATCTGGGACGTGTTCAACGCGGTTGAACTCATCGCGCTCCAAGCGAGGCGGATTGAAAGGCTCTTTTCCGGCGACAACATGGCGTAAGAACCGTGACACAGCCACCTGCTCTTGCGAGAAGTACTGGATCGCAAATGGGTCTTTGGTCTTGCTATAAATATATTGAACCGAAGGAACAAAACCGCACGCCAGTATGGAGGCCGAAACTCCCAGAAGAATAATCTTAAATCCAGGAGGCAGTCTCAGTTTCAAAAGTCCCGCGAAGGCAAACCCCGTGAGGATGGTCCAGAACGGGATTGCAAGTAACAACCGGTGCTCAAGCACCGGCCCACCTGAAGTAAATACGCCTACGACTGGAAGCGTTGCCAGCAGTGCCACCTCATAACGGCCTTGCCAAATAGCGAAAATCAGTCCCGGCAGCACGAAAAAATAGTACGCGAGTGGGATAGGCAAAAAATCTCGGCAGAAAAGCCGCGGGCCTGGCACGCGAAAAAAACAGCTCCAAAGACCAGTGATATAGTATCGCATATCGTTGGGCGCTGGGTGCCCCCCTGCTGCGCTCAAGAAAGGGTGAATGAAGGTGCCTTCATAGAAAGTGTAGTGTTCCCAATTGAAGATAATGTAACAGAAAATGGGCGTAGCAGCCAGTATGAAGCCATAAGCGACCGTAGCAGCCAAACTCCACCGGACCTGTTTTAGCTCTCTCCAACGCGAGCCTCCATAACAAATGGCCCAAAGCATGAGCGCCAGGACGTATTGTTTCCCCACTGTCGAACTGCCGAGGCAAAGTCCCGCCGCAATTCCACCCAACGACAAAGCAAAACCAGAGCTTGTTCTAAACCCCAAATGCAGAAAATACAGAGATGCCACGCACAGAAGGACTGTCAGCGGATACCGATAGCCGACGAAGGTGTAAATGAAGGCGAACGGGAGGAAATTGAAAACCAGTGCTGTGACAGATGTGACAACGTAAGATTCAAAAAATAGCTCAGCTAATAGAAGCGTGAAGATAAAGACCCCAGACCATAGAACGAGAAGAGCCGCGTCATAGGATATGATGTTATGGCCAAACAAATTGAGGAACGCCCAAAGATAGTAGTGGAAGAGGGTCTCCCGCGAAATGAGATAAGGGAACGAATGAAACCAGGCCGCCTGGAAAGGGTGACCCATCACGTAGTTCTTCAAGTACAACAGATCGATCGCGGAATCTTCGAAGAGGCCATTTCCGTTCCAAGGCGCGGTGCGAAAATCCCAAAGGTGCGAGACTACAAAGAACACGAGCCAGAACAGAAAGAATGCTGTCTTCGGCTTTATTAAGGACTTGAAACCGGCCGTCAGGTCGCCTTGGCCTGGCAGAAAGGCAACCACCAAAAAGGCTATGCTAAGTAGCCATCCAATTGGATGCCACGAGTCTCCCCAACCTGCTTTCCGGTAGTGCTCTGCGCCGCTGAGCGCGCAGACCACGAGACTGGCAAGCGACAGGCCGAGTAAGAGGAACCTCAGTCTGAAAAGGCCGAGCTTAGTCTCGGGCGAGTTAATAAGGATCCTCACGGAAGGGAGTCAGGCAAAGCGCGAACACGTTCCTGAAATTCGCGGATGTTTTTGCTGGCAATGTCTAACGCGTAGAATGTTTTCTGTCTTCCAGCAAACGAAAAAAACATAGACTCCTCCGTCGCAAGGTCGCGCAGCGGCCGGAACATTTCGATTATTCTCGCCGTTGTCGGGGTGCTTTCCCAAAGCAACTTCAGGTCTTTATTCGTCGGCGCGTACGAGAGAATTGCTGTTTTGTTATGTTTCCATATGTCCGAGGGGCTCATTACATACATCGCAGTGCCGCCACAAAAGGATAACGTCTTGGAGTCATCGTAATCATGCAAAAACAGATGAATGATCGAGTAAGCCCCTGCGCAGACCAACGTGTCGTACGGGGCCTCCGGGATCTTCTCAATCCGATTGAATTCGTTGCGTTCCAGGTGAGGAGGACAGGGACGCTCCTGCCCGGCTACAACATGTCTTAAGAACCGTGAGACGGCGACCTCTTCCTGCGCATAATAGGGAATGGACAATGAGCTCCTCATCTTGCTGTAAATGTATTGAAGTGAAGGGGACAAGCCGGTTAATAGTATTAGCGCTGACACTGCGCCGAGAAGAATCTGCACGCCTGGCCAGCGCTTCAGACTTAAGACTCCAGCGAACGTGAATGCCATGAGAATTACCCAAAAAGGAATTGCCAGAAGCAGGCGGTTGTCGTAGGAGGTCGCAACAAAAGCGCCGACAACAGGGATTATCGCCAGAAACACGATTTCAAAACGCTTCCACCAAAGACCCAATGCCATGCCTGGCAGCAAAAGCCAATAATACGGCAGCGGAATAGGCAGGGTGTCGGGGATAAGAAAGCGCGGACCCGGCACTGTGAAAAAGCAGTCGAAAAGCTGTTTGATGAATGGCCTGATGCCGTTGGGAAACGGTGCCGATCGCATAACGTCCCAGAAGTAATGAAGAAAACCCGTCTCGTACAGTGTATAGGCCTTTCGATTGAACACGATATAAAGGAGGATTGTGGCGGCACCTGCTAGAAAGCCATAGACGACCAGCGCCAGAGAGGTCCATGTAACGCTTTGTTTCAGGCTCCTCCAATAAAACAAAGCGTACAGCGGTGCAGCAATCGCAAGCGCCAGGAGATATTGTTTACCGGAGATCGAGCTGGCCAGGCAAAGCCCCGCAGCGATGCCGCCTAGAGAAAGGCAAATGGCGGAGGCACCTCTAAATCCCACGTATAAAAAATACAGCGAACTCACGGCTAAAGCGGTCGCCATGGGGTAGCGGTAGCCGGCGAACGTGTAAATGAACGCGAAGGGGAGGAAATTGAGGATGAGCGCCGCGATAGAGGTGACGACGTAAGACTCAAAGAGCAGGTCAACTAATAGAATCGTGAATACAAACGTCGTTAACCAAATGCAAAATAGCGCCGCTTCATATGCTAGGATGTTAAAGCCGAATAACTTGAGAAAACCCCACACATAGTAATGAAACAGGGTTTCGCGCGAGATAGGTGCATGAAACCACGCCGGCTGATATGGATGGCCGATAACATAAGTCTTCAAGTACCAGAGATCCCAACCGGACTCGTCAAAAAGCGCGTCCCCGTTCCAAGGCGCGGTGCGGAAATTCCAGAGGTGCGACACTACGAAGAACAGAACCCAAAACAGAATGAACGCTGTCTTCGGCTTTACTAAGGACTTAAAACCGGCCATCAGGGCGGATTGCCCTGGGAGAAAGGCAAACACCAGAAAGGCCATGCTAAGTAGCCATCCAATTGGATGCCACGAGTCTCCCCAACCTGTTTTCCGGTAGTGCGCCGCACCGCTCAGGACGCAAATCACCAGACTAACGAACGATAAGCCGAGCAGCAGAATTCTTGGTGTAAGAAATCGGGCTTTCTCCTGGGACGGGTCCACGAGGCTACCTATCGGTGCTACTTCGCTCGGTAAAGCTCATAGGCGCCGCTTTTCTGGATAACGTCACAGTTCTGGCAATCTGAGTTTGAGCTGAGGACGATTGCGCCCGGTGGAGGTTTCGTTCCATCAGGAAGGCGAACAAACTCGGACAGAGGCCTGCGTTCCACAGTGGCGTACCAATACGCATCCATATAGGCGGGACCCCACATGCCGTTCTCCAGATAGATTGGCCGGTCTGGCCGGGCGACTGCTGCGTCATAGAGTGGCTTGTACAGAACGTCGAAGGAAAAGTAGCGCTTCGGCCCTTCGCGCCAGAAAGTGATTTGGAAATCGATAAATTGTAAAAGTGTCGCTGCCAGCAGGATTCCAACAATGCCGAGTCGGATTGGGCGGCCCAAGCCATAGCCGACAACTGTGGCACGATCTGATTCGCTCCCGTGCGCTTGCTCGCCTGTGCCGCGTGCGCCCTGCTTTTGCTCGTCGGGAGCAAGCAGCCACTCCAGCGCTGGGACTGTAAGCACTAGAAGGAAAACGGCGTAGCCCATCAGCCGCGGCTGGTGAAAGGGCCAGTCCGCGACAGCGCCTGGCACAATGGAAGCTGCCAGTCCATAGAGCACAAAACGCCACCACGGATCGCGCCAGCGGCGGGCAATGACCAGCAGCAGACCAGCCATCGCCAAAATGAAGGTCGCAAAGAGTATCGCTCCGCCGGAACCTTCGACATGATGACGCACCCCACCATCTCCCACCATAAGCAAGGGGGTCAAACTCTGATCCTGCAAGTAGCACCTGACAAACTCAGCGACCTGAGATGCGACTTCTTTCCAAGGTGCGCCAGGGTTGATGTAGGTAACTTCCCAGAGCCGCTTTGTTACCACGCCGGGATGCGACCGATTGAACAGAATAAGTGGCACAAGTGTGAGGCCATAAGCAAACCAGATCTTGACTACGCCGACGAGACGGCGCTTTGTGGTCGCTAAGAGAAGTAATCCGAACGCATACAGAGGCGCCAAAGCCCGCCCGCTGAAATAACCATAAGTCACTAACGCCAGACTGGCGGCGACCATTGCAATGTCCTGCCAGCGCCACGTTTCTTGGGATTGAAGGCGGTAGGCGGCAAGCAGGAACAGCACAATCGTGAAAGCAGGCAGATGTGCATCGAAGACCAATCGGCCCTCTTCGAAGAGCCAAGGCGTCAGTAGCGCACTGCCGGCAACGATGATGCCGACCGTGCGCTGGCCAGAAATGCGCTTTGCTAACACGCCAAGCAGCAGACACGCCGCGAACATCCAGAAAGCTGCGGAGGCTCGCGCCACGGCAACGCTCGGGGGAACGAATCGAAACACGATCGCCAGCAAATAGATCGCGAGCGGGTTCATATGAGTTGGATTACTGACCGCAAATGGGCGGAAGAGTAGAGGAAACCGCGGGCCGAATTCGCCAGCCCCAGTTCGGGAGACGAGATAAGCGTTGTAAGCGGTCGCTGACTCGTCGAGGAAGAAACCTGGTGGATTCTGTGAAACGCCCCAGGTGTAGAAGCGGAAAAGAAGGATCAGAGCCATGGCGCATAGCAAAATTCGCAGGGCTTTTTGAGTTACACGGGCAGCGCCTCCTGTGACTGACATTTTATTCCTCATAGCTTGCGGCTATCTGGCCGGCAGAGGGATGACAGATACTAGCGCGGAACCGGTATTCAGAACAAAAAGTTTATCTTTTGCCAGCGCGAGGCCCGATGGACCCTCCAGTTTATCTGGCGTCGGCGCTAAGGTCCCGACCTTGTTTCCTTGAAGATCAAAAACAAGAATGGTGTTCATATGCGCGCTCGACGTGTACAGACGGTCTCTGTCGGGATCAATAGCCAAGTCCTCAAAGCCAAGTGGCTGTCCCCACTCTGGGACAGGCCATTTAGTTAGAAACTTACCAATTGAGTCGAATACCTGGATTCGTTTGTTAATCGGATCGGCGACATAAACTCTATCGGTGGTCGGATCGACCGCGACCGAACTAAGGCCTACGAACTGGCCATCGCCACTGCCATCGCTGCCCCAACTCGCAAGCACCTGACCGTCGGGACTGAATTTCACGATTCGATTGCGACCCGAATCGACGACATAAATCGAATCATCAGGACCAATAGCGATCTTTCGCGGCCCGTAGAATCCAGGCGCCCACTCGGCGATGAATTTCCCGTCAGGTCCTAGTTTCTGAACGCGGTGCTTGGAGCCGATCTCCGCGACGTAAATGTTGCCTGCGTGATCAATTGCGATTCCATTCGGGTCTGTAGTTGCTATGCTGGTAACGAACGTGCCGCTTGGCGAGAATTTCTGGATGCGCCCGTTGCCAGTGTCGGCGACAACGATATTTCCTGCACTGTCGAGTGCAATTCCGTGAGGACTGTCAAGCTGACCTTTTCCACTGCCATGCCCGCCTACAAAAGCGCTCACCGGCGGCTGTGCCGGATCAATCCCTGCCAGCATGACGATCTCGATCGCGCTCTGAGCGATGACGAGAGTGAGCACAGCCTCGGCAATTCTCTTTGATTTGCACCCGATTTTCCTGTCGATGAGAAGGAACCCAGCACAAAAAAAGAACAACAGTGGAGGTAGGATGAGACGAGGCGTCCAATAACCATTAAGCGCGCTGCGATCAGTGAAGGGAATTGGCAGAAACATGAGGAGAAAATAGGCACCTCCGAGGAAAGCCAGCACGTCCTCACGCTCGAGTTGCCCATTGTAGAGGTCTTTCGCCGCTCGGAAAAGAAGCCAAGGCGTGCCGATCAAAGCGAGCACCGTCCAGAGCGCACCCAGCGACATCGACGCCTGCATTACCGCGGTTTTCCATGGCCGGCGCACCTTGAAGTCTGGAATGAGGTAACGCCCGATGCTGTGAGACCCAGGCAAGAGTTGGAAAAGATTCATCGTGTCGGTGAAGGTGCCCATATGTGATAATCCGAGGTAACTGTGTTTGTGCGGCACCTTGATATCATCGCGCCAGTATTCCGGTGCCCTATGCTCTGGGCTTCTCCAGTACTCTGGAGCCTTGAAAAGAG
>Ga0193735_1000362_pt1 | contig 14277 bp, 7 predicted proteins | sample U1m2metaG_FD_145080 | JGI IMG/M metagenome (GOLD analysis project Ga0193735, IMG submission 145080) | Soil microbial communities from a riparian zone of the East river system, Colorado, United States - U1m2 | ecosystem: Environmental > Terrestrial > Soil > Riparian zone | place: USA: East River... | reverse complement strand
CCTTTACGTACTGATCCTCCATACATGAGGTTGGAATCTTCGGATCGATCGCGTCCGAATTGGGAAAAGGCACAAGCGCCCGGGGCTGGACAAACGCCGGGACGATCAAGGTCAAATGGATTTTTGCCTAACGGGTGCGCAAGGTCGTGGCAGCCTCGCGAGGGACGGGTGTCTCTGCGCGCTTTCAACCGCAAACAATACAGGCTGCCTCGCACACCGCAAGAGACAATTTTGCTCCAAGGTTGACTCCACCGACTCCGGCGGCGGAGGATACCAATGGCACGGTGAGCGCCCTCCAAAACACGCAACGGCCATACCGGGCTTGAGCCAGCCGTAGCGACGTGTAACCGCGTCCTGCTCGGTCTAAAGAAGCCGGATGTGGTGTTGGCGCCACACTCCGTCGCGATACTACCGGAAGCTTGTCTTCGCCGGAGGTGCTGGAGTTGCGGCAGGCGGCGGCGTTGCGGCCGCGGCTTGCCTTCCATTCTCCTTTGCGGCGTCAACCCGCGCTGGCTCGTTCTGCTGCAGCATCCCGCTGCCCGAGACGAGCTGGGCTGCGAGCACCGTCTGAATAACGCTGGTGATGTTGCTCGTCGCCGACTGGGCCGCACCTCCCTCGGCTGAATCACCCGAGATAGTCACCAGCCTCGCCTTCGCCAGCGCGTCGGCAATCACTGGAGCGATCTCCGGAATCATCTCGATCTGGCGATACCGAAAGTAACTCTCGCCGCCGGCCTTGATCGCTTCGTTCACCTTCTGGATGCTCTCCGCGTTCGCTTGTGCAACCGTCGTGATGCGGATCGCTTCGGCCTTGGCGCGAGCCTCGGCGTCGATCCTCATCTTCTCCGCGTCGGCGCGGGCCTGCGCGATCTGCGTCGCCTCGAGTTCGGCCACGCGCTGGATCCCCAACGCGGTTTGCTTCTTCGCTTCCGCCTCGGCGATGAGCGCCGCGTTCGACGCTTTGGTCTGCTCCAGCTCGCGCTGTTTGTCGGAGATCACGCGCTCGGCTTCGAGCTGCGCGTCCTTGGCGCGACGAGCCTGCTGCGCGGTGACGATGTCCGCGTTCGCCTGCGCCTCTGCCGCCGACTGCCGGCGACGTGACTCGGCAACTTCGGACTGCACGACCTTGATGTTGAGCGAGTTGAATGTCAGCCCAAGGTCCGTGAGCTCGCGCGAACACGCCTTGCGAATGATCACGGCGAGAGGATCATCGTCGTCTTCCATTCCCTGAAGCGCTGCGTCGGCTCCTCGGGTCATCGCGTTCGATTGATCTGCGGCAATCTGAAGAGCGGTACGCTGACTCGTCCCGGCGGCGAGCTCCGGACGCTGGCCGGAGCCAGAGTAAAGCTGGGGCGCGCTCTTGGCCGAGAAGAGCTGATCGTGGGTAAGCAGATTGATGGCGCGCCGGGCGGAGCTGGAGAGGAGGTCGATCAGAATGTTCTCCTGATCCGCCGTCTCCTTGGAGAAGAAACGGTTCGCCGCCGTCTTGATCAGCGTGTCGGTGTCGCCGACGGAGACGATCGCGCTGGCGAGAATGCGAACCTTGATCGGCTGCGGAGTGCCGTTGCGGTCGAGGTCGGCCGTCTGATCCGTGATGTCGAGGTCGACGTTGATTGCCTTGCTGGAAAGCGTCGTCCCGGTGGTGAGCAGCGGCACTTCCTTCGATTTGCCGGGCCCGCGATAAATGATCGTGCTCCCCTGCAGCCAGCTCACCATTCGAATTGTGCCCGCGTCGACGTTTCTGAGAAACGACGAGACGATGAGCGGAATTACACCGAGGACGCCCACGAGCACGGCGGCGACGATGATCAGAGTTTGTGTCATGTTGGTTCCTTCCCTCTAGTGACGGTTGGCGTCCGTCGATTCGGCCTCACCGAGGCCGATACGAGACACCGTACAACGATTGCGTGTGCTATCCACTTCTTCAATACGTACAGAATCCCCTGCGCGGATTCGAACGCCGGCTGCGCGCTCCTCGCTCAGCTGTGTTCCCAACACCTGCACTACCTCGCCGCCCAGTTCCAGCGAGATCAAACCATTGCCCCTGGCATCGAAGCCCGTCACCGCCCTGCCCTCCGACATTAGGGCGGATTCGAGCGTCTGGGCTGGAGCGGACTCAAATCGAAAGAGCGAGTTGAAAATCGGGCGGACGACCAGTGCTTCGAATGCCACTCCACCGGCAATCGCGATCGGGAAGGCCAACACGGGTCCCACCAGTCGCTCCACGATCAAGCCGGTGGCCCCGAACCCCACGAGAAAGTTGAACATCACCCGTGGAGAGAGCCACGACCAGAGACTGGCCTTCCATCCCTCTGAATGTGCGTGCGTCTGAGAGTGGGCGCGGGCGTGATTGCCCGCGTGCGCCAGGTCGTGGCCGTGTCCCGCTACGTGTCCACCGTGCGCGATACCATGCGACGGAGCTATCGCATGTCCATGCGTGGCCCCGATTCCGTGCATCTCGTGGCCGCCCGTATCGTGAGTTTGGTGCCCTCCGCCATGGCTGCTCGTAAAACCGAGGAAGGCCATGGCGGCCATACCCGCGGCTCCAAGAACCACGCAGAAGATGTAGAGATCCATTGCTGGGGACGGCGGAAAGACGCTTGATAGCTGACTGGAATTTATAGCACTACCATACTGCTATGGGATTCCGCCGATACGCCAGCTTTCGAGCATGGCGGCATGGCCGTTTGCGGCGTGCCATCCCACGCTGAGCACTCCCATCTCCCGCGCCGCCTCGAGCACCGGCAGTGTTTCCTTGTTCGCAGGCTCCTTGGCAATTTGTGCCACCTCGTGCTCATTGGTTTTCGGCACTACTCGCACAGTGACGACGATGTTATCGCCCTCGTTCACGATGACAGGACGATCGTTGGATTCGCCAGGGGCGAGCTCATACTGGGTGACGAAGCTGACCCGGATAAAATAGTCGCCCGCGATCACTCCACCGTCGCTTGCGCCAAATTCTCCGATCCCGTCGCTGCTGCTTATGCTAGCCCGCCACAAGATCGACCTCCCGCCGTCAACCTTATACAGGTCGAGGAGGACGCCCTGCACCCCTGCACTGTTAGCGTCGATGACTTTGGCGGACAGCCTGCCGAGAGGGGAGGTGGTTGTAACGTTGCAGCTAACAGCGCCGAGGAGGAGCCCGAAGGCCGGGAGAAGCGTGAACTGTCTACGGAAAAGCGGCATCCGGCCTCGAGAGTTGAAGGAACGAACCGGCCCTACAAGGAGATGGACACGGGGAACGCGGATGGGAAGGGGCCGTTTCGGGCATCGTTCTTACCGTTAATACCCGCAAGTTTTGCGCAAGAGAGAAAGGTGCGCAAATGGAAAGCCACCGAGGATCACGGCGTGGCGGAGCAGGTGTAGGGACTCTAGATTGCCCCCATGTGCAGCCCGGCATCGCGAGGGAGGCGTCGACAATGCCGGGTGAGCGCGCTCCTCGTGATCGCCGCCGCCTGCACGGGCCCGGCCGACGCCAGCTGGCATGACGAGCATGGTTACCGATGGCAGGATCTCGACGTTCCGACGCGCGGCAAGCCTGGCTTCACGCTGCTCGATGCTTCGCGCACAGGGATCACGTTCGTCAACGCAGTCTCTGACTCGCTGCTTGTCGAAAATCGAATACTCGCGCAGGGCGGCGGCGCATGTCTGGGGGATGTTGACGGCGACGGATTGCCGGACGTGTTCCTCGCTCGAACCCAAGGCCCGAGCGTGCTGTATCGCAACCTCGGAAATTGGCGCTTTGAGGATGTTACCGTGCGGGCGGGTATCGCCACCGCCGACCGGCACACCACGGGTTGCGCATTCGCCGATGTGGACGGGGACGGGGATCTCGACTTGCTCGTCGTCGCCCTCGGCGGGCCGAACGTGCTGTTTCGCAACGACGGCAAGGGACGGTTCACCGAAGAAGGCGCGGGCCTGAAGTCATCTCTGGGGAGTACTACCCTCGCGGTTGCCGACGTCGACGGCGATGGCTACCTAGACCTGTACGTCGCCAACTACAAGGCCTCCAGCACGCTCGACCGGCTCTCTCCGCAGGAGCGCTCCTTCAATCAAGTCACGCGCCAGTTGGGCAAGCACAAGTTCGAGGTGCGCGAACCGTATCGAGCTGATTACCGGCTCGTTGATCGGGCGGACCTTGGAGGCGTCAGCCTCGAGCAGCGCGCCGATCCAGACTTCTTCTACCGGAACGACGGTACGGGCCAGTTCATCCGCGAGCCGATAGCGGGTAATCCCCGCTTCGTCAACGAGCACGGTAAGCCGCTGGAACATGAGCCGGAAAATTTCGCCCTTGCAGCAATGTTCGTTGACCTGAATGGCGACGGCGCACCCGACCTTTACGTTGCCAACGACTTCGAGGATCCCGACCAGTTCTGGCTCAACGACGGTCGCGGGCACTTCCGCCTCGCGCCGTGGTACGCGATCCGCTCCACCAGCAACTCCTCGATGTCGGTGGCCGTCGGGGATGTCGATAGCGACGGCCGACCCGACCTGTTCGAGGTGGACATGCTCAGTCGGGACACGCGACGGCTCAAAACGCAGATCCCGACACACAGCCAACCGGCCAAGCGACCAGGGCAGGGAGAGAACCGCGTACAAATACAGCGTAATGCGCTGCAGTTGAACCGCGGAGACGGCACTTTCGCTGAGATCGCGCGACTCGCCGGTGTGGAAGCCTCAGGTTGGTCATGGTCCAGTGTGTTCCTCGATGTCGACCTCGACGGATGGGAGGACATCCTCATCGGCACCGGACATCGGTGGGACGTAATGGACGGCGACACGCAATATCGCCTTCTCGACCAGTTCCATCAAATTAACTGGCGGCGCATGCTGTTCGAGTTCCCGCCACTGCCGTTGCCGAACGTTGCGTTCCGCAACCGCGGCGATCTCACCTTCGAGGACATGAGCAAGAAATGGAGGTTCGACATCGGAGAAGACATTTCGCACGGGATGGCGCTCGCCGATCTGGATGGCGACGGTGATCTCGACGTGATCATCAACCGGTTTGGAAAGCCGGCGGCGGTGTTGCGGAATAATGCTCCCGCACCACGCGTCGCAGTTCGGGTGCGTGGCGTACCGCCGAACACATTTGGGATCGGAAGCCGTATCCGGGTGCTCGCCAGCGGCGTGCCGCTGCAACAACGCGAAGTCATCGCAGGCGGGCTATACCTCTCCAGCTCGGAGGCGCTCCTCACCTTCGCAACCGGAAAGGCGAAAGAGGTGACAATAGAAGTCGAGTGGCGAGACGGCCGCCGCACGGTGATTTCGGGCGCACATCCCAACAGGCTCTACGAGATAGATCAGCGATCCGCGCTTCCTGCCCCGGGCCAGTTGCCCAGCGCAGGTCCGACGCTGTTTCAGGACGTCTCCGATCAGCTCGGCGGACACCGGCACATCGAGCCCTACTTCGACGATTTCGCGCGACAGGTTCTTCTCCCCAACGCCTTCAGCCAGCTCGGACCCGGCGTCGCCTGGGACGACGTCGACGGCGATGGCGATGAAGACCTGGTAGTCGGAGCGGGTAACACCGGCAGGCTCGCCTGGTTTCGCAACGACAGAGGTCGGTTGAGACCAACCCCGGCGCGCGTCCCGGCGGCGTACGGCGACATTACCACGATCTTGGGCTGGCCCGATGGCCGCGGAGGGCGCGTCATCCTCGGCGGCATCTCGAATTATGAGATGCCGACAACCGACAGAGCGCTGGCCGCGCCGAGTGTAGTGGGCTATTCGCTCCTTAGTGGAGCTGTCACGCCACTGGTACCGGGAGACACCGCGAGCGTGGGTCCAATCGCAGTGGCTGACTACAATGGCGACGGCAACCTTGATATGTTCGTCGGTGGTCGGATCCTGCCAGGTGGTTACCCGCTTTCGCCATCATCAAGGCTGTACAGGAACACCGGGAGCGGTCTTGTGCTCGATACGGCGAACAGCCGCCTCTTTGCCGGCATGGGCATGGTATCCGCGGCGCTGTTCAGCGACATCAACGGCGATGGCTGGCAAGATCTCATCGTGGCAATAGAGTGGGGAACCATTCGCGTCTTTCTGAACGAGAAAGGTCGCTTTAGGCCGACCGATATACCGGGGCTGTCGGGGTTGTACAGCCGGTGGAACGGGATCGCGACGGGCGATCTGGACGGCGATGGGCGGCTCGACATAGTCGCTACGAGCTGGGGCCGGAACAGCGACTATCGCGCGACCGAGACTCAGCCGCTATACCTGTATTTTGGGTTCTTCGGTCAACGCGGCAGCCCGGGGATGCTGTTAGCCGAGGAAGATCCCCGTATCGGCGGCGTAGCCCCACTTACTTCCTATCCGCGTCTCGGGTTGGGGATGCCGGGGCTGACGGGGCGAATCCGCACCTTCGGGGCGTACGCAGATGCCACCATTGAGGATGTTCTCGGGCCGTTCGCGAGCGGCGCGGTCAGGCTCGGCGTCACGACTATGGATCACATGGTGTTCCTCAATCGCGGGGATCGATTCCAAGCACGAGCACTTCCGCTGGATGCGCAAATGGCGCCCGCTTTTTATGCCGGTATTGCCGACTTCGATGGCGACGGGAAGGAGGATTTGTTTCTGACCCAGAATTTTTTTGCGACCGATGTCGCCACGCCAAGGTATGATGGGGGACGCAGCTTGCTGCTTGCCGGCGATGGGTCGGGAAACTTGAAGGCTGTAGCAGCACAACGATCTGGCGTTGCGATTTACGGAGAACAGAGAGGCGCCGCTTACGACGACTTCGACGCCGACGGACGCCTCGACCTCGCCATCTCGCAGAACGGCGCCGCAACGCGAGTGTTCCGGAATATCGGAGCCGCGCCCGGACTCCGCGTTCGCGTTTCAGGAGGCACGGGTAATCCAACGGGGATCGGGACACAGATGCGGCTGCGGTATGGTGGTCAAGCGGGGCCGGTTCGCGAGGTCCAGTCTGGCTCGGGTTACTGGTCGCAAAACGGCGCCGTCCAAATCCTGGGGCGGGCCGCTAGCCCCACGGCGCTTTGGGTCCGCTGGCCTGGTGGGCGGGAGCAGCTCGTTCCGCTGGCTGTTGGCCAGGCAGAGCTTACAGTCCGTATGCCATGAAAAGGGTTCCCTGAGGAATTTGCGGAAGAAGGCTCCCCTGCCTCGAAGAGCCGAAAAAAAAACGGGCGGGATTTCTCCCGCCCGCTTTGTAGGTCCGCTTTCGAATTGCCAGGTCAGTGTTTCCCAGTTGACGTCAGCGCCCGTGCCTGAGCCTGGTACTGATTCCAGATCTCACGCACCGATCTCGCGCTCGCAGCGCCGCTCCAGCCGTTCCCGCCGCTCCCGATGTTTATGGACAGAGCGGGAGCGCTAGGTCCGCCGAACGTGTATATCTCGCGGACAAGCACATCCAGCTCTTTTGCCGGTACGGGCATGTGCCTCGGCGTGCCGGCTAGAAGTCCGTCGATGCGCCGCCGATTGTAGAACGGCGTTGCACCCTGCCCCATGAACTCGATCTCCTGCTCGTACTGCAGCGCCGACAGCAACTCAGCGTCACTTTCGGCACCCGTAAGTGCCGGCAGCCCGCCCCGGCCAACGCGGCTGTTGTTGATCTTCTGCGCGGCGAGCAGCTTGTTGCCGCCGCTGCGAATCAGCGCCTCGGCCCAAAGCAGATCGTTCATCTGCCGCGTGTATAACGGATCCTGCCCCGTTCCGTCGAATTCAGGCAGGTTCTCGCCGATTTGTGCGAGGTCGTTGTAACGGATATGTTGGAGATTGCTCTGATGGTATTGTCCGCGAGCCGCCGGGAAGATCGCCACCCCGGAGCAGGCGAAATCGGTACCAGCATTAGCCGTAGCCGCCAGGGTTGCGTAGCCGTTGAAATCATCCGCCGGTCCCCACGAGCCGTCGCCGACGCGTTTATCAGCCGAGACGGTTGGGCACGGATTTCCGTCTGGCTCCGGCCACGGATTCTGGTGGTTGGTGGTGATCAAGGCGGCCACCCGGGTATCGACCCGCATGGTGCCAATCGAGTTACCCCAGTACTTAACATAATCCAGCCCGACGGAGCCCGCATCAACGTAGAACTCCCAATCGAAGGCGGCGCCGGAGCTGGTACCCTCGGACGCATAAGTGACGACCTGCGCCCAGGCAACCTGCCCGTTCTCGGCGCTATTGCGCGGGAACATTGCCAGTAGCTCGGCCTGCATGGTCCGGATCAGCTGGCGAAGCTGCGTGTTCGTGTAAGTCCTGCCGCCGCCTACTCCATGAAATTCCTGGGGCGTGCTCCAGCTCTTCACGCCTGCTTCCGTATACGCCTCATCAAATTTTTTGATGGCGGCGTCCCGAACTTCCTGACGGGTGCTGAATGGCAGCCCGGCGACGTTGCTCAGATCGGTTGTCTCGTCAACGATGAACCCCTGATCATAGTTGAGCGCGATACCCGCCAGCGCCATTCCCTGCAACATCTTGGCTATTGTCTTGTTACGCTCTGTCAGCGTGTTGTCCACCGTGCAATTGGTGTCGAAGCAGAGACCAGTGTCGATCGCGCGAAGGATGTCGGTGGCGGATGAGAGCACAGTGTAGTAGCCATACCACTGCCCTTCGACACTGGGGCCGCCGGCGGCCTCCGGCGCCGTAGCGCTGTTGGTCCAACCGCAGCGGACCGGGCATTCTACGCCGACCGACGTGTAGAACCTTATCGCGGCGTTGTTCCACGACGCCGTGTAGCTGTCGGCCATAGCGACCATATCCAGCGGACCGAAGTAGTTGCCACGCGTCTCGACCCATGTGCGAACCGCTCCACCCAGCAGTTGTGTCAACCCGGAAGGGTCGAGGAATGCGCGCTTCGCGTCCGGGGCGTTCGGGTTCTGGACGTCGAGATTGCCACAGCCCCCGGCAAGCAGCGTGGCCGCCAAAGCGGCTGCGGACCAGAGTCGCTGCATAGAAACCTCTCTATATGATTTCATGTGTATGGCTCCGGTCAGAATGAGAACTCGACGACGCCCGAGAACGTCCGGAACTGCGGATATTGAAACCAATCCATCTTGACCTGGAACGGATCGCCAAACAGGCCCGATACTTCGGGGTCCAGCCCCGAGTAGTTGGTGTGGGTCCAGAGGTTCCGCCCGATGAACGCGAGCTTCATCTCCTGGAAACCGATACGCTGAATGCTGGTGGGCGCGAAGGTATAGGAAACCGCCAGCTCTTTCAGCTTGATGTACGAGCCATCTTCGACGAAATAGTCATTGGGATCGAGACCGTTGTAGAACCCGACCGCGTAGTAGCCGAGCGTCTTCCTCGGGCACGACCCCGCCGTCGGGTTGGCCTGCACAGTGCCGCACGCTGTTGCATTAGCTGGCTTGCCCGACTGGTCCTGATCCCGGTCGCGAGTCGCCTGAAACGCCCACTGGCGCGTACCATTGTACAGCTCGCCGCCATGCGACCAATCGAGCAACCCGGTAACCGAGAACCGACCGAGAGTCAACGAGGGGGTGAAGCTGAGGTTGAAATCTGGATTGGCGTCGCCGATCCTGACGATGTTCGTGGTCTCCGCACAGTTGCCGCTCGCGTCCGTCCTCTTGCAGCGGACGTACTTAATGGCTCGCTCATTGAGCGTGCCGTACGCATCCTTCCGGACGACGTAGCCGTCCTCGTTAATCATCAAGTTATTCGGATCCCACGTCTGGCCCGGCCCCGATGCCGCTTTCTTGGCGGGATCGTCGTACAGTTCGTCGATGCTGCGAACCCAGAGGTTGCCGTACATCACGCCGAGATCCGATCCCCTCCCGAGAAAGAAGGTTCGGGGCATCTGCTGGAAGCTGTAAAGACGCTCGGGCAGGTCCCACGAGGTGATCACCTGACGGGTACGGTCGCCTACAATGTTCAAGCTCAGGCTGGCTCCCGGCCGTTCTATCAACCTGGCCCCGAACGCGATCTCGTGGGTCTTCGACTGGAGAGCGCCGGTGTTCTGCCACTGCTGCTTGAAACCGGCAACGGCGGGGAGATCGACCAGCAGAATCTGATCCTTGGTCTCCTTCCTTGCGAAACTGTATTCCACGGTGAATCGGCTGGCGAAGGCTAGGTTTGTTCCGATCTCAACTTCCGTTGAGTGGGCCGGCTTGAGGAAGGGATTGCCGAGCGTCTGCTTGCTGAATCCGCCGGGCGTTACATCGAGGATCTCGTACTGGTAGTCGAAGCCGGGGCGAAGTCCCGCCGTCCCCTGAGAGGCGCGAAGCCGCAGCTCATCGAGCCCCGGGATGTGGATATCTTCGGTGACGCGCCATGCACCCGAAACGCGATAGTAGCTGGCCCAACGATTTTCCGGCCCGAACAGCGAGGATCCATCCCGACGCACCAGACCGTCGAGAATGTAGCGGTCCTTGATGTCAAATGTGGTGATCGCGAGGTAGTTCTGGGTCTTGAAAGTCTCCTCGGACGACGTGGCGCGAATCGAGCTCGCGTCTGTGCCGCGGAATTCCGGCACGTCAGCCACGACGAGCTTATCAGCCGTCGGCTGGAGGAACCTGTTTTGCTGCTTCTCGTAGGTCGCGCCCACCTTGGTGGTATTGGTGATGGCTCCGAACGTCCGAACGCTCGACAGTGTGATGCCGGTGTTGTACTGAAAATCGTCCAACGTTTGCTTGACGAGCCGCCCATCGTCCTTAGTTCCGCTGGAGGTGATGTACCCGAACGGAGTAAGATCCGAATACGATTGAGCTTCGGAGTCGTAGCCGAGGCTACCCTCAGACGTCAACCAATCCAGCAACCGCCAGCGGACTCTGCCGGAGCCGCTGAACCGGTTACGGTCCTGCTCGATCTTGCGATTTGCCAGCTCATATAGCGGATTGAAGTCGTTAGCCACGTCGCCGCTCAACGGGACGACGGGGCAATAAGGCGTGCCGGCATAGGCCGCCGCGCTTCCAGTGTCAGGACACGCTGCGGCTATGTTCACGTCGGGCTGGACGAACATGAGGCCGAAGAACGGCCCGCCCTGTCCCTCCTCGGTACGACCGTTACTCGATGTGCCGTAGAAGGTGCTGAACGAAGCATCGACGTTGGACCGGATCTGCTGATCGAGATTGAGTCGGAAATTCTTCCGACTGTACCCGCCCAGCCCGAAGATCACGCCCTGGTTCCTGGTGTTCTGTACAGAAGCGTTGAAGTTGGTGGGTCCGCGGCGCTGCCCGACCGATACGTACTCCGTCGCGTACACACCACTCTTGACGACTTCATCCCAGTGGTTCAGATACGTCTTGAACGGATTGTCGGCGATTTGATCCGGCTCGATAATTCGCGCGCCTTGCGCGTTACGGATGTAGTCACCATTGGCGTCTACCTCAAAGGCGTGCGAGTGAGAGAACTGCATCGCTTTCGGGAACTGGTTCGTCCCTGCCTCCGTGCGTGCCGACACGCGCAGAGTGCCCTCAGCGAGCGATTTCCCGCGCTTCGTGAATACCTGCACCACGCCATTGGCGGCGTTGGAGCCATAAAGGGAAGATGCCGCCGCGCCCTTGATGACCTCTACGCGCTCGATGTCTTCCGGTGCGATATCGGCGAGGCCAAACTTGGTAATCACTCCGTCCACGATGATGATCGGATCCTGTCGGCCACCGATGCTCGTGGCGCCGCGAAGCCGGATGGCCACCTCACCGCCGGGCTGGGACGAAGTCGGTGTCAACCGTGCGCCGGGCACTTTGCCCTGAATAGCCTCGACCGCGCTCCTGCCCGGAACCGCTTGGAGCTGCTGCTCATCCACCGTGCCTACCGAGAAGGTGAGCTTGTTGCGCGAGGTTGCCTCTCCGACTCCCGTGACGACTACTTCTTCCAGGTTGAGCGGGTCCGACGCCAGTAAAAAGTTCTGCTCCTGCGTGCCCGGCTGAAGGGTCACCACCCGGCGGACTGGCCGAAACCCGATCCGCCGCGCAACCAGCGCGGTTTGCTGACCCGCAGCGTTCGCGGCAATCGAAAGCCGATACGTTCCGTCCGCGGCGGTCGCGGTGCCGATGTTACTGTTGGCGACTGTTACGCTGGCGCCGCCGAGAGGAACGCCCCCCTCTCCAGTGACGCGGCCCGTAACAACGGACTGGGCCGCGAGGGGCCCGGCGAAAAGTAATCCTAGTGCGATGGCCGTCAAAAGACGTAGCCACGAGGTGTAAGGACGGGTTACACGCATCAGTTGCCTCCAGCGAGGGCGATGGCCAACTACCTACTACTCTAGTAGCAATGCAATCAATAATGTCGCAGCAATGGTGTAGTAGAAATAATGTGGTACCAGAATGGTAGTACCGATAGGCAATATCAATCCAATAGGCAATATCAATATGGTGAGTATGCCGCGCCCATATTACTATTCGTGGGCTAGCGACTGCAATAGGAACCCTCAATTAAATAGAATAAAATCCTCGATTCGCCGGCCCACAAGGGACCGTGCCCAGGCTCTAAGTACTTTGGCTCGGAGCAGATCGCCATGATTGCCGCAATAGAACGGAATCGCCCGGGTGTAGCCCGCCGTTTCAGGTGGGCCTTGGTCCTGGCTTTGGTCGCGGCCGGAGTTGGAACCGAGACGGTCGACGGCCAAGCGACCATCCGCGGCCGCGTCATAGACAGCGAGTTGGGCGACCCGCTTCCGGGAGCTTTAGTAAAGATCCGCGGAGTGTCATCTACCCTCGTTACGGACACCCTTGGACGGTTCGACGCGGTCGGGCTAAACCCAGGTGAGGCAGCCGTGAATATCGAACTGGTCGGGTACAGTCCTGGGCTTTTCCGGATTCGCCTCGCGGCTTCGGACAAAGTGGAACAGGATTTCCCCCTCGATTTCAGCGGCCACCGACTGTCGAATGTGGTCGTGCAGGCCCGGGCCGAGCGACTCATGCCGCGGTACGTGGACTTCGAAAGACGCCGGCAACGAGGATTGGGCGCGTACTTTCGGTGGGATGAGCTAAAGGAGGGCTCGTACAACTCGGTTGGGGACGCGCTCCGTACCGTGCGCGGCGTGCGTATTCGCTGTAATCAGCAGACCTTCGAGTGCTTTGCCGCCATGGTCCGTAGTCCTCAATGTCCGCCGACGTGGTGGATAGACGGAATCGAGGTAAGCTCATTCCATGAGAACACCCCCATCCGCGATGTCTATGGAATCGAGATCTATCGCGGCGCGGGAGAGGTCCCCGGCGAGTTCTCGGGTTCGAACGCAGCGTGCGGCGTCATCGTGATGTGGACGAAGTCGCGTCCGTTCCAATAACCGACTGATCCCGCGGCAATGAACGCCGCGGGACCACCTTTTCGTCGGAAAGAACTCAGTTACCTCCCAGTGCCCAATCGACCCTGGTCTAGATCTCCTCTGGAACCGGCACGGTCTCCGGGAGCGCGAAGTCCGTGTCGGTATCGCTCGCCAGTATCTCGGCGATAGTCGGCTCCGGTGGAAGCTCCGGTGCCGGTGGCACCGGTGCTCCCTCGATCTCCACTTCCTGGTAGCGGTACATGCCTGTACCGGCCGGGATGAGGTGACCGATGATGATGTTCTCCTTGAGTCCGAGCAGCTCGTCCCGCGCGCCGCGGATCGCGGCGTCGGTGAGAACCCGCGTCGTCTCCTGGAAGCTCGCCGCCGAGATGAACGACTGAGTCGTAAGACTGGCCTTGGTGATTCCGAGAAGGAGCGGCTCCGAAACCGCCGGTGCCTCCTTCTTCTTCTTGGCCTTGTCGTTCGCTTCTCTGAAGGTCTGCTTGTCGACGTGCTCGCCCTCGAGGAACTCCGTCTCTCCGGACTCGAGCACGCGCACTTTCTGCAGCATCTGCCGGACGATCACGCCAATGTGCTTGTCGTTGATCTTCACGCCCTGCAGGCGGTAAACCTCCTGCACTTCGTTGAGCAGATACTCCTGAACCGCGCGCGGTCCCTTGATGCGGAGAATGTCGTGCGGATTCACCGGACCTTCGGAGAGACGGTCTCCCGCTCTCACCCAGTCGCCGGCGTGCACGCGAAGGTGCTTGCCGGCCGCGATCTCGTACAGCTGACCCGGATCCTCTGTATCCACCGGTGTGTCCTTCGGCACGACGCGAATCTCGCGCTTGCCGCGCTTGATGTCGCCGAATCTCACCTCGCCATCGATCTCGGATATCGTGGCGGGGTCCTTCGGACGACGCGCTTCGAACAGCTCCGCCACCCGCGGCAGGCCGCCGGTGATGTCGCGAGTCTTATACGCTTCGCGTGAGATCTTCGCGATGATCGTTCCCGCGCTGATCTTCTTGCCATCCTCAACCGTCAGCTGCGCGCCCACCGGAATCACGAAGTCTCTCAGGCGCTTTTCCTTACCACCTTTGACT
>Ga0193735_1000361_pt1 | contig 14286 bp, 8 predicted proteins | sample U1m2metaG_FD_145080 | JGI IMG/M metagenome (GOLD analysis project Ga0193735, IMG submission 145080) | Soil microbial communities from a riparian zone of the East river system, Colorado, United States - U1m2 | ecosystem: Environmental > Terrestrial > Soil > Riparian zone | place: USA: East River... | reverse complement strand
AACCGTCCCAGAAATAGCGATCCATCCAGTCGGACAGACGTGCGGCCATCCAACTGAAGGCGATGACCGTGCGGTCGTAAAGTTCGTCGATCCACATTTTGTTCGCGAGAAACCGAAACAACGCAGGCTGTGCGTATTCCAGCGGGTCTATCTCCGCTGGCCGATCTCGATCTGACACACCAGCCTTGCGATACATCCAGACCCCGACGACGACACCTGCACTAACGAGTGCGAGCGAAACAAATAGCAACGGCTGAACCAAATCCGCGATTTCGAAGTGCACAGGTTCGCCGAGTAGATATCCGTGCAGCCAGGGCCACGCAGGCGTAAGCAATACGCTGAAAAAAATTGCGCAAAGCGCCAGCACGATCAGAGGCATCGTCATTACACGTGTGCTTTCGTGCGCGTGCTCGGAGCAAGAGCGTGTTTGGCCGAAAAAGACGTAGATCATTTGCCGCGTCATGTAGAGCGCGGTGAGAATGACGCCAGCCAGCATGAGATAAAACGGCCAACGCGACGCGTGCCAATGCGCGGTTGCGTGCAGAATCTCTTCTTTGGTCCAGCCGCCGGAGAAAAAGAACGGCACGCCGCTGAGCGCCATCATCCCGATGGCGTACGTCATAAATGTCACCGGCATGAGGCGCCGCAGACCGCCCATTTTGCGAATGTCCTGTTCGCCGTGGCATCCCTGAATCACAGAGCCTGCGCCGAGGAAGAGGAGCGCCTTGAAAAAGCCATGAGCGAGCAAGTGCATGATGCCGGCCGCAACGCCACCGACACCCAGCGAAACCATCATCAAACCAAGTTGAGAAATCGTTGAATAAGCGAGGATGCGTTTAATGTCGGACTGCGCGATCGCGATGAGCGCCGCCATTAGCGCTGTTGTGACTCCGATCCACACGACGACGGTAAGTGAGGGCGTTACACCGGCGATTGCGCCCAACGAAAAAAGCGGGTACGCACGTGCTACAAGGAACACTCCGGCGGCAACCATCGTCGCCGCGTGGATCAACGCACTCACTGGTGTCGGACCCTCCATCGCGTCCGGTAGCCACACATGCAGCGGGAATTGTCCGGACTTTCCTGCTGCACCGCAGAAGATTAGCAGCGCAATGAAAGTGGCGCTTGCGCCGAGCATGGCCAGACCGGCACTTTCGAGGCAACCGTTTCCGCCATCGTAAAAAAGAAGTGTGCCACTGCGGCTGTAGAGCCACAGCATCCCGAGAAAAAATCCCATGTCGCCAATGCGCGTGGTGATAAATGCCTTCTTTGCGGCAGCCGCAGCGCTCGGTTTTTCGATCCAGAACCCGATGAGTAAATACGATGCGAGCCCGACAAGTTCCCAAAAAATGAAAAGCAAAAGCAAACTATTTGCGATGACCAGGCCCAGCATCGCGCCGGAGAAGAACGAGAGGTACGCGAAAAAGCGCGTGAAATTTTTGTCATCGGCCATGTAGCCGACGCTAAAGACAAAAATGCAGAGCCCCACTAGCGCAACCATCACGAGCATCGCTGCAGCCAGCGGATCGAGAAGAAATCCGAGCCGCAAGGCATGTTCGCCGAACGTGAACCAGGTGAAATTCTGGACCGCCCGAAAGCCTTGGATTTTCAACGTCGGCAGGAACGCGATAATTGACATCGCGAGCACGGCGACCTGTCCAAAGACGGCCAGCGTCGCCGCAGTTTTGCGCCGCGCGTTCGACAGACTCAAGATTATCAGCGACGCGGCGAACGGCACCGCGGGGATCAACCAGAGGTGATCGATGATCCAACCGCTCATCTCTTTGGCGACGGAAAACGCTCAACGCTCAACCCGCCTCCGCCGTCTTGGACGGGCTCCGCCGTGGCGAGCGTTGAGCCTTGAATGTTGGACGTTTGCTTCATCTGTCTCTGCTATCCCTTGAGCTGGTCGTATTGATCGACGTTCGTTGTCCGATAATGCCGGTAAACGGCAATCACCATGGCAAGACCAACAGCGGCTTCGGCAGCGGCAATGGCAATGGAAAAAAGTGCGATCATAATGCCCGTTGGAGGCTGAGGGTGCGGACCAAAACGCCAGAATGCGATAAAATTCAGGTTTGCGGCTGCCAGCATTATTTCGATTCCAATGAGGATGAAGATAGCGTGCCGGCGACTCAACACCGCGAGCAGCCCAATCGAAAACAGAGCGGCAGAGATGATGAGAAAAACTTGGAGAGTGGGTGTCATCGCCTCTCCTCCATCACGAGGATAAGTGCACCGATCAGCGCGGCAGTCAGCAGAATCCCGACGCATTGCAACGGCCAGACGTAAGCAGTCATCAATGCCGCGCCAATTCGTTTGACCGTAAGCATCGCTATATGGGGGGCTCCGATAGCGAGCGATTGCGTCTTCAAAATCGACCAAGTCAGACTACCAAACACAGCGACAGCGACGATAGCCCCGCCCCAATTGAATCCGCGATCTTTCCCAACATCGCGACGCGTCAGGAGAATCGTAAAAACGACCAAGACCGCGACTGCACCAACGTAGATGAACACCAGCGCCAGACCGACAAATTCAGCGCCCAGCAGAAAGAATAGAGCCGCGATACCGACAAATGCGGCAGCGAAACTGAGAGCCGCGTGCATCAAATTTCGCAGCGTCGCAGCCGCCAGCGCCGCGGCGACCGTGATTATGGCGGTGACGATAAACGCGGCGCTGTTCATTCAGCGAAGCGATAAACCCGCGGCGCGAATTTTCTTTTCGTATCGAGCAACATCGACAAAACAGTGTAAACGATTGCGATCACGAAAAGCGACCACAGCCATCCGCGCAAACCGCGTCCGGCATAATGCCAGACCGCAGCTGCGATGATACACGTGAATGCCATTGGCAACATGAATTTCCACGCGAAATTCATGATCTGATCGATGCGCATGCGTGGGAGCGTCCCGCGAATCCAGATGTAAACGAATAGCAGCACACTGAGCTTTGCGAAAAACCAGACGTAGGACGGAACAAACCCAAGCGCGCGCAGAGGCGCATGCCAGCCACCCAGGAAAAGAGTTATGCCGAGACCGCTGATGGCGAACATGCCGAGGTATTCCGCCATGAAAAATGTGGCGTACTTGAATCCGGAATATTCGGTCATGTGACCGGCGACAATTTCCGATTCGCCCTCCGGCACATCGAACGGAGTGCGATTTGACTCCACAAGACCGGACACAAAAAAAAGGATGAACGCGGCTGCGCCCCATGGCGTAAAGACAAACCAGCGCGGCACCAGGCCAAAAGTGTATTCAGCCTGCGCAGCGACAATTCGGTCAGGAGCGAGCGAGCCGACCACCATCACGACCGGAAGAACGCTGATAATGAGCGGCAGCTCGTAGCTGATCATTTGCGCGATGGCTCGCATCGCGCCTAGCATCGAATATTTGTTGTTGCTGCCCCAGCCGGCCATGAAGACGGCAAGTTCCGTAGTCGATCCAACGGCAAAGAAAAAAAGAATGCCGCCATCGATTGTAAACGGCGTCATGTTCCGGCCATACGGAATCACGCCCAAGGTGAGGATCGCCACAGCGGCTATCAGGATCGGGGCAAGGAAATGCACGACCTTGTCGGCTCGCATCGGGACGATGTCTTCCTTGATCAGCATTTTGATACCGTCGGCGATTGGCTGAAAAAGACCGAACGGTCCCACACGATTTGGGCCGTATCGGTTCTGCATCCGTGCAAGAATTTTTCGTTCCAACACTGAGATAAGTGCGAAAAGTGTGAGGAATACAGCGAGCAGCGCGAAAATATTGATCAAGCTCGATGCCACTTGAACCATCCAAGTGGGCAACCCCGTCAGCCACGAAAGCAGCCATTGCTTTGCGTTGAGGAAGACCTGGTCGATAGACTTGCTCATCCCGGATGAAGAAAACCGTCGATTGCAGCCTTAATCAAGGCATAACGCGGACGACTTTTGGCTTGAGGAGGGGTCGAAATGGCTCGGCCAGCATATTTGTCTCTCCGTAGGCCGTTTTGGCTTTGCAGGAAGCTTCTGCCGCAGTACGTTCGGCGTGCGCCATGCGAACACTGGTCTTGTTGCTCGCCGCTGTATGTGCGAGCGCCGGTTTGGTCAGTGGAGAAATAAAAACTCCACAGAATGTGCCCATTGAAATCACCTCCACTGGCGAGACGACCTATGAGAACGGCCTGGCAACAGCGCGCGACAACGTGGCGATTCACCTTGGCAACACGGACATTTACGCCGATTACGCGCAATACAATTCTACCACGCACGACGTGGAATTGAGAGGGCATGTGCGAATCTACCGAGATACGAGCTTCTACACCGCGGAAAGCGGCGTGTACAATACCGAAACGAAAAAGATCCGGACAACCACTGGGCGGACCGAGTCAGAGCCTTATTTTCTGACTGGCGCGGATGTGAACTCGATCTCGGAAAATGGTTATCTTGTACATAATGGCACGTTTACGACGCAGGATTCGGCGAAACCCGACTTCCATCTTCACGCACGGAAGATTCGCATTTATGAGAAGGACCGCGTCATTTTCCAATATGTGACGGCGTACGTCGGGAAGGTGCCGGTTTTCTGGTGGCCCTACCTCTATCAATCGCTCAGTGACACGTTCAGCTTTTCGATTTCACCCGCGTACACGAGCAACTGGGGACCATCCCTGCTGACTCAAGTAAATTTTCCGATCACGGACAACATCAAGGGGAGCCTTCGGCTCGACTACTTTGGCCGCCGTGGACCCGCCATCGGCTTCGACCCCATTATTGATTACGGCAAGGACGAAAGCAGTCAGGCGAGGATAAAATCCTTTTACATTCAGGATCAAGATCCGAATCTGAATCAAACGTCGATCCCTCGGCAGGGTATTCCTACCGGCCGATACCGGCTTAGTCTGGAAGATCGCACGAATTTTACCGATAGCATCTACGGCATCGCCAATCTTACTAAGCTTAGCGATCCATATGTTATGGAAGACTTCTATCCAGGCGAGTTTCGCATTGATCCTGTTCCGGACAATGTGGTCGCATTGACGAAGACAAACCCTTTTTTCACCCTCACCGGCATTACGCGTTTTCAGGCTAACGAGTTTTTCACCACAACAGAACGTTTGCCAGAAGTAGTCCTGGACATTAAACGGCATGGGCTTTTCGGTGGACCGATTTTTTACGAAGGCGAGAGCGGCTTTGCGAATTTGCGACTGCAATTCCCGGACGGTTCGGGGTTCCAGAATTACAATTCGAATCGTTTCGACACTTTTCATCAACTGACGTATCCAAACACATACTTTGGATGGCTTTCCATCGTGCCGCGGGTTGGCTATCGCGGCACCTATTATGGCAAGACATGGGACTTGGGATCCACAACGTTTGTGCCACCATCAAATCCCCTCGTACCTGACTTTATTCTGCCGCCACCCACAACGGCCAACCCGGTCAAATTCGATGGCGACACGTTTCGCTCGGTGTTCAACACAGGCGCAGAAGCTTCGTTCAAGATCTCGCGTACGTGGGAGAATGTGCAAAGCCGCGCGTGGGGATTAGACGGATTGATGCACGTCATCCAACCCTTTACAAACTTCTCGTACGTCAAAGAGGACGGACCTAACCCAACCTCAATTTTGCAGTTCGACCGTTTTGAGCCCTCGACGCAGTTGCGTTCAATTGACTTCCCGCAGTTTACGACCATCGACTCGATCGATAATTGGACGGTGTGGCGGGTTGGGGTCCGCAATCGCCTGGAAACACGACGCGACGATCAAACGATCACCTGGCTCGAACTCGACACCTTCTTTGACGTGAATTTCGACAATCCGTACGACCGCACGGACTACTCAAACTTCTTTAATAATCTCAGGTTTTCACCGCTGCCCTGGATGTCGTTTACGGTAAACTCGCAGGTGCCCGCTTTCGCGAAGGGTTTTACGGAAGTCGATACGCAGGCGAACGTTCAGCCGCTCTCCAATGTGCAACTGACCGTCGGACATCGCTATTTGAATGGCAATCCGTTTTTCCAGAACAGCAGCTTGTTTGTTGTCGGTGGATATTATCGAATCAATGATAACTGGGGTGTTGGAGTTCAGGAACAGTATGAAGCTACGACCGGAATTCTCGAGGAGCAGCGCTATTCTATTTACCGCGATCTGTCGGCATGGGTAGCTTCGTTCGGGGGAGTGATACGCGATAACGCCGGAGTGAATGAGTACGGCGTTCTATTCACCATAACACTTAAAGCATTCCCGAAATTTGGTTTTGACTTAAACTTCGACCCTACGTCCCAGGGCGAATGAGCGAAAGTGCCGGAATAACGCTGATGCTCCTGGCCTGCGGCCACTTGTGCTGCCGTTGATTCGCTCGCACCGTTCTTTCGATTATGGATCTTTCAATCATCGGTTCCGGTTACGTTGGCTTGGTGACGGGCGCCTGTTTCGCCGACGTCGGCCATAATATCATTTGCGTCGATAACGACGTGCAAAAGATCAAACAACTGCAAGCCGGCGAGGTGCCAATTTATGAGCCAGGCCTGGAAGAGATTATTCATCGCAACGTCTCGGCACGTCGGCTGCGCTTCACTGGCAGCATCGAAGAGGGAGTAAACAATTCACAAATCGTCTTCATCGCTGTTCCTACTCCTCAGCAGCCGGATGGCGATGTCGATCTCAGTTTTTTGGAGAAGGTTGCGCGAGAAATCGCCGGAGTCTTGACTGATTATCGCGTGATTGTTGACAAGAGCACAGTACCTGTGAAAACGGGCGAGAAAGTGGCCGAGTCAATCAAAAGGTACAACCGCCACGGCGCGAACTTCGATGTGGTCAGCAACCCTGAATTTTTGCGTGAAGGCTGTGCAGTAGCGGATCTGATGCATCCCGATCGCATTGTTATCGGAGCGCAAAGCGAGCATGCCATCGATCTGATGAAGAAGGTTTATGAGCCATTTATGGCGCCTATCCTGGTGACTGATATTAACAGCGCCGAGCTCCTGGCGCTGAAGATTTCTTATATTAACGCGGTCTCGGCCATTTGTGAGGCGAGCGGCGCTGACGTCGAAAAAGTTGCCGACGGAATTGGAATGGACCATCGCATTGGCCGTGATTTCCTTAACGCGGGGATCGGCTACGGCGGTTCCTGTTTTCCCAAAGATATTGCCGCATTCATTACGATCAGCGAGCGGCTTGGCACTCCGTTCAATCTGCTCAAGGAAGTCCAACGCATAAACACTGTTCAAAGAGAGCTTTTTCTGAAGGTAATCCGGGAGACCCTCTGGGTGTTGCGCGAGAAGCGGATTGCAGTTTGGGGCCTGACATTCAAGCCAGACACAGACGACGTCCGCTCTTCTGTGGCAATAGAACTGGTGACAAGACTCTTGCGCGAAGGAGCGCACGTGGTTGCCTACGACCCGAAGGGAATGCAAAAAGCGCGCGCGATAAAAGCGATTGCCGACGCAGAATTTGCCTCATCGGCTCTGGACGCCGTAACTGGCGCAGAAGCGCTGATCATCGCCACAGAATGGAATGAATTTGCCAGTGTGGACCCTGCAGTCGTCAAAGAGAAAATGAGAACACCGATCGTGTTCGATGGGCGAAACCTCCTCGATCCTGAAACGATGCGGCGACTAGGGTTTCACTATCATTCTATCGGACGCGCAAACGTGAAGCCGCAGTAGCGCGCAGAAAATATGGCGCAGCTCTCTGCTCGCCAAATCGCGCAGGCGGCCTTGCGGTTATGGCGAAAAGAAAAACGCTTCGCCGACTCCGTCGTATTTGAGCTTTTGGCGAAAGCGGGGCTTACTCCTTCCGATCGCGCGTTTGCCTTGGAACTGTTCTACGGCGTGCTCCGCAATTTGACGTTGCTGGATTTTTGGATCGCTTGCCTGCGTGTTTCGCGAGTTGACGCTGATCTTCGCGATATTCTGCGACTGGGCTTATATCAACTGTTCCTTCTCGAAACCGCTGAACATGCAGCAGTTTATGAGACGGTGGAAATTTGCGCGAAACGACAGCGATCAATCATCAATGCCATGTTGCGGGCCGCAACGCGGCGAGAGAGCGAGCTGCGCGCATCCGCGAATGCGCAGCCCTTGTTTGTTCGTATGTCGCACCCGCGATTTCTTGTCGAACGCTGGCAGCAGCACTTCGGCGTAGAACACACCCAAGCGTTGTGCGAATGGAACAACCTTCCTGCGCCGGTTTACTGCCGGATTAACCGGCTTGGGATCGACCGTAACGAGTTTCTCCGGCTCTATTCAGGCGCGCGACCGTTGACGCGTGATTTTGAATTTGTGGAATTTGATTCACTGCCAACAAACGCTCTGGCGCGAGGGCACTGCTACATTCAAGATCCGAGTACCCTGCTCGCGTGCCAGGTTTTGGATCCAAAGCCGGGAGAAAAAGTCCTCGATGCGTGCGCCGCGCCCGGCGGAAAGACCGGCTACATCGCGCAACTCATGGGAAACCTTGGAATGATTGTGGCTTGCGATCGCGACCTTAAGCGGCTGGAAACATTGAAGCAGAACATGGCGCGCCTCGGTGTGGTAATTGCGCACATTCTGCGTCACGATTGGACAAGCAGTCCTGTCCCGCCAGAGATTGCAACGTTGGCGCCATTCGATCGCATTCTGGTTGATTCGCCGTGCAGCAACACCGGAGTAATGCGCAGGCGCGCAGACTTGAGGTGGCGATTAGAACGAACCGATTTCGACCGAATGCAACAGTTGCAGATCGAGATCGTTCGGGCTCTCATTCCGCTCCTAAAACCGAACGGCGTGCTTGTTTACAGCACATGCAGTCTTGAGCCGGAAGAAAACAAGGAGGTCGTTCGTCGCATCCTCGAGCAAACGTCCAGTTTGAGCTTAGAAACGGAAAGATCTTCGCTGCCCTTTCGCGATGGTTTTGATGGCGCTTACGCAGCCAGACTCGTTCGGACCGCATAATGCTCAGCGTCTCCGGCGCAACGCAACCGACCTCGTCCTCGTTGATCGAAATCCCCAAATCGAGGACGAGGAGGAGAACGAGGACGATGAGGACAATCTTCATAAGCTCCGACGATTTTTGGCCTATAGCCGACCGAGTTGCATACAGCGCGGCTGGTGGAATGATAAGCGGCTATGCACGACGACCGATTCGATAAGCTCGCAAAACTTCTGGTGGAATATTCCATTCGTCTCAAGCGAAATGAAACGGTCCTGATCGAAGCGTTCGATATCCCCAACGAAATGACCATCGCGCTGATACGCGCGGTGCGGAAGGCAGGCGGTGTGCCCTTCGCGCAAACCTACTATACCCGTGTGAACCGCGCGCTCGCCCTCGAAGCCTCAGATCGACAGCTCAATCTGATGGCAAGCCACGAGCTGGCACGAATGAAAAAAATGAATGCATATATCGCAGTGCGCGGCAGCAACAACATCACGGAATTGTCCGATGTGCCGCCGGAAAAGATGAAGTTGATCGGCCGAAAAATGCGGCGGGTGCAGGACCAGCGGGTCAAAAAAACCAAGTGGGTAGTCTTGCGCTGGCCGACTCCTTCCATGGCGCAGCTTGCGGGAATGAGCACGGAAGCATTTGAAGATTTCTATTTCGATGTGTGCACGCTGGATTATCGCAAGCTGCTGCCCGGAATGAAGGCCCTCAAGCGGTTGATGGAAAAAACCGACCGCGTTCACGTCAAAGGACCGGGCACCGATCTGCGTTTCAGTATCAAGGGAATTCCAGCCGTTATCTGCGGCGGCGACCGCAACATTCCCGACGGCGAAGTTTTCAGCTGCCCGGTGAAAGATTCCGTGGAAGGTCACGTGACGTTTAACGCCCCGAGCATCTATCAGGGGACCGCTTTCGACGGGATCCGGCTCGAATTCGAGGGCGGAAAGATCGTAGATGCAACAAGCAACGAGACGAAAAAACTGAACAAGATCCTCGACGCAGATCCGGGCGCGCGTTACATAGGCGAATTCTCGCTAGGCTTTAATCCGCGGGTGCTACAACCCATGCGCGACATATTGTTCGACGAGAAAATCGCCGGCTCTTTCCATTTCACGCCGGGACAAGCTTACGAGGAAGCGGACAATGGGAATCGGAGCCAGGTTCACTGGGACATGGTAAACATCCAGCGTCCAGATTACGGCGGTGGAGAAATTTACTTCGACGGCAAACTGCTTCGCAAAAATGGGAAGTTTCTGCCGAACCAACTGCACTCCCTAAACTGGAAGTGATTGTAGGTACGTCCCATAGGTCACGTTAAACCTATGGGAAATAAGCGCGCAGATGTCGTGCCCGTCAGGCTCGCTTCGGCCCGCCAAGAAGGTTCAACTGCATCATGGCGATCTCGCCGCCTTCGTTCAGCTCGAGATTCGCGATTTCAAACATTGGCGCTCCTTCAGCTGGCCCCGATCCAGCGCCAGGCAACTGAACAACGACCTGCTTGGAGTTCGAATTCAGGATGACGGATGCAATTTCGAGTGAGGGCGAAAACTCCAGAGTGCTGATCTGAAAGGGCACCGTGATGAACACAGACGCACGTCCCTGCTGCGATGGGGTTAGTTGAACCGGTGCGGTTTCAGAATTCGGCACGACTTGCAATCCCGCGACTGCGAATGAGGGCATGCCAGCCATCGTAGGCCTCTGCTGCTGTGAGGGAATCACACGAATAGTGCCCAGTGCACCAGCGACAGGCTGAATCTTCAAGACTTCGAAGGCGACCTGCAAATTCAACGCCGTTTGAGCGCGTTGAGGCGAGGGCAAACGCATCGTGACGAGCTTCGATATCGGACGCACTTTCAAGACACCCATCTTAAAGCTTGGTGTCAATTGCATGGCGGCGATCTCGAAAGAGAAAGTGAGCTGCACGGATGTCTGCATCGCGGCACCAGGTGGTTGGGGTTGTGGTTGCGGCTTCGCCACGGGCGGAGCCGGGGCTTTGGTTACTGGAGCGATTGGAGTTTGGGTTGTTTCTGGCATGGTTGCGGGTGTGGTTATTTGCGGAAATACGGGCTCAGTGGAATCAGCACTTGGAAAATCAGAGACGGGCTCGGCCGTTGCTTCTTCTGTTGGAGGTAGAGCCGCAGCGGAGATGAGTTGATGCGATTGCTCCTGGCTCATTGGTTCGACGGCAAAATCCGCTGATGGTTCCATTTCCGGCCATGCGAACTCCTCACGCCCGAGAGCTTCGCTCGGCTCCTCCGCGATCAATACTGGTTCCGTCTCTTTCGTATCTCCGGAAAATTGATTCGCTTCTTCTGAGGAGATTGTCTCTTGCTCAGCCCGATCAAAAATTTCATTCGGCGTTGCGGCCGAAGAAACTTCCGCAAACTCACTGATTGCAGGAGCTGTAATAGTTTCAGCCGCCTCGGATGCTGCTGCAGGTTGCGGGGTCTCCGCTGTCTGTTCGAGCACCGGTCCGACAGATGATTCAAAGTCATTCTCGGCAATCTGCGCGAATTCGCGATCGGGCTCGGGACGAGCTGGCACGTGTGACGTCTTCCCCCTCTGCTCTTTCAGGCGAGCTGTAATAGTTTCAGCCGCCTCGGACGGTGCTACGGGTTGCGGGGTCTCCGCTGTCTGTTCGAGCACCGGTCCGACATCAGATGATTCAAAGTCATTCTCGGCAATCGGGGCGAATTCGCGATCGGGCTCGGGACGAGCTGGCACGTGTGACGTCTTCCCTCTCTGCTCTTTCAGGCGATCAAGCGCACTGCTCGATCTAACTGGGGAAACCACAGTCTGTCGCAACGGAGCCTTCCACGGTTTCAATTGGACGGAAACTTGACGGGGTCCGCCAACAAAGCCATTGCCTTGTACACTGCTCGTTTGCGCTGGCGCCATTCTCGGTTTGAGGACGGTAGCGGGAGCGGCAGCAGCGCCGCCGGACGGGGGTTCAAGTCGCAAGTGACGCGGAACGTTAAAAGCATGCTTGCGAACGACGGGCACGATCACCGAAGCAAGCAGCAGTAAAGCCGCCAAAAGTAATCCCGCGACAATCCACATTCTTCTTCCACCAGAAAGCAGCGACGAGACTTTGGCAGACGCTGCTTGCACAGCGGAGTTCCCGGACGGGCTCGTTTGAACAGGGGCCGGCTGGTTATTCTGTTCGTTGGAAGCAGACGCCGCATTCGGCGTCTCAGCCGCTGCAGGTTGCGCCGCGGTGGTTGGTGCGCCGGCACCTGCCGGGGATTCCGATACTGATTGTTGTGCCTGAGGGCTTATTTCCGCAGCGGGCTCATTCGAGAGAGAACTAGTCGGTTGTGCAGGTGTCTGCTCGGCACTGGCAAGTTCAACCGCCGGGCTTTCTCCCGGCGCCGCTGGCGCTAACGAAAGCGTCTCTCCCTTGGAAGCTTCGCCTCGTTTATTTGCAGCGAACACACGGTCCGGGATCGCACTCGGCTCAACAGCCGGAGCGCCCTCCACCTGGGAGGCTCCGGCGTTGGACGTGTCGAACGCGACCGCTGGGGCCGTCGAACCTTCGGGCCTTTGCATCCAACCGACATCATAAAACGCGTCAGCGAAGACGCTGTTAAGCGCTGGCGAGTAAATCTTGTTAGCCGAACCGGTCCAGTCGGCGGCTTTCTCGGCATTGTTATGCTTGTACTCCCACGCTGCCTGTGCATAATAAAGCGCGGGCGTATCACCGGTAAATTGGAACTCCTCCATCATCGAGTGGGCGCGGCTTTCTTTGCCTTGGAGTAAAAGCGTCATGTAAATCTTGAATTTGATCAGCTCCGCCGCCTGATTCTTATCGCCACCCGGAGTTCGCTTATACAATGTCTCGAAACGCTCCTGCGCCTTTGCATAGTCCTTCGTCTTAAATGGAATTTGCGCCAGATTATATTGCGCTTCGCGGAATTTCGGATCCAGCTTGGCTGCCTTCTTAAATGCAGCCTCGGCTTGATCGAATTGCTGCTGCTGCATCAAAATCTCACCACGCAAATTAAGCGTCGACGGCTGGTTCGGGTCAGCCTGATCCGCTTGATCCACAAATTTAAGCGCTGTCGCGAAATCGCGCTGGCGTAGTGCCTGCTGGGATTGCTCGAACTTTGAACGGGCGGCGGCCTTCGTTTTTTCCGTGCGCTCGGCGGCTGTCATTAGCGGCAACGAAGGTCGGGCCGTGCCGGCGGGCTTTTCCAACCAACCGACTTCATAAAGTGATTCCGCGAAAAGCTTGTTCAGCTGCGGCGAGAAATTCTTCTCTGCTGCTTTGATCCAATCTTTCGCTTCATTTTGATTCTTCTGTTGGAGCGCGACGGCTGCCTTCACATAATCAACGGCCGGCGTATCGGGCGAAAGTTCCAACTTGGCCAGTATGGAATCTACCATGTTCCCTTTGCCCTCCATCAGGTAGGTCAAAAGAATTTTGTATTGGATCAGCTGCGACGCTTCCTTTGCCAGATCGGGCCCACCAGTGGAAAGCAGTTGCTCGAAGCGTTTCCTCGCCTCTGCCCAATCTTTTTTGAGGAACGGAATCTCCGCCAGGTTGAAGCGCGCATTCCAAAACTTCGGATCGATCCGGGCGGCTTCCTGCAATGCGGTTTCAGCCTGATCATAATTGCCTTGCCGCATCAGGATGACACCGCGCAGATTTTTTGACGCGGCAAGATCGGGTTGCCGGGCATCGATGGCGTCGAGTTGCTTTAACGCCTCCGGAAACTTGTTTGAATCGAACGCCTTGTAAGCGGCGTTGTACATCTCCTCCAGCTCGGCTTTCGTCGGCGCGACATTATCCGCCGCAAATAAGTTTGCCGCGAACGAGCCAACCACTAGCGCGGCCACCGCCGCCATCCCCCACAATCTCATGGAGTAGCGATTGAAGCCCTATTCAGGGCATCTGACAAGTGGAAAGTTGTTCATGCGAGTCGATTTTTCAGCGCGCTTCGGAAAAACCGCAAACCGACTGCGATCTCCTCGTGTACGTTCAGTCATTGAGATTGGCGACGATCCGTAAACCTTCCAAAGTGAGATGGGGATGGATTACACCGATCTCCGGCAAGCATCCGGCGATGAGGCGCGCGTACCCGCCTGTCGCCACGATGTAAGCCTTCTTGCACGGAAATTGCTCTGCCTTGATTCGGGCAAGGATTTCCCTAACCAATCCGCGAAATCCGAATACCGCGCCAGAAAGCATCGCCTCGATTGTGGATTTACCGACCGCGCGCCGCGGCTCTTTCAACGAAATCCTGGGCAAGAGCGCCGTTCGTTGGTAAAGAAAGTTAGTCATCGCTTCGAGTCCTGGTGCAATCACGCCGCCGACGTAAGTGCGCCGATCGGAAACGATGTCGAAAGTCACGGCTGTGCCAAAATCCACGACGATCGCGGGAAATC
>Ga0193735_1000359_pt1 | contig 14320 bp, 14 predicted proteins | sample U1m2metaG_FD_145080 | JGI IMG/M metagenome (GOLD analysis project Ga0193735, IMG submission 145080) | Soil microbial communities from a riparian zone of the East river system, Colorado, United States - U1m2 | ecosystem: Environmental > Terrestrial > Soil > Riparian zone | place: USA: East River... | reverse complement strand
CGCAGGACTGCATACCGGCGTGAAGTGGACTTCGCTGAACAGAATTCCGATCGACTCGTTCCCCGACTTCAGGCGCGCGATTCGGAGCATCAAACTCGGCGACGTCGTCCCTGTAGAAATCGTACGAAACGGAGCGAGCCAGCAGATCAACGTCCGAGTCACAGGCTATGAGCGCACCCGGGCGCGAATTGTCGAGGTTCCCGACGCGACGCCGGCTCAGATCGCGCGGCGACGCGTTTGGATGGCAGGAACCGCACGTTCCGGATTTAGTAGTGCTTCGGAAGTACATCGAATACCGAAGCAGGGAGCTATAAGCTTGGCAGCCTATTAGCTGAGCAGCTTTCATACGGGCGTGAGAGGCGCGCAGGACCTGGCTTCAGAGTTATTGTCGAGATGGTTAGGAGTCCGTCACAACTCGAGTCCGCACCACCATACGCCGACAGAAAAGCTGAGGAGCTATAAAGCTGCAAAGCTTACAGCTCCCTGCTTCGGTTTTGAGGATGCATGGACGAAGCGGCCCAGTCACTTCCCCGCGACCCAAGGCAGGGGTTGCGTCTCGGAGCGCACCCCCAAGATTTAAAGCGAAAGGTCCGGCGTCATGGTAGATTCGCGAGTACGAACCTCTCGCCGGCCCGTACCCCGAATTCGAGATCAGTCATGACGATGACGACGACGGACAATCTCGCAATCGCACGCAAGTACCTCGAGGCGCTCGAAAGTGGTGCTCAGGGAGGCGTGCTCGCGGATTTCTTCACCAAGGACGTGGTGCAGGAAGAGTTTCCGAACAGGCTCTCCCCGATTGGAGCTCATCGCGACTTGAGCGCGCTTCTCGACGCCGCCAAGAAGGGAAAGAAGACACTGCGCGCCCAGAAGTTCGATGTAGTTAACTCGATCGTCGACGGTGACAACGTTGCACTGGAGGTTTTCTGGAGCGGTTACCTCGCCGCACCGGTCGATACCCTTCCCGCTGACTCCGAGATGCGAGCACACATCTCGATCTGGCTCGAGTTCAAGGACGGAAAGATCGCCAACCAGCGCAATTACGATTGCTTTGATCCCTGGTGGGTCTAGCGCTCAAGCTGAACAGCGTTTCAGCTTTTCCATTCGCGGAGCAGGGCACACTTTCTGCCGGATTGATGAGTTAAGCGGTCGACGGACCGCCTCAATCAAAGCGAGGTGTGGCTATGACGTTCTCCAACGACAACCCGAACCCGAACGCCGATTTCTCGGACGTGGGCGGATCTTCCAGCACGGGCAGCTCTTCCGGTACTGGAGGAGCGGCCGACTTTTCCGACGTGTCGGGGGGAAGCTCGTCGACCGTGGCGCGCGGTGGTACTACCTACATCGTCAAGTCGGGCGACAATCTGAGCAAGATCGCCAAGCACTTCTACGGCGATCCCGCGAAGTGGAAAAAAATCCACGCCGCCAACAGCGACAAGATTCCCAACCCGGACCTGATCCATCCCGGTCTGCAGCTCACCATTCCCGAGGCTTAGAGAGGAATCCTCAAAATGATACGAACCAACTCGCGCGCTGTTGCTATCGCGACCGCGCTGATCCTGGCTGGCGCGCTCGCGGCGTGCAAAAAGAAAGATGAGACGACGCTGACCGATACGACATCGCTCGGCACCACCACAGCGACCGTCGCGATCGACACCACGCCGGTTCGCGTTAGCGACATTCAGGTCGGAAAAAGCGTCGGCACCGACAAGAAAGTCGGCAACCAGACGACGTCATTCGGCGTACGCGACACCATGTACGTGGCAGTGGTCACCGACGGTGCCGCAAAAGACGCGAAGCTCACCACCAAATGGACTTACAACGGCAAGCAGGTGGTGAAGGAGCTCAACGAGACAGTATCCACGACAGGTGGAGAAGCTGTCACTGACTTTCACGTCGAGAAGAAGACCGCCTGGCCCAAGGGCAAGTACCAGGTCGAGGTGCTGCTGAACGGAGTCTCGGCTGGAACGAAGGACCTCGAGGTAAAGTAGTCCGACAATAGACCGGATCCCGGGGCGCGATCGGCGGCTGGCCGCATGATTTCGTCCCGGGAAAGTCCGGAAAACACAAACGCCGCAGGCTCTATGAGTCTGCGGCGAATCTATTTGGCGGTTGCCCGCCCAATCGTGCCACGCACGCCGTCATTGGAACTCTACGTCCTACCGAGCGGCGGCGGGCAGCTAATCAATTGTCAAAAAAGCAGTGGAGCTGAGGGGGATCGAACCCCTGACCTCTGCAGTGCGATTGCAGCGCTCTCCCAGCTGAGCTACAGCCCCGCGCGAACGCGACGGACTGTTCTCGAACCAGGCCGAGCTGACCCGTCGCACCGGATCAAAGCAAAAGCCCCGCGGAACAACGCGGGGCCGCTCTTTACTTAAGGTAGCGGATCCGCGGCTGAAGTCAAGACCCAAACTGTGTCTCAGGCCTGTAAGTCTTTGCCCAGCCGTAAGATACCGGACGGGCAACATGGGTAGGACGAACTGCTCGATCAAAGGTAACATTGGCCCCATAGGGTCACGATATATTTCGCCCGCATGTCGCTCACCCTTCGCTTTCTCGGCACGTCCGCTTCAAGACCCACGGTTGAGCGCAACGTCTCATCACTCGCGGTAACCCGTGAGGGCGAGACACTCATGTTCGACTGCGGCGAAGGAACCCAGCGGCAGATGATGCGCTACGGGATCAGCTTCGCGCTGTCCGACATTTTCTTCACCCACATGCACGCGGACCACATGCTCGGGCTCACCGGCTTGCTGCGCACGCTCGGTCTCCAGGGGCGAACAGAGCCGATGAATCTCTACGGACCCGCTGGCTGCGAGAAGCTGCTATGGCGGGCAATCATGCTGGGCAGCGAGAAGCAGCCGTTCGAGATCAAAGTCATCGAGCTGACCCCCGAGACCCCGCTCAAAAGGGGCGGCTACTCGATCATCCCGTTTCCCGTGGAGCACGGCGACAGGATGGCGATCGGCTATCACATCGCCGAAGAGACACGACTGGGCCGATTCAATCCGGACAAGGCCAGGGAGCTGGGAGTCCCCGAAGGACCGCTGTGGGGCAAGATCCACAAGGGCGAGACGGTGTCTCTTCCGGACGGGAGAACGATCAAGCCCTCCGAGCTGGTGGGACCGACGCGTCCGGGACGACGCATCGTTCTGACCGGCGACTCGCGTCCTTCTGAGGGAACGATCGCGGCGGCGACGGGCGCCGACATCCTCGTCCACGAAGCCACCTTCGCCGAGGAGGAAGCTCCGCGCGCGCTCGAGACCGGACATTCCACTGCGCGTGAAGCGGCCGAGGTCGCGGCCAAGGCCGGTGTGAAGAAGCTCGTGCTCACGCACGTCTCCGCTCGCTACTCGCGCGACACGTCCGAGCTCGAGCGCGAGGCTCGCGAAGTTTTTCTCGCCACAATTGTTGCGCGCGACGGGCTGGAGATCGAGGTTCCCTTCGAATCGGCGCCGGCAGACTAGGCTTTGTTGAATTCTGGGTTTGTCGCGCGGTCGGTCGGTGCGGGTGTCCTCACGGCCGCAGTCCTCGCTTGCGGCTTCGCCGCACCGCGCCTCCGGCGCTAGCTGCGGATAGCGTCCTTAGAGGACACCCGCACCTCCCTCCCAAGCCGAGAATCCAGTCGAAGCGGCGTCGCGGCGCGATGCGAAGAATCCGAGAGAAGTTGCAGCGCGCGCACATTCATGGCTTGACTAGGCGCGTGCTTCACGGCGCGCTCGGACTTGACCGCGCAGCTCCCGGCGCTGCTCTGATACACGAACGGGTAGTCGGAGGGGGTCCTCGTAGCGGCTTTTCAAAACGAGCGCGAGGAGGAGACCCGCGACTGAGCGGAGCGAAGGAGCGTAGTTAGGGGCTCCGACCAAGCGAGTGCGGGTGCCCGCTTGCGGGCAGCGTGCGAAGAGGACCCCCTCCGACGGACCGGCGCAACGATCTAGAACAAACGCGCCTTAGGAAGCTCGGTCGACGAGCGGGCGCGGGTTCGACACGAGCATGGATCGCCGAAATAGCAGCTGCAGCTTCTCGTCGGTGAGCGACTGCATGATTTTGTCCTTCGTGACCCGCGAGGTCACGCTCCGCGACTCAGGGCCGCTCCAGATGTCCCACGCGTAGCGATCGTTCCGCGCGGTCTTGCCGCCCGGATGATGGAACACGATCATCGCGTTGCTCGCGCCGGGAACCTGGACTTCGACTCCCCAGTTCGTCCCGTCGGGACCGCGGAACGACCTAATTTGCCTTGCCATTGGATTTCGTCAGTGAGAGGCCAACGCGAGTGGATGAAGCCGCTGCCGGCCCACGAACCCCGCGTCCACTTCGTGCCAGTACAACACACTCGGCTCGCCCAGCTTCCAGCAATAGTAGACATCGCGCCTGTCGATCTGCCCGGGAAAATCCACCAATCCGGTGTCCATCCCTTTGCAGATGACGCCGAGGTCGGCGAGCTCCGCGATGTAACCCTCGATGTCTTTGGCGAGACGCTGCGCTTCCATCTGCAGCAGCTCCGCGATGGCGTCGGGGTGTTCCGGCGTGGATCCGACCGTCGCGAGCTCGAACTCGCGAACCTTGTCTTCCCACAGCTCGTGCTCGCGCACCAGGTCGGCGACGATCCTGCTCACCAACGGCAGAGTTTTGTTTGCTTCCTCTACGGTGAAGATTCGATCCATGGCTCTTACTGTGATTGGTTGGAACCGGATGGTCAAGTGGTCTTCACTTGGCTTTCCTTCCGGTCTCCTCCGCGGTCCTCTCCTGCAGCCGACGTTCTCTCCTCTCCTTTGCAGCCTTGTACCGCCTGATCTCCTCCGGACTCTCGGGCTTTAGCGGCGGCACCGGCACCGGCTTCCCGTTTCGATCGACAGCCACGAAGGTGAGGTAGCACGAGTTGGTGTGCCGCCTCACGCCCGTGAGGAGATTCTCCGTCTCCACCCGTACTCCGATCTCCATCGACGTCCTGCCCACGAAGTTGACGCTCGACTTCATGATGACGAGATCGCCAACGTGGATCGGCTCGCGGAAATCCACCCGATCGACTGAAACCGTCACGCACGCCAGTCGCGCGTGACGAATGGCCGAGACCGCGGCAGTGGTATCCATCATCGACAGCACCACGCCACCAAAGACGTGGCCGAGGACGTTCGCGTGCTGCGGCATCATGAGCTGAGCGGTGTCGTGCTGTGTCTCGCGAACGGGCCGCGCGGCCTCGGTCGATTGCTTCACGTCTGGCGACCCGGCGTTTTCCTCGGCGGCGATTTCACCCGTGGACTCTTGTGCGATACCTGCTGGATTCGCTCACCGTAGGTGGTCGCGTCGTTGAACGCCCGCGACAGCGCATGTCTGGTTCGGGCGTCGACCTTTGGCTTATCGAGCCAGAATATCTGGACGTAACTCGACGAGACCAGCCCGAGTGTCCACTCACGGCCGCGGTGGTCCCGCATCGCCAGCGCGTTCGCCTTGTGCGTCGAGTCGTAATGGGAGATGACGTCGTAGCCATCGTGTCTCCAGCGTCGATTGGCGAGCCCGCCCTCACCGGCCGCTTCCTGGACTGTGGAATCACGAAGCATTCGATCGAGCGCGACGGGCTTGCCATCCCGGAGATCGATCACGGCGCGCGTGGTGTCGTCCTGCCCGTGGTCGTCGGCGCGCTCGATCGACAGGCGGTGCTCGAGCGCGACGTATGGACCAAGAACATTGAGGATGTCGGTCTCCCCGACCGCTGAGACATCGATGTTGTCGTCGGGGTCGTCGTCGGGACCGAGGACCGGCGCATTTGGGTGGCGGTGCCGGTACTCAGTGGCCATTCGGACGATGGTCGTATCGTCGTAAATCATGGCCGAGTCACCGCTTGCCACGTCGCGCCGGAAGACGCGCTCGCCGCTGAAGAGTGCCTTGGGATAGGAGCGGTCGATCTCCACGACGAAGACCTCGTAGTATCGGCCACCGGTGCGGGCCAGGATGAGTGGTGATCCGCGAATGCGGAGCCCGGTTTGATCGCTGCGGACCCAGTACGTCTGGTCGCCGGCTGAGACCAGAAACTCTGCCGTCGGGGGAGGCGGCGGCGGAAGTGCGCAAGCTCCGACGAGGACCAGAGAGAGGGCGGCGGTGTATCGCATCAGGCCCGAAATATACCGGTTTAAGGTGGAAGGTTAGTCGGCGTTCTCGTTAGATTCCATCGTCCCGTCCTCTCCATACACATAGAAGAATGCATCTCCAGAAGATCACCTTCGCGATCGTCGCGGCGGCGGCGGCGTCGGCGCTTGCCTGCACCAGTGTGCGTGACGTGGCGGCGAAAGACGTACCCGACCGGCAGTCGTCCAGAGACACGATACCGGTAAGAAGAGATACGATACCGGCAAGACGAGACACGATACCGGTAAGCGCTGGGCTTCATCCGACGCCGCCGGTGCTCGACTCGCTCATCAAGGGGACTCTTCCCGCCCGCGGGCTCTACGTCTTCCGCTATGCGGTCAACCCGAAGCGACTGAAGCACCTGATCGGGATCGCCGATTCGACCGAGATCAACGCGTTCGTAATCGACGTGAAGGACGAGTTTGGTCTCAACTTCAAGCCGGCCGATCCAATGTTGAAGAAGAATGCCGGCTCGCAAGCGAGGTTGACCAACATGGGCGCGCTCGTCGACACGATTCGTGCGCACGGCATTCTCCCGGTTGCGCGCATCGTCGTGTTCAAGGATTCCGTCGCGGCGCGCTTGAATCCCGAACACACCATCAGAAAAGCCGACGGCACCGTGTGGCACGACAAGAAAGGACAGACATGGGTCAATCCCTACGCGAACGCGATCTGGGAGTACAACTTCCGCGTTGCTGAAGAGGCGATCAGGATGGGATTCGGGGAGATCCAGTTCGATTACATCCGCTTCCCCGAGCCGTACAAGAGCCTGCCGCAACAGGTTTTCCCGGAGCAGGCCGGACGCACCAAACCGCAGGTGCTGTCAGAATTCCTGACCGCCGCTCGAGAGCGTTTCGCCAAGCTTGGAGTGCGGACGACGGCCGACATCTTCGGTCTCGTCACAACGGTTGGCGGCACGCTCGAAGTCGGACAGCGGTGGGAACCGATCTCGCAGTCGGTGGATGTCGTGCTGCCGATGGTCTATCCGTCGCACTATCCACCCGGGTCGTTCCAGCTCCCCCATCCGAACGCGGCGCCGTACGACGTGATTCACATCGCCATCTCACGCGCTCGTGAGCGCGATCAGAAGCTCGGCATCAAGAGCGAGCACGTACGCCCGTGGCTCCAGGCTTTCAGCATCGGCAATCCCAAGTACGGAGCGCACGAGATCGAGGAGCAGAAGCGAGGCGTCTACGACGCGGGCTACGACGGTTGGGTGCTGTGGGAGCCGGGCTCCCGGTACGACAAGTTTCTGCCGGCGCTCGAGAAGACGTACGTGTCCCGTAAGAAAGTGCCGCCAGTTCCGAGGCCGGCTAATCGATTGGACTGACTTTACTGAAGCTTAGAACTTCGCTGCTGCCCGCCCCCCGCTGAACGCTACCGGCTGTTCGCTGAAAACGTCGGGACAGTACTCGTCGCGTAATGGCCCAACCGGTTAATTGTGCCCAGACTCGTGCCACTAACTGTCTCGACGTAGTAAAGCGCTTAGCGATTAGCGTTTAGCGGGAAGCGGGAAGCAGCGTAGTCGGAGATGCTGAGAGCCGGGTTGATTTGTGGGGCGTCCTAGAGGACGCCACTACTATATTATGCCCGATGCGAACCACGGCCTCCATCTCGGGCATGTCCTGCGCGCACTGTGTGCGCGCGGTGTTCACCTCCCTCGCGGGAGTTGCCGGGATCGATCGCGCTGAGGTCTCCATCGGAAGAGCAGTTATTGAGCACGGTGGCCCTGTAGCGCCGGAAGACATCCGCGCTGCAATCAAGCTTGCCGGTTATGACGTGACCGACATCAGGAACGACCGGTCCACGCTCCCGCTCGCCCCGTGAAGACGCCGCCCTACAACCCGCAGTTGGAAGTCGACGAAGAGCAGTCGCTGGCTGCTCTGCTCGTGCCGGATATCCTCGTCATGCTCGAGGAGACTCCGGACGCGGTCGCCGCTGAAACGGAGGAGCTGCACGCCAAGGATCTGGCGACGGTGGCGGAGGCGCTGCCGCAAGAGATGGTCGCGCCCTTCCTGTCCGCGCTGCCGGTCAACCGCGCCGCCGATGTCCTCGAATACCTGAACGAGGACTTGCGCACCGAAGTTCTCGAGACGATGAGCACTCGGCAGGCGGCCGAGCTCGTCACGGAGATGACTCCGGACGACCGCGCCGATGCGCTCGAGGGTCTCGAGGAAGAGACGACGGAGGAGATCCTCTCCGAGATTCCCGCGGCGGAGCGCGCAGAGACCGAGAAGCTCCTCGCCTACGAGCCGGATTCCGCCGGCGGACTGATGACGACGGAGTTCGTCTCCGTCTCCGAGGACACGCCGGTGGACGAAGCGCTCGCTGCCGTGCGCCGGATTGCGAGGTCGGAGCGGCGCGAAGCGATGAACACGATTTATACGACCGATGCGGCGGGCCGCGTCCAGGGTGTCATGTCGCTGCGCGAGCTTCTCGCTGCGCCCGAAGGTGGGAAGGTGTCGGACATCGCGTGGGAAGAAGTGCAGACGGTCCCGGTGACCGCGGATCGCGAGGAGGTTGCGCGTCTCACCCGCGAATACGATCTCGTCGCCGTGCCGGTGGTCGACGACAACGGAGTGATCCAGGGCGTCGTCACCGTTGACGACGTCATCGACGCGCTCGTCGAGGAGCACACCGAGGACGTTCAACGATTCGGTGGAATGCAGGCACTGGAAGAGCCATACGCGCAGATCCACTTCCTTACGATGATAAAGAAGCGGGCACCGTGGCTGGCCGCGCTCTTCATCGGAGAGATGCTGACGACGATTCCGATGAAGTACTTCGAGGGCGAGCTCCAGCACGCAATCGTGCTCGGATTATTCATTCCGCTCATCATCAGCTCGGGGGGAAACTCAGGATCTCAGGCCACCTCGCTCATCATACGCTCACTCGCGCTCGAGGAAATCAAGCTGCGCGACTGGTGGCGAATCTTTTTGCGCGAGCTTCCGTCCGGCTTCGCGCTCGGCTGCATCCTCGGCGTGATCGGAATCGTTCGGATTCTGTTGTGGCAGTATTTCGGGATCGCGGGAGGCTACGGTCCCCACTATCGGCTCGTGGCACTGACCGTCGCGATCGCTCTCGTTGGCGTGGTGACTTTCGGATCCCTCGCGGGATCCATGCTCCCGTTCGTTCTGCGCAGGTTTGGGTTCGATCCGGCCAGTGCCTCCGCGCCGTTCGTCGCAACGCTCGTCGACGTCACCGGACTTTCAATCTACTTCTACGTCGCGCTTCTGATTCTTCGCGGGACACTGCTCTAATGCTCGGCGAGACGCGGTTCGATTACCACGGCGACATCACCCCGAACAGCACAACTCGACCCGCCGCGGGGTGGTAATAAACCACATCGGTTCCCGATGGATCGGGAAAGCCGGTCGAGACCAGAGATCGATTGAAAATGTTGAGCACATCCACCGAGAACCGGACAGTCTGACCTGTGGACTCCAGCCGCGTGTCGACACGCGTGTACCCTGGAAGCCTGCGTGCGTTCGCATCGTCGAGGAATGCGCCACGTACATCGGAAATGGTTAGGCCCGCCTGCAACCGCGCGGGGATCCTGGCCGCAACGCCAGATGTTATGACTTGCCTGGGCACGGCTTTGAGCTGGCGGCCAGAGTTCGCACCGTTCTCCGCCAGCACGCTCTGCCGCGTGAGCGTTACGAAAGCATTGCTCCCAGTCTCGCTTTCGAGTCGTGCTCCGATCTCCAGCCCCCTATGGAGGCTTCGTCCAACATTGATGTAACGGAATCGCTCCAAATCGAAGTCGAGCTCGTCGCGCATCTCTTGCCGATAGACCGCAAGCGTCGTCTGGAGCGTCAGCCCTGCTGCAGCCAGCGCACGATGATTCAAGCCTGCCTCGACAGCGGTGCCGTGTTGCGGGCGGAGCTCGGGATTCGATACAGTCACGGAATAGGGCGGGACTGGAATGGGGATCGGGCGCTGATCGAATAGCTGATCGAGCGTCGGCGCCTTGAACGAGCGCGATGTCGAGAAGTAGACGTTCCCAACCTGTCGAGGGGTGTTCAGATAGCTGACGTTCAAACCCAGCTTCGGACTGAGGGCCCGGTGCGTGACTGTCGTTCGCGCCAGTGGCGCAGGGAGTGTTGCGCGATACGCGTCACGCACCTCGTCGAACCTGGCAGCCATCACAAACCGCACAGGTGTAGCAATCCGGTGCTCCCAGTGCGCAAACCACCCGGCCGCGGTGCGCGTTCCACGCCCACTGACGTCGACTTCGCCCGGTTGTGGAGCGGAGGCGTACTCCGCGGCTCCTCCCATCAGCACCGGCCGGTAATCCGAGCCCAAATGGCCCAGCGAAAGGTCGACCCCGGCGGAGAAGCTCTGGGGCCACGCCATTGGCAATGATTCCGTTTCGAATTGCATCGAGCCGAGAAGTCTTCGCTCGTCGGTTGAACGAGTTCTGGTGTCCGCGAATTCCGGGCTCAGCTGAAGCGTTCGCGTCGTATTAGCTGTGACAGTTTCGCCGCTCAGATAACCGGAGAAGCGCGAAACTTTGCCGATGTCGTTCCAACCGTTCAGAGTCATGCGACCCAGATCGCTGGCTCGATGATCGAAGCGGAAGAAAGGAGAGCTCGCGCGCGGCGAGGATGCGAGAAGATCTCCTGAAAGCGGGCCCGGATCGTCGCCATCATCGCCGTGATACAGTCCCGACACCGAGAGGTACGAGCCCACCGACCGATGGAGATCCGTCGATCCGCCCAGCGTGCGCGTATCGCCGGCTTCGTGCTCACGGTATCCGTCCGTATGTCGTCGGCCCGCAAAGAGAGATGCTGTGCGTTTTCCTACCGGCCCGCTCCACGCAGCGCTCCCGTCGACAGTCCCGTAGGCGCCGCCAGCCATTCGCCAACGCAACGGTGTCGGCACGCCTGAAATCGTGAGAATGTTGATGACACCTCCAACCGCAGCGTCACCGTAGAGAGCCGAGGAGCTCCCGCGCACAACTTCGATTTCGCGCACCGCCGAGAGGGGGATCACGTCCCAGCTCACCACGCCAGACCCGAGCGCACCGAGTGGAACTCCGTCCAGAAGAACCGCTGCGTACTCGGTCTCGCCCCCTCCGTAGAAGCCGCGCATGATCAGTCGTGGCTGATCATCCATCGCACCGGCGTGAAGCACGACCACTCCGGGTATGCTCTGCAATCCCTCGGTGAGGTGTTGAACCGGCTGACGGTTGAGATCCTCGCTCGAAACTCTGTCCACCAATGCTGTTTGAGTGCCGAGGATTCCCAATCGGCGGTCTGCTGTGACCATTACGGTTGGGAGTGAATGGCTGGATGTGTCAGCTGCGGGCGGGCTCTGGGCCGATGCTCGCATAACTGCGATGCTGAGCGCGCCCATCGCGATCGCGAGGCCGCGATTGAGTGCGATCACTGCTGCCAGATCAGGCTACTGTGTAGCGCCGACCTTCACAGTACGCGGATCCGTGTCCAGAACGGCGCCTCCACTCCCAGCGGGGCGCCGTTTTGTCTTGTCGAAGCTGGCCATGCTCGACACGATCCCCTGCTCGAGCCACGCGTGCTCGCCGCGCAGCACTTCCATCGCGACCTTGTACAAAGCCGGATCGTTCGCTCCGAAGAGATGATCGAAATGCACCTTGATCCGGTCGCGCGACTCCAGGCAGAACGCGTCGGCGAGCGTCACCGCTTCGGGCCGGCCCTGCTTCGACAGCATTTGCGCTCTGGCGCACGCCGCCGACATCGCGAACAGCTCCGCTCCGATGTCGACCGCTCTGAACAACACCATCTGCTTCCGCTCGAGCTTGGGGCCGAACCGCACCATGGCGTGGAAGATCGAGCGGCCGAGGTGGCGGGTGGTTCTCTCGATGTAGCGCACGTGACGCGCGAGCTTGCCGAACTCTCCGTACCGCCTGAGCCTCGACGCGTTGAGCCACCGCGTTGGGTACCAGGTCAGGTAGAACGGCGTCGCGTTCTTCATTGCCTCGAGCTTCTCCTTGAAGGTCGACTCGGGGTTGACGATGTTGAAGGCGAGCTTGAAGTGATGATCGACCGCTTCGCGCGCGATGAAGAGGCGCATGATCTCCGACGATCCCTCGAAAATGAGATTGATGCGGAAGTCGCGCATCGCTCTCTCGATTGGAATCGCGGGCTCACCGCGCCGGGCGAGTGATTCCGCCATCTCGTAGCCGCGGCCGCCGCGGATCTGCAGCGTGTCGTCGATGATTTTCCAGCCGGCTTCGGTGTTGAACAGCTTGGCGATCGCCGCCTCGAGCCTGATGTCGTATCCGCCCTTCTCATAGAGCGCCGCCGACAGCTCGGCCACCGCCTCCATTGCAAAGGTGTAAGCCGTCATGCGCGCGATCTTCTGCGCGACTGCTTCGTGCTTGCCGATCGGCTGGCCCCACTGCACGCGCTCGTTCGCCCACTTCCGGGTAATGGATACCATTTGCTTGCCCGCGCCGGCACAACCAGCCGGAATCGTGAGTCGACCGGTGTTCAGCGTGACCAGCGCGAGCTTCAAGCCCTTGCCTTCTTCGCCGAGAACATTCTCGCGTGGGACCTTCACATTGGTGAAGCGGATGACGCCGTTCTCGATCGCCTTGAGCCCCATGAAGCGAAGGCGATGAACCACCTCCACACCCGGCATCGAGGCTTCGACGATAAAGGCAGTGATCTGCTTCACCGGTTTTCCTTTGATCACTTTCTCCGGCGTCCTCGCCATCAAAACGAACAGCTCGGCGCGGGTTCCGTTCGTGCACCAGAGCTTTTCGCCGTTGATGATGAAGCTTCGCCCATCTTCCGTGGGAGTCGCGGTACAACGCATGTTGGCGGGATCCGATCCCGCATCAACTTCGGTCAGCGCGAATGCGGAGATCGCCCCTTTGGCGAGCCGCGGAAAATACTTGCGCTTCTGCTCCTCCGTTCCGAACAGCTTGAGCGGCTGGGGTACTCCGATCGACTGGTGGGCGGAGAGAAGCGCTGTAAGCGATCCGTCCTTTGACGTCACCATCTCGATCGCGCGGATGTAACTCATTTGCGACAGGCCGAGTCCGCCGTACTCCTTCGGGATCTTGATTCCGAATGCGCCCATGTCGCGCAGCTCCTGCACGAGTGGCTCCGGAATCTCACCGGTGCGATCGATCTCCTCCGAGTCGACGCGCTCCATGAACGAGCGCAGCTTGTCCATGAACGGCTTGGCGCGCGCCTCTTCGGCCGCGTCGGCCGGCGGGTGCGGATGAATCAGGTCGAGCCGGAATCGGCCGAGGAACAGCTCGCGGACGAAGCTCGGGTGCGCCCACTCAGTCTCGCGTGCGCTCTCCGCGACGTCGCGGGCTTCTTTTTCGCTGGCCGTGCCGACCGATATTTCGCTCATGTGCGTCTGATGAAGATAACTAGTCCAACTATGGAGATGGCGGCAAACGAGAACCACTGGATAGCATAGTTGCGGTGCGGACCTTCGTCGAGCGGGGCGATCTCTACGCGAGGCGGAACACTTGGCGAGCCGGAGGAATCGGTCAGAACGACGTAATAATTGGCGATCGGAAACGGAAAGAGCTTGGTCAGCTCGGCACGATTCAATCGACGGAATGAGCGCGGTCGCGCCGGGTTCGCCGGTGCGAACGGACCTTTGGTCGGAAAGGTTTCGACGTAGCCGTTTCCGTTGAGGGTGTCAGCTTCGCGCCACGGCTTCGTATCTACCGTCATGCCGTCGGGCGAGTAAACCCAGCCGCGGTTCACGAGAACGACGGTGTCCTTTCCCGGGCGGAGCAGCGGCGTCAGGATGTTCACTCCGGGCGATCCATTGCGGCCACGGAGCGTCAGGATGATCTCCTGACCGTGATCGTACGCTCCGCGAAGGTGCACTCGGCGAAAATGCGCTGTTGCCGTATCGCTTGGCAGGGAGTCCAGCTCGACCACCGGCGCGCTTCGCCGCGAAGCCAGCACGGTGTTCGTCTGACGACGCGCCGTAAGTCGGCGCAGTTGCCAGAAGCCGAGCGAAATGCAAATCCCCGCGAATGCGACCGCGAGGATGGTGAGGATCCATTTTCGGAAATTCCAGTTTCGGAAGGGCACCCGCGAAATATCGCGTACGGCTAGCAGGCTTCGTCAGTCCGCGGGAACAACGGGGGAGCCGCTTTTCCGCCCGGACCCGTTGCCTGTTACCTGTTACCTGTTACCTGTTACCTGTTACCTGTTACCTGTTACCTGTTACCTGTTAC
>Ga0193735_1000358_pt1 | contig 14330 bp, 11 predicted proteins | sample U1m2metaG_FD_145080 | JGI IMG/M metagenome (GOLD analysis project Ga0193735, IMG submission 145080) | Soil microbial communities from a riparian zone of the East river system, Colorado, United States - U1m2 | ecosystem: Environmental > Terrestrial > Soil > Riparian zone | place: USA: East River... | reverse complement strand
TGCCCGGTCTCGAAGGTAATCTTCAGAACCATCGGTCGATCCGTTGTCGACGTAAATGAATTCCACGCGACCCGAGTAACGCCCGGCTGCGAGGAGAGTCGGAACCGTCCGCGGCAGGAATCTCATTCCGTTCAGGACCGGGACAACAACGGTTATGTCGCTCTTTCGAAGAACCGCGTCAGCCAGTTCCAGGGGTGAGTCAAACTGAACTTGCACTGCTGACGATGTCACGCGCTGTGCCGGGCGCTGCGCCGCGACGACGATAGTGCATCAGTGTACAGAGTCTCGTAACGCTCTGCCATTACCTGGACCGTGAATTCCTCATGCGCTCGTGCAGCTGCGCACGCACCTAGCGCGCTCCGTCGCACTGGATCCGTGAGGAGGCTACGCAACGCGTCTGAGAGTGAGCCGATATCTCCCGGCGTCACAAGCAAACCATCACGCCCATCCACGATTGCCTCCGGAATCCCTGATGTCGCGGAAGCGATAATCGCCTTCCCCGCGGTCATGGCTTCGAGAAGCGCCATCGGCAGTCCTTCAAAGAGCGAAGGCATGACGAAGATGTCAGCCAATGCCAGAAGATCCGGAATGTCGTTGCGATTGGTCACGATGCGCACGCGATCGTCCAAACCTTCCTCTTCCACAAATTCCAGAAGACTCTCGTGCTGATCACCGCCCCGGCCTCCGGCGATGATTAATTTCCACGGGCTGTTAACGCTTCGACTCGCGAGGCGCGCCAGAGCCTCGAGTAACACCCGATGGCCCTTGTGGCGCTCCAGCGTTCCTACCGCCAACAAAACGCAATCATCCGGCTGAATTCCGAATTCGGCGCGGACTTGCGCTGCGCTGCCGCCACGCACCGGGACTCCGTTGGGAACAACGGTAAAGCGCGCTTCGTCAACACCGAGGTCTCGGGCAAATTTGCGGCGGGTCGCGCGGGATACCATCACCGTGTGATCGGAGTTACGCATAGCCCAACGCAGAGCGACCCGACGGCGCAGCGCTTTACAGACCCTCAATCCCCCGTGCATCGTGATCACTTGTGGCAACCCGAGCAATCGACATGCGGCCGCTCCGTAGACAGCCATCGTGAACTCGTGGCTGTGAACGGCGTCGATGTGCTGCTCGCGAAGCAGCCGCACCAGTCCCTGCAGGCACGCCGGGTCGATGGGCCCTCGAATGCGAAATACCTCGGGCGATACGCCCGCTCCCCTAAAAAGATCACCAAGCCATCCAATTCCATTCGCCGGGCCTACAGGCACCACGGTGTGGCCCCGCTCCCGGAGCTCCTCGGAGAGACGAAAAACCATCATCTCGGCACCGCCAGGGCCGTCGGACTCGAGCATCATTGCGATACGAAGACGCGGAGACTTCGTCATCGCGCGCCCATCCAGCGGACCGTCTCGTTCCAGAACGGACGGGGATCGTTCAACCATAGAACTTCCTCGTAGTCTCCGGGTCGAAAAGGCCCAAAAAGGAGATCGCCTACCGCGCGTGCGACGCTCACCGTCCCCGGTGGGAGCGGGGGCGCGGTCGCGCGTCGTCGCACCCTACCGGCGAGATGGTCGACCTGACCCCACCACCACCGGCTGCGCACTCCGATGCGGTACGACGTCTGTGGCTGGACTCGCTCGCCGAGCGCGGAGGCTGCAAGAAGGTGCGGAAAATCGACGCCGGCATCGATCGCAAGCTGGAGTGAACCCCAGAACCGACCGTTCACCTCCATCAGATATGGCTGGCCCGTAGCAGAGTCTCGCTTGTATTCCACCATTGCTACCCCGCGCCAACCGAAACGGTCTAGCAACGCACGCGAGCGCTCGAGCAACTCCTCGTCGAGAGCAATACTCTCCCGATACACACTTACACCGCCCGACGGTGGCTTCTCGCAGAGGCGCCGGTGCGCGAACCGCGCCCGCTGCTCTCCATCCCAGAGCAGCAAGAAAATGCCGGTGCCGGGACCGACAATGCGCTGCTGCAAAAGTAGTGGAAAGGCGGCGGCTGGCTGCAGGCGGATCTTCCGCCGCAGTTCATCGGCACTGGCCGCATATAAGACGGAGAGCTTGGCGCGGCTGCCCGCGTGCCCGCCAACCGACCGTCCTGGTTTCATCACGATGGGATAGTGCAAGGCATCGAAGTCGATTGCCGCGAGCGACGTAACATTCGGGACAACAACCTGCGCCGGAATTGCAATTCCCAGCTTCGAGGCCTCTTCGAGAAGCCGCTGCTTGTCGGTGAGCGCATTAAACGTTTCGAGGTCGGGAAAGGGAACAACAGCTGGCGACAAACGAGACCGGACAGGAAGAATCGCGAGCATCGACTGCTCGGAGATGGGAAGCACGAGCGATGCCCGCTCGTCCGCTGCAATCGCGATAATTGCGGCGGCAAATTCATCCGGCCGCTCCAACGCATCGGGAACGATTACGCTGCGATCGCAGAATCGAGAGGCGCCGGCAATGGATGTGCGCGAAGACGCGGCGACGATGCATCGGTACTTGGCACCCAGCGAGCGAACTACCGCCAGCGCCGCACGCTGTTCACCGTCCGTCACTATTATGGCGCGCCGCGTCATGTGGGCATCGCACCAAGCAAACGCGCGCGGAAGCCATTGAGGCTGAGATTTCCGGGGATTCCCAACCGCGGTCGTGCGAAGGGGGAGGTAGCGGCAGCGCAGTGCCACCCACCGCCAATCCGCAGTCCGCCGACATACGATGCTCTTGCCAGCGCGCGGTGCGACTCGTCCGAGTCCAAACCGTAGGGATACGCCAGCCATGGAACAGCCTTCTCTCCGAACTCCGCGCGCAACCAGGCGAGCGGGCGCTCGACCTCCTCGGCAATTTCGACCGCATCGAGTGATGCGAGGTTTGCGTGCGACCAGGTGTGAGAGCCGACAGTGATGCCCGGAACATCGAGAGCGTCACGCAACTCGGCGCACGTTGCGGATTGTGCGTACGCGGGAAGCGTGTCGGACGTTGGCAGATGCGTCGAGAGGGCCCAGTCTCGAACTCGCTCATCGGAGCCGGAGAGCGCGTGGAGGGCATGATGCCTGACATTACTGTCGAGCGTGAGGCTTTTATGTGCAAGCGAGTCCCACCAGAAGACATGCCCGTTCAGGCGCCCGGGCGCGACGAAGATCGTCGCGGGGAGACCGCGCGCCGCGAGCTCCTGCACTCCCTGCTGGACTGCACCGCGGTAGGCATCGTCGAAGGTTATCGCTACGCGTGGACGCCCATCTCCCGCTTCGTCCAGTCTGTCGAGTGGCGCCACATCGGCGAGCGTAGCAAGCACATCGAGTTGGGCGCCGAAGTCCCGCTGAGGGATGAACAGCGCACGCTCCCCCGCTGCTGTTGCACCCTCTGGTATGATCCCGTGAAACGCGAGAATCAAGCGCTTGTCTCGAACGCGATGCCTGACGATGCGTCCGACCGCGCGCGACGACAATGCCTGCTCCGTTCGCTTTTTCAAGAAGCGGCGCATGGAGTCTTATTCCGATCCGAGGGGCTGGCGACCCGCGGATGCGAGCCGCTGCGCGCTCCGCACTACCCGCCATCCGGGCATCCGTCGGGCACGACCAACTGACGACGTCACTCCACCTGCGTTCGGGCCAGTAGCCAGCTGCCTTTGTCCGCGCATGGCGATGTACCAACCGCCAATGAAAGCGGACATTAGATAAAGAGGATCCAGCCACGCGAAGGAGACAAAAAACGCAGTCACAGCGAAGCTGATGAGCGCAAGCGGAAAGAAGGTCGTCGCACCGTAAAGAAAGCGCTGAGAGTCCGAGCCCCGGCGCCACGACGGCGGGAGTCGTCCTCGCATGCGTAGCATAGTGACTATTCCCCCAACGAGGAGCGATATCCAGACGATCAGCCCGGGAACACCAAGTTCGGCGCCGGCTTCGATGTATGAGTTATGGGGCGCAGTGCAGCGGATTGGCCCGGTTCTGTCAAGATCCTCAAGCTTAGGGGATATAGTGCACTCGGCACGCGGGAAATTGCTGATACCCAAGCCGAACAATGGATACTTGATCATGTATCCAAGCCCTCGCTGCGCCACGGCCCTCCGGCCATCCACGGTCGAGTAGTTGTAGTCGTCCTTCGGTTGCAAGAGGGTGCCCATCTGCGTCCAATAGCCGGCAGGCGCTCCAATAGCGCGTACCAAGAGGGCCACAACTAGAAACGAGATCCTCCGCGATACCGTGACGCCCTTCACCAAAACCAGCGCCGCCCCTCCCATGACGACCAAGCCGAGGAATCCACCGCGCGATCCTGAGCGCGCTGTCGTTGCTAAGATTCCGATCAGATTCAGGATCAGTAACCACCGAGACACGCCACGCGCGACGACGAGAAGTAAAAGGGTCAGGGCGAAACCGATCATCACCACCAGGCCAAGGTCGTTCGAATCGTACATGTACAAATGATCAAGGCGGGCGACGTAGCTGACGCTCGCCTTGGAGATTCTGAAAACAAATAGCGAGAAGTAGACGAGGATGCCGCAGGCGACCACGTACGCCCACACAAAGGTGTACAGGTCTCGAACGGTTCGGATGCTCATTGCAATCAGAAATGCATAGAGGATCGTCTTGGCGTACGTTTCGAGGATGTAGTGCGCAGTCGCTCCGAGTGATATTCCGAAAACCGCAGAACTGCAGGCGAGCACAGCGAGAAGAGCGATCAACTTCATTGGCCAAAGCGTCAGGACGTTCACGCGCGTCAGCGAACGAGGATTGAGGTAGGCGTATGCAGCCGACGCGATGACCAGCAGCAATACGGGCCGAAGCGGTGCCAAGAAAGGATAGTGCTGGTGGACCCGGCTGATAGTCAGGATGGTGACAACGAAGAGAGTTACGCGCAGTGGATCGCGCGTGATTCTCAGTGGTTCGCCCGTACCAACGGAAAAGCCGGCTAAGCGGCGTGAGCCCGCCACAGTTCGAGGCGAAGGCGCTGACGGTGCCCGAAAGGAGACGGCGCCCATCACTCCGTCGTCTCAGGTTCCGATGTCTGCATGGCTCGGGAGGTCGGGGGTTCTCAAAAAGGAAATCGGGACCCTGTCGGTCAGAAGTACCGATGCTCCTCTCGGCGGAAGCGGCGTGATAGAGAGCGCGCTCTCCACGAACTGGTGGTGCCAAAGCTGCGTTGACAGCACGCCAACCATCGCTCGGTAATCTCTGAATGACGGATTAGGCGCCGAGCTACGTCGCAGCAGTCCGCCAACAGCCGCGGGTGAGAAGATCCCGACTCGGCGAAGCGCTTCAGGGGTCATGTGATCGCCGATCCAGGCTGGTGAATTCGGCAAGAAGAAACCTTGAGCGTAGGGTGGTCGATTGGTCGGCGCCTGAGCCTTCACGAGGCGAGGTGGAAGGATTCGCGATGCCCACCGGCGAAGCACTCCATTTCCGCGGAGTCCCAGCAACCGGGATCCGACCGGCAGCGCGGACGCAAACTCGAATAAACGGTGGTCAAGGAACGGGTATCGGCCCTTCACGCCGTGCGCCATCATCATGCGATCTGCCTGAGAACTCAGTAGATAGGGCGAGAACAGCGTCGTCATCTCGAGGTACGCTGCTTGATTCATTGATGACCAGCCGAAGAATCGTGTCGGAAGCGACGCCCTTAACTCGCCGACAACATCGATCCCACCGAGGCCGGCCTTGAACTCCTGCGTGTAGAGGTCCCCGATTCGTGAGCTCAGAAAACGCGGAAGATGGGAAAACAGCGGATCATTCGCGGCCGCGGCGCCGAGCTGAAAGCGACGCCAGGATTCGGACGCCCGATCGTTTTCAGGATCCGAGGCAAGCCGCTCGAATAAGCGCTGACGCCCGCAAGACTCAGGACGACGCAAACAGAAGCGCCGGACCGCTGTTTCCTTGAACAAGTCGGCGCCAAGAAAGATCTCGTCCGCGCCGTCACCACTGATCACCAGGTTGACATCTGACTCTCTCGTCAGCTTGGCGAGGTGATACATCAGTGCCGGACCGGTTCCCAGAAGCGGGGTCTCCGCGTGCCACAGCACATCCGGAAAGCTTTGCGCAACCGTGTCCATGGTTATTACAGACGCGGTGTGCGCGGTGCCTACAGAGCGAGCAACATCCTGCTGGTGGAGAGTCCTGTCGTACTCCGGAATGGCGGATGAGATCGAGAAACTTCGTGGCGTGTACGGCGATGCGCTCTGCGCGATTGCGGCTGTGATCGAAGCACCGAATCCGCCGCCCAGGTAGGCACCGACCTGCACGTCGGCCCGCAAACGCATTCCAACGCTGCGGCGCATGATTTCGTCCAGCTGCTCGATCACATCGAGCGGTTCCTCGGTCGCTTCCGGGTAGTCGAGCTCGTAGTAATGACGAAGCCAGAGAGCCCCATCTGTCCAGATGCCATACGTGCCGGGCTCGAGCGACGCAATGCCGCTGAACGGCGTGCGTGGCGGGCGCGCCGCGCCGAACGTGAGAACTTCGTCGAGCCCTCGCGGGTCCAAGGCCGACTCGATTTCTCCGGTCGCGAGAATTGCCTTGATCTCCGAACCAAAGTAGAAGTCGCCGTCGCGCTGCGCGTAATACAGCGGGCTGATACCAAAGCGGTCGCGGGCGATAAAGAGCCTCCCGCGGTTACGATCATAAATGGCGAAGGCGAAGTGGCCATCGAGTCGGTGGAGTAGATCCACGCCCCATTCCTCGTATCCATGAACCAGAACTTCAGCATCGCTTCGGGTTCGGAAAAAGTGTCCGCGCCCCTCGAGCTCGAGGCGGAGCTCCCGATGATTGTAGACTTCGCCGTTGTACGTGATGACGATCTGTCCATCTTCGTTCGTCAGCGGCTGCGCGCCCCCCGCGATGTCGATGGTACATAGTCTGACGTGTGCAAAACCGACGCTGTCGCCTGCGTAAAACCCGTAACCGTCCGGTCCGCGATGCCGGATCGCGGCGGCCATTCGCCCGAGCGACTCGACGGCCACTCCGGTCGGATAGCGACGCGCAATACCAGCCATGCCGCTCATCAGAATTGAGAAGTAAAAGGTTTAAGCGGTAGGCAAGTCATCGGATGAAATTGATCGAAGGGCCCCGAGGGAGTGATGCCGAGGCGTGACTCGACTCGACACGGCCACGAGTGCAAGCTTGGCACCCGGCTTTTCTCTGTCGAAATGGACCCGTTCAGCGATCGCTAACTCGCTTCGCCACAACGAGATGTCCGACCGCAAAGCAGTTTCATTCTTGGGGCGTTAGAGCCGAGTTGTGGTAGTCCCGCAACATGGATGATGTGGCCTTGCTGGCGGCTGTTGCCTGTACACCGCGCCAGACAATGGTGGTCTATTTTGGCACCTGCGGCGTACTCAATTCCCGGCGCGCCGGTTGAGGACCGCAACGAGCGTCGCTGCGCACCGATCGAGACGGTCGAACGACGATTCGAAGACATGTGCTGACTGCATCCACGGATCCCGTATGGCGCGAGTCGGACTCTCGGCCGGATCCAGATCGCCGGCAATAACTAGTCGTTCCGGACTGACAAGAAAAACTCGCACTAAATAGCGCGCCTGGCCCGCATCCATCACGATGATCAGGTCGGCTCCCTGCACATTTTCGGGCGTTAGTGGCTGCGAGCGAAAGCGCGAAAGATCGATTCCCCGTCGCGCGCTCACCTCTAACGAAACAAGGGGCACGCGGCGATCGCGGCCGATGAATCCTGCGGATGATACCGACACGTCGGAGAATGCACGCTGCAAGACGGCGTGAAGATAGGGGCTTCGGCAGACATTGCCGTGACAAACGACGAGGATCGATCGCGGACGAGCCATCTGCGATAAACGGCTACGAGCCGCAGAGTGGCGTTGAGGATGAAGAATCCTGTCGGGGAGATTGCGCGCCGAATGATAGGCGGCCTTGAGCGCAGCGCACATGCGCGTCGCCGCCAGGTTTGCCACGCTCAGTTGAGGAAGACACGGGTTACCGACAGGTGCATCCCCTGGGTGGGTCACCCTAGACTCCAGGCGACAACGGTCGCGCGGCGTGAGACAATCCGCGATCCAAGCGGGCAGTGCGCGATCACGGGAGGTAACGGACTATCGATGGCCCGAATCTCGTGGCGATCGATACCGGAATCCGCTTCCAGATATGGGGTCCCCATCGGAACGTTCCTTCATTCGGTGAGGGGGTGGTCACGTCGCTCGATTCAGCGAGATCATACCACCAGAGTGGCTCCTCACGTCCTCCCCACTGCATCTTGAATCGATGCGTGCCTGCGCCGGGCGTGCACCGGCCGAAGTTGAATTGAGTCAAGCCTTCGCTGATCGCGCGCTCCATGCACGCATAGTAGAGCAATAGGTTTGGCGCCTGTTGGTTGTACGCTCGCAGTGATGACGCCCAGGTCATCTCGAACTCGTTACCGAAGGTGAAGCCGCATCCACCAGCAACTGGCTTGCCCTCGAGATAGGCGCATGCAAACCAGCAGTCGCCCGGAAACTGATCGGCTATCTCCCGGAAAAAGGCGAGGGAATGGGTTGGTGTCCCCAAATCGCGCATGTTCTGCGCGAACACGCTGAAGAATGGTTCGAGCTGCTGTCGACCAAACGACACGGTCACGCCGATTTTTTGCCGCTTGCGGATTTTCCGGCGCAAGTTCTGATCGAAATGCTTGAAGAGGAGCTCCGTTGTCCGCGGTAGTTCGAGCAGCACCGTGATCTTGCGGTGCGAAACGGGCAGCGAAATATCGAGCGGCACGCGGCTGCGCATCTCGAGCAGCTTCACCTTGTCGCGCTGCGCGAGAGCGATCGCTTCATCCACGAGGGCGCGAACTCCCGCTTCAGTTCCAAGCGGACCGCCGCAGTTTACGAACGGCATCGAGACGAGATAATGCCCAAACACGGCGCTCCGCACCCGGACGAGCGGAAGGATTCCAACCAACTTTCCTGCCTCGTCGTGGGCTGCCAGATATGTGCATTCATGACCGAATACGCGCTCTATGACCTTGCGCCAACGGGCCTGGTGAAAATGCGTGTATCCCTTCTGCACGATGGCGAAGCCGTCCCACTCCTCGTCCGCGCCAGTAAATCGGTCAACGCGGATCATCACGCAGCCCCGGCGGTCGTGAGCATCGTCGCCGATGCTTCGAGCTGAGGCAGATAAGCCGCAATAGATCCAAAGCTGAACTCTCCGAGCAGTTGATCGATTCTGGCCAGAGCGCCGTCGAGGCCGCGATAATGTCGGATTCGATTCAGAACGGAGACCGGCAGACGTGGTTGCCCATCATCGATCTCCCACGGATGTATGTAGAAAGTCGTTGACTCTCCGCGATCGCTCGCTTGCCGGAATGCGCGTCGGATTACCGCCAACGGGAAATGGCGGAGATAACCCCCTCCTGCTGCCGGCACTGGATAGTTGAAAAGGGTTGTCGTCGCCAAAGGGAACTCGGCGAGGTGCCCAGCGGGTCGTGCAATCACGTGGGGACTGTGCTGAGCGTCAGGGTACCCGTAGCCGCGACGTCGAATTGGAAACAAACTCGAGTCGTACTGATAACCTTCCTCGATGAGGACGTCGAACGCCCACTCGCGTCCTGGAACAATTGAAAAATTTGGGGCGCGGTAGCCTAGCACTTCCTCGCCGACCAGGTCCTCGAGCGCGCGCTTCGAAGACCGAACGTCCTCGCGAAACGAATGGCGGTCGAGCACCGTCACCCGCTCGTGCCAGAACCCGTGAGACGCCACCTCGTGACCGGCGGCTGCGATAGCAGCCACTACTTCCGGTCGGTGCTCTGCGAGCCATCCAAGCACGAAGAAGGTGCCGCGTACCTTGTGACGATCGAGCGTTGCGAGAAGCGCGTCGATGCTACCAGCGATCCTCGTTGGCTGAGAAAGCCAATCCTCACGGCGCACGACAGACTCCAGCGCTTTAACCTGGAAGTATTCCTCGACGTCGACGGTGAAGAAATGCGAAGTTCGAGGTATTGCTGATGGCATGGGATGAATGGAGGCGTCTCGGGCGGGCAGGGTCTGCGCTGCTCCTGAGTTCGCACTTCAAATGCCAGATTCGTAACTTCTCGGAGGTGTTAGCTACCTCGCGCTATCCCCTTGCGCCACAAGAGGAAAGCCGACTTTCCGGACCACCGGTCCCACATCTTGGTTGCCCAGAACACCGATGACCGTTGCCTCGACGCCACACCTTCGCAGGCTGGGACTCGTGCTCACGATCACGAGCCTCGCGGCGATAGCATATGCGACCTTGCTTCCGGAGCCCGGCCAGTCGCTCCAATCACATTTCTGTCTCATCTGCGGTCCCCTGGGCGGTGTCGATGCCATTCTCAATGTCCTTCTTTTCGTACCACTGGGCGTAGCCCTCGCGTTATGCGGCATCCCAACCAGGCGGGCGCTTTTGACAATGACTGTTTTTTCGGTGCTTATCGAGACCGCCCAACTCCTTCTAATTCCTGGACGGGACGCAACCATCGGCGACGTGGTCACAAACACGCTTGGCGGTGCGCTCGGGTTCGCCGCCAGCCGATACATACCAATTCTGCTGCGACCATCCCCGCGCATCGCCTCGAGTTTGGTGATTGCGTGGGGCGCGATCTGGCTAGCGATTCAGACGGTCTCCAGCTTCGCCTTAGTGCCGTCGATACCGGAGTCACAGTACTATGGCCAGCTCGCCCGCTCGCTCGGAAAGCTTGCGGTGTTTCAGGGTCGCGTGCTCGCGGCAAGTGTCGATAATATCGTAATTCCAAACACTGTGATCGCGGACAGCCGCGAGGTTCGGCGTCAGCTTCTCGAAGGGGCGACTGTTGCCACATGGGTCGTCCCGGCGGGACCCACGCCGGACATCGCCCCGATTGTGCGTGTAGCCGACTCTGAACAAAGCGAGATCCTCTTGCTCGCGCAGGACGGGGTAGATCTGCTGTTCGCGATTCACTCCGGAGCTGCAGTGCTTCGGCTTCGCCCTCCGGTGTTTGCTCTCCCGCGGGTCTTCCCGACTGGCGTTGTTGCGGCCGACGTGAAAGCGAGCGACACCCTTGGTCTAAGCGGACGCTATTTATCTCGGGAAGTCAGATTGAACGCTAAAACGCGCGCGGCGACCAACGGCAATCGAGTTCCGCTCACCGCATCTCTGGCGTGGACTTTGGTATTGCCGTCCCAGTGGTTCATCGAAGGCACGCGGGCCGAAGTCGTAATCAGTTTGATCTGGATTGTTGTTCTGATTGTCCCCTTCGGGTATTGGACCTCCCAACTCGCGAATCCTCGGAGGGCGGTTGGATTCCAAGAGCGTCCGACTCTGTTTTGGATTGGAACCCTCGTGATTCTCGGCGTCGGCTTGGGACTCGCACCGCGTGCCTTCGGATTGTCACCCACCCCGGTCCGCGAATGGCTCGGAGGTGCGGCCGGCTTACTCCTTGGTGCCGGGCTCGCGGCCAGGCTCCCCGCGAACGCAGAACCGATCACCAACGCGCTCGGCTAGACCCGGAGTAGCAATCGTGTTGCACCGGCACAACAGTCTCAATTTGCCCCTCCCCGAGCGTACCAGGGCGATCGACCTGCGAGGACAGGGTAAGCGATGGGGTGACATAGGGTTAGCGCGCAATCTGTAGCCCAAACTCGGCCGCTGGTTGGAGGTCTGGATTCGGCCTCTTGGTTGCAAACCAGAGCGAGATGCATCACAGGTCGAACAAATTGTCGGCTTACAGAAGGATTCGAGCTTCGGCGTCGATTCATTCCGCCTCCGAAGGTTGATGCGTGCTATTTAACAGCGTCATTTTTCTTTTTGCGTTCCTTCCAGTCACGTATGTCGTTTTCTGGACGCTAAGATCGGCAAACTCGCGTTACCTCTGGCTTACGGTTACCGGCTACGTCTTTTACGGATACTGGAACTGGCGATTCTGCTTTTTGATGGCGTTTTCAACGCTGGTCAGCTATTCGGCCGGCTTAGGCTTCTTACGGTGGGATGACGATCCGCGGCTCCGCAAGTTGTGCCTGTGGCTACCGATCGTCGTAGACCTTTCGCTACTCGGATTCTTTAAGTATGCCAACTTTGCGATGGGCACCGTCCGGGGTTTCGCACAATGGTTCGGCACCGACGTTAACGTGCCTCACCTCAGCATCATTCTACCGATTGGGATCTCTTTCTACACCTTTCACACGATTAGCTACATCGTCGATAGTTACCGCCGCGTCATTCGACCTACACGCAACTTCTTCGAGTTCGCGGCGTACGTCTCCCTCTTCTCGCAGCTGATCGCCGGGCCGATAGTACGTTTTCGGCAAATCGAAGAGGATCTCGCACGAATCGGCACGCACGACCGCCACAGGTGGCTGTGGCGCGGCGTGTCTTTCTTTATCGTTGGCCTCGTCGAAAAGGTGATCATAGCAGACACGCTCGCTGCGTTCGTGGACCCGGCGCTCGCGAACTACGCTACGCTCTCGACTCTTGGCGCATGGCTAGTAATGCTGGGTTACAGCTTCCAGATATACTTCGACTTCTCTGGCTATAGCAGCATGGCTGTTGGGCTTGGCTATCTGTTCGGGCTGAGAATTCCGCAGAACTTTAATTCACCCTACAAGGCGCTCGACCCGTCTGATTTTTGGCGCCGGTGGCACATCTCGCTTTCTTCGTGCCTCCGTGATTACGTCTACATCCCGCTGGGCGGAAATCGGCGTGGCGATATCAGGGCGTACTACAATCTGATCGTCACCATGTTAATCGGAGGATTGTGGCATGGCGCGAACTGGACGTTCGTCGTGTGGGGCGCCTATCACGGCCTGCTGCTCGCTGTGCATCGAAGATTTGCCGTACAGTGGGACTCTCTCCCGAGAGTGCTTAAACAGCCATTGATGTTCCTGCTCGTGCTCCTCGGGTGGGTGTTTTTCCGTTCCGCGGATTTCACGATGGCAGTATCGATACTGCACACGATGTTCACTCCGACCTTGGGCGGCATCGTGGCTCAGCCTCAGTTCGTTGTCGTCGCACTGTCGATCGCTGCCTGGTGGTCGATGATTGGACCTAACGTCTTCGAGATGCGGCCCGCATTCACGTTTCGTCAGCGCGCGATTGCAACCGTGGCGTTCGCAGTCAGCTTGGCCCTGATCATGGGGACTCGCAACTCACCCTTCCTCTATTTTCAGTTTTGACCGCCTCGCCGAAGCTGTTCGAGATTGCCCCTGCGCCACTGACAACGCTGCGCGTTGAGACGCTCTCAACACAGCCGCGTCGCAAGACGCGACTGGTCGGCGAGGTATTGGCTCTCGCTATTCTTTTCGCCTTTAGCTTTGAGGCGGCCTGCAGAGTCGAGGATTGGGTTCAATTCAGAACGCCCATCTTCGCACTGGAGAGGTCGCAACTGGATCTCCTGGTAAGAGACACGCTCGGTATGCACGGGCGTCCGGGCGGTCGCTTCCAGAAGTGGTCGCTCAACGCATTTGGGATGCGAGGCCCAGACGTATCTCTCGTGAAACCACCACACGTTCTTCGCGTCGTGACAGCCGGAGCGTCTGAGACTTTTGGACTCTACGAATCGCCCGGTAATGAATACCCGCGACAATTGGAAGACACTCTGAACGCACGCCTCGCGGATCATCGGGTTGCGTGCGGCGAATGGCATGCTCAGGTGCTGAACGCGGCAATGCCCGGGATGTCGCTCCCGACTATCGACCAGGACATCCGCCTTCGAGTACGACCGCTGAATCCCGACTTCGTCGTCCTCTACGCCACGCCGGCAGGCTACCTGGATGACGCCGTTCCCGTGGCGGCTCGCCCTGCCAGTGCCGCCCGCGATGGGTCGCGCCTTCCCAGATCGAATGCGGTCTTCCCCCGAGTGGCAGACCGCATCCGAACTCAGCTAAAAACGATTCTGCCGACCGCGCTTCAGGACAGGATTCGGCGCCGTGAGATCAGCGTCACCCTTGCACGGCATCCGCGTGACTGGCGATTCGACGCCGTGCCATTAGAGCGATTAAAGACGTTTGAGGCGGATCTGCGTCAGGCAGTGGGAAGCATTCGATCAACCGGTGCGATTCCAGTGCTGATGACGCACGCCAATCGTTTTGTGGGATCCGCCGATTCTGACATGGCTACGCTGCGAATGTGGGAGAAGTTCTACCCGCGCGCATCCGGACGGACGATTGTGGCATTCGACTCGGCGGCACGTCTCACGACCGTTGCCGTTGCGCGTGACTCTCAGGCGGTGCTTGTAGACTTAGCCCCGACACTTGCAAGATCTCACGAGGGGGTCTTCGCTGACTACGCTCATTTTACCGACCTGGGCGCCGCACTCGCAGCGGGAACCGCGAGCAGCTCGATCATCGCCGCGTCCGGCGAGCAATCCGGTCACCCGTGGACCACGAGTGCGTTGTGCAGAAAGCAGCTTGAT
>Ga0193735_1000357_pt1 | contig 14335 bp, 12 predicted proteins | sample U1m2metaG_FD_145080 | JGI IMG/M metagenome (GOLD analysis project Ga0193735, IMG submission 145080) | Soil microbial communities from a riparian zone of the East river system, Colorado, United States - U1m2 | ecosystem: Environmental > Terrestrial > Soil > Riparian zone | place: USA: East River... | reverse complement strand
CAGCGCGGCGCGGAGATCACCGGGCAGCAGGTGGAGGATGTGCTCATCGTGGATCGCGATGAGGAAGCTGCGCCCCCGACCACACCTACTCGTGCCCAGAAACAGGTAGGCGATGCGCGAGAATCCACCGCACTGGGGCCGACTTCACTGGCGGACAAACTGGAGAGCTTCGAGCGAACGGTGATCGCCCGAGCGCTCGCCGAGGCGGGTGGAAACATAGCTGATGCCGCGCGAAGACTTCAGACGGACAGGCCAAATCTTTATCGGCGCATGAAGCGGCTCGGAATCAACGCCACGAGGGTATAAGGCCGACATGACAAACACAGCAAAGACGATGCGAGCGCTCTGTTTGCTCCTCGCGTGTGCCGCTCCCGCTCTCTCTCGTGCTCAGACCGTTGACACAGTTCAGTCGGATACGGCGGCCGAGCGGCTCGGGCTGTGGGCGAGAACCAGCCGCGCCAGCGGTCTCATTCTCAGCTCCGGGAAAACATACAATCGCGTCGAAGGCTTGCCGGTCTACGTCGGGCCCGTCTTTCACGACAGCGTCGGCGCCGCCGACCTTAATGCGTCGGTGATCGGAATCATCCGGAGCGCGGACACCTTTCACTGGGACGATCAGAACCTCGGCCATCGCATTTCGGCGGATATGCGCGTCGGACGCGGGCGGGGCTACGGACTCGGTGTGTCATCCTACGACGTGATGACACCGGTCGAGCCCTGGCAGCTTCCAGATCCCGACGCGGCGCTCGCCGCATTCTTCGGACATCGCGATTTCCGCGACTGGTTCAATCGACACGGCGCCAAGGCAACCGCGACGTTCAACATGAGCGCACGCAGCAGCTTCTCGGCGGACTGGAGCGACGAGCGATGGGCTTCCGCGCGCTCCCGAAAGGTCTTCTCGGTTTTCGGAAACGGCAAAGCGTGGCGCGCGAATCCGGTGGTGGACGCCGGACGATTTCATCTCGGCGTTCTGCGCGCCAACATCGACACCCGGAACGACGAGATAAATCCGTCGACAGGCTGGCTGATCCTCGCCGAATACGAGCGCGGGACCGGAAGAATGACGGATGTCGGACCAACTTCTCCGCCGACGCGACCGAGCGTCTCGCCGCAGGTGACGTACGGACGCGGATTCGTCGATCTGCGCCGTTACAATCGCCTTTCGCCGACGACCTGGATCAACGCGCGACTCGTGCTCGGCGGCTGGCTGCATGGCGATGACCTTCCGCTCGAGCGGCGATTCTCCGTCGGCGGGATCGGGACAGTGCCGGGAATCGACTTCCGGGAGTACGAGCCGGGAACAGTCGACGTGTCGCAATGCAGCAGCGGCGGTCCGCCGCCACCCGGCGATCCGGCGCAGTGTGAGCGCGTGGCACTGGCGCAGCTGGAATACCGCAATGAGTTGCACTCGTCGCTGTTCGATTTTTTGAACGCGCGGCCGATCCGGCTCCGCGGGATCGGTTTCACCGTGCGCCCGACAGCCATCGCTTTCGTCGATGCGGGGCGAGGTTGGTTGGTCGGTCAGCCGTCGGGCACGCTTCAGTACTCGAGCAACAGCTTCCCCAGGTTCGGGACGTTCAGAACCGATGTGGGACTCGGCCTCGATCTCGGCATCATCGGCGTGTACGTGGCGAAGTCGGTTTCGAGTCCGAAGGAACCGGCGAACGTGTTTCTGCGGGTGCACCGGCGCTTCTAGAGATGCGGAAGCGCTATTTCGAGGAGCGGCGCGAGCTGCGTGAATCCGAGCTGCCGGATTTCCGGGCTGATCGCGGGGTCGAGATTCGGCGATGCTGAAATTTTCGCTCGTCGCCGCCGCTGTGTTCGCGATCGCGGTACCGCTGGACGCCCAAAAGGTGCGTCTGGACGTGCTCCTCCCCCAGCAGACCGCCTGGGCCGAAGAGCCACCGGCGGTTTCATCCGCGGGATTGCTGTCCGACGCTTCGATGCGCGATCTACTGGCGAACGGATTTCCCGCGCGACTGCACTATCGTCTCGAGCGATGGGCGTCCGGCCGCTGGTTCGATGACCTCAAAGCCGCGTTCGAGTGGGATGTCATTCTCAAGTATGATGTTCTCGGCAAGAAGTACCAGGTGGTGCGGGTAGTGAACAAGAAGGCCGAGGCGCTTGGGGAGTTCCCGGTCGCGGGTGACGCCGAGACCGCCGTGGAGGCTCCGTACAAGGTCGCGATCCAGCTGCCGAGGAAGGGGGAGCGGGGATACTACAACTTGCTGCTGGACGTGGAGACGCTGTCGCTGAGCGATCTCGATGAGGTGCAGCGGTGGCTTCGGGGGGAGCTCAAGCCAGCCGTGAGTGGAAAAAAGAATCCGGGGACCGCATTAGGGCGAGGGGTGCGGACGCTGGTAGTGCGGTTGCTCGGGGGGGAGAAGCGGCATTACGAGGCGAGGACGGGGACGTTCCGACCCTGAGAACTGCAAACTGAACGGGATCCGAGATCTCAGAGGGCCTAGATCTCAGTGCGTAGTCACCGCGCTCCGACCGCGTCTCGCGGGAATCCGATTACAACGAACCGCCAGTACCATAACGCCACCCGATACGTCGCAGCGTAGTTACCAAGACCTGGTATCTACGCTTCTCAGATCTCGGATCCCGTTCAGTTGTAGTTGTTAGATGCCGTTCAGTTGCAGTTAACTGACTCGATGCACGCCGTGATGAGGATGCCTATTCTCGAGATCCTCGAGATGATGGAGCGTCTCTTCGCCGTAGAAGATCCGAATGTACTTTGCCTGGGTCGGCGTCAGTCGCCGGACGGCCCAGCTCAGGTGCACGAAGTGCGGCTCGACCGGCGGATGCATCGGGTGCATCCCGATCTCCTGCGGAAGGTTGTTCGCTTTCCGGGTGTTGCAGGGACTGCAGGCGGTGACGACGTTGGTCCAGTCGTTCGCGCCACCGCGGGAGAGTGGAATAAGGTGGTCGCGCGTCAGTGATTCGCGCGGCTTTAGCTCGATCTGAAGGCGACCGCAGTACTGGCAGCGGTAGCGGTCGCGCGCGAACAGGAAGGTGTTCGTCACCTGCCGGCGGAACCGGCGTGGGACATGGATGAAGCGCATGAGCCGGATCACCGCCGGGCGAGGCAGCGTCAACCTCTCGGAGCGAACCACGCGATCAGAATCTGCCTCGACGATTTCCGCCTTTCCATCGATCACCAGCCGCAGCGCACGGCGCAGCGGGACCATCGTCAATGGCTCAAATGAAGCATTTAGTGCCAGACAACCAACGATCAAGCACTCCTCCTGGGCGAACCCACCAAAATATACAACTGGTACAGCACTACCACTCTGCCTGATACACTACCTATGCGACGATTGGCCGTCAGCATCGTTACCCTTTTTTACTTCTTGGAACAGCCACTTATGACTACCGGCCAGGGGCGCTGAGCGGGCCGGCTAGGAGCTTCGTGCTGCCACTACGTTATTCATGGTTTAGCTCGGAGCCCCGAGCCGGTCCGCCCGAAGCCCCCAGCCAGTAGTCGTATGTTGCAGTTACCCCACTCAACCGAACCTAGAGAGCCGATGCAGACATGTCACCAACGGGCTCCCGGGCGACCTTACCACGCGTGGTCGTCGCTTCGGCTTTGCGTGAAGGAACCGGTGTCAGCCAGCCGTAGCGGTCTTCCCGAACCCCGGAAGCGATTCCCATGTACTCGCGCTGAATTTCCAGCGTGAGCGTGCCCGGCTTCCCCGCTCCGACCGGAATGCGATCGACGGACCGAATTGGTGTTATCTCGGCAGCGGTTCCGGTGAAGAAAAGCTCGTCCGCGATATAGAGCATCTCGCGCGGGATCGACGTTTCCACGACTTCGACGTCCATATCGCGCGCGATCCGAATAACGGAGTCGCGGGTGATTCCATTGAGAATTCCCGAGCTGATCGTCGACGTGAACAACTTGCCGTCGCGAACGAGGAAGAGATTCTCACCGCTGCCTTCCGACACCAGGCCGAACGAGTCGAGCATGATGCCTTCGACATAGTTGTCGACGCGCGCCTGCATCTTTGAGAGTTGGCCGTTGAGATAGTTCCCGCCGGCCTTCGCCATCATTGGGAACGTGTCGGGAGCGGGCCGTCTCCAGCTCGATACGCACACATCGGCGCCATTCTTGAGCGCATCGGTGCCGAGGTAGGTGCCCCAGGTCCACGGAATGATGAAGACTTCGAGCGGCGTGTCGTGCGGAAGCACGCCCATCTGCTCGCCAGTCGTGAGAGCAACGGGTCGCAAGTAACAGTGCGGCAATCCATTCTCAGCGACCGTCTCGACCGCGGCCCTCGACATTTCATCGATCGAGTACTTGAGCGGCATGCGGTAGATCTTGCACGAATCCGCGAATCGCCGCATGTGGGAGTCGAGTCGGAAAACCGCGGGCCCATTGGGTGTCTCGTAGCAACGAATGCCTTCGAAGACACTCGAGCCGTAATGAACGACGTGGCTCATCACGTGGATCGTGGCGTCTTCCCAATCCACGAACTCGCCGTCGCGCCAGATACGGTGGTGGTTATCTACAGCCGTCATGAACCAGGCTTCCTTACTGTGGGGAGGTTGAATTTACCGAAACGGTCAGGTTATTCGCTACGGGCTGGCCTCCCAATGAGCCAGAGCAGTTCCAATACTCCGTACGCGCTCGGCGAGCGCGTTATCGGCGGCAAGCGTCCGCCCTCGATCAACCAGCACCCGTCCGCGCACCGTCACGAGCTCCGCCGAGCGGCCGGGAAGCGCAAAGATCGCGGAGGAGTACGGGTCTCCGACGGGAGTCGTTCGCGGAATGTCGATCCGGAACGCGGCGAGATCGGCGTCCTTGCCAACCTCGAGGGACCCGACCCGCGAATCGATTCCAAGCGCACGGGCGCCGCCAATCGTCGCCAGCTCCAGCGCCTGGTGCGCACCGAATGCGTCGTGCTTGCGGGAGGCAGCGCGATGAATGAGGACGGCGAGACGCGATTCGTCGAGAATGTCCATTCGATTGTTGCTCGCCACCGAATCCGAGCCCATTCCGACGCGAATACCCGCGGCCAACAGCGGCAGCAGCGGCGCGATGCCGTGCCCGAACTTCGCATTGGACGCAGGACAGTGGGCCACCGCACAGCGGTGACGCGCCATGACCTCTATGTCGGCATCGTCGACCCGCACGCAATGGATGAGAAGCGGCCCGCGCTCCAGCGCGCCGAGCTGCTCGAGCAGCGCGATTGGCGAGCGTGCCCGCGGCCCGACTGGAATTCCGCGCCGCCGCCAGCGATCGGCGAAGTCACCGGTTCCGTTCGCCACGATATCGTACTCCGGCTCGCTCTCGGCGATGTGCATCGCGAGCGGAAGGCGGCGCGCATTTGCAAAGCTCGCCGCCGCGGCGTACAGGGGATCGGACACGGTGTACGGCGCGTGCGGTGAAACTCCGAGCGAGACCAGTCCTGTCTGCTCGAGCTGGAGCTTCTCGATGCGCTCTTCCAGCTCGCCCATTGCGATTGCCGCGTGCGAAGGATCGGGGCCAAAGACTTCCTGGTACATGATTCCTCGGACACCGAGCTCGTGCATCGCCTGGAGCGCTACGCCGCTCGAGCAAGTGTCGGCGTAGGTCGTGATGCCTGCTTCGAGACCTTCGACGATCCCGAATCGCGCCGAATCGAGCAGCATCTCGGCGTCGAGAATCTCATTCCGGCTCTGGCGAAGCTTGTCGATCCACTCCGCGAAGCGACAATCCTCGAGGAAGCCCCGCATCGCGGTGAGCTCGAGGTGGGTGTGGGTGTTGACGAGACCCGGAAGCAGAATTGCCTCGCCGAGCTCGTAGTCCTTGCCTGATGGCGCGTCGGCTCGCGGGCCGACGTAGGTGATCAATCCGTCGCTCTCGACGACGGTTCCGTTTTCGATCGGCGGCTGGGTGATTGGCAGCACCCAACGCGCGTGGTAGCGCATCAGCGCGGGATCGGGTCCGGCGGGCGAGCCGGTGACGGAATCGTATCGGTTCGCGGGCGCGTGGTGTCACGTCGCGGTGGAGGTCGACGTGTCGTGTCGAACACAGTCGGGCGGCGCGTAGTATCGCGCCGCCTTGTCGTGTCGAACACAGTCGGAATCCGCTGCTGTTGTCCACGCGATGGCACCGGCTCGTAGCCCGGCTGGACCGGGGGTGGCGTCACGGTGATCGGCGCGCGCACTCCACCCGGCGGGGGCGGCGTGATCGGAATCGTGCTCAAGGTATCGACCGGCGTGAGGCCGGGATTCGCATACGGTCCGTGCTTATCGCAGTCGCGCGTGGGCTCGGTTCCGGATATGTAGAACTCGCTCGTGACGAGATCGCGTGGGCAGTACGGCGTCTGGAGCAATCCGCTACTGACGTCGATCTCACGCGTGACGATGGAGAGCGGCTTCGGCCAATCCGGGGGCGCCGGCATGCGGCGATATACCTCGGTCATGAACGCGGTCCACGCCGGCGCAGCGAGAACGCCGCCCTGCGCGTTGTCCTTGATCTTCGACGGCCGGTCGAGTCCGTACCAGACTCCGGCAATGAGATCAGTGGTGTAGCCGACGAACCAGACGTTGGTACCATCGTTCGTTGTCCCCGTTTTTCCACCAGCTGGAAGATGAAAACCCGATGCATACACGCCGGCTGCACTTCCTCGACGAATCACATCTTTCATCATGTCGACCATGATCCACGCTTCTTCGGGCGACATCACCTGCGTGCGGGTCGGCGTCGGCTGCCAGAGGATCTCGCCCTTCTGATTCTCGACTCGTACGATCGCATTGGGAGTAGCCCGCACGCCGAGATTCGCGAACGCGCTGTAGGCTGAGATCAGCTCGATCGGATAAACCTCGGCGGCTCCGATGTGGATCGATGGATACGGAGGAATTGGAGTTGTGATGCCGAAATTTCTCGCCTCGTTAATGACGGTTTGTTCGCCGAGCTCCATGCCGAGGCGAACGGTGGAAACGTTGCGGGAGAGGTAGAGAGATTGGCGGAGCGGAATCTCACCGAGGAATTTCAGATCGTAATTCTGCGGCGCCCATTCTGGTTGACCTGGCACCTGTAGCACGAGCGGGCTGTCGTTGACGAGATATGACGGCGACCTGCCGTTTTGAATCGCGGCCGAATACACGATCGGCTTGAACGTCGAGCCCGGCTGACGCTGCGCCTGAACGGAGCGATTGAACTTCGAATCGTCGAAATCGCGTCCGCCGATCATGACGCGGACAGCGCCGTTGCGCGGGTCGAGGGCGAGGAACGCGCTCTGGAGGTAAGGTGAAGTGCCGCTGCCTTCGTCGCCCTCTCTGTGAGCGAGGTAGTGCTCGTACGTTTCGTGGCTGTACGGCCCGAAGCGTCCGGATTCTATCGCGCGTGCCTGCCGCTCCAGTCCCCGTTCGGCCGCGCTTTGCATGTCGAGGTCGAGCGTGGTGAAGACTTTCAGTCCCTGCTCGTAGAGCTGCTTGCCAAATTGCGCGTCGAGCTGCTGGCGCACCCATTCGACGAAATACGGAGCGGTCTCGCCTGAAATTGACTTGTTGGCTAGCTGGAGCGGGTACGCTTTCGCTCTGCTGGCGTCGGCGTCGCTGATGCGTCCGTTCTGGCGCATCAGCTCGATCACGGTATTGCGCCGCTGGATCGCGCGCTCCGGGAATCGCACCGGATTGTATCGGGCGGGAGCCTTGGGAAGCGCCGCGAGAGTCGCGGCTTCGGCGAGGTTCAGATCGCGAACGGACTTCCCAAAGTATCGCTGCGATGCCGTCTCGACGCCGTAGGCCCCGTGGCCGAGATCGATCTGGTTGAGGTAAAGCTCGAGGATTTTTTTCTTGTCGTACTTCGCTTCGATCTCGCGCGCGACCTTCGCTTCCTTCACCTTGCGGATGATGCTCTTCTCGCGCGAGATCTTCTCGGGAAAGACGTTGCGCGCGAGCTGCATCGTGATCGTGGAAAACCCTTGCGAGTAGCCGTGGAGCGGCGAGCGCAGGACCACGGCGACGGCGCGATGCCAGTCGATGCCGGCGTGCTGGTAGAAGCGCTTATCCTCGGTGTTGACGAACGCATCCTGAACGATCTTCGGGATTTCGTCGATCTTGACCAGCGTGCGCCGCTCGAGACCAAGCTCGGCGATGAATCTCCCGTCGACAGCGTAGAGCTTCGACGTCTGGTGCGGCGTGTACTCAGCCAGGCTCTCGATCGACGGGCACTGATTTCCCCGGCAGATGAGGGCCCAGGTGCTGTAGATCGCCCCGGCGCCGAGCGCGACGAGAAAAGTGACGGCAAGCAGGACCACCCGGACGAACGTTGGGTGCCGCTTGTGGAATCGGAGTTTGTTGTTGGTGTCGGCGGCCATGCGGAGTAAAGAAGATAACTGTGATACACCGAAGGTGACACCGTGGGCGGGCGTCCCTATCTTCCCCGCATGCAAGCGAAGAATTCATTACTGGACGAGCTGTCGTGGCGCGGTATGGTCTACCAACACACGGACGGTTTGGCTGACGCTCTCGCAACGGGAGAAGTGAGCGCATACGTGGGGTTCGACCCTACCGCTCCGAGCCTGCATCTGGGCCATCTCGTGCCGGTGATGGGACTTGCGCATCTGCAGCGAGCGGGGCACCGGCCGATTGCGCTGGTTGGAGGCGGCACCGGCATGATTGGCGATCCGAGCGGCAAAACGTCGGAACGGCCGCTCGCGTCGGTGGACGAGATCGAGGCGAATTCGCGCTCGATCGAGAAACAGCTCGAGCGCTTTCTGGATTTCACGGGCCCCAGGGCCGCGCGCATGCGCGACAACGCAGCGTGGCTTCGTCCGCTGAAGGCGGTGGAGTTCATGCGCGATGTCGGCAAGCACTTCACCGTCAACTACATGCTGGCGAAGGATTCGGTGCAATCGCGGATCGAAGGCGGAATCTCGTTCACCGAGTTCTCGTACATGCTGCTGCAGGCGTACGATTTCCTGGAGCTCAATCGCCGCGAGGGAGTGACGCTGCAGATGGGCGGCAGCGATCAGTGGGGAAACATCACCGCCGGCCTGGAGCTGATTCGGCGCGTGGAGGGAAAGACCGCGCACGCTTTGACCTTGCCCCTGGTGACGACCGCGAGCGGCTCCAAGTTCGGCAAGACCGAAGAGGGAGCGGTGTGGCTCGATCCCGCGCGCACATCACCGTACAAGTTCTATCAGTACTGGATCAACGTTGACGATCGCGACACGGGAAAATACCTGAGACTGTTCACGCTTTTGTCCCGGAAGGAGATCGAAGCGCTCGACAAGCTGATCGAGACAGCGCCCGAGAAGCGCGAGGCGCAGCAGGCTCTGGCGCGCGAGGTGACTGCTCGCGTACACGGCGACGAAGCCGCGCGCGTAGCTGAGGAAGTGTCGCGAGTCCTGTTCGGGAAGGCGGATCCCACGACACTATCGGAGCCTGTGTTGCGCGCGTTGAGTGAGGAAGTTCCGTTCGCGACGTCACGCGAGGTTCCGGGGTTGCTGGATGTGATGGTGACATTGAAGCTTGCGGGCTCGAAAAGCGCTGCGAAACGACTGATTGAGCAGGGTGGGGTTTATCTCAACGGACAGCGCGCGACTCCGGAAACCGACCTGACTTCAGCCAAGCCTTTGGCTGGGGGATATCATCTGCTGAGAAAGGGCGCGCGGGATTACGGTCTAATCCGAGGGGGCAAGAAATGACAATGTGGAATCAACGCTCCGCAATTCGCGTTTTGTTCAGCGTCGTCGCGCTCACAGCAGCGCTCTCATCCGTGACAAAGGGCCGACGGTGACGATTGCTTTCCCGGCGCAGTCATCACACTTCATGCAAGGCGACACGGTCGACTTCTCGGCTGACCTGAACAGCGATATAGACTTCGGCGTCATTCCTTCGAGTGCGTGGCGCTGGATAAGCGACATCGATGGCGAGCTGGGACGGAGCTCGAGCATCAGCACTCCAGCTCTGAGCGTGGCGGAGCATCAGGTTACGGCTAGTGTCCGGCACAGGCTGGGTTTGAGTCGCGCCCGGGTAGTAGTTTTTGTGGATTCGATCACCGCCCCAGGTAGCACGCGCTGACCCTCCTCGTTACACTGCTCTGAACCGAGGCACACATGCTTTTCATGGTGATCGAGACGTACCGCGATGGAGATGCAAAGCCGGTCTATCGCCGCTTCAAGGAGAAGGGGCGGATGACTCCGCACGGTGCGCGGTACCTTTCGAGCTGGGTGACGACCGACTTCGAGCGCTGCTTTCAGGTGATGGATTGCGACGATCGAATGCTTCTGGATGAGTGGATCTCCAACTGGAGCGATCTCATCGAGTTCGAGGTCATTCCGATCATCACGTCGGAGAAGGCGACGGCGGCGATCGCCCCTCATCTATGAGGGATGATTTCTCCTTTGCTCTGGAGAGGGAAAACCAACGGTTGCGGTCTAACAGCATCCATAACAAAGGAGATCTCGTGATGCGTTCCCTTATTGTTGTTGCCCTCGCGGGCGTCGCGCTGGCCTCGCTTCCGTGCGGCGGGAGCGCGCAGACAGTCGCGAAGCCCGTACAGTTCGGCATTGCCGCTGGAGCGGCAACTCCGACGAGCAACCTGTCTGAGGTCGCCAACACAGGCTACAACGGCACTCTAGCGCTGGGATTCAATTCGGCAACGTTTCCGCTCGGCCTTCGAATCGACGCCGCGCACAACCATTTTGGACTAAAGAGTGGCGGCGATGTTCATGTCTCCAGCTTGACCGGCAACGCCGTGTACAAGATTCCCCGGGCAACGCTCTCGCCCTACGCTATCGCCGGCGCCGGTTGGTACCTGGCCGAGGTCGGACCTGGGCTCGGATTTGGCAACGGATCCCATAACCATTTCGGCTGGAATGTCGGCGGTGGAATCTCCATGCCCCTCAGCGGATTCGACGCGTTCATCGAGGCTCGCTACAACCAGGTCCAGGTCGGCGAATCGCTGAAGTTCGTTCCGATCACATTCGGGGTCATGTTCTAGTCGAACCGATCACCGGGAAAGGAAACCAACTGCGAGAAGAGTAAGGTGGGGGGTTCGAGGTACTTGGTGCGAGGTGTGAGGTAACGCGCACCAAGTGGCACTTCTACCTCCTACCACGTACCTAGCACCTCGAACCCCCCACCTAGCTCTTCTCGCAGTTGCAGTTACGCGTTTAGAGTGCGCAACCGCCACCCCTATTCATCGGTCCGTGGCCTTCTCCTCGGTTTCGCATCCTGCGCCACGTCGTACCAGTTCTCGAGCGTACGCGACGCGAGGTCACGGCCGCCCAGGCCGAACGCCAGACCGAGCGCAACCGCCAGCGCTCCGACGAATCCGGTGAACAGAGTGTTGATCAGGTTCGTCGCGATTCCCAGCTGATTGATCGCCACGACGATCGCGAACGCCCAGACAGTGGTCCGTGTGACATTCGCCAGCGTCTCGGGATTGGTGAACCCGCCCTCCGCTGTCGCCCCGCGCACGATGTTGCCGAGCGCGCGCGCCGCAATTCCCCCGATAAAGAGGACGAAGATTGCGACCACGAGATTCGGGAGCCAGAGCAGCAGCTGCCGCATCACATCCGAAACCGCGGGCAGGCCGAGCACGTCGAACGCCACCAGCAGAACCACGATGCGAACGAGCCACTTGACCAGGCCGGCGACTATTCCCGCCGCGTCGGTGCCCGTCCCCATTTTGTTCGTAAAGTCGGAGAGCCCGGATTTCTGCATCAGCTCGTCGAAACGGATCGCCTTCAGCAATCCCATCACGGCTCGCGCCAGAATCGATGACACGAACCACCCGATCGCCACGACGACGATGAATCCGAGGATCCGCGGAATCGCGCTCAGGATCATCGAGAACGCATCGCGGAACGACGCCATCAGCGTCTCGGTGAAAGAAGGGGTAGCAGCCTGAACAAGTGCTTGTATCGAAGTCGGGTACAGCATTGTCATCCCCGTGTTGAAGTGAGTGCCTTTACTCGGCGATGCCGAGCTGGCCCTTCAGATTCACAAGACCTGCACGGGCGCGTGCAGCTACATCGGTCTCCGGATAAGTGTCGATGAGTCGTCTGAGCTCGCGGAGACCCTTTGTCTCGTGGCCCGGCCACGCGAGATAAAGGTCTACGAGCCGGTTGGAAGCATAGATGTCGTCCTTTGGCGCGACGCGCGACAGACGCTGCACCGCGCGATAGAGGAGCTCCGCCCTCTCACGCATTCCCGATTTCACATATAGCTCGGCGGCGCGAAGGCGCGGCTGTGCGTCATTGGGGGCCTCGAGGATGATCTTCTCGTACGATGCGAGCGCGCCCTCGACATCGCCGCGCATCACGAGCGCGTCCTCACGCGAATATTGCCGCTCGTAACTTCCGGCCGCGCTCGGCTGGATGAATTCTCCGAACGCTTTGCCGGCGCCGTGCGAGAGCCTGGTGACGAAATACCACCACCACACCGCGAAAACGAGCGAACCGCCAAGCATCGACACCACAATGAGCGGCGGCCGGAAACCCCTCTGCGCGGCGAGCGTACCGCCAATCAATGCGCCCGCGACAACGGGGATGGCCAGGGAGCTGACCGTCTGCAAGAGGTGAGCGGCCTCGGGACCGTGGCGGTCGAAGAGTGTGCGCCGGTATTCGTCGCGATTACCCGCCCTCATCGTGCTGGATTACCCGGGCTCTTGATGATTCGGTAAATCCGTCCGTTCGAGCTGCAGATATATAACTCCCCCTGGGCGTCTTCTCCAAAGGAAACTATGTGAGCGCCACCAGAGCTCAGGCGCGCACGTCATGATCAGGCCTCTCCTTCCTTCTTCGCTCGGTAGTACTGTCGCGGGTCGAGCGCGTCACGCAACGCGTCACCCAGCAGATTGAATCCAAGCACCGCGGCGCCGATCGCCACTCCCGGGAAAACCGACGTCCATGGAGCGCGTCGAAGTTGATCCAGATCGCGTCCGTCTGCAATCATCGACCCCCAGCTCGGCGCCGGAGGCGGAACACCGAGGCCGAGGAATGAGAGCGCCGCTTCGGCCATGATCGCGCCCGCGACGCCGAGCGTCGCGGCGATTACGACGGGAGCGATGACGTTGGGCAACACGTGCTGCGCCATGATCCGGAGATCGCCGGCGCCGAGCGCCCTGATCGCCTGGATGTACTCGAGCTGACGCACGACGAGAACCTGACCGCGAACGATGCGCGCCATTCCGGCCCAGCCGACAATTCCAATGGTTGCAAAGACGACTCCCTCCGACGGCTGGAGCGCCGCCACCATCGCGATCAACAGGAGCAGCGTTGGAAACGCGAGCGTCACGTCGGCGAGACGCATCACCACCTCGTCGACCCACTTACCATAAAATCCCGCCAGCAGGCCCATCGTCACGCCGAGGGTGAGGGCAATCCCCTGCGAGATGAGACCGACGGTGAGTGAGACGCGCGCACCAAAGACGAGGCGCGACCAGATGTCGCGGCCCTGGATGTCGGTACCGAGCCAGTGGTGCCCCGATGGACGCTCGAGGATGTGGAGGAGGTCGATGGTGATCGGGCTCTGCCGCGCGATCAGCGGTGCCAGAGCCGCGGCGAGAGCCATGACGATGACGATCCCGATTCCGAGGCGAGCGCGGTTGTCGCGCAGGAACCGCTCCCGCTGTTTGCGATCCAGCATCGTCCTCCCGTTCGGTTACGCCGACGGATCTCGCAGCTCGGGCGGCGTGTCCGGCGGCTGTCGTCTCCATCTGCGATGCTGCCAGAAATACTGCGCGGGCACGGCCCGAACCCACTTCTCCAGATGCTCGGTGAAAGTCGTGACGATCGCATCGACGTCGCGATCCATGTCGCCCGTACGCCGGGCCTCGATTCGCTCAACGATGATGCGATAGCGCCCGTTCGGCTTCCGGAGCGCCACCACGAAGATCACCGGCACCTCGAATCGCAAGGCGAATACCGCCGCGCCGCGGGGCGTTTTGGCGGGGCGTCCGAAAAACGGGACGAACGTCGACGCCAGCCCCATCACACCCTGGTCGGCGACGAACGCGACTGCCCGACCGGCGCGTAGCGAGCGCGGCGTCCGCTTCACCGCTTCGGAATCGTGGATGATCGTCATCCCGATCTCTTCCCGGGTGTGATTGATATAAGCGTCGAAGAGCGGGTTGGCCATCCCGCGCACGATTGCATCGAGTGGAATTCCACGTGCGGCTACATAGGCGCCCGCGAGCTCCCAATTTCCGATGTGGCCAGTGACCATGACGGCGCCCTTCCCCTTCGCCATTACGTCCTCGACTTCCTCCCAGCCCTCGACGGTCTCCACCAGCTCCTGGAGTCCATCCTTTCCCAGCTTGTCGAGGAGTGCCGTCTCGATGAAGGTGCGCCCGAGGTGCTGGTAGGATTCCCGGGCGAGACCCACGACC
>Ga0193735_1000356_pt1 | contig 14367 bp, 13 predicted proteins | sample U1m2metaG_FD_145080 | JGI IMG/M metagenome (GOLD analysis project Ga0193735, IMG submission 145080) | Soil microbial communities from a riparian zone of the East river system, Colorado, United States - U1m2 | ecosystem: Environmental > Terrestrial > Soil > Riparian zone | place: USA: East River... | reverse complement strand
GACGTGCGGTGGGGGAGGCGGCGGAAGCACAACGCCAACCGTCCCGCCTGGCCTGTACCTGGAATTCTCGAGAATCCTCGATTTGAAAGAGCCATGGACTCGGGGCGATCCGGAGATCGAGGTTCATATTCAAGGACCAAGGGATGCGACTTCGCCGACGTCGGGGATAGATCTCTCGTGTTCAGGCGAGCACGCCAATCAGTACGCAAAGGTTTTCAACCAGGATAACGGTTTCTGGGAGGGTCGCGTGTTGTTGTTTTCCCGGGACGAGACCAACGCTTTCATCGCCAAATTCAGTCAGGGGTTCCACGTCCTCTTCTGGGAGGATGACAACGACCCGTGCGTCCTCAAACTCGATAGCAACACGCTCGTCGGGGTCCTGACCTCCACTGCGACCGCGGTGAGCACCGTCGCGATCAAAGTGCTTCCCGGCGCGACCCCCAACATTATCGCCGCTGTGTTTCTTGGCAGTTTCTTCGCGAGCGCTGGCGATTGGCTGCTCACGAACGACGATTTCGTGGGCGCTGCGGTCGATCAGGCAACCGCGGGATACTACTATCCGGGGAACACACACGTGATCATGGATGGAACGACGCTCAATGGCCGCGCGACGATCGTGTATAGACCGTAAGGAGGCAAAATGTCACGTTTAACTCCGGTGCTCTTTGGCGCTCAACTGCTGATAATGGGGGCAAATGCGATGGCGGCCCAGGTGTCAGCGTACGACGAGAACGCTCTCCGGGTGGAGAGTCGTCAGGGAAATCTGCAGATCCTTCGCGGCATCGAGGGCACGGTCGTCGCCCGCGCGGGGATATTCCACCCTCCCAAGGTGGCAAATCTCGTTATCCAGTCCGACAGCGCGCTGGCCGAGGCGAAAATCTTTGAACGCGACTACGAGCCTGGCCAGTGGGTAGCCGCGCTTGGCATCGCTACGCTGGGTGCGGCAATCGGGGCCTCCCGCATTTCCGACATCAATCCTGTGATTCAGGTGAGCCTATACGCAATAAGCTTTGCCGCGCTCGGTTATGGTGGGAATAGGCTGCATAGTGCATACGGAGCGCTGTCCAAGGCGATCTGGTGGTACAATCGCGACTTGAAACGGTAGGAAAAATGTTCTCCCTCCGCTCGCTCAATCGTCTGTAAAACGTATGGGCGATTTTCAAGAGGGACGATGAAATCAGGACTTATTAGGGCGCTGATCGTGGGTGCCTCGTGCACGGTAACGTTGGTCTCGACAGCTGCGGCTCAGCGCATCGATTCCACCCGCTACGACGGTCAGGCACTTCGATACGAGTCCTATTGGGGGAGTGCCAGAATCATCCGCGGCGCCGACGGACCTCTCGTCGGCACCGCCGGATGGTTCAGGAGCTTCGACGTAGAGAAGCTGGTTGCCTCATCGGCGCCGGCGCGAGCCGAAGCACGCGTCTACAAGTCGAACAGCTTCCGCGCGTCGGTCGTCGGGACGATTGGCGCCACCGCTGCGGTGGTCGGAGTAGCGCTTTCAGCCAACAACTCCAACAACGCGACGACACCGATCCTCATCATTGGTGGCTTGGGCGCGATAGCCTGGGGTGCACAGCACCTTCACATCGCCTTCTCCGCGCTTTCGCGATCGCTGTGGTGGTACAACCGCGATCTCGCCCGACCGCAGCTAGCGCCGCTTCCAACGCCGGTACCCATACCAGCCCGCCAGACCGAGCAGGGCGAGAGGCACAAGGACTCCCAGTGACGCAATCGTTCCTGCCAGCAGGCCGATAAAGTTGCGCCAGGCGCGGCGGAGCGCGGCCGCGATTGGATTCTCACCAGGGTTGTTGCCAAGTATCGGCGCCGGTTCGTGGACGGTGATAGAGAGAGTGCTCATCGCCACCCGCGACGTCAGATAGCGTAATCTTCCCTCGTAGCGCTCGATCTCCTCTCTAACACGCGCCAGCTCGCGCTCGACGCGAAGTACTTCATCGAGTTTTCCCGTTCTGTTGGCGAGAAGACTGATCAGCCTGTCCTCGAGTCGCTTCGCGTTATTGACTCGCGCCGTGACGTCGACGAATTCTTCGCCGACGTCCTGTGCGTTGGACGTAACAGTCTCGACCTTTCCTATGTTCGAGAGGGATCCAACCGCCTCGTCGTATCTTTGCCCGGGAATCTTGAGCTCGAGCGTCGCCTGCCGGATCTGGTCCTTCCCGCCGGTGATCGACGAATTGGTAATGTAACCGCCGAACTGGGCGGCCAGCTGCCGGATCTTGAGCACAGCGGGATCGACTTTCTCGACCTCGATGAATGCCTGGCCGGTGCGAATGACCATCGCCGGCGCGGCAGTGCCGAAGTTGACGTTCTGAAGTGGATCGCCCGTCGACGCATCGGTCGGGGCCATTTCTGGCGCAGCGCTGAACCCTGAAGAGCTTTGGGCAACTGCTTCGCCGGTGATCATGCCCGCCTGTGGCGGGGCGGCGGGGGCGCTACCCGGCTTTCCTGCGACACGCGCCATATCGGTGGCGGTCGTAGTAGTTGCGTCCGATTTTGAAGAAGAACCGCCGTCACACGCAGCGAGCGCGACGGCAGTCATGAGGAACAATGTGAGTGCTTTCATGTCCGGCCTGGTTGAGGTCTCACTGGGGAGACGCCAGCCGAGCCGGGACTTGCACATCGCGGGATCCCGGGTAGCCCCGAGAACTCTTACAGGGGATGCAAGGTGGAGTGGACAGTCGATGAGTTATAAGTGGTCAGTGGTTGCCAGTGGTCGCGCTCAACTGGGAACCACTCAGGGCTAACGACTCACCCACTTACGACTCAAAACTTGCATGCCCCAGCTCAACCGAGTGACCAGCCACCGATCAGCAGCACTTCGATCCGGACCGATTATAACGGTCGTTCATGCGGGTGTGGTTGAATTCAGTCTCGCTCATCACGCGATCGCCAGGATGTGCCGTGCGCATGTGCGCCAGGTAGCGCTTGTAATCAGGCACACCCAGAACCGCCCGGACTGCGGAGGCGGTGGTGGACAAAAGAGAGGTTATCAAGTTCATCATCTGGTTGAAGTACTATTTGGTAGATACCGCTCGAACAGCTCGAAGATCCGGCGGTACTCGTCCGCCCAGGACGAAGGCCTCACGAAAGCGTGATCTTCGACCGGATAAACCGCGAGCTCCCACCGCGTCTTGCCGAGCTCGACGAATCTTTGAGTCAGCCTGACGATATCCTGAAAGTGAACGTTGGTATCGACCATCCCGTGCGCCATCAGCAACGGGTCCTCGAGACCTTCTGCGAAGTAGATAGGAGACGATTGGCGATACGCGAGAGTATCGTTTTGGGGGAGGTTCAGAATGTTTGAGGTATAACCCTGATTGTAGTGCGCCCAGTCCGTTACGCTCCTGAGGGCCGCGCCGGCCCCAAAGTGCTTCGGCTCCGTGAAAAGGGCCATCAAAGTGATGAATCCGCCGTAGCTGCCACCGTAGATCCCGATCCTCTCCGGACCGATCCGGAAATTCCTGCCGATGTAGTCCGAGGCGTCCACCTGGTCCTGCAGATCACGCCCTCCCATGTGCCGATAGATCGCGGTGCGCCAGTCGCGGCCGTACCCATCGGAGCCGCGGTAATCGAGATCGAGCACGACGTAACCCTTCGACGCGAGGAGCTGGTTGAACATGTACTCGCGTGGGTACTCCGACCAGAAATTGCCGACGTTGTGCAGGTATCCGGCGCCGTGGACGAAGATCACCGCCGCGCCATTCGACTGCGCTTTCATGTCACTCGGCTTGTAGATATGGGCAGGCACCTGGGCGCCGTCCGATGCTGGGATCGTCACCAGCTCCGGCACGATCCACGGAAACGACAGCCACTCCGCACTCGGCGACGTGGTCAGCTGCGACATCTCGGCGCCGGGGCGATTGCGCAGGAGAAAGAGATCGGGCGGGCGGTTGACGTACGAGTACACATCCGCGACGAGCTGTCCATCGGGCGACACCACCGCGTTGTGCTTTCCGGTCTTGCTCGTGATCTTCTCGAGCGTGCCACCGGTGACAGCCATCCGATACAGATGCTGCTCGAACGGCGAGACCTGGTTCGTGAGCAGGTCGAACCAGCGTCCGTCGGTCGAGAGGTCGACGTCGCGGACCTCCCACCTTCCGCTGGTGAGCTGCTGCCTGCCGGTTCCGTCGGCTCCAATGGTATAGAGGTGGGAGAATCCGTCGGCTTCGGACACGTACCAGATCCGATCCTGGCCGTACCATCCACCGCAGTCGCTGCACGGTCCGCCGATCCACGCGCTGTCGCGCGCGGATTCGAGCGTGGCGATCTTGCCCGCGGGATCCACGGTCTGCAGGAAGCGGGTCTTGCTGTCGCCGCTGTAGGAGTAAATCACCGCCCGCGTTCCGGCGTCGTTCCAGCCAAGCAGGTTGAAGTAACCGGTGGTGGTATCGGAGGCGAATGGCTTGAGCCAGGTCACTGCCGCGCCCGGTAGCGTTATGAGCGCGATGCGTCCCTTCTGCTCGGCGTCGCCGACTTTCGTTCTGACCCGCAATTCTTCGGTGTATCCGGTTCGGGTGACATATTGCGGAATGTCCGTCGTGCGGTTTCCCGTGGCTGGTGTGCGTGTCGTCACCAGGAGCGAGCCGCCAGCGGGCGAGATCGAGAACTCTGACACCTGCTCTCCGCTCTGGAGATACACGGGCTTCAGTCCAAGGGAATCACGCTGCAACCGCTCCGCGCGAGCGATGCTGTCGGCACGGATGCGATCGCGCACGGACTCGAACAGATCGCGCTGCTGTTGCTCGAGCCGGCCGCGCTGTCCCTGAGCCTTCGCTGAATCCACCGGCGCAGGTCCAGGCCGGATGTCCGTCACCTGGCGCAGGAATCCGGTAGAGAGGTCGATCGAGTAAACGTTGCCGCTCCGAACGAAAAAGATCTGCCGGTCGTTCGCCGAGAACTGCGGACTTCGTTCAGCTTCGACTGTCTGCGTGAGCCGTCTGGTGGTGCCGGTGTTGAGATCGTTGATGTAGAGGTCCCCGTTGAACTCGACGGCAGTGAAACGACCGTTGTGGGACCGTTGAGGACTGCGGGCGAATCGGGCGCCGCTGGAATCGACCTGTTGAATTGATACGCGCTCCGGCTTCGATCCCGGAACGGCGCGAACCCGGAACTGCTTGGGCATCTCGCGCCAATCGGTGCCGGGCTCGAGCCAGGTGAAGTAGATCCACTTGCTGTCGGCGCTCCAGCGGACATCCGTGGGTTGCCGGCCGTAGAGCTCCGGTCCCCGCATGATGTTCCTGATCGAGAAGTCGAATGGCTTCGTCGTCTGGGCGAGTGCCGGCGCGACGCAGAGGACAGCAGCCGCGGATACAAGGATGCGATGCACCATGCAAGCGGAGCGAGATGGATTGTTGAACACGATAGATGTCAGGAGTCGGTCAGAGAGTCGAGCGATGACAGATTATTCGGAACGCTGGCGGGATGCCGGAGGAGAGCGACGCCGAAAATAATCATCCAGAGCGGCAGAAGGTAATTGTTGAGGGCCGCGATCGGGTCCACGACACCGCTCACATTGCGAAACATCCCAATCAATCCGGCGGCCGCCGTAAAAATCCCCAGATACCCCACCCAGCGTGGGAACCGCGCTCCGCGCGCGAGCATCGCCAGGCCGGAGAGGAGGAAGAACACGCTGAAGCTCAACTCTCCGAGAAACTCTCCGATGTAGTTTCCGAGGAAGCTGTTGAGCCCGACGAAGGTGGCGTCGATCGCGGTCCGATCTGCTGCGCTTCCAGCGGCGTAGGCCTCGGCGAGCGTCCAGTGAATGCTCGGCCAGCGCAGTAGCCCCAACATCATGGCCACGGCCGACATGACGGCGAACAGCATGGCGACGCGCATGCTTCCTTCTCTCACGCCGCGTAAAGCGTGAAACGCTCCGACGCCGGCAGGAATCCAGATGAGAGGCAGGAATCCGTAAATCGCCCACACCGATCGACCAGCTGTTCCAGTCGCGAGGAGATTGGGAAGAACCTGGGCTGCGGTCCCATCCAGCACCTCGGGATAATTGAATCGAGAAGCGAGGAAAGCGAAAACTCCCATGAACGCGAGCGCGCCCGCTATCAGAAAGACTCCGCCAACTCGAACTACACCCGTGCTGCGCATGCGCCTCCCCTTTTAAACCGCCGACCGTCAGAAATATCTAGGCGGCGCGAGTCGCTGCCTCGAATGGTACTTCGGAGCTTCTCACCGCCTTCCGGCCGGACAACACACTGAACCATTCGTGCAGTGACGCCACGAGGATCACGATCACGGAGATCAGAAAGAAGGCTGCAACGCCCGCGTCGATCCTGTCGTTGAGAATTAGCCGGCCGGCTTCGCTCATCGAGTGGGCTCCGACGGGTAACGCGCCGGTAGCAAGCTGGTCGCCCAGCATGCGCGCGTGGGACAGAAAGCCAAGCTTTGGATTGGTCGAGAAGATTTTCTGCCAGCCCGCGGTCATTGTGACCGTCACGAGCCAGCTCAAGGGAAGGATTGTCACCCAGGCGTAGCGCGCCTTTCCCATTTTGATGATCACAGTCGTTCCGACGCACAGAGCGACCGCGGCGAGGAGCTGATTGGAGATTCCGAACAGTGGCCACAATGAGTTGATGCCGCCGAGGGGATCCATCACGCCCTGATAAAGGAAGTAGCCCCACATCGCTACGACGATTCCGCTGGAAAGCACGACCGCCGGGTACCAGGACACCCGTCCGATCGGTGCCCACACGTGCTTGAATAGATCCTGGAGCATGAATCTTCCGACGCGCGTTCCAGCATCCACAGTCGTGAGAATGAACAGCGCCTCGAACATGATCGCGAAGTGGTACCAGAGCGCCATTGCCGTCGACCCGCCAAGGACATTCGAGAACAGGTGCGCCATTCCGACCGCGAGACTCGGAGCGCCGCCCGTGCGCGACAGGAGACTGTTCTCCCCGACCTGCTGAGCGAGGAGCTGCATCTGGGCGGGGTCAAGAGTGAAACCCCAGTTCTGCACTGCCGCGGCCGCGCTCGCTGCCGTCGTGCCGATGGCGCTCGCCGGAGCGTTGATCGCGAAGTAGACGCCGGGTGTGAGCACGCACGCCGCGATGAGGGCCATCACCGCGACGAGGGATTCGGTCAGCATCCCGCCGTACCCCACGATTCTCGCGTCTGCCTCGTTGGAGAGCAGCTTCGGTGTCGTGCCCGATGCAATCAGCGAGTGGAATCCACTGATCGAGCCGCAGGCGATCGTGATGAAGGCGAATGGAAAGATCTTGCCCGCAAAGACAGGCCCGGTGCCGTCGGTGAATTGCGTCAGCGCCGGCATCTGCAGCGGCGGCAGCACGATCACGATGCCGAGCGCGAGTGCAAGCACGACACCGATCTTGACGAACGCGGAGAGGTAGTCGCGTGGTGCCAGCAGGAGCCACACCGGCAATACCGAAGCGAAAAAGCTGTACGCCATGATGAGGAGTGCCAGCGTTTTCCCCGTGAGCGTAAACGCCGGTGCCAGCTCCGGGTTTTGGGCCACCCATCGCCCCGCGTAAAGCGCCAGCACGAGGAGCACGAGCCCGATGGCACTCGCCTCCAACACGCGGTGTGGACGAACCCAGCGCAGGTACACGCCCATCACGAGCGCCGTCGGAATCGTGAGCCCGATGGTGACCACTCCCCACGGGCTCGCCTTCAGCGCGTTCACCACCACCAGCGCGAGCACGGCAATCAACACGATCATGATTCCGAGCACCGCTACGAGGGCGGTGTATCCGGCGATGGGGCCGATTTCCTCTTTCGCCATCTGTCCCAGCGACTTGCCATCGCGCCGAACAGAAGCACAGAGAATCACGAAGTCCTGCACGGCCCCGCCAATCGCGACGCCGACGATTATCCACAGTGCGCCCGGAAGGAAACCAAACTGCGCGGCCAATGTTGGGCCGACGAGTGGGCCCGGTCCCGCAATGGCCGCGAAGTGGTGGCCGAACACGATCCACCTGTTGGTCGGCGCGAAATCGCGACCGTCGTTGAGCCGCACCGCGGGCGTGGGCCGCGCGGGATCGAGCGCGAAAATCTTGCTCGCGATAAACCGGCTGTAGAATCGGTACGAGACAGCGTAGGTGCACAACGCCGCGACGAGCAGCCACGCTGCATTCACGGGCTCGCCGCGCGACAGCGCCAGCCAGGCGAAGCTGGCCGCGCCGAGAGCTGAGACGAGTGACCATACGATGATCGTGCGAAGTTGTCGCATTACAGCGGTTGTCACGAGTGCGATGAAATTGAGTATGGGTTAACTTTCCCGCAATGCGACGACATCTCCTGAGGCAATCCTTCGTTCTCGCTTCATGCCTGACGCTCGGTGCCGCCTGTGCGTCCAAACCGCCCGAGACGGATGCATCTCCGACCGTGATGCGTCCGCTCGAGCGGATGGCAGGACAGCAGATCGTCGTTTTCCCCGTCCAGTACCTTGCTTCCACGGACACCCTTGGGTGGCAGCAGCAGATCCCGAATCGGGCCGCGTACCTCGCTGCGCTCGACGACCAGATCGAAGCGGCGATGACCGCGCGGGGAATCAAGGCGTGGGCCTTCGGCCGGGAGGTCGAGCGCGCCTCAAAACTCAACAGCATCCTGATGACCGACGCACGGTCCCTCTCGGCCGAGTGGCTTCGCGGAAGGACCCTGCCCGAGACAGCCGTTCGCGATCCACTCGCGCAGCAGGTTCGCGGACTCGTCGGGCTCAAGGGCTCCCGTTACGCACTACTCCCCGTGGAGGTGCGATTCCAGAACCGCGGGCCTGGTACGGGCGTTGCGATTTTGCGCGTCGTGATGATCGACTCCCGCATGGCTCTGATCAAATGGGTGGGCGAGGTGGAGAGCGACCCGACGCGGACATTCTCACCGGCGCTGGCGGCGAACGTCGCGGCGCATTTCGCGGATCTCGTCCTCGCTCCCTGACCTGACCGCGAGCTCGAGGGGGGGGCGGATGCCGTGACCACGGTCTTCCACGTCTCGGATCTGCATTTTGGTTGGCCGGCAGTACCGGAGCAGATCGAGGCCATCGAGCAAATCATCCAGACGTCGAAGTTCGACGTTGTGGCGATATCGGGCGATCTGAGCCAGCGCGCGAGGTCGGGAGAATTTCAGAGAGCGGCCGCGTTCATTCGAGACGCCAACAAGGTGAGCCGCGTGATAACCGTCCCCGGGAACCACGATGTCAAATGGTGGCGGGCGCCGCTCGGCATCGGGGACAAATCGAAAGTGTATGAGAACTATCGAAGATTTATCGACAAGAATCTGGAACCCGTGCTGCACGTTCCAGGAGCCACCTTCGTCGGGATCAACACCGCCCACGGCGTCACCCGTCGCACTCTGACCTGGAACCTGCGCGACATCTCCATCATCGGCGACATCCACAAGAAACAGCTCGACCTGGCGCAGGAGATTTTCGAGAAGTCTCCGCCGCGGGATGCGCGGGTGATAGTCATGCACCACAATCCGGTGCGGGGCGAGCTCTCCCAGCGTCACGGGCTCAAGAATACCCAGAAGATTCTGGGAGCTTTCGCCGAAATGGGCGTTGATTTAGTGTGTTGTGGTCACGATCATCAGGAATCCGTCCACTACATCGAGCACACCCGGAAGGGGACGGTTATCTCTACGGCGGGAACGATTTCCAATCGCTCGCGGGGAGGAAGGCCTTCTTCAGTCAACGTGATCAGCATCGGGCGAGAGACGATCGACGTGACGACGCACGTCTGGTCGAAGGAAGCAGGAACTTTCGTGCATGGCCCGCACAAATGCTTCAAGAGGTCGGAGTATGTGGCGGCTGACTGACCGCGACCAGCTGGCTCTCGAGCTAGACGAGGAGCCGCCGCGCAACGCCGAAGAGCTGAAGACGCGGCTCGAGCGCCTTGGGCTTGGCTCGCAGTATCGTGTGCGACTGACAACGAATCGAACCGTCGTGGTGAGCTACAGCGGTGGCGAGCTCCGCATCCATAACAGCTTCCTTGGCGCCAACGAAGATGTATGGAAGGCGATAATCACGTTCGTTCACGGCCGGAACCGCACCGCCCGGCGAGAGGCGCGGCGGACGATTCTCGAGTTTCCCGTCGCTCGCTCGGCGGAACCGCCACGCCGAAGACGCAGTCCGGAGCGAACGAATCCAGCCGATCAGCCGATCATACGTGAGCTTTCCCGCTGGCACACCGCGTACAACAGGGAGCGCTTCGGCGGGACGCTGCGTTCGGTGCCGATTCGCATCTCGCGCCGCATGAAGAGCCGGCTCGGTCACTACAGTCCTGCCTCTGAAGGGTACGAGCCAGAGATCGTTCTGAGCAGGCGGCACGTACGGCGCGATGGCTGGGAAGAGGCGCTCCACACATTGTTGCACGAGATGGTGCACCAGTGGCAGGACGAGCAAGGGCTAGTCGTTGATCATGGGGCGAGCTTTCGGGCTAAGGCTCGGGCTGTTGGGATTACTCCGTTGGCTTGTAGGGCGGTGGCCTAAAAACCTAACTACACTGCTGCCTGCTGCCCGCTAAACGCTTCCAGCTGTTCGCTAAAATCGTTCAGACAGACCACAGTGGCGATCGGGTAACGAGGTTGAACGTGCCACGAACGCCACTGGAACTGTCCTGACGCGTGAGCGAAAAGCGAACAGCGTTTAGCGGGCGGCGGGCCGCAGCGTAGCTGAAGCTTCCCCAGAATACGAATCGCCCCGCCTCGTGTCGGGTTAACTTTCCGTCATGTCAGATTTCTACAATATCGATTCCGCGCTCTCCGAAGAGGAGCGCGCCGTTCGCGACACTATTCGGGCGTTCGTCGATGAAAGGGTCATGCCCATCATCGGCGACTGCTACATAGAGGGACGCTTTCCGAAGGAGCTCATCCCGCAGATGGCGGAGCTCGGGATGTTCGGCGCCAATTTGCCAGAAGAGTACGGCTGCGCCGGTCTCAACAACGTCGCGTACGGGCTCATCATGCACGAGCTGGAGCGCGGTGATTCGGGTGTGCGCTCGTTCGCTTCTGTGCAGGGCGCTCTGGTGATGTACCCCATTTACGCCTTCGGCAGCGAAGAACAGAAGCGTCACTATCTCCCGAAAATGGCCAACGGCGAGATAATCGGATGCTTCGGTCTGACCGAGCCCGATTATGGGTCGAATCCGTCCGGGATGATCACACGCGCCCTGGTGCAGAAGGATGGAAGCTGGGTGATCAACGGCGCCAAGATGTGGATCACCAACGGATCCACCGCGCAGGTGGCGATCATCTGGGCGAAAACGGGGGACGACAAGAGCGACAAGTCGATCAGGGGCTTCGTGGTGCCGACCGACGCTCCCGGCTTCACCGCGAAGGATCAGAAAGGAAAGCTCTCCCTTCGCGCTTCGGACACGAGCGAGCTGGTGCTGCAGGACGTGAAGGTGCCGGCCTCCGCACTCCTTCCCAAGACCGACGGCATCAAAAGCCCTCTCATGTGCCTCACGCAAGCGCGTTACGGGATCGCGTGGGGGGCGATGGGGGCCGCTCAGGGCTGCTACGAGGAAGCGCTCGCTTACGCCGGCAACCGAGTGATGTTCGGAAAGCCGATCGGAGGATTCCAGTTGCAGCAGCAGCGTCTAGCGGAGATGCTGACTGAGCTCGTGAAGGGTCAGCTTCTGGCTTTGCACCTGGGGAGGCTGAAGGACGCGGGAACGTTCACCCCGCAGCAAGTATCCCTCGCCAAGCGAAACAACGTCAGCGCCGCCACCGATATCGCTCGTGAGGCGCGCCGGCTGCTCGGCGCCAATGGAATACTTGCCGAGTACTCGTCGATGCGGCACATGGCGAACCTCGAGAGCGTCTACACGTACGAGGGCACGCACGACATCCATACTTTGATTCTTGGACAGGCAGTGACTGGGCTGAGCGCTTTCGAATGAAGAGCAGGGATAGGCAGACAGTGAGCCGACGCGGAGGCAAAGGCGGTTTGACGGACTTCTGACGCCCCGATCATATTCTTCGTGCGACTGCAGTCGAAGCGGAGCGAAGGGGTCCGGACGTGAGAGGCGTCCGGACCCTCTTCCGTTAGAGCGAGCGACCGGTTCCGTGTATCTTTATGTGAAATCATTCACATGGAGATTCCAGCGGTGAAGATTGCCGTGTGCGTCAAGCGCGTTCCCGACATGGATGTCCGCTTCAGAATCGCCGCTGACTCCCTTTCGCTCGATGAAGCCGGCCTCAAGTTCGACATCAATGACTTCGACGCCTGGGCGGTCGAGGCGGCGCTCCGGCTGAGGGAAAAGAATGCTGGGAGCGAGGTTACGGTGATCTCCCTCGGCCCCGACGTGGTACAGGAAACCATTCGCAAGGCCCTTAGCATGGGCGCGGACCGCGGGATTCAGCTCAAGGCCGACAAGATCCCGTTCGATGGACTGGCGATCGCCAAAGCGCTGGCGGAGGAGCTCAAAGGCGGCTCGTACGACCTGATCTTCTTCGGAAAGATGTCGCCCGATTCGTCCAACGGAGTCGTCGGCCCGATGACGGCGGAGATTCTGGGACTTCCGTGCGTTACCGCGATTTCCACCCTCGAGATCGCAAACGGGAAGGGAACCGCCAAGCGCGAGCTCGAGGGCGCGCAGGAGATAGTCGAGTTTCCGCTCCCCGCCGTGCTCACGGTCGACGAGGGTCTCAATACCGCGAGGTATCCGTCACTCAAGGGAATAATGGCGGCGAAAAAGAAGCCCCTCGAAACCAAACCTGCTCTGCTCCCAGAACCACAAGTCACTGTTCGAAAGCTCGAGCTTCCGCCGGAACGCAAGGCTGGACGCATCATTGGTGAGGGCGCCTCGGCCGTGGCGGAGCTGGTCACGCTGCTCCAGACGGAGGCGAAGGTTCTTTGATGGCAAACATTTTCGCGTTTGCCGAATCGCGCGGACCCGACGTTCGAAAGGTGGGACTCGAGGCAGTCACCGCGGCGCGGATGCTCGCTGACAAGTCGGGTGGCGGTGAGGTCCACGCCCTGCTTCTCGGTCCGCCTGGAATCTCCGGAAAGGCAAATCAGCTCGCGCAGTACGGCGCGGACGTCGTCATCGTCGTGGAGCACGACGGCCTCGCCAACTACAGTCCCGATGTAGCGACTGCAACCGCCGCCGAGCGAATCAAGTTGGGCGGCTACCGCGCGGCGATCTTCAGTACTTCGGCGCAGGGGCGCGATCTGGCGCCGCGCGTGGCGGCGAGGTTGGGAGTGAGCGTCGTCACCGACGTGCTGTCGTTCGAGATCGAAGGAGACACCGTAGTTGTTCGACATCCAATGAACATCGGCAAGGTGATCGCCACGCTCGCGATCTCCGCGACGCCTGCCGTTCTCGCGATGCGTCCCAACGTCATCACCCCGGCGCAAAACGCCAAAGCCGGACGTGTCGAAAATGCGCAGCCGGCACTCGATCCAGCGTCCGCGCGTGTGAGAGTGATCGAGACGCGCAAAGGCAGCGGTGGCAAGCTGGACCTCGCCGAAGCTCCAGTCGTCATTGCCGGCGGACGCGGTCTCAAGGCAGCCGAGAACTTCAAGCTGGTCGAGGACCTGGCGTCGGCGTTCGGAAACGCCGCGGTTGGTGCCACACGCGCCGTGACGGATGATGGCTGGCGTCCGCACAGCGATCAGATCGGACAGACCGGTCGGCTCGTCAGTCCCGAGCTTTACATCGCGGTCGGCATCTCCGGCGCGGTTCAACATCTCGCCGGAATGCGCACGTCGAAGACGATTGTCGCCGTGAACAAGGATAAGGATGCGCCGATCTTCAAGGTCGCCGACTATGGAATCGTCGGAGACGTGTTCGAGGTGATCCCCGCGCTCACCGAGGCGGTGCGCGAAGCCAAGAAGCACCACTGATGCCCGATCGCTCCGATCGTTACGGAACAGTGATGCCGCGGAGGCACCAGGCGCCGCTGCCGCTCGATCGATTGATTCTGACCGAGCCGCCGGATGCAGAAGCAGTTCCGATGGATGTTCTGTTCGTTGGCGGTGGACCGGCTGGCCTGGCCGGCGCGATCGCGCTTGCACGTCTCGTCAAAGCCGACAACGAAGCCGGTGGCGACCTCGGCGATGTTCAGATCGGCGTCCTCGAGAAGGCAGGCGCGCTGGGCGAGCATTCCCTGTCGGGCGCGGTCGTGAATCCGATCGCGATGCGAGCGCTTTTCCCCGAGCTCAAGGACAAGGATTTTCCTTTCCGCGCGCCGGTCGGTGGCGAGCGAGTCTACTTCATGACAGGAAGTCGCGCGATTCGGCTACCCACGCCACCGACGATGCAGAATCACGGCTACTACATCGGCTCCATCTGCGAGATCGTGCGCTGGCTTGGAGAGAAGGCCGAGGGACTGGGCGTCAACATCTTCACCGGGTTTCCGGCGGCGTCGATGCTGACC
>Ga0193735_1000355_pt1 | contig 14388 bp, 15 predicted proteins | sample U1m2metaG_FD_145080 | JGI IMG/M metagenome (GOLD analysis project Ga0193735, IMG submission 145080) | Soil microbial communities from a riparian zone of the East river system, Colorado, United States - U1m2 | ecosystem: Environmental > Terrestrial > Soil > Riparian zone | place: USA: East River... | reverse complement strand
GGCCATTTCGTATGCGCCAGTAATCGCGTCCGAAAATGGTCCCACGTGAAATTTTCAACTACACGACGTCTCGCGGCGCTGCCCATTTGCTGAACGATTTCAGGATGCCGGTGCAAATGCTGAAGCGCCGCTGCGATCGCGTCGACATCGCCCGGTTTCACGATAATTCCTTCCACGCCATCGCGCACTACATCGCCTGCTTCACGCGTGGTGATTTGGGGCAGTGCGCACGCTGCGGCTTCGTATGTCACTTTGGCGCTGCCTTCCCATTGCGACGGAAAAACATGTACCGTGCCCTGGTTAAGATAATTCTCCAGGTCGCGCACAAATCCCACCACCCGGATGTTATCGCGCCAGAATTGTTTGAGAAAAGGCTTCGCTTCGTCGTGCACGTGGCCAACCAACCAGAGCTCCGCATCAGGCAGATTGAGACGATGCCATGCTTCGAGCACATGTTGAACGCCTTTGCGTTTGATTAGAGCGCCGGCAAAAACGGCGCGAAATTTTGCCGAGCGATCTCCCGGCTTGAATCGTTCGACGTCTACGCCGCGGGGCAGGTAAAAAAGTTTTTCCTCCGGGAAACCACGTACGCGAAACGTGTGAGCCGCCCTCTCTGATAACACAAGCAGGAGGTCAGCGAGCTGGTATTCTTCTATGAAACGCTTTCGCTCGAGCAACAGTCTGGCTTTCCATCTTTCAAGGCCACGGCTCGTGCTTGCCGAATCAGCAATTTTCCGACGTAACACCTTGTTTTTGCCGCCGTCACGATGCCAGGTCGGTATCTCAACGATCGAGGGAACGCCGCGCTGTTTAGCTGCTTGCAGCGATCGCAAACAGTCGCCCGACCAGCTATGAAACAAATCGTAACGACCGGTGGCGAGGTGCCGGGACGCGATCCAATCAAGGTACTTTTTTTTCGCGCCGTAGTAGTAGGGCCTGTCAAAAAATGAGATAAGGCGCACCGGATGCCAGCGCAAAGAATGGATCAACGAAGCAGGAATTTCCTTCTGCCTGTTATCATAAGCGATCGCTTTGCCCAGGAATCCCCCGCGATAAGATGCACGCAGGGTCTCAAATGCATCCGTATCCAGGCCGGAACCCCCGATGCGGGCAAAAATGGAATAGAGCAAATGCCTGGGTAAAGTACGCTCTGTGGCCGAGGCGGAGCGTAGCGGCGGAGGAGCGTTTAAGGTTTCACCCGGCATCGGCTTACAACTATTCTGGCGAACAAGCAGCAAGTAAAGTGTCCTTCTGTTTAGAGATAGAAGGAGGCTTACTGCATCCAACATGGAAGGAAGACTCAGCATCGTCTTTGTCCGGCGCGGTTATTCGCCGACGGGCGGCGCGGAGGCGTACTTAAAACGCCTGGCGGGCGGTGTGATCGAAGCCGGACATGACGCGCAGCTTGTTGCGACGAATGACTGGCCGGACGCCGAGTGGCCATTCGGATCGATCACGCGCTTGAACGCGAAATCGCCGATCGGATTTGCCAATGAACTTGAACAAATGCGCACCGAACCTCGCTGCGATGTCCTGTTCAGTCTCGAGCGTGTTTGGAGCTGCGACGTTTATCGGGCCGGCGACGGAGTCCATCGCGCCTGGCTTGATCGCCGAAGAAAGTTCGAACTGCCTCTGAAACGATTTGTCCGGAGTCTCAGTTCGAAACACCAGGATCTGTTACGCGTGGAACAATCCCTTTTTTGCGATGATAACACCAGGCGGGTGATCGCTGGCTCGCAGATGGTCAAAGATGAAATCGTCAATTTTTATCGTTATCCGGCAGGCAAGATCGACATTGTTCGCAATGGTGTTCCGCTGGAGAAATTCCGGTTCGATCCGGAGCTTCGCGAAAAGTCGCGTGAGGAATTGAATTTAAAACCAGACCAAACCGCGCTGTTGTTTGCGGGCTCTGGATGGGAGCGCAAGGGGCTTCTTTTTGCTATCGAGGCAGCAGCGCTTTGCGGGGACCGCAAGATGCGTTTGCTGGTTGCCGGCCGGGGAAATGCAAGGCTCTACAAAACGAAACGCCTGCGCTTTTGGCGTGAAGAGCCGGTGCAATTTCTCGGTGAAGTTGTGGATATGCTGCGTGCCTATGCCGCTGCGGACATCTTCATTTTGCCTACGATTTACGACCCATTTTCAAATGCCTGTCTGGAAGCGCTCGCCTGCGGTTTGCCCGTGATCACCACGCGTTCCAACGGTTTTAGCGAAATCATCGAGAACGGAGTCCACGGATCGATTGTCGATCGCGCAGGAGATCTGCTTGGTTTGCGCGATGCTATTCTCCTCTGGTCCGATCCTTCGCGCCGCGCCGCGGCCAGGTCGACAAACACCCACCTCGCAGCGCAGTTCGGCATTTCAAAAAACACCAGGGAGACGCTGGCGATTCTGCTCGGGGTGGCTAGATGAGAAACGGAATGATGCGTTTTACTCTGCGCTGATACGCGGCGTATTTGGCCGGAAAATGTTTTAGCATCAAATCTTCTTCGCGTTTGAGTTTCACCCAGAAACTGACGAACAGAAGTAACAACCCTATGAGCCCGCCGAAATATCCCATGGCGATGGCGGTGCCGGTAAACATGGCAAGGATTCCTGTGTAAATCGGATGACGCACAACACGGTAAGGTCCGCGCTCAATGAGTTCGTGGCCTTCCTTCAGCGTGACCACGCCGCTCCAGTTTCTCCCTAGTATCAACCTTGCCCAAATGGCAAATACAAGACCGCTGACGCACAGGAAGACACCGCCCCAGGCGCTTGGTGCTGTATGCGGAACGACGAGCCAATCGAACGGTGGCGGCAAGCCGCTCGACTTGATGACCAGAAAATAACCGATTACCAGCGCTAGCCAGTATCGGGCACGGTCCGCGCTGCTTTCCCGGTAGATCGCACGCTTAGTCCAGGCGGCTCCCAGCAACCAGACTATTACGAAGATTATCCAACAGACACGAATGACCCCGAGGCCTGATGAGTATGCGTGAACCTCCATTGTATGGCAGCCGGACAGGGGCGACCCGTCCCGCTTGTTCTACCCTCGGGGCCGGTTCACGTGGCGGCCAGCGCGGTATCGGTGTCCGGGAAAATTTGGAACACCTGATCGAGCCGCGAGATTTCAAAAATGGAGCGCACGGTTTCCTGCAAACCAGCCAGCAAAAATTTTCCTCCGTAGCCTTCCACCTTTTGCATCGCCTGAATAAGGGCCGCCAGGCCTGCGCTATCGATGTAAGTGACGTCCGAAAGATCGATCACCACGCGTTCCGGTTTTTTCTCGATCATCGCGGTGAGTGATGCCGTGACTACGGGAGAAACGTGCAGATCGATTTCGCCCTTGAGCGGCAACACGTTGGGGCGGTCTCGTTGCGGCTTCGGAGCAGATGGGGACGCGTCCTTCTTTTTCATTCAACCCTTCAATCGTCAATGGATCACCATCCGAGCGTATGGATTACTCTTTCCACATGTGAAAGGTCATCGATTAAAAAATCCGGGTGATACTCTGAAAGTCGATCGCGATTCCATGTGCCTGTTGCCACGGCAACCGTGCGCGCACCCAAGGCCTTGCCGCAAGCAATATCGCGCGGTGTATCTCCAATCACATCGATTTCCGACGCTGAGAACTCGCGGCCATGCTTTTCTTTCGCGCGCGCGCGGGCGAACGGTCCCAGCCGGTTCCGGTCTCGGTGATCATCTGCAAACGCGCCAAATTCAAAAAAGTGCCAGACACCGTAGTGTTCGAGCTTTAGTTGCGCGCCGCGGGAGACATTGCCGGTGAGAAGCGCCAGCACGAGATGTTGCCGTAACTTGAGCCTTTCGAGCAACTCAAGCACGCCCGGAAGCAGTTTGCCTTTGCGACGGGGCAATTCCAGCGAGAGAAAATGGACGTAGCTGTCCAGGAACGCGCTCACGTTTTCGTTCGTCGGGGGAATTTTATGCTTGTTCAGTATGCTGACAACAATTCCCGAATCGGTCATACCGGCTATTTCAATGTCGCGCAGATCGTCATCGATGCCGAAGCGCTCTTTGAACGCCGATTTGAGCGCATGCACCCCCGCCCCGCCTGAGTGGATCAAAGTCCCGTCGATATCAAAAAGAAGCAGCCGCTTTTGCATTTTTGTCATGTCCAAAAAAATGACGAAATCCAAATGACGAATGACGAAGGAATGACAAAGATCAACTCGCGAACGTCTTCGGAGTCAAATGAGGGGTTTCTTCAACGAGTGCCGCATATTTTCGGCTTTGTCATTCGGACTACTTTCGACATTCGGATTTCGTGCTTCGTCGTCATTGGCGTAAAGAGATTCTTCAAGTCCGAAATCTTTCGGGCTCGGAATGACTCAGAGACCTGGCGCGTGCATCATCAACACTGCGATCATGCTTCCGAGAAACACAAGCAGAACAAGCGCCAAGCCGATAAAAATTCCATTGCGAACCGGGTCGCTCTGTTGTTTTTGGCGTCGGTACGGAGAAACGTTGGTAAAATCGGCAGGCGCGGCGCTCAATTCTGCCGGTCTCGCTTTGATCTCCTCGAGCTGGGGGAGCGGTCGCGATCCGCTTGCGTCCCCTTCGTAGGTGGCTTCGGCCGCTCCAAATCGGATTCGATCATCAAAGCTTAGCAACGTTTCAGTGACCGGCTTTCCATTGACACGTGTGCCATTGGTCGAGCCGAGGTCTTTCAACCGATACGTTTCGCCGGCCAACTGCAACTGCGCGTGCCGCGCCGAAACCGAAGGATCATTAATGACGATCGTATTGTCCGGCCCACGTCCGACTGTGACCAGGTCGTCAACAAGTTCATACGTTGTTCCGCTGATGATGAGCTTAGGCATGCTGCAGCAATCTATCTGAAAGTTTAGTATTTGGTCGAGCGATTCCTTCCGCTTCGAGACCAAGCGAATCGAGCATCATTGTTCCCTGGCGTTTGACGCTTGGAGCCGGTAGCCCTAGGCTTGGATTTATCTCGTTCGAACAGAAACCGACTTCGAGAGTGCTTGAAGAACGACATCATGGCGACATACATCAGTTTGGTACAATTCACTGATAAGGGTATTCAGGCTGCAAAAGACACGACCCAGCGGGTCGCCGACTGGGCCGCGAAAGTGCAGTCGAAGGGGGTAAGCATCAAGCAGATGTATTGGACGCTGGGTCAGTACGACCAAGTGTGCATCTTCGACGCCCCCGACGACGAAACGGCCGCTAGCGTGTTACTGGCAGCGGATATGTTGGGTAACATTCGTACGCAGACATTACGTGCTTTCACTGCCTCCGAAATGGAGAAGATTCTGGCCAAGGTGCCCTGATCAGGCCGAGGCAGTCTTTTTGGATTTGCAGTCGCGCTGTTACTCGCTCTTCTGGAATCATTGCGTGACGTGCAGTCCGTCCGCGATCATTCCGTTGAGTAGCTTTGCGACGTAGTGGTGTTCGATGAGGAGCGCAGGACCAAACCACTGAGAATGATCTTGCAGATTTTGGCGAATCCATTCACTTGCCCTCTGAGTGAGCGGCCTAACGAGGGTAAGCGTTCCCTGTGGCAAAATCCAGATGTCGGTTTTACGGGCGGGACGGTTCATTGCTTAGCGTCTGCGTTTGCTTTCATCATTCTTCTCCGGAAATCGCCGAGCAAAGTTCCTGAAGATGTTCCGAAAGAAGGCTAGGGAGCCATGAGGGCCGGCCTCTTGGCACTTAGCAGTTTAGCGGTAATTGACGACCGTTTGCGGTGCGGAATTGCTTAGTTCTATCCGTCCGCTCACTTGCGGCGGTGCCTAGATCGAATTTCCAAACCGCTAACTGTCATGACTTCGACGGAAGGGAGGCGTTGCTCACATCGACGTACATCGACACCTGACCGCGCGGTCGAGCGATTTTCTCTGGGATTCGACTAGCAGCACTGTGCCTAATTGACCGCGCGCGGCCCCGCTCGCATAGTGCCCACTTCCATGGGAATTGAGTTTACGAGCAACTTTTGCATCATCGCGCACATCGATCACGGCAAAACGACGTTGTCGGATCGATTGCTCGAGCGCACCGGCACAATCCAGGAGCGGGAAAGACAGGATCAGCTTCTCGATTCAATGGACCTGGAGCGGGAACGCGGGATCACGATCAAAGCACATCCGGTGACGATGCATTACATGAGCAAATCCGGCCAAAACTATCGATTGAACCTGCTCGACACTCCCGGGCACGTCGATTTCAGCTATGAAGTTTCACGCAGCCTCGCTGCATGCGAAGGCGCGGTGTTAGTGGTCGACGCGGCGCAGGGAGTGGAAGCGCAAACGGTGGCGAACGTTCATCTCGCTCACAAACAGGGGCTCACGATTGTTCCAATCATCAACAAGATCGATCTGCCCAACGCCGACGTGGCCTCGGTGCATCGTCAGCTGGAAGAAATCCTTGCCATCCCAGCCGAGGAAGCGATCGACGCGAGCGCGAAGATGGGAACCGGAATCGATGAAATTCTTGAAGCAATCGTGAAACGTATTCCACCGCCGCGACCGCCGGCAGACCAAACGTTGCGCGCTCTAGTTTTTGATTCCGTGTTTGATGTTTATCGCGGCGTGGTTGGCTATGTGCGTGTCGTTTCCGGAACGATGGAAGCGAGCCACGCGATTACATTGATGAGCAATAACGCGCGCTATGAGATCAAAGAGGTGGGCGTGTTTACGCCGAAGATGCTTCCGCAGGAGAAGCTAAACCCTGGCGATGTCGGTTATTTCATCGCAAACATCAAATCAACCGCCGACATGAAGATCGGCGACACGATCACCGACCAGCGCCATTCCGCGCGCGAGCCGCTCCCAGGTTTCCAGGAAATTCATCCCATGGTCTTCAGTGGGATCTATCCGATTAATACGGGCGACTTCGAACATTTGAAGACAGCAATCGCAAAGCTGCGCCTCAACGACTCTGCGTTTATCTATCAACCGGAAAGCTCCGTTGCGCTCGGATTTGGATTTCGGTGCGGCTTTCTCGGGCTACTTCACATGGAGATCATCCAGGAGCGACTCCGGCGCGAGTATAACATGGACATCATCGCCACGAGTCCAAGCGTTGTCTATGAGGTGCTCACCACGCTCGGAGAAAAATTGTCGATTGATAACCCGGCTCACCTGCCTAACCCGAGCGTGATCCAGGAAATTCGTGAGCCCATCGTAAAGGCATACGTGCTCTGCCCGAACGAAAACATCGGCGACATCCTGCAACTGATTCTGGAAAAACGCGGCCAGATGGACCGCACCGAGTCGCTTGATACGCGTCGCGTAATGTTGCATTGCGAGTTGCCGCTCAACGAAATTCTCGTCGATTTTAATGACAAGATTAAGAGTCTTACGCGCGGCTACGGCTCCATGGATTACGAGCACGCCGGCTATCGCGCGGCGAAATTGGTTAAACTGGATCTGCTCGTTAATGGTGAGCCGGTCGATGCGTTTTCGACGATCGTGCACAAAGATCGCGCGGAGGCGAGGGGACGCCAACTGGCGGCCAAACTAAAGGAAGTAATCCCGCGACAGCTATATCAGGTGGCGATCCAAGCGGCTATTGGCGGAAAAATTATTGCGCGTGAGAGCGTTTCGGCATTGCGAAAAAATGTAACCGCGAAATGCTACGGCGGCGATATTACGCGCAAGCGAAAGCTGCTGGAGAAACAAAAGGAAGGAAAGAAACGGATGAAGAGTATCGGGAAGATCAATATTCCTCAGGAAGCTTTTATTGAGGTGCTCAAAGCGCAATGATGCGCTTTGAAATGACGAAATCCGAATGACGAATGACGAAGAAAATCAGAATGAATAATTACAAATCGACCGCGCGACGTGACGCGAGGTTCTTTTCTTCGTCATTTGAGCTTTGTCATTGTTTCGTCATTCGTCATTCGAGCTTCGTCATTTTCTAGATCATGTTTACATCGCGCCAAGTAAAACATAGCCGCCTGCTGCTGCGGCACGCCAGGAAATATCTGCGCTACAAGGACGATCAGCTCAGTAGCGCGGACCGCGACCAAATCACCGCAGGCATGAAGGATCTCCGTGAAGCGCTATGGCAGAGAGATCGGGAGAGAATTCACAGCACGGCCGACGCGCTCGATAAAACCCTTCACAGGCTGACACCGGTGACATGGGAGTCACATTGGCGAGAGAATTGCGAGGTGATTTTGGTGGCCATCGTTGTGGCAGTTGGCATCCGTTCTTACTTCTTACAACCGTTCAAAATTCCCACAGGCTCGATGCAGCCAACCCTGAACGGAATCGTTGGTTATCCGAGCACAACTCCCGCGCCGAACGTTCTGCGGCAGATTGGCGAGTTCATCGTCCTGGGTCGCAACTACATTAACGTTGTTTCGCGTGAGGATGATCAGCTTCTTGAGATCCAGTCTAAGAAAATGTTTTTTTTCTTTACGTTTTCACAGCTGATTTGCCAGCGGCAAAAATATCTGGTCTATGCGCCGCCTGACACGCTTAGCCATGATTTCAATGTTTTCCCAGGCCGCATTTATCATCACGGTGACATCATCGCCAGAGGCACAATCGATACGGGCGATCAGGTGTTTGTCGATAAGTTTAGTTACAACTTTGTTAAGCCGCATCGGGGCGACGTTTTTGTTTTTCGGACAAATCACATTCCAGGTATTCGCGAGGATCCTGAGGCAGGCTCGCCGTTTTATATCAAGCGACTGGCTGGACTGCCCGGCGACACTCTGCAGATCGACCCGCCGTTTCTCTATGTGAATGGCAAGAAAGCAGAAGGTTACGGTTTTGCCCGGGTTATGTCAGCGAAACCTCCTTATCGCGGTTATGCACCCGGGCATGAATATCTGTCGCAACCAGACCGTACGTTCACCGTGCCGCAGGATGGCTACTTTGCTTTGGGTGATAACAGTTACAACAGCTACGATAGCCGCTACTGGGGAGCAGTGCCCGAAGCAAACCTCGTCGGGCGTGGTTTGTTGGTTTATTGGCCGTTTGATCGGCACTGGGGGCTCATCCGTTAGGGATGGAGTAATGGAGTGGTGGAGTGTTGGAGTGATGATCTGATTCGCATTACTCCATTGCTCCAATACCCCGATACTCTAGCTTCGACTCTCGCCGCAGTGTGGCGACATTTGCCGCGCCTGTATCCGCTACTTGGACTTTGCGGTGGCTACGCGATTGTAATGATGTTCAGTCCGGTACGGCATGCGCTTGGGGACGGTTTCCGTTGCATTCGGCGCTATAAACGCATCTGGATTACCTTCGCGCTCCTTGGGTTTGGTTATTTCCTTTTTCAGTTTGTCACGTTCACTCCGATTCGAAACTGGGCCGATCTTGACCTGAACCAGATCATCTCTTTGCCGCGCTGGGATTGGCCACGATTCGTAGACATATGGCGCGAAACTCCGCTGCCCGCCCTGGAGGGAGTGGCAGGCATTTTCGATAACGCCACGACAACTTATCCCCTTTCTGTCGTCGCCGCCGTGTTCATGCTGGCTAACTGGCGTGGACTGCACGGCGCATTGCTTCGAGCATTGTGGAAGCGTTATCGGTTCTGGGGTCATCTTACCTATTTGATTCTGTTGCTGAGCGCGCTGGCGTCGCTCTTGAAACCAATTGTGTTCTGGCGGCTACCAGAGTGGAGTGGGTTGATCTCGGCTGCCGGGCTCCTCCGAATCTCGGCCACAGTCGATGCGACCGCGTTCATTTTCGAATATCTCCTGGGCGTTTATATCCAGGTGTATCTCATTACCGTCTGCCTGGCTTGGATAAAGGGCGTGAGCTTTGAAGAAGGAGAACTCTTTCGCTTCGCCATGCGCCGCTTCAGTTATGTTTTGGAATGGGCTGGGATTGTCGTTGCGGTAAGCATGCTGATTGTCCGGTTGCCTCTTCTGCTTGCTTATTTCACCAACATTCCGGGCGTCCTCGATTATCTGCCAATTGCAAGGGTGCTGATGAGCATCTTGATCATAGCGTTTTGCTCGGTCCAAATCTCTCTGGCGCTCCATAATGAAACGGTGATCGATGCGATTCCCGCCCACTTCCTGTTTGTCCGGAAAAACGCCGGTCGCCTCGGGTGGTTTTTGGTTATCTGCGGCATCCATTTCTTTTGTATAATGGTCTGCGATGCCATAGTACGGAGCGCAATTGCTGATCGATTAGGCGCACTGTTCCTTTGGAAATTGAGTTTCGCTTTTCTTCGAGGAGTAATCACTGGCTGGCTCTTAGCTTCGTGGGTCTGTTTATTTCGCCAGTGCGAAGCCGGCCGCATCAGCGGCGAGAAATGGATTCAGTATTAGAAAACCGACCTTCGGAAGAGCAACCGTGAATGCGGCGACGATTACGCGCCAAAGCAAATCGAATCTCGCTCTCGCGTTTGTTTCCTTGGGGCGCGAGCGGAAACGCGATATCACTATTTTCTACGCTTTCTGCCGCGTCATTGACGACATTGCTGATTCCTCAGAACTAAGCGCAGTCGAAAAGCGGGTGCGCCTGGCGAAGTGGCGCCAGATGCTTCATGCCACAGCCCAGGACGAGCCGCTTCTTGCTCGCGACGTAAGACAGTTGATCGCCAAATACTCGCTGCCGACCGGCATGCTGGAGGAAATCATTGCTGGTGTTGAAATGGACCTGAGCATGCTGCGATATCCCACTTTCGAAGAGCTCCGGATTTATTGCTATCGAGTCGCCAGCGCAGTCGGCCTGGTAAGTATCGAGATTTTTGGCTATCGGAACGAGCGCTGTAAACAATACGCGATCGAGCTGGGGCTGGCCTTGCAGATGACGAACATCATTCGTGACGTCGGGAAGGATATGCAGAATGGCCGCATCTATTTGCCGCAGGAAGATCTGGCGCGGTTCCATTACTCTGAGACCGAGCTGATGCAGCGGCATTACAACGAGCGCTTTGTTCAACTGATGGAATTCCAGGCGCGACGGGCGCGTCAGTTTTTCGCCAGCGCAGCGGCGGTCCTGCCCGCTGAAGACCGCAGAGCCATGACGCCGGCGGAAATCATGGGTTCGGTTTACCGTGGTTTGCTTCGACGAATTGAGCTGGACAAGTTTCGTGTCTTTGAAAAAGAATATCAGCTAAGCAAAATGGAGAAGGCAGGTCGGATCACCGCGCAATTGTTCAAATCTTTTTTGAATTTGCCGGTTCAAACATCCGTCTGATTTCTCCGTTGCGAAACTTAACTAACAAATATGAAAGCAAATTCACTGAAAGTTATGTCAGCAGTTGTGGTCGGGCTTTTTGTGCTCGGCACGAGTCTGTACGCGCAGGGGGGAAGGGATGCAGTTGATTCCCGAACGAGCCATCCAGTGATGACAGCGACAGCGATCACGAAAGCAGATGCTGAGCAAAAATACCCGGCAAAGGGAGGCCACTATCCGCCTGGGACCCGTAACCCGCATGATCCTTCGGGAATTGTAACGAGCCCTTATCCGCCATATCAACAGTATGACTGCTCGAAAGTTGCACATGGCGGGCTAGTCCTGGACGTCCGCGCAAAGAAAATATTTGTATATCCCTAGCACGGGTTCGCCCAGGCAAAGGCTGTTTGAGACTGTCCCCGCAGCATCCAGCGGCCGGCGCGGTTTAATGCCGCAGACAGATCTGTATGATGAGAAGGGGAATTGTTGTAGTTACATCCGGCATCGTTCTGAGTTTTTGCCTGCTCACTTCATGTGACACACCGGTCGGCCAGGGCGCAGCATGGGGTGCTGCAACCGGGGCGATCATCGGCGGCGCGGCGACTGGTCATGTTCGGGCCGCATCAATTGGCGCAGCCGCAGGAGCAGCCGCCGGCGCCTTAACCGGCGCAATCATTCAGGAGAATCAAGCTGCGCGTTATGGCCCGCCGCCGCCGGGTGGCTTTCCATACGCGCGCTGGGCCGGGACGCCAGGTTTTTATTACAGTCCTTACACCGGACGCGTCTATGACCTTCGAGGAGTCCCACCCGGTGGACTTACCCGCGACGTCGATACTGGCCGGCTTTTCCGCAAACCGTAATTGCCTATTAAAAATCGGATCAACGCGCTTGCGCCTGGAGTGCATCCACCAGCGCTCGCGCTTCATCAGTCATCTTCAACAACTCCGGCCACGGACGATGATAGTTTTCCCCAGGCAATTTGCGCGTCGCGTCAAACCCCATATGTGAGCCGATGTTCTGCTCGCTTGGGGCGTGATCGAGTGAATCACTTGGATTCTTGATGACAGTGGTGTCCCGAGCGGGATCAGTGTTCGCGCACAGCCGGAAGAGTACTTCGCTTGTATTGTGCACATCGCAATCTTCGTCCACGGCCACGATGTATTTGCTGAACATCATCTGACCCATGCCCCACAAACCGTGCATCACTTTGAAAGCTTGGTAAGGATACTGTTTCCGAATACTGACGAAGACCAGATTGTGAAATACACCTTCGGGCGGCAGCGCCATATCCACAATTTCAGGGAAATTCATTTTGAACACCGGCAGAAAAATGCGCACGCACGCGTCCCCGATGTAATAGTCCTCCATCGGCGGGATACCGACGATTGTGGTTGGATAAACCGCGTCACGCCGGTGCGTGATTGCCGTTAAATGGAACACTGGGTAATCCTCGATGGCGGTGTAATAACCGGTGTGATCCCCGAAGGGCCCTTCCGGGCGCAGTTCGTCAGGTTGGACATACCCTTCCAGCACAAAATCAACATCCGCTGGCACCTCAAGGTCGATCGTCTTGCAGCGGACAAGCTCGATTGATTTTCTTCGCAGAAAACCAGCGAACAGAAGCTCGTCCAACCCGTCCGGCAGTGGTGCAGTCGCAGCGAAGGTATACACGGGATCGCCACCCAGCGTGACTGCTACCGGCATACGTTCTCCGCGTTCGTAATAACGCTTGCCATGACGCGCGCCGACCTTGTGAAGCTGCCAATGCATTCCAGTCGTGTGTCTATCGTAAACTTGCATCCGGTAGACACCGACGTTCCGGGCCCCAGTCTCGGGATCGCGCGTGTGCACATTTGCCAGCGTGATGAAACGGCCGCCGTCTTTGGGCCAGCATTTGAGGATCGGCAGATCGTCTAGGGAAGAGCTGTCGCCATTTTCGATGCGATGCGCGACTTCCTGGCATGGCGCATCACGCACGGATTTTGGGCGCGCATGCAGAAGATGAATTCCCTGCTTGAGCAAATTCCAGCCTTCGCGGAGATCGGTAGGCGGTTTTGCTTTCAGAATGAGTTGAATTTCCTGGGCGACGTCTTCGATGTCTGGAACCTGTAGCGCGAGCCCCATTCGATGGCGCGATCCCATCGTGTTGATTGCGACGGGGAATTCTGATTTTTTTCCATCGATGACAGGCTGTTCGAACAGAAGAGCCTTTCCACCGTCAGGCGATTTCATTTCACGATCAGCCCATTCTGCGATGAGCAGATCGGTATCGACGGGAATTCCGATGCGCTTCAGTTCGCCCGCTTTCTCAAGAGCGTCGAGGAAACTGCGGAAGGAGCGGTAAGCCATTGCTGAGGCGTCGCGCTACACTGATTCGCTTCCTGGCAGAATGCGAACGAAATTGTTTATGATCCTTATGGCGGCGGCGACGGTAAATGGCGGAAGAAAACAACTCTACCGTCGGCGAAAGTGACTCCTTTGGACGGGTAGGGAAACTTTGGGGGGATGTATGACCAGTCGAATGGCCCGTAATAGTACGGCCCGCCGTAGCTAGGAGGTGTTTCGTAACGCAGATAGACCCACGTCTCGGTAGGACGACCACGCCCGTAGCCCGGGATCTTTTGCTCTGGTGTGCCCCAGGCCAGCCATACCGCGTCCATTGTCATACCTGGGCGAATCTGCCCTTGACTCACCAGCGCCTGGTCCCGCGAAGAGAGTTGCTGGTAAATTTCCGGGCGTTGCGAGATGCGCGTCCCAGGTGTTCCACAACTGGTGAAAAGCAACGCGACTGCTGCTATCCCGAATGTCAGCGCGATGCGTTTCAGTTCGCTCGCCTGTTCAGGAACTGCGATGAAATTTCGAAAATATGGGTAAGCCATTGGTTAGGCGTGCTGCGATAATGATTTGTTCGTAGGTGGAATGCGGCAGATTTTTTTTAATTTCCTCTAGTTCGGCGCCAGGTACTGGAAGGACATAACCCTGCTGCCAACGAAAGTGACCACCTTGCCAGGATAGGGGAGACTCGGCGGGATGTACGACCAATAGAATGGATCGTAGAAGGGGCTGCCGAAAAACACGAACGTCCGGCCGCCGTGGTGATGCATACTTCCCCCTGCTACGCCGACTCCGGCGCGTCCCCCCGCCACGCCGACCCTGGTGTAGCCCAAGCTGTAGCCCGGGCCGGAATCATTCGAAGCCCACGGACCCCAAGGCCCAAGCCCGTAGTATGGATAATACGGGTAGGTAGCGTAATAAATATAGATCCAGGTTTCCGTCGGAC
>Ga0193735_1000354_pt1 | contig 14397 bp, 15 predicted proteins | sample U1m2metaG_FD_145080 | JGI IMG/M metagenome (GOLD analysis project Ga0193735, IMG submission 145080) | Soil microbial communities from a riparian zone of the East river system, Colorado, United States - U1m2 | ecosystem: Environmental > Terrestrial > Soil > Riparian zone | place: USA: East River... | reverse complement strand
TTATTCCGAAAGATCGACAAAAGGAAGAAACGGAAATTCTGAGGAAGATTCGCCGCGGCCAGTCAATCGACCACTACGAGACAGTGCGCCGCTGCAAAGACGGCCGACTGATCGACGTTTCGCTCACCATTTCGCCGGTCAAGGATCCGAACGGCGGGATTGTCGGTGTTTCCAAAATTGCGCGCGATATCACGAAACAAAAACAAACAGAGCGGCGTTTGACCGAGCAAACGCGCCTGCTAAATCTCTCTAACGACGCGATTCTCGTGCGCGACGCGCAGGACCGCATCACTTATTGGAACGACGGCGCGCGCGAACTGTACGGCTATTCGTGCGAGGAGGCGCTCGGCAAAGTGACACACAAGCTGCTACGCACGGTTCGTTCCCAGTCGCTCACCGATATTCGCAAAAAACTCGAGCGCGATAACCGATGGAGTGGCGAACTTGTTCACACCTGCAAAGACGGCACGAAAGTTATCGTCATTAGCCGTTGGTCGCTCGACCGCGATGCGAAGGGTAGGCCGAGTTCGATCCTCGAAACGAATATTGAGATTACGGATCGAAAGCGCGAGGAACAACGAAGAGCGGTCAATCTTGCCGTAACGAGGATTCTTGCGGAATCTCCCGCTCTCGCACACGCAATTCCGAGAATTCTCCGCACGGTTTGTGAGACCCTTGGATGGGAAGTAGGTGATTTTTGGACGCCGAAGTCGGACGGCCGTGTGTTGCGTTGTCGCGTCTCAGAGTCTCGTGTCGGCAAGTTTTCCAAGTTCAAGTCGGTGTGCAGGAAACTCGAACTCGCTCCGGGAATTGGTTTGCCCGGGCGCATATGGAGTAGTCTAAAACCGGCATGGATCTCCGATATTACCAAGGACAATAATTTTTCGCGTACGTCGGCTGCGGCGGGAGAAGGTCTTCATAGTGCCTTTGCGTTTCCGATTTCCTTTGGAAAGCACTTCTTCGGCGTGATGGAATTCTTCAGCCTCGAAATCCGTGAGCGGGATGAAGACGTTCTGAAAATATTCAGTAGCATTGGCAGTCAGATAGGACAGTTCGTGCAACGCAAACGGGCCGAAGCTGCGCTGCAGAAATCAAAAGAATTGCTGGAACAACTCGTGCGACAGCGCACGAAAGCATTGCGCATGTCAAACGCCGAGTTGAAAAGCGAGATCCAGCGGCGCAAAGGACTGGAGGGAGAAATCCTTGCCGTGAGCGATCGTGAGCAACAGCGGTTGGGTCAGGAGTTGCATGACGGCCTTTGTCAGCACCTCACCGCGGTCGCATTCATGGCGCGCTCGGTCGCGTTGCGACTAAAGAACCATCGCGTCATCGAGGTAGAGGACATCGAAAAAATCGCGCAATTGGTGAACGATGCCGCAACCGACACGCGCAACCTTTCCCGCGCGTTGCATCGTATCGATGTCGATGCGACCGGTCTGGTCGATGCATTGCGAGATTTGGTTGACAGGGAAATCTGGAGGATACCCTGCCGGCTGGAATTCAAACCGTCGTTCCGTGTTGAGAATGACATCGCCGCAGGTGAGCTCTATCGCATTGCTCGTGAAGCAGTCATTAACGCCAACAAACATTCTCAAGCACGAGAAATTGTGATCAGACTGGAGCACGTGGAAAATGAGATGGTTTTGCGCGTCATCGATAACGGCGTCGGATTTCCAAGTGAGCCGAAGACCAAGCGGGGTCTGGGGGCCCACATCATGGGTTACCGCGCTCGATTGATCGGTGCCCGTTTGGAGATTGCTTCTTCAAAAGAAGGGGGTACACGCGTGTCCTGTTATTTGCCGAACAATGCGGTCCAATCAAAGAAGAGAAAAAATGCCAAGACGCGGTCGTTCCCTGCAAAAGTCTCGAAAGCATTAGCCGCATTAATTTAAACTTTCTACATCGGGCAACGCGCTGAGCCGCGAAATCATGAAAGAACGGGATGAAAGAGCCTAGGAAGAGTGTCATCATGGAGCTCCCGGCCGAACCAATACAGCCACAGGCGAAAATGAAACACGTCAGATCGACCAACCAGAACCCGCGATGCGATTTACCGGAAACAAAACGCCTTCTAATCGTCGATGATCATCCACTATTTCGGAAGGGCCTAGAGGAATTAATTCATTCCGATGCCGCCTTCGCGGTCTGTGGTGAAGCCGATAACGCAGCGGCAGCGATGGAGGTAATTCGGAAGCTGAATCCCGACATGGCGATCGTCGATCTCAGTTTGCCCGGCGCCAACGGCATTGAGCTGATCAAAAATATCCGCGCAGAATTTCCGAGTCTGCCGATTCTCGTGCTCTCCATGCACGACGAATCGCTTTATGCGTTGCGCGCGCTGCGTGCCGGAGCGGACGGCTATGTCATGAAACACGAAGCCATGGCCAACGTAATCCAGGCGATCCGCGAAGTTTTTAATGGACGCCCGTATCTCAGCCCGGCCATGGCGGCGCAGGTGATCACGAAATTCGCGCATCGCCAGGGTGAGGGCGAGGCCGACGCCGTCGAAAGACTCAGCGATCGCGAACTTGAAATCCTGGAACTGATCGGCAAAGGCAACGAAGTGCGTCAGATTGCGAAGCTATTGCATCTCAGCCCCAAGACAGTGGAAACGCACCGGGCACACATCAAAGACAAACTTGATCTGAAAAACTCTCGCGAAGTGGCGCGCTTCGCCCTGCAATGGCTGAGCGCGCGCGAGACGTAGGATCCGCGTTCCATTAGCACCGGCCTTCAGGCCGGTGTTAAAGCGAAAGATCGACATCAGCCGTTTCAAAATCTGATCGCCGGAAAATTCGCCTGGGGCAGAGGTTATGGCGCCTTCTCCGTGTCGGAGTCAAATGTGGAGCAAGTTGCCGCGTACATCGCGCGACAAGAAGAACATCACCGTATCCGTACATTCGCCGAGGAACTCAGAGAGTTCATTGATCGCCACGGACTACATTGGAAAGATGAAAAAAGCCGTTGAAACGGCTTCCGAGATAGCATTACCCGTGATCACCGGCCTCAAGGCCGGTGTTAATGATAGAGGCGGCAGCTTGGAAGTTGTGCTCTTCGTAACACCGGCTTTCAAGCGGGTTCGCGTAGCAAGGATAGCCAGAAAAGCCGTTTTCAACGGCCTCTCTCATGCCACAGTTCTGCTTTCGCTCATCCAGAAGCGGGCGCATATTTCCGTCCGATGGATTCGACGAACCGCGACGCGGTTGAGGAACTGCTTCAGACATATGGCGAAACCGGTGGCATAAATTATCTCGCCGCTGCCGCCACTCTGCCCTCGCGTCTCGCTATCGAAGCGGCCTGCGCCGAGCTGATGAGCTTGATGTTCCCAGGTTTTCGCAGCCAGGCGTTGCTGAACTCCGAAGACTTGACCGATATCACGCGTACGCACATTAGAAATTTGCACGCACGCCTGAAGACGGAAATTTGCAGAAGCTTTGGGAAAACTCTACCTGACGACGCAGCTGAAGCGAAGGCGGAAGAAGTCTTGAGCGTGTTTTTGAAGGAGTTACCCTCAGTGCGGCGTCTTCTTTGGACGGACATCGACGCCGCCTACGAAGGTGACCCAGCTGCCAGGAGCTACGAAGAAATCATTCTGGCGTATCCGGCGTTGGAAGCGGTCGCGATTCATCGAATGGCGCACCTGCTTTACGAGAAGGTGCCATTGATCCCGCGCATCATGACTGAATGGGCGCACAGCCGCACCGGCATCGACATTCACCCAGGCGCGCAGATTGGGTCGCATTTTTTTATCGACCACGGCACCGGCGTGGTCATCGGCGAGACGACGGAGATCGGCGCGCGCGTTAAGCTTTATCACGCGGTCACACTCGGTGCGCGTAGTTTTCAAAAAGACGAGCACGGCAAAATAAAAAAAGGCGGAAAACGCCATCCAACTGTCGAAGACGACGTGACGATTTACCCTGGGTCAACAATTCTGGGGGGCGAAACCGTTATTGGCGCAAGATCGACGATCGGCGGGAACGTTTTTCTTATCCAAAGTGTTCCACCCGATTCGCTGGTATATTACGAGGAGAAACAACTGCGAATCGTGCCAAAACGAAAGAAGCGACCGGCGACCACACGCGATGAATTTCGTGAATGATTGGAAGTTAGGCTTCCAGCCTGACTCGCCTGGTAAACATCTTGTTCGCCGCGCAACCGATCGTCAGGCTGGCGGCCAAGTCAGCCAAGATGGCTGACTTCCAATTGCCTCGCCACCTGCGTGCACGATAGTCATGAAGAGTTAAATGATTTACCTCGATTATAATGCAACGACTCCGCTATGCGATGCGGCGCGCGAGGCGATGCTACCGTATCTGGGGCGACACTTTGGCAATCCATCGAGCGTTCACGCAGCAGGCCGTGATGCCCGAGCGGCGATTGACAATTCTCGGGACAAGCTCGCCGGACTGCTTCGAGTCAAACCGCACGAGCTCATCTTCACCAGCGGCGGGACTGAGTCATGTAATCTGGCTGTGCTCGGTCTCGCGCGGAATCGATCGTCGGACGCCGCTCATATCATTTCAGCCAAGACCGAGCATCACGCGGTTCTGAACGCTGTCGAGCATTTGGAAAAGCACGAAAATGTCGAAGTGACATGGCTCAATGTCGCGCGTGACGGAATTGTCGATCTTGACCAACTCTCGAAGTCGATCCGACCCGACACGCGGCTGGTGTCGATTATGACCGCAAATAATGAGACGGGCGTGATCCAGCCGATGCGTGAAATCTCGCAGATCTGCCGCGAGCATGGCGTGCTACTGCACACCGACATGGTCCAGGCGTTCGGTAAAATGGATGTCGATCTTTCGCTAGTCGATGCCGCCAGTTTCGCTGCGCACAAATTCTACGGACCAAAAGGCGCTGGTTTTCTCTATCTCCGCAGCGGATTGTCTGTTCAGCCTATCATGTTCGGCGGCGCGCACGAAAACGAGCGACGCCCCGGAACAGAAAATGTCGCCGCTATTGCGGCAATGGCAGCGGCCGCCGAATGGACATTGCGGGATCGCGACAGTGAACAGGAGCGTCAAGCAGAATTGCGTGATGACCTCTGGATGCGAATTTCCCAAAACGTTCCAGCCGCAAAACAGAACGCTCAAAACGCGGCGCGTCTGGCAAACACATTGAACGTGAGTTTGCTCGGGCTTGAGTCCGAGATGCTGCTGATCGCGCTCGATCTGGAAGGCGTCTGCGCATCCAGCGGATCGGCCTGTATGGTAGGATCAGTCGTCGCGTCGCACGTTTTGCTCGCGATGGGTTTGCCGATCGAGCGTGCGCGCTCTGCTGTTCGTTTCTCACTCGGCAAATGGACAACCGCCGACGAAATCAAGCGGGCCGGGGACGCGATGGGAAAGATTGTCGATCGTTTTGAGACGCGAAAAAGCGCCTATGCCGTTGCTTAGGCAACTTGAATTCGCGTTTGGCAGCACAGCTGTAGCCGGGATCGGTGACCCCGGCTGTCTCGGCGCGTTCCAGGATGCCGGGGTCACCGACCCCGGCTACAACAACGTCGACCGAAATCTCGATCTTGAGGAAACCGCGCGCGAATTATTGCGCATTCTCGGCGCGAGCAAACTCGCCTGCACCATTCGCGTCGAGTGGAATTCACGTCTCAAAACAGCCGCCGGCCGCGCAGATTATTGCAAGAAGCTCATTTCGCTAAACCCGCGGCTGCTGGAACATCCGGCCGAAATCGATCGCACGTTGCGCCATGAACTGGCGCATATTCTCGCTCAATTCCGAGCTGGTCGTGGCAGAATTCTGCCGCATGGCGACGAGTGGCGCGCTGCGTGCCGCGATCTGGGAATTGCTGATGAAAAGCGCTGTCATGATCTTCCTTTCCCGGCGCGCGCACGCGCTCGGCGGTACCTGTACAAATGTCCACATTGCAAGTGTGATTTTCATCGCGTACGGCGGATAAGACGCGCTGTTGCATGTCTCGCGTGTTGCCGCGCGCACAACGGCGGAGAATTCGACGCGCGCTTTCGATTACGGCTGGTAAGCGTGTGATTGTAGCGGCGTTTGTGTCAAACGCCGAACTACACGCGCTCGCCACGGCGAACGCCTCTACAATTCTTGCTCGTCTTTGGTGTTCTTTTCGCCGAGCAGTTTCGCCTGCTTGTCATGTCGAGCAACGTCGAGACATCTCTCGATATTTCCGGTCAGACATAACTTAAGATTCCTCGACTCCGCTTGGAATGCCAAAAATTTGAGAGCGCCGCTACAGTTCGTTGCCCTCGCCTTTTGTAGCCTTTTCGCCGCGTAATTTCGCCTGAATGAATATGTCGATGTCCCCGTCCATCACGGTTTGCAGATTGCTGGTTTCGGCGCCGGTCCGGTGATCTTTCACCATTTGATACGGCTGAAAAACGTAGGAGCGAATCTGGTTTCCCCATGCGATCTCACCTTTTTCCCCATACTGCCGCTCCATTTCAGCGCGTTTCTTGTCTTCTTCGAGCTGGTAAAGTTTCGCTTTCAACATTTTCATCGCCAGCTCGCGATTACGTCCCTGGCTGCGCTCGGCCTGGCAGGCGACGACGACTCCGGTGGGCTTGTGCAGAATCCGCACGGCGGTTTCGACCTTGTTAACGTTCTGCCCGCCTTTGCCGCCACTGCGAAACGTGTCGATCTCCACATCGGCCGGATTGATTTCGATCGGAGCGGTATCTGCAATTTCAGGAACAACATCAACGCTGGCAAAGGAAGTGTGCCGCCGCTTGTTTGCATCGAATGGCGAGATTCGCACGAGCCGGTGCACACCGCGTTCGGTCTGCAGATATCCGTAGGCGTACTCGCCGGTCACCAGCAAGGTGACAGATTTAATGCCGACTTCTTCACCCTGTTGAATGTCCACCGTTTGCGATTTGAAACCGCTTCGCTCGATCCAGCGTTGGTACATCCGCAGTAACATATCAGCCCAATCGCAGGACTCTGTGCCACCCGCGCCTGAATGAATCGTGAGAAACGCATTCGCGGCATCGTTCTGCCCGGACAAGAACTGGCGCAACTCGAATTCCTCCAGCTTGTGAACCAGACGGCTGTGCTCGATCCCGACTTCCTTGTCGGCGTTCGCGCGGTTCACCGGGTCGCTTTCTTCCAATGCCAGTTGTTGCAATGCGCTAAAATCCTCGATCTCGCGTTCCAACTCCTGAAACGGATTAAACACAGAGCGTAATCGGGAAACTTCCTCGACATCGGCCTGGGCGCGCTCTCGATTTGACCAGAAATCGGGCGCAGCCATGCGCTCTTCGATTGCGGCTAGATTTTTCTGGAGCTTTTCGACGTCAAAGAAACCTCCGCAACTCGCGGACACGCGATTTCAGATCCTCAGCATCTGGGATGGAGATTTCCGTTGGCATGGAAAAAACTAATTCAAGTCACGGTGAATCGCAAAGGTTCCAGGCGGGTGAGCGCCGTCGGATATGGGGGGCGTATGCTATTTGCGCCCGGTGTCGCCCGGCTTCGGTTTCGCGCGCGCGGTTTCCAAGCGAAAGATTGTTTCGCCTTCCTTCATCAGATCCAGTCGATCACGCGCAATCGTTTCCAGATACGTCACGTCCGTCTTGATCAAATTGACTTCACGCGTCTGACGGGCGAGCAAACTTTGCTGTTCGTTCACCTGTTGTTGCAAGTTGTCGACCTCCGCACGGCTCCGCATCAATTTTTTGTAGGGCGGAACAAACAAGCTCACAATCACGAGCCAGATCGCAATCACGAGCAAAACGAGAAGAATCCGGTTCAGTCGGTGCCAGACGGTAGCTTCGCGACGCGCGCGGAAATCGCCGTAAGGGTGGTGCACTCAGCGGAGTGTAGCGCCGTACACAGCTTTGTCACCAAGTTCTTCCTCGATTCGCAACAGCTGATTGTATTTCGCGACCCGGTCGCTTCGCGAGATCGATCCGGTTTTGATTTGGCCCGCGTTGGTCCCCACGGCGATGTCGGCGATGCTTGTGTCTTCGGTTTCACCGGACCGATGACTGACTATGGTCCCGTAACCATTTGTTTTCGCCAGATCGATTGTCGACAATGTTTCCGTCAGTGTGCCGATCTGATTGACCTTGATCAAAATGGAATTCGCAATGTGTTCGGCAATTCCCCGACGGAGAAACTCGACGTTCGTAACAAAGAGATCGTCACCGACCAATTGAATCTTGTTGCCGAGTTTCTCCGTCAGTTTCTTCCAACCGTCCCAATCGTTTTCGGCGCACCCGTCTTCAATCGAAATAATCGGGAACCGCGCACAAAGATCGGCGTAATAGTGGATCAACGCTTCCGCTGTTCTTTTTGAGCCGTCCGATTTCTTGAAAACGTAAAGATTGTTTCTGCTGTCGTAGAATTCCGACGCAGCGGGGTCGAGCGCGATAAAGATTTGTTCGCCCAGCTTGTAGCCGGCCTTGTTGACTGCTGTCGAAATCGACTCGAGCGCGTCCTCGGCGGAATTGAGCTGTGGCGCAAATCCACCTTCGTCGCCGATCGCAGTGGAAAGATGTCGCTCTTTGAGCACAGACTTGAGTGCGTGAAAAACCTCCGCGCCGTAGCGTAGCGCTTCGGAAAAGCTCGGCGCACCGCGGGGCACGATCATGAATTCTTGAAAGTCGATCGGCGCATCTGAGTGCGCGCCGCCGTTCAAGATGTTCATCATCGGCACTGGCAATACTCGCGCTTCGTCTCCCCCGAGATATCGAAATAGCGGGAGATTTTCCGCTGCGGCGGCGGCGTAGGCGACCGCAAGTGAAACGCCGAGAAGCGCGTTTGCGCCGAGGTTCTTTTTGTTCGGCGTACCATCGAGCTCGATGAGTTTGTTATCGATCTTCGCCTGCTCGCGCCCGTCCCAACCTTTGAGAACAGGCGCAATTCTGTTGTTAACGTTGGCAACAGCTTTCCTCGCGCCCTTGCCGCCGAAACGGCTCGTGTCCTCGTCTCGCAATTCCCATGCTTCGTGCTCGCCCGTGCTCGCCCCGCTTGGGACGGCCGCCCGCCCCAGAGCGCCGTCTTCAAGACGCACATCAACTTCAATTGTCGGATTGCCGCGGGAATCCAGGATCTCCCGCGCACGGATTTGGCGAATGCTCGTGCGTGCCATACGATTCTGGACGGATTAGAACAGCTTTCGCAAATCGACGCAAATCACCTTTCGTAGTCTGCCCGCAGATTCGCATTGGCAATTTTGGCCAGGCACAGATAACCTGAGCGAATGATTCGTTTGGCCAAACTGGGAATGGTTGCATTTTTTACCGGCGTTCTGGTAGCCGCGGGCGCTGAAGAGACCGGCCATCTCACGGCGGACCAGCTTGCAAAAGCCGCTCGAAGCGATTTGATCACCATCCCTACGCCGGGCGAACTTTTCGCGGCGCTTGGAAAGACGGGAAAGACAAACTGGTCGGGGCAGTATCGCGGGCCAATCCCAGTGACGTACAGCAACCGCGCGCAGATCGCGCTAAACCTGGGCGGTTTGATTGCGGACGGTTTTATTGCTGTCGAAGCAAAGGACGGTCAGCAGGTCAAAAATATTGGATCAGACATCATCAAGCTCGCAAAAGCGCTCGGGGTCAGCGAGAGGCTTCTTGGCCGCGGCAATAGCATCAACGAATTCGCCGACAACAACGAGTGGGATACACTGCAGGAAGAATTGGAAGCGACCCAAAACGAGGTGAAATCATCGATGCAATCTCACGCCGACCAGGACCTTGTAATCCTGGTGACTCTCGGTGGCTGGATTCGGGGCACACAAGTGGTTACCGCGGCGATCATTCAGAAGTATGATGAACGCAGCGCAAAGGTCCTGCGGCAACCAGCGCTGGTTCACTTCATGCAGTCAAAAATCAATGAAATCTCACCCGAATTACGTGGGGAACCTCTGGTAAAGGATGTGAGCGAACAACTCGGCGAAATCGAGAAGCTAGTTTCTTTTCCGCCGGGCAAAGCGCCCAGTTTAGATGACGTGAAAAAGATCAATGAATCTGTTGGCAAAGTCATGACAGAAATACAGAGCAAAGAACCGCCGAAATGAAACGCTGGCTGCCAATTTTTGTTTCGCTGTTCGTTCTGGGAACCAGCATTTCCGTCCGCGCCGAGACAGATGCCGAGGTACAGGCGCGCAAAGACGCGCTCGACGTTGCTGGAGCTTTTTCGAACGATGGTTTCAAGATCCGCGACGGACATTGGTGCGGGGTTCTTAAGCCGCACGACCACGCCCTGGTGGCAGTAAATCTCTATGCAGGAAACCAGTATTGGTTCTCTGCGGGCGCTACGGAGCCTGTAAAAAAAATTGGAGTCAGCGTCTATGACGAGGGCGGTAAGCAAATGACTGCAGAAAGCTACAATGACGGGGAAAAAGCGGCGGCCGGGTTCTCACCACCGAACAGCGGTCAGTACTTTGTTTCGGTCGATCTGCTTGAAGGAAATGAAGGCACCTGCTGCCTCGTTTGCTCGTACAAGTGAAGCGATGAAGCGATACTCGATTCCCGATGCGTAGCCAATGGTCTGCCCTCTAGCAGACAGCAAGATCTCAACAGCCAGCGAGTATGATTTCGCTCCAGGTTTTCTACGAGGGAAATGTCCAAGGCGTCGGGTTCCGGTGGTCGGTGCGTGACGCCGCCAAGGGTTTCGACGTGACTGGGTCGGTGCGCAATCTGCCGGATGGCCGCGTCGAACTTAACGTTACGGGAGAGGAAGAAGAGGTGCGCGCATTCCTCGATCGCATCGTCCAAGGAGAATTGCACTCCCTGATTCACAAGCAAACCGAAAAGAAGTTCGACAAACCGGTCCCTGCGCGCGGCTTTGAGATTCGCCATGACTAACTCGCCACGCCGTAGCGGCGCGGAGGCGGGTCCGGCGGTCGCGGTCCGCGGACTAACCAAGGTTTTCCCGGTTCACTTTCGCCGGCAATCGATCGTCGCGGTAAAGGACCTTAATCTACGCATCGAACCAGGCGAGGTATACGGGTTATTGGGGCCGAATGGTTCCGGTAAAAGCACCACCCTAAAAATTATTCTTGGCCTCGTGTCTCCAACGCGCGGCCGCACGGAAATTTTTGGGCGTGACAGTCGTCTTGTAGAAAGCCGCGAAGCGGTCGGTTTTCTGCCGGAGAATCCATATTTCTATAAATATCTTACCGGAAACGAAACGTTGCGTTTTTTTGGGCGCCTTTCCGGACTGCGCGGCGCCGCCTTGAAGAATCGCATCAACGAATTGCTCGACCTTGTCGGTCTAAGCAAGGCGTGCAACCGCCGGCTGGGCACGTATTCGAAAGGGATGTTACAACGCATCGGCCTTGCCCAGGCATTGATTCACGATCCCAGGCTCGTGGTGCTGGATGAACCGACTGCCGCTGTCGATCCCGCAGGCTCGCGAGACATTCGCGATTTGATCCTCGATCTGAAGCGCCGCGGAATCACGGTGCTGCTTTCTTCGCACTTGCTCGCGCAAGCACAGGAAATTTGTGATCGCGTCGGTATTCTGGCCGATGGCGTGCTGGTGCGGGAAGGTCATTTGCAGGAACTCATCGCGATAGAAAATCAAACCGAGCTTGTCATCACCGACGCTTCCGATGAGCTCATTCGGGAAATGGAATCGATCATTAAACGATCAAGCGCGAAGCTGATCGAGCGGCGCAAATCGACAACTACACTGGAGAGATTGTTCCTTGAGGCGACCAAGAATGAGGAAGCTCGAACGTCGAACGACGAAGGAACTGCGAAACAGAAATGACGAACGGCGAAGACGCTCCAACACTTGAACAGTTGAAAGCTTCAACGGCAACGAAGCGATATCGTCCCTTTTCTTTCTTTCGGATCTACACAATTACGAGCAACACGGTTACCGAGCTGACACGGTTGAGGGTTTTCTACGTCCTGCTGGTCTTCGCACTTGTTTTGATCGGCAGCTCGATCTTCATGGCGCAGTTTTCTTTCCAACAGGAATTTCAAATCCTTAAAGACGTTTCGCTTGGCGCGATTTCACTTTTCACGTCGCTGCTGGCAATCGTTGCCAGTGCGCGCCTCCTTCCACAGGATATCGAGGACCACACGCTTTACACTATTCTCGCCAAGCCGGTGCCCCGCTTCGAATACGTGCTGGGAAGAATTACAGGAGTCCTTCTGCTCTTGGCAATCAGCACCCTCGTGATGGCTGCAGCCTTTGTGCTCGTGCTATATCTGCGCGAACAGGCTGTCGTACACACGACATTAAGACAGATGTCCGGTGCACCGCCGGATCAGATCGCTGATGCTCTGCGTGTTGTCCGATCTTCTGCGTTCAACATCAATATCTTTCCCGGAATTGCCGTCATTTATCTGAAAGCATGCCTGCTCGCGGCTCTCACGCTGTTTGTTTCCACGTTCGCCACCTCAAACATTTTCACGATCGTGGTCATGGCTTTCATTTATTTTATCGGCCACTTGCAAGCCACTGCCCGCGAGTACTGGCTGCAGGAACATGGTGGCGGAGTGATTGCTCGCGTTTTTCTCGCGATAGTGACGCTGTTATTTCCCGACTTGCAGGCATTCAATTTGGTGGATGACATCGTCGCGGGCACGGCAATTTCGCTCGCGGTTTTCGCGAAGACTGCCGTGCTCGGCCTTTTCTACACCACCATTTACACGCTGTTGGCCACCTTCGTGTTCTACGGAAAAGAATTATGATGCGGACTGTCGTGGTGCTCGCAGTATTAATCGGGCTCGGGGCACTCAAGTTGCCAATTGAACGCAATTTGGCGGTGCTTCATCGACAGGAACATTTCCACGGAGTCGAATTTAACCTCGATCTCCGCGAAAAGCTCGGCCAACTCGGGTTTGTCGCGGCTCTGAGCGGATTTCGATCAATCGTCGCGGACGCCCTTTTCATTCAAGCGTATTCGGCATGGGAAAACACTGAATGGGGTCGAATGCTATTATTGTTCCGGCAAGTCACAACGCTGCAACCACGGGTGATGCTGTTTTGGGACACAGCGGCCTGGCATATGGCTTGGAACGCGAGCGTGGCCGCGATGAATGATCGCAACCAACCGCGCCTCGCGCTGCGAGTCAAAGCGCAGCGAGAATATTTTGCGCTCGGCAAGGATTTCCTGGAACGCGGGATAGAAAACAATCCCGATCGTCCCGACCTCTACGAGGCGCTCGCGAGGCTATATAAGGAGAAATACAAAGACCACGAACGCGCCTCCAAGTATTATGCGAAAGCAGCGACAGTGCCGGGAGCGGCGCCATGGGACAGGCGTTTCTCGGCCTACGAGCTCTCTGAGGTCGAGGGCCGTGAGCGCGAAGCGTACGAACGTCTGCGCAGCCTCTATGATGAAGGAGAAAAGGAACGGCTTCCTACGTTAATCAAGCGGCTGAAATTTCTCGAAGACAAACTTGGCATCCCGCAGGAACAACGAATTCCGCAAGAAAAGAAGTCGTTAAACACGTAAATAGCTGGATGGTTGCATTCGTAGCGGCAACCGGGCGCTTTCATTGTAACGTATTAGTCTTTCAACGGTTTAACTTTTGATAATGCGTTTCGCAATTTTGAGTGATATCCATGCCAATCTCGAAGCGCTAGAAGCGGTACTGGCAGACGCGCGCGAGCGTAGATGCACTCGTTTTTTGTGCTTGGGCGACGTGGTGGGTTATAACGCAAATCCCCGAGAATGCATCGAACGTGTCCGCGAACTGGATTGTCCCGTGGTAAAAGGCAATCACGACGAGGAGGCAACGCTTTCCGCATCCTCGGAGCGTTTCAACGAACTAGCCGAGCACGCTATCCAGTGGACGCGCGACAATTTGGCGGATCAGGACAAAGAATGGTTGCGCAGCTTACCGTTACAGAAGCGGGTACACGATTTTACGATCGTGCATGCCACACTCGATACGCCCGGCCAATGGGGTTATGTCTTTAGCAACCTCGACGCCGTCGCGAGTTTCACATATCAGCGGACCGCAGTCTGCTTTTTCGGCCATACACACGTACCCATGGTATTTATTCGCGATCAGGGCGTTCGGCAGGAAAGGACCGAACACATTCGCATCGAGCCGGCCAAAAAGTATTTCATTAACGCCGGCAGCGTCGGGCAACCACGTGACGGAAACTGGCGCGCGGCGTATTGCATTTACGACATTGAAAACAATCTCGTCGAACTGGTGCGGGTAAAATACAATCTGGCGACCGCGCAAAAAAAGATTTCCAAAGCAGGTCTGCCCCAGCTCCTGGCCGAGCGACTGGCTATGGGCCGCTGACGCTCCGCCTTCGACCACGGACAACGTCAATTCGCAATAAAGTCCATCCGTTGCTTAAGAATAAAGTCCGCAAGCGGCAAATCTCGCGGATAAGTCACTTTGAAATTGAAGTCATCATTCAGAACGAGAACCACCTTGCGACCGAGTCGCTCGACCGCTGAAACCTCGTCTGTTACTGAGATTT
>Ga0193735_1000351_pt1 | contig 14446 bp, 10 predicted proteins | sample U1m2metaG_FD_145080 | JGI IMG/M metagenome (GOLD analysis project Ga0193735, IMG submission 145080) | Soil microbial communities from a riparian zone of the East river system, Colorado, United States - U1m2 | ecosystem: Environmental > Terrestrial > Soil > Riparian zone | place: USA: East River... | reverse complement strand
CATCGACTACGGGCATTCGGGCGATGAATTTCAGAGAGACATTCAGGTCCGCGCCCAGCATCGACATCTCGACTCGCCCTTTGAACAAATCGGTCACGCGGACATCACCATGCACGTCGATTGGACAAACATTGCCCGTCGCGCGGAAGAAAACGGATTCGCCATCGTCGGATTCACCGATCAACATCATTTCCTTACCGGCATCATCTCCGAATTTGGCGATTGGGATCAATCGTCCGTAGCCGACTCGCCCAAAGCCAAACGCGCGCTCCAAACGCTGCTGCATCCCGAGATGCTCGGCCGCGCCTTTCAGGTGCTCGCTCTTGCCAAAAATGTCGATCCAACCGCGACCGCGCCAGCCGGGTTCAAATTCGCGCGCGAGCCGCATTCTGTGTTGGGACTCGGAAATCCGAATTAATGCATCAACTTTTCCTTTCCTTTAAAAACCCTTTGAAAACGCGGAACAGGAAAAAGAGCGAAGGAAACAATACTATCGCGCCGGCGACCAGAGCATAGGTTAGCAGGCGGAGCGTGGTCTCGGGGGCAGCGGCGTTGAAAATGGTGATGTCGGGCGTAATCAGCCTTGGATATTGCGCCAAGCTCCAGCCAATAAGGATCAACGTCACTTCGCCGATTGCGGCGAATCGCGCTACCGCAAACCGGCGCAGCCAAAGACTAGCCAGCGCTGCGATCGCGCAAACGAGCGTCGCCCCAATGAGCAGCGGCGCCCACCATTGTGTCAAGCCGTGATACATCTCGGGCGCGCCATGTTTCGAAGTGATGAAAACAACGAATGCGATGGGGGCGAGCGCAGCGCCGGAGCAAAGCGCTCGCAAGCGAAAATCGTTTTGCACACGGCCCTCGGTGCTGGGATCGACAGTAAGATAAGTCGCCGCGAGAAAAGCAAAGAGCGCGAGCGCGAACAGACCACACGCGAACGCGAACGGTGTAAGCCACCCGGCAAAGAAACCGCTCACAACGCGACCATCAGTGATGCGGATGTGACCAGTGCTGAGCGCACCGAGCGCCAGGCCCTGGATGAAAGGCGTAAAGAAACTAGCTGCGCCGAACAACAAGCTCCAGCCCCGTTTCACCTCGTGAGATTTGATGTCGTACTTCCGGAAAATAAATGCCGAACCGCGAAGGATGATCCCGATTAACATCAGAGTGAACGGAATATTGAGCGCCGTCATCATGGCCGCGAATGCCGGCGGAAAGGCCGTAAACAAAATGACGACGATGAGTATCAGCCATACGTGGTCTGCCTCCCAGATTGGTCCGATGGCCCGTTCGATGGCGGCTCTTTGCGCGCCGGCGCGCGGCCCGGTCGCGAGCAAATCCCACATGCCGCCGCCGTAATCGGCCTCTCCGGTGACGGCATAAAAAATCAGCGCCACGAACATGAAACCGGCGACAATGAGTTCAAACATTTTTCGTGATCAGTTCTGAAACCGGCTCGTCGGTTTCTATAAACTGACGGCGCAACAAAAAAAGCAACGCCACCGAAAGAAAGATGTAGACGAGCGTGAAGATCACGAAAGGAATCGCAATCTTCGGCATCGGCGTGACGGCTTCTTGTGTTCGCATCACGCCGTAAATGATCCAGGGCTGACGCCCAAGTTCGGTCACCATCCAGCCTGCTTCGATGGCGATGAACCCGAGCGGTCCGGCCGCGACGATCGTGCGCAGGATCCATTTGCCGTCTGGAACTTCGCGATGTTTCCAAGCGAGCCAGCCAACCGTCATCGACAAAGCGATCAACGCGAGTCCGCAGAGGACCATGAGATCGAACGACCAATGCACCAGACGCACGTTTGGCCAGTCGTTAGGCGGAAATTGATCCAGTCCGATAATCTTGCTGTTCGGATCACGATTTACGAGAAGGCTGAGGCCGCGCGGAATGGTCAAAGCATAACGCGTGGTGCGTGATTGGTCGTCCGGGATGCCACCGAGCCGCCAGGGAGCGCCGGTTTGTGTCTGGTAAAGGGCCTCCATGGCCGCGAGTTTGGCCGGTTGAAGTTTCGCGACGGAGCGCGCGCTGAAATCGCCGCTGATCAATTGCAAGGGAGCACTGATGCAGGCGAGCGCGAGCGCGATGCCCAACGCGTTGCGATGAAAAGCATTTCGGCGATCGCGCAAAAGGAAAAAGGCATGAATCGCAGCAACGGCAAATCCGGTTGCGATAAACGCAGCCAGAGTCATGTGCAGAACCTCATGAGCGGCCGCGGGATTGAGCATTGCCGCAATCGGATCGATGTCGGTGATCTTGCCATCGACAACCTTGAACCCGGCCGGCGTATTCATCCACGCGTTGGCAGTCACGACGAAGATGCCGGACGTAACTCCGCCCAGGATTACGAGCACGCCACACAACCAATGCACCAGGGGCGGCAGACGTTTCCATCCCATCAAATACAAGCCGAGGAAAATCGCCTCGGTGAAAAACGCGAAACCCTCAAGCGAAAACGGCATCCCGATGATCGCGCCCGATTTTTCCATGAAGCCTGGCCACAGCAGACCGAGCTCAAACGAGAGCACCGTTCCTGACACCGCGCCGACGGCGAAAAGAATGGCCGCACCGCGCGACCATCGTTTTGCCAGTTCCAAAAAAACCGGGCGACCGGTGCGAAGATAAAGCGCTTCGGAGATCACCATCAAAACGGGCAGGCTGATTCCAATGGCGGCGAACACGATGTGAAACGCCAGGGACATGCCCATCTGCGAGCGGGCAAAAAGGAGATCACTCACCGGGAAGTTCGAATTCGACTCAACGTAGCAGTGCGCGTAACCCGCGATCAACGGCATTTCGCGGACGCAACCAAGTTGTTACTCGCGCTCTATGAGAATTACGCGCTCGAAGTGGGAATAAACGGACCTGTTAGCCTTTGGCGACGAGCAATTGTCACAAGATTGTAACTTGCCATTCAAACCGACAGGCAAGTTGAATGGCGCTTGAGCTCTGCTCGCGCCGTCAGTCTGGAGAATGATGAAACCCATCTCGAAATCTCGACGAGCCAACCGATTCTCGATCAGCGCACGATTGGTTTGTAGTTGCAAGCAGCAAAGGACCTTATGAAAACTGCGAATCGTTGGGTAATCGCGATCGCAGGCGTGTTTCTCCAAATCGCGCTCGGCGCTGTGTATGCCTGGAGCGTGTTCCGCATCCCGTTGTCGAAACAGTTTGGATGGAGCATTTCGCAGGTCACATTCACTTTTACGATCAGTATTTTTGTGCTGGGCTTCGCGGCGTTCTTCGGCGGTTTATGGATGGCACGGAAAGGTCCCCGAATTGTAGCTTTGACCGGCGCGGTGCTTTATGGCCTGGGCGTCTTTCTGGCGAGCTTCTCGGCGAACAAGCTTTGGTGGCTGTATCTTAGTTACGGGTTCATCGGCGGCCTTGGGCTAGGTCTTGGCTACATTGTTCCAGTAGCTGTGTTGGTGAAGTGGTTTCCTGATAAGCGCGGTCTTATCACAGGAATTGCGGTTGGTGGTTTCGGTGCTGGCGCGCTGATCACTGCGCCGGTCGCGACACGGCTCATTCAATCGGTCGGCGTCTTAAGTACTTTTGCTTATCTCGGCATCGCCTACTTAATCATCGCGATCATCGCGGCGTTGTTCATGCAAAACCCGCCCGAAGGCTACCAGGTGCAAGGCTGGACGCCGACTGCCAGGCAAACCGCGGAGCGAGCGAGCCATGATTACGTTCTGGGTGAAGCGCTGCGACGGTGGCAGTGGTGGGTGCTCTGGCTGATTTTGTTCTTAAATACTTCGGCAGGCATTTCCCTGATTTCGCAGGAAGGACCTGTTTTTCAGGAACTCACCAAGGTGAGCGCGATCGTCGCCGGCGGTATGGTAGGAATCGCGAGCCTGGGTAATGGTGTAGGCCGGGTGTTCTGGGCTTGGGTCTCGGACTTGATCACGCGGCGCGCGACTTTCGCCGTCATGTTTATTCTTCAAGTCCTGCTTTTTTGGCTTCTGCCGACAATCACCTCGTCGTCGATTATGACAATCGTCGCGTTTGTTATCCTGATGTGTTACGGCGGCGGGTTCGGCACCATGCCTGCCTTCACCGCAGACTACTTCGGGCCGAAGAATGTAGGACCGATTTATGGTTTAATGCTAACGGCCTGGAGCTTCGCCAGTTTGTTCGGCCCGCTTTACATCGCCCGCATGCGCGAGCTAACCGGGACCTATGCCGGCGCGCTTCATGTGATCGCAGTCATGATGCTTGTCTCCATTTTGTTGCCAATCATTGTCAGACCGCCACGACGCGAACAATCAGCGTGAATTTCCAACAGTGTTTGTTTTTGCTCGCTTAACTCGATGCACCATGACATTTTCAAGCGACTAAACTTCGCTCCACCCGCCAAGAACTGAATGGAGAATATGTTCGCACTGCTTTCGAAATGGCCGCTCGTTAGGCAAATTCGCGAACACAAAGACGGCACCGGCCTCGAATCGATGTCGGACAAGACGCGTTCGATGCACGCACGTATCGATGACGCAAAAGTGGCGCGCTCCATTTGTCCGTACTGCGGCGTCGGCTGCGGTCAGTTGATTTACCATAAGGACGGAAAGCTGATTTCGATCGAAGGCGATCCAGAGAGTCCCATCAGTCAGGGAAATCTTTGTCCAAAGGGTGCCGCATCGTATCAATTGCTTACGCATTCCCGACGCGAAACAAAAGTGAAGTATCGCGCGCCGCGCTCGAAGGAATGGACGGAAATGTCCCTCGATCGCGCGATGGAGATGGTGGCCGAGCGTGTCTGGGAATCGCGCAAGCGCACATTCGTCAGGCAGGTCGACGGGTCCGCCGTCAATCATACGACCGCTATCTGTCATCTTGGCGGCGCAACACTCGATAACGAAGAAAATTATCTAATAAAAAAGCTGTTCACTGGAGGCCTGGGCATGGTCTGTGTGTCCAACCAGGCTCGGATATGACATAGCAGCACGGTGCCCGGTCTGGGCACCTCCTTTGGCCGGGGCGGAGCTACGACCGCGCAACAAGATCTGGCCAACGCCGATTGCATTTTAATCGAAGGGTCATCGATGGCGGAGGCGCATCCGGTCGGTTTTCGCTGGGTGATGAAGGCAAAAGAACATGGCGCGACGATCATTCATGTCGATCCGCGGTTCTCGCGCACCAGCGCATTGGCCGACATTTGGGTGCCAATCCGCGCGGGCGCGGACATTGTGTTTCTCGGCGGGCTCATCCGGCATTTGATTGAACACAACCTCTACTTTCATGAGTACGTCGTTCATTACACCAATGCGTCCTGCATTTTGTCTGACGAATACCGAGATCCGGAAGACAACGGCGACGGCTATTTCTCCGGGTGGAACGAAGAGAAGCGCGCCTATGAAGGCGACAGTTGGGTTTACAAAGGCGGGGACCTGAGTCGGCCACAGCGCGATCTTACGTTGCAAGATCCGCAATGCGTTTTTCAAAAATTAAAACGTCATTTCTCTCGCTACACGCCGGAAATGGTGGAGAAAATCTGCGGCATTTCGCCCGATATTTTTCACAAGGTGGCGCACATGCTCGCTGCCGCATCTGGCCCGGAGCGCACAGCGGCGGTCTGTTACGCGGTTGGCTGGACGCAGCATTCCAAGGGCGTGCAGATTATTCGCGCAGCAGCCATCTTACAGTTGCTGCTTGGAAACATTGGCCGACCCGGCGGCGGAATCCTCGCGTTGCGCGGTCATGCCTCAATCCAGGGCTCAACTGATATTCCTACGCTCTACGACATTCTGCCCGGCTATCTCACGATGCCGCATAAAGGCGACGAGACTCTTCAGCATTACCTGGATCGCTACACCAAGAAAACTGGTCTCTGGTCGAATTACCCGAAGTATCTCGTCAGCATCCTCAAGGCTTACTATGGGAAGAATGCAACTGCTGAAAACGATTTCGGTTACGCCTGGCTTCCCAAACTCACCGGCAACCATTCCTTTTTCGAATATCTCTACGACATGCTCGATGGAAAAATGGATGGCATGTTCATCATGGGTCAAAATCCGGCAGTGGGCGCGCCCAATTCGCGGCTTCAACGCAAGGCTCTCACAAAATTGAAATGGCTCGTTGTAAGGGACATGGTTGAAGTCGAATCAGCGAATTTCTGGCGCGAATCGCCTGAAGTGGAGCGTGGTGAGTTGAAGACTGAGGACATCGAGACTGAAGTGTTCTTCTTCCCGGCGGCTGGTCACGCCGAGAAGGAAGGTGCGTTCACAAATACCCAGCGGCTTTTGCAATGGCGTGAAAAAGCGGTGGATCCACCAGACGATGCGCGCTCGGATGGGTGGTTCATGCATCAACTCGCTTTGCGTTTGATCGCGAAGGCGAAGCAATCGAGCGATCCGCTCGATGAACCGTTGCGCGCGCTCGATTGGTGGTACCCGGCAGATGAGCACGGTGAACCGCACATGGAATCCGTGCTCGCGGAAATCAACGGTTGGTACACCAATCCACAGCCAGGGGCAGATGGAGTCGTCTTTGGCGGCGTCGATCGCGAAGGCAATCCGCACCACGGCCCACAGTTGAATGGTTTCGCAGAATTAAAAGCTGACGGATCTACCGCATCCGGCGCTTGGATTTACTCCGGTGTGTTTGGTCGCGATGGTGTAAACAAGGCGAACTTACGGAAGTCACGAGATTATCTCGGTCACGGCTGGGGCTTCAGCTGGCCGAGCGATCGCCGGATCATTTATAATCGCGCCAGCGCGCGGCCGGACGGGCGTCCCTGGAGCGAACGCAAGAAATTGGTCTGGTGGGACTCCGAAAAATGGACCGGAATCGATGTTGCCGGATTTGTACAAGGAAAACCTCCCGACTACGAGCCCGAGGTAGGCGCCGAAGGTCTCGATGCAATTCCGGGTGATGCGCCGTTCGTCCTGCACGAGGATGGCTTGGGCTGGATTTACGTGCCAAAAGGTTTGAAGGACGGACCGTTTCCCACGCACTACGAGCCGCTCGAGTCTCCCGTGCCAAATGAACTCTATTCGCGCGAGACTAATCCGCCGGAGCATTGGTTTCCCCGTCGTGAGAATCAGTTCGCCGCGCCGGGCGATTCGAGATTTCCATTCGTGCTGACCACATATCGCCTGACCGAACATCATACGGCCGGGGGCATGTCGCGCTTTCTCAGCCATCTCGCGGAATTGCAGCCTGAAATGTTCGCTGAAATTTCGCCGGAGCTTGCACGTCAGCAGAAGATCAGCAACGGCGATCGCATTTGCATTGTGACTTTGCGCGCGGCCATTGAAGCGCGCGCACTTGTTAGTCGCCGCATTCGGCCATTGCACCTTAATGGGAAAACGGTGCACCAGGTCGCATTGCCTTATCACTTTGGAACCGCCGGCCTCGTACGCGGGGGCGCAGCGAATGATCTTCTCGCGATCTCCGGCGAACCTAACGTGACAATCATGGAAGCCAAGGCGTGCACCTGCAACATTGTGCCGGGCCGATTACCGCGGGGTCCCGCGTTTGCCGAATTCTTAAAGAAATACGCGGCCCAAACAGACCCGCCCGTTCACCATCCCGAGGAACCGCAGCACGGCGCGACTGCTCGCGGCGGCGGTCTCGCGATGGAAGGAAAAGAATGAGGGCGCCAGGAATGGTAGGGCGCGACCGCCAGGCACGCCGAAATTGTGGGATGCAAGTCACAGACGGACCGGCGCTCCGTCCATACCAGATCGTATGATCGGCGAAGGCACACACAGCACGAACCAGCGTCGGCACAATTACGTGCAAGAACGCGTCGAAGTCGGTTTCTTCACGGATCCGACTGTGTGCATCGGCTGCAAAGCATGCGAGGTCGCGTGCAAAGAATGGAACGAAGTGCCGGATGACGGCTTTACGTGGTCGGGAAACTCCTATGATAACACCGGACATCTCGGAGCTTCCACCTGGCGGCATGTTTTGTTTCTCGAACAGGATAGACAAAAAGGAAATCAGCTCGTCGGTTCTCACTCGTTAGGCAGCGGCGATGGAGAAGATCCATTCCGCTGGGTTTTCCTTTCTGATGTTTGCAAACACTGCGAAGAAGCCGGTTGTCTTGAGGCGTGTCCAACCGGCTCGATCGTGCGGACGGAAGTCGGTTCTGTCCTGGTTCAGAACGATGTTTGCAACGGCTGCGGCTATTGTGTTGTCTCCTGCCCGTTCGGCGTAATCGATCGCCGGCCGGAACCGCTCCCCAACGCCGGCGGCGCTTTCAAGTGCACGTTTTGCTACGATCGACAAAAGAGCGGACTCGTGCCCGCATGCGCAAAGGTCTGTCCGACCGAGTCTATCGTGTTTGGGCGACTTGATGATTTGCGTGCGCGCGCATCGCAACGAGTGCAAGAGCTCAAACAAAATGGATATGACGACGCGCAACTCTACGACCCGCAAGAGACAAGCGTACGCGGCATTCACGCGTTCTTTCTGATTCTGGGCGAACCGGAGGCGTATGGGCTTCCACCTAAACCGCAGGTGCCGACGATTTATTTGAAGTCTGCGTGGACCGCTGCATTTGCGACGGCAATCGCATCAATTATCGCCACCCTGGTGGCGTTTGCATTTTCATCTTGATGGACGCACCGGCATCAGAAAAGCGGCTGGAACAGCTACGCGAGAAAGCGTGGCAGGAAGGTGTTGTGCCCGGTCGCGGAGTAGATGTCATCGGCGGTCCAATTCCAAGAAAACCCGGGTACTATGGGGAGCCTGTAGTCAAACCGCCGGTCTGGACATGGGAAATTCCTCTCTACTTTTTCTTTGGCGGAATTGCCGGGATGTCGGCGGTGATCGCGCTGGCAGCGGTCCTGTTTCATCATGTCGATGTTGCGCGAGCAGCCATGTGGCTCGCCGCGATCGCCGGGGCCATTCTATCGCCAATTCTACTGATCTTGGATCTGGGCCGTCCGCATCTCTTCCTCAACATGCTGCGCGTGTTCAAACATCGCTCCGCCATGTCGATGGGCGCGTGGATTCTGACAGCATTTGGCGCCTGCGCGGTTCCAGGGTTGATCGCGCTCGAATTGCACGCGCATCAGATTTTCGCCGGCACACTTGATCAACTCCTGAGCTTCGCCGCCGGGATTTTCATTTTTGGCGCGGCAATCTTTGGAACTTTGCTCGCGACTTACACCGGCGTGCTGATTGGAGCAACGGCGATTCCCGCGTGGTTTTTGCATCGCACATTACTGCCGATTCATTTTGGAACTGCCGGATTGGGATCTGCCGCCGCTGTCTTGGAATTGTTCGGACATCGAATTTCCGCGCTCAATTTCATTGGGTTTTACGCCGCCGCGGTTGAGACAGCGCTTTTAATCTGGCTAAGCGTTAACAAACATGGCGCAGCCGATCGCGCGATCCACGAACACAGTTCGGGCTGGCTCATTCGCATCGGTGAAGTGTTGAACGGTCCACTTGCGCTCATCCTGCGGTTTTTTGGCCTGGGTTCGTTCGCAGCGATTTCATTTTTAATCGGCGCGCTGGTCAGCCGCGTTGGCTGGATCGCGGTGGGCAAAGTTTCCGGCTCCGATCCCGAATCCGTCTTCGCGGCGGAACGCTACTAGCCACCACCGCAACTGTAGCCGCAGTCGCTGACCGTGGCTCTGTTCCCCGCAGACTTCCCTCCGAAGAGGGACTCGCGATCCGTACTAGCTCCCTTAAAAGTTGTCCGCAATCGGAGGCGAGAATTGTATAGATTAGCCGTTATGATTCCGGGTCTGCACCGATTCGAGAGTCTCAAGGATCGAATTAGATCTTCGCTGCCGATCGTCAGAGCTGGTCTTCTTTAGGCGCCTCATCTTCAATCAGCGCCTTAAAGTTTTGAAGATAAGTGCCGATTCGGCGCGATACGGCACCGCCGAAGCTCGAAGTCAACTTCAGGGTCACGCACGTGCTATGATCAGAAAGTGACGCGAAAGATACGACTCCCGCGGCCAAATGATCAGGAGCGCGATGGTCGGCCAGAGTTCGCCAGGCGAGTCTCCGCTCCGGAACGCGCAGCATCATCTCAAGTGTCGCTTTGTGCTGCTTTCCGTTAAATGCCAGCGACGCGGAAAAATGGTTCTCATCCAATTTTCGCACATGTTTGATCGCAGTGATGAACTTTGGATAATCCTCAAACGCCAGCCAGCGTTTGTAGACAGCGGCAACTGGCGCTTTGATCACGATTGATCCCTCCGCGGCGTCCATTGGCAGCGGTCTGTTTCCCTTCCTTGGCATCGGTTCGTTAGGCGTACAACTGCGCGTATTCATATTTCGAGAACGTGCGGCCCCACCCTCTGTAAAATTAAAGCTCGACATGTTGCGCACGAGCATGGGGTCGTGCCGTTCGACCACGCCGACGGAAAACTTGTCGCCATCTTCGGCTCAAACGTTCTTCTTTGGTTTTCATAGTTTTGTTAAACAATACGCTCGGCCATCGGCTGAGAGGTGACTACGGAGCACACGCAGGATTTTTTACGCCCGCCGGCGAGGGACTGGGGCACACCTCTTTTGAGGGATGAAGCAAGACTGGCAGTGCGAACGGAAAACTGTTAGACTTGCAGATTGTCGCGGCTCGCCAAATCAGGCGCGACAAATCACAGCTTGCCATGAAATCGGCCGTTGACGTCGGAACATTTAGTTTCCAGTCGGTCGGATCGCCGGGCGTCCTTGAACGCGCCATTTTCCGTTATGGTTTGGCTGTGCTGTCTGTCGCGATCGCACTCGGAGTAAAGCTGATCCTGCTGCACTTTAATTTCCCGTATCCGCTCAGTACCTCTTTCCTTGTCGCGATCGCGATCACATTCTGGTATGCGGGAACAGGGCCCGGCATTTTTTCTGTTCTCCTCTCGTTTGCCGCATTCGCTCTTTTCGTCCTCCCTTCTCAGGTTGACTATCGAATAGGCCTTCCGGACGGATCGACCAAGCCCGTCTACGTGTCGGGGGTCGGCATTTCGCACGTTCTCTATTTCTTTTATTTCGCAGTGGTAGCGCTCTTAATGAGTTGGTTTAGCTCGTCACGACGCCGAGCGGAGCGATTGCTGACCCAAGCGCGGAGCGAGCTCGAAACAAAAGTCGAGGAGCGGACTGCCAAACTGGGCGAGCTCAACGAGGACCTGCTTGGAGAAATAGCCGAACGCGAACAAGCAGAGGGCGCCCTGCGGGAAAGCGAGGAGAAGTACCGGGATTTGATCAACACTTCGCCAGACGCGATCTACGTCATCGATGGGGATGGCAGATGTGTCTTGTCAAACGCAGCAGGCGCCGAACTAGCGGGCTGTCCGGGAGACGAATTGATCGGCTCTTTAGTCGCAGATATGTATCTCCCGGACGAACGCCACTCGGTTCACCAACGGCTCGACAAGTTGAAGGGAGAGGGTGCCTTGCGCTTTGAGAGAGAATTCTTGCGGAGAAACGGTGACGTGGTTCCGGTGGAAGTTTCTTACTCAGCGCTGCGCGGACGGTATTACCAGGCGATCGTCAGAGACATCAGTCAGCGGAAGCGGCGTGAGGCGCTGTTGGCCGGAGAGAACCGACTTCTTGAGATGGTGGCCAAAGGCGATTCGCTGGCCGACATACTCGATAACCTGTGTCTGCTGGTGGAAGAGCAATCTTCCGACGTCCTTGCCTCGATCTTATTAATGGATCCAAATGGCAAGCAATTGCGGCATGGCGGAGCGCCGAACCTTCCAAAAGCCTACACGAAAGCGATCGACGGAACCTTTATCGGCCCCTCTGTGGGCTCGTGCGGAACGGCCGCTTACCGTGCCGATCAGGTAATTGTGTCGGACATCGCGACCGATCCGCTATGGGCTGATTTTCGCGACCTAGCTTTGCCGCATTCGCTGCGCGCTTGTTGGTCCACGCCGATTTTCTCCTCCCAAGGCAAAGTGATCGGAACGTTTGCCATGTACTATCGCGAGCCACGCAGCCCTACTACGGCTGAGCAGGACACGATTAAACACATTACTCATCTCGCGGGCGTCGCTATTCAACGGAAACTCGCGGAAACGGCCCGACGTGAGAGCGAAGCCTATCTCGCGGAAGCGCAACGGCTCAGTCATACAGGGAGTTCGGCATGGGCGCCCGCCACGGGAGAAATCAGGTACTGGTCAGAAGAAACTTATCGCGTGCTTGGTTTCGACCCGGACACCGGTCCGCCGCGATTCGAAACATTCTTTCAGCGTCTTTGTTCGGAAGACCAGGTCAGAGTCAAGGAGCTCTTCGAAAACGCGGTTCGCGACAAAGCGGATTTTGAAACGGACTACCGAATTGTTCACCCGAGCGGTGCAATTAGAAACATCCATACGGTCGGTCATCCTGTTTGCGATGAGGCCGGTCAGTTTGTGGAATTCGTGGGTACGGTCATCGATGTAACTGAAACTAAACGCGCGGAAGAGGCGTTGCGCGCTTCCGAGCAAGTCGCGCGCGGACAAGTGGAGGCGCTGGCGCAGAGTTTGGATGTTTTGGCGACTGCGCCGGAACCAGAAAAGTTCATTGGACAGATGCTAAGCACAATTGGTCGCCTCTTGAACGCGCAAAGCGTTAGCTTGTGGTTATCCGACGAATCGACTGACTCACTTGTCTTGTGGTTAATGGCGGACGGCGCAAAAACGCAGGCGCCTGACGCGGATCATCCATTCACGAAAGACCCGTTGCTTTGGAAACAGAATGTGGTGATCCAGGAACTGCTTTTCACCGGAGGACCAGTCGTTTGTGAAGATGTGGAGACCGATCCACGCGTTACCGGTGAATGGGGCGATTATTTGAAGCGAAAAGGAGCAAAAAGATTTCTGGCCGTTCCCATTATGGTGGGTGGACAGATTAAGGGTTTTATTGGGGTCCGCCATGCCGACCGGGGATCTTACCGGCCAGAGGAGATCGAATTAACTCAAGCACTTGCTCATCAAGTCATGCTTGCGATTCAACTCAATGAATTCGGGGAGCAAGGGCAGCGGGCTGCGGTTTTCGAAGAACGAAATCGAATGGCGCGGGACATTCACGACACGCTCGCGCAAGGTTTCACTGGTGTGATTGTGCAATTGGAAGCAGCCCAGGACGCGAGTTCCTGCGGCTATCGCAAGGAAGCGGACGATCATTTGCATCGCGCTGGCGAATTAGCTCGACGGAGTCTAAGCGAAGCGCGCAGGTCAGTTCACGCGTTGCGCCCCCAAGCGTTGCAAGAACACAATTTCTGGGACGCGCTCAAAGGCATCATTAAGAACACCACTGTTGGAACAGCGCTCCACGCCACTTTTGCAGAGCAAGGCAAACTGCCGGAGCTTCCTCAGATCTGGCAGGAGAATCTTCTGCACATAGGACAGGAAGCTTTGACCAACACGCTCAAGTATGCCCATGCTAGCAACTTCGAAACACGCATAAGCTACAAGTCGAGGAAACTTCGTTTGGAACTTCATGACGACGGCTACGGATTCAGAGTCAAAGATCGACATGACGGTGTGGGTCTTGCCGGGATGCGCGAGCGCGTCGAGCAAATGCGCGGCGAATTGAGAATCACCAGCGCACGCGGCAAAGGCACGAAAATCACTGTGGTATTGCCATGTAACGGCGAACCGAAGTCATGAGATCCAAGAAGAAACCGGCTACGAAGTCTAAGAAGTCCACTAATAAATCAAAGGCTGCTGCGAAAAAAGCGCCGAAGATCGAAAAGGCAAAGAAGCCTCGTATCACCGTGCTCATTGCTGACGATCACAGCGTTGTCCGCGAAGGGTTGGCTTCACTCATCGCCCGGAAAACAGATATGACCGTTATCGGTGAGGCAAGCAATGGACGCGAGGCAGTGGAGCTTTGGAAACAACATCACCCCGATGTGACGCTGCTCGATCTGCGCATGCCCGAGCTCGATGGAGTCGGTGCCATCAAGGAAATTCGCTCTGGCGATGAGAAAGCGCGAATCATTGTGCTAACGACATTTGACGGCGACGAAGATATTTACCGTGCCATTCAAGCCGGCGCGAAAGGTTATCTGCTCAAGGACGTTCCTCGCGAAGCGCTGATGGATTGCATCCGCCGAGTGCGTGCCGGCGAAACTTGTGTTCCCCTGCATCTCGCCGCCAAACTAGCAGAGCGTGTCAGCGGCGAAACCTTGAGCGGACGTGAGATCGACGTGCTCAAGCTGATTGCTCAGGGAAAAAGCAACAAGGAAATCGGCTCCGCCCTCTTCATTAGTGAGGGCACAGTGAAATCGCACGTAAAAGCGATCTTCGCCAAGATGAATGTTATTAGCCGCACCGAAGCGGTCGCAAGCGCTACCCGGCGCGGCCTGATTCAGTTGTAGTGGCAGGCGTGTCGGCTGCGACTTGTTCGCGTTCTATCTAGAACGATCTGCCGATCAAAATGGTGGGCGGGACTGTGATTCATATAAGCGACGTGGCACAGGTGCGTGATGGCTATTTCCCGCAGGAAAACATCGTTCGGCAGGATGGCGTCCGCAGCACCCTGCTGAGCATC
>Ga0193735_1000350_pt1 | contig 14450 bp, 9 predicted proteins | sample U1m2metaG_FD_145080 | JGI IMG/M metagenome (GOLD analysis project Ga0193735, IMG submission 145080) | Soil microbial communities from a riparian zone of the East river system, Colorado, United States - U1m2 | ecosystem: Environmental > Terrestrial > Soil > Riparian zone | place: USA: East River... | reverse complement strand
ACATCGAGGTCATCGGAACTGCCGAAGATTCCTACCCTCTTCAGAAAAAGGGGCACACGCCTGAATTCCTCCGTGAAATCGCTCATCTCCGGCCGCGCTCAAATCTGTTCAGCAGCGTTTTTCGTGTGCGCAGCCGGCTTGCGTTTTCCGTGCACCAGTTTTTTCAGGAGCGCGGTTTCGTTTATGTCCACACGCCCATCATCACCGGAAGCGATTGCGAGGGCGCCGGAGAATTGTTTCGCGTTACGACTCTCGATCCAGCGGCCGCCGAATCGCGAACGGCGGACGGCGAGATCGATTACACGAAAGATTTTTTCGCCCGGCCGACTTACTTGACCGTGAGTGGTCAGCTCGAAGCGGAAGCCCTCGCTCTGGCGTTGTCGAAAGTCTATACATTCGGTCCGACGTTTCGGGCCGAGAACTCCAACACGTCGCGACATGCGAGCGAATTCTGGATGATCGAGCCGGAGATGGCGTTTTGCGATTTGAACGGCAACATGACCCTCGCCGAAGAGTTTGTGAAACATCTGATTGCGGATGCAAGAAAGCATTGCCCCGATGAGATGGAACTCTTCGCAAAATTCGTGGACAAGGAATTGCTCGCGCGCTTGGATTTCGTTGGTGAGCGGCCGTTTCAACGAATCACGTACAGCGATGCTGTCGATCTTCTGAAGAAAAGTGGCGAAAAATTCGAGTTCCCGATCGACTACGGCTTGAACCTGCAGTCGGAGCACGAGCGCTGGCTGACAGAAAAACATTTCAAATGTCCCGTCACGGTTTTCAATTTTCCCAAGGAGATCAAACCGTTCTACATGCGTTTAAACGACGATGAGACAACGGTGGCGGCAATGGATTTGCTCGTCCCCGGCATCGGCGAAATTGTCGGGGGAAGTCAGCGTGAAGAAAGGCTCGAGATGCTGGAGGAAAACATGCGCCGGCACAACATGGACCCAGCCGATTACAAATGGTATCTTGATCTCCGGCGTTATGGCACCGCACCGCACTCCGGGTTCGGCCTCGGTTTTGAACGGATGCTGATGTTCATCACCGGCGTCGCGAACATCCGCGATGTCATTCCCTTCGCTCGCACGCCCGGCAGCGCCGAGTTCTGACCTTTGTCATTCCGAGCCCTTCGGCTTCGCTCAGGACAGCTCCGTCGAGGAATCTCTGATCTTTTGGTTGATTCCAGAGAAGTCACCGCTGTGCTTCTTCTATCCTCGTAAACTCGAGCTCGGCGCCGCCCGGCTCTTGCAGTGTCATGTGATCGCCGGAGATTTCCAGTTGATAAACCGACGTGGCGAAGGGCGTCTGGATTTTGATTCGATCTTGATCGCCGAACCTGTATCTGCCTCGGACGTCTCCCACGAGCACGGAGCCGTTGTTCGAGAATTCCCAAACGGTTTCGCTGGAACTTCCCGACATCCGCCATTTCCCAACGATCTTGGAATTCCCGCAGCCGGTTATCGCGCACAGCAAAACTGCTGAAGCGATTATCTTCAAGCCGGACTTGGTTTGAGAAGATCCGAGTCCCATGAAACTCCGACGTAAATTTTGTCTTGGCATGTTTCGCACGAGGCGAGGAGTCTAACAACCCGCTTAGATGCAATAAAGCCTTCTTTGCTATGACCGCGTGTCATCCTGAGCGACGCGAGGATCTCTCAGACCTTATCTGATCACACGAGCCGAGAAGTGCATTGCCATCGTCGGAGGCGATCGCCTGCGATTGGGATCGCTACGCCACTATACATCTGCGAGATCTCTCGTCGTCGGCGCGCGACTGGGGATGACAAATCACGTGCGGCAGAGCTACTTCGCTTTCGATTCTCTTTTGGATTCGCCTTTGGATTCTGTCGATTCCTTGGCTTGTTTCGCTGCCTTTCTTGATTCGCCGGGCCGATATTCTTCCTGCTCGGCGGCGGCGAAAGCTTTCTCCAAGCCCACCATGTCTTCGCCAGGACGAAGCGTGTCGAAGGATTCTACTTCTTTGCGCAGTTGCTCCTCAGAGTAATTCGCCGCTTTGATGGACAAGCCGATGCGGCGCTCGATTTTGTCCACTTTGATGACACGCGCTTCAACTTCCTGACCAACTTTGAGGACATCCTTCACTTTCGCGACGTGATCTTCACTCAATTGCGAGATGTGCACGAGCCCGTCGATGTCGTCCTGTAGTTGCACGAACGCACCGAAGCTGGCGAGTTTCGTCACCTTGCCTTTCACGAGATCGCCGATCTTGTATTTCTCGTCGATGGTCTTCCACGGGTCTTCGGTCAGTTGTTTAATCCCAAGACTTATCCGCTGATTCACCTTGTCGATGTCGATGACGACGGCCTCGATTTCGTCGCTCTTCTTAAACATCTCGCTGGGATGATTGATCTTGCGCGTCCAGCTTAAATCGGACACGTGAATCATGCCATCGATGCCTTCCTCCAGTTCCACGAAGGCGCCGTAGGCGGTCATATTGCGAATCTTGCCTTTCACCGTGCTGCCGATAGTGAACTTCTTCTCGATCTCATCCCACGGATTTGCCTCGAGCTGCCGCAGGCCCAGTGAAATTTTCTGTTCCTCTTTATTCACGCCGAGCACGACAGCTTCCACTTCCTGACCGACGCTGAGGATATCAGAGGGTCGCATGATCCGTTTCGTCCACGAAAGTTCGGAGACGTGAATGAGGCCTTCTACACCTTCTTCGATCTCAACAAAGGCGCCGTAGGGAACAAGGTTGGTGATTTTGCCTCTGACGCGCTGACCTGCCGGGAAACGCTCCTCAATCTGGTCCCACGGATTCTTTTGAGTTTGCTTCAGTCCGAGCGAGACGCGCTCTTTTTCTTTGTTGATGTCGAGCACGACGATTTCCAACTGCTGCCCGACCTTCAATAGCTCGCTGGGATGTCCTAGCCGGCCCCAAGTCATATCGGTCACATGCAGCAACCCATCCATGCCATCGAGATCGATGAATGCGCCGAAGTCTGTGATATTTTTCACGGTGCCGGGCACGCGGTCGCCTACGTTCACGCCGTCCATGAATTTTTGGCGTTTTTCGCTGCGCTCCTGCTCGATTACTTCGCGCCGGCTGAGCACGACGTTTTTGCGGTCGTCATTAAGTTTGACGATTTTGAAATCGTAAGTGTTGCCAACGAATTGCTGCAAATCTTTTGGCGGAACGACGTCGATCTGAGAAGCCGGCAAAAACGCCTCAACGCCGATGTTGACCATGAGGCCGCCTTTGACCACCGATTTCACCTTGCCTTTGATCAGGCCGTCACCTTCGAAAACGCTGACGATTTTGTACCAATTTTGGCGATAAGCTGCTTTCTCTTTCGAGAGAACGACCATGCCTTCCTCATTTTCCAGTCGCTCTAGGAGCACGTCCACCTCGTCACCCACCTCCAGCGAATCGGCCTCCTCAAATTCTGTCAGCGGAATAACGCCCTCGGATTTGTATCCCACATCGACTAGCACTTCGCGCGGGCGAACTTCCAAAATACGTCCCTTGACGATGCTTCCCTCCCGGAAGTCCGGCATCGGCTTCGACATCACGTCCTGCATTTGAATCATAAATAATAAGCCTCCTTCAGGCGCTGTAGCGGCGGTCTATGACCGCCGAAGATTTCCGCGTAGCTGCTGTCGCGGAAGCGGGACGCCATAGTAGGCGTTTTTGTGCAGAAGGTCAACTGACATGCGTCGGCTTACCGCCGCGTGTCATCCTGAGCGAAGCGAAGGATATCACTTATCGGGGGTTGCGTCACGCCAGATGGTATGTGTGATCAATTCTGCTGTTGGGAGGTTCCTCGCTTCGCTGGGAATGACCACATTAAACATTGGGGCGTTCGGCGTTGAGCGTTCTGCGTTTCGCCCTTATGCTTCAGAACACTATGTCCATCGCCCGACTGCCGATCTTGCTGACGCTTCTGGCGGTTGCTTCACTGCGCGCCGAATCTCCGGCTGAACAAAAAGTCCTCAGCGCAATCAAGACGCCAGATCTCACCCTCGTGCATCTTTGGGCGCCATGGTGCTCGAACTGCCAGGCTGAACTCAAAAGCGGCGGTTGGACCAAAATTGTTAACGAAAATAGGAATGTGAAGTTTTGTTTTGTCTCCGTTTGGAATGATGGTCAGGACGGACGCGCGATGCTGAAAAAATTCGGCATCGCCGATCAGCCAAACGTGACAATTCTCGCTGACCCCGGCCCGCGTCGTGGCGAAAACAAGATCAAACAATTCGCTGGTTTGCCGCTCTCGTGGATCCCCACGTCTTGGATTTACAAAGGCGGCGAGCTTCGTTACGCATTAAATTACGGCGAAGTCCGTTTTCCTGTGCTCCAACAATTTCTCGAAGACAGTCAGTCGGAGTGGTCACACAAGGGCGAACCGTCTGTCGAGTAAGCTTTTCATGAGTGACACGTCCGAAGCGCCCTCGATTGCGCAAAATAAGCCGCCGGCGATTCTGTCGCTCATTGGCGATACGCCGCTAGTGGAGGTGACGCAATTCGACACGGGCCCGTGTCACCTTTTTCTCAAGCTTGAAAATCAAAATCCCGGCGGCTCGATCAAGGACCGGATCGCGCTCTCGATGATCGAAGCGGCAGAGGAGGATGGGAAATTGCAACCCGGTGGCACAGTCGTAGAGGCCACAGCAGGCAATACTGGCCTGGGTCTGGCGCTCGTTGCCGGTGCCAAAGGCTATCGCGTTCTGCTGGTGATTCCGGATAAGATGTCGCAGGAAAAAATCTCCCATGTAAAAGCGCTCGGAGCCGAAGTGCGCATCACGCGATCTGATGTGACTCGCGGTCATCCGGAATATTACCAGGACGTGGCCGCGCGACTCGCCGAAGAAATTCCAGGTGCCTTTTACGTGAATCAGTTCGGTAATCCGGCGAATCCTCTGGCGCACGAGCGCACGACCGGCCCCGAAATTTGGGAGCAAATGCGGCACGATGTCGATGCAGTCGTCGTGGGCGTTGGTTCCGGTGGAACGCTTACGGGCCTTGGCCGATTTTTTAATCGGGTAAAGCCACGTCGCGGCATCGAAATGATTTTGGCCGACCCCACCGGCTCCGTTTTGTACGAGTACGTCAAGACGGGAAAGCTGGTCGAATCGGGAAGCTGGGCAGTGGAAGGCATCGGCGAGGATTTCATTCCAGAAATCGCGGACATGTCATTGGTCACAGATGCATTTGAGATTGACGACGCAGAAAGTTTTGCGACCGCGCGCGACCTTTTGCACAAGGAAGGAATCTTCGGCGGCTCATCCACCGGCACTCTTGTCGCTGGAGCGCTGCGATATTGTCGGCAGCAAACAAAACCAAAACGTGTGGTCACTCTCGTTCCCGATACCGGCAATAAATATCTCTCAAAAATGTACAACGACTTTTGGATGGCCGAGCAGGGATTCATTCACCGGCCGCCGCACGGCGACCTGAGCGATTTAATCTCGCACCGATACGAAGCAGGTGAAGTGATCACGGTCGGGCCGGACGATTCGCTGCTCACGGCGTTTAAGCGAATGCGCGGCTCGGACGTCTCGCAGCTTCCGGTCGTCGATAAAAACGGACGCGCTATCGGCATCATCGACGAATCTGATCTCCTGGTGAGGGTGCACCGCGCCCCATCGCACTTCAACGATCCGGTAGAAAAAGCGATGACCGACCGGTTAGAAACGCTGCCGTCGAATACGAAAATTAAAGACTTGCTGGATGTATTTGATCGCGGACGCGTCGCGATTGTCATGGATGACGACAAATTTCTGGGGCTGATTACGCGCACCGATTTGCTTTCCTATCTCCGGCTTCACATGCCGAAGTCGGCCACGCCGCCGGAACGAGAATTTGCCTAGTGTAGCGCATGCGTCCCGCTTGCAGCTAATTTCGGCGCGCAAGCCAGAGGCGTGCGCTACCTTATCCCATGAAAAAAGAACAGGGCTTCGCGACACGCGCCATTCACGCTGGCCAGGAGCCGGATCCCACTACCGGCGCGGTCATGACGCCGATTTACGCCACGTCGACCTACGTGCAGGAAAGCCCGGGAAAACACAAAGGCTACGATTACGCGCGCTCGATCAATCCAACGCGGCTCGCCTACGAAAAGTGCATTGCCGATTTGGAAAGCGGGATCCGAGGGTTCGCATTTGCATCCGGCCTGGCTGCGATGGCGACAGCGCTTGAGCTGCTCGACAGCGGCTCGCACGTCGTCGCCAGTGACGATCTTTACGGCGGCACGTTTCGATTGTTCGATCGGGTGCGGCGCCGCTCTGCGAACCTTGATTTCAGCTATGTCGATTTGACCGACCCGGAAGATCTCGAGCGCGCTATCAAACCAAACACGCGCATGGTTTGGATCGAAACGCCGAGCAATCCGCTTCTAAAACTGATAGATCTCGAAGCGATCACGAAAATCGCGCGCAAGCGGAAAATCATTTCCGTGTCCGACAACACATTTGCTACTCCGTGGACCCAGCGCCCGATCGAGACTGGCTTCGACATCGTCGTGCATTCCGCGACGAAGTATTTAAACGGGCATTCCGACCTCGTAGGCGGCGTTGTTGTCGTTGGCGAAAACAAGGAACTCGCTGATCAAATTGCATTCTTGCAAAATTCGGTCGGTGCGATTGCCGGCGCGTTCGACAGTTTTCTCGTCTTGCGCAGTTTGAAAACGCTGGCGCTCCGGATGGAGCGGCATTGTGCCAACGCGCTGGAAATTGCGCGCTGGCTCGAGGAACAGGGCGAGATCAAATCAGTCCATTATCCCGGCCTCAAATCGCATTCCCAGCACGATCTGGCCCGACAACAGATGCGCGGTTTCGGTGGCATGGTCACGATCGTTTTGAAAACGGACCTCGCGGGAACGCGGCGTTTCCTTGAGAACACGCATTTGTTTGCGCTCGCGGAAAGCCTTGGCGGCGTGGAGAGCCTCATCAATCATCCCGCGCTCATGACACACGCCTCTGTCCCGAAGGAGCAACGTGAAAAGCTTGGCATTACTGATTCACTGGTTCGCCTGTCGGTTGGCGTCGAGGACGTTCGCGATTTAATCGACGATCTAAAGTTTGCCCTCGAAGCAATTTGATCGGAGGACAAGCATCTTGCTTGTCTCGGCCGATGGGCATCTTGCCCATTCGCAAAGAGCAGGCTAGAAGCCTGCTCGCCGAGATAACCAGGATGGTTATCTTCCATCCGCAATGTCTAACACCTTCGGCCAACTCTTTCGCGTGACCACTTTTGGCGAATCGCATGGCGGCGGTATCGGCGTGGTGATCGACGGCTGCCCGCCGCGGATCGACATTTCCGAAGCGGACATTCAACGAGAACTGGATCGCCGTCGTCCGGGTCAGAGCAAACTCACGACGCAGCGGAAAGAGGAAGACCGATGCGAGATTTTGTCGGGCGTTTTTGAAGGGAAAACGCTCGGCACTCCCCTGACGATGATGGTTCGCAACAAAGACGCTCGGCCCGAAGATTACAGAGAGATCGCCGGCAAATTCCGGCCGTCCCACGCCGATTACTCTTACCAGGCTAAATACGGAATCCGGAACTGGCAGGGCGGCGGTCGCGCGTCTGCGCGCGAAACGATTGGTCGGGTCGCGGCGGGCGCGATTGCCAAAAAAATATTATCAACGTTCTATCCGGATTTCGAGATCGTCGCCTACGTCACGCAAGTTCACGATATCGTCGCGAAGATTGATCGCTCCACTGTGAAGATGAAAGACGTGGAGAAAGACATTGTTCGCTGTCCGGACGCGATCGCCGCAAAAAAGATGATATCGCTGATAGAGCAAGTTCGCGATGAAGGCGACTCGGTTGGAGGCGTGATCGAGTGCGTTGCGCGTGGCCTTGCACCCGGATTGGGCGAGCCTGTTTTCGACAAGCTCGAAGCAGACCTGGCGAAAGCAATGCTGAGCATACCGGCTACCAAAGGCTTCGAGATCGGCTCCGGATTTGCGGCCACGCGGGTGCGCGGCTCGAAGCATAATGACGAATTTGAAATGCGCGGCGGAAAAATCCGGACACGGACAAACAATTCCGGCGGCGTGCAAGGTGGGATCAGCAACGGCGAAGAGATTTATTTCTGCGTCGCGTTTAAGCCGCCCGCTACGATCGCGCTTCAGCAGAAAACCGTCACGACTTCAAAGCAGCAAAGTGAGCTCGCAGCCCGCGGACGGCATGATCCGTGCGTTCTCCCGCGAGCAGTGCCAATCGTGGAAGCAATGGCCGCGCTCGTCCTTTGCGATCACGCGCTGCGGCAAAGGGCGATTGCGATTATGGACAGTTGAAGCGTTGAAGCGTTGAAAGGAGAGTGCATTGTTTGTCATTCCGAGCGGAGTCGAGGAATCCCGTGGCGGAAGCTTAACGTGATTCAGCGGGACCCTTCGACTCCGCGGCGCTCCGCTCAGGGTGACGTTGTTTAGCGACCGCTTTAACGCTTCAACGCTTCAACGAATATTTAAGCAGCATGAATTACATCGCCACCATTGGCCTGGAAGCGCACGTCCAGCTCAAGACGCGCTCAAAGATGTTCTGCGCTTGTCCAGTTGAGTTTGGCGCCGAACCAAATTCGCACACTTGCCCGATTTGCCTGGGTCTGCCTGGCGCATTGCCGGTGATGAATCAGGAGGCGTTGCGCCTGACGGTGCTAACGGGGCTCATGCTGGGATGCGATATCGCGCCAATCTCCAAATTCGACCGCAAAAACTATTTCTATCCGGATATGCCGAAGAATTATCAGATTTCGCAGTACGACATGCCGCTTTGCACCAATGGCAGCTTGCCGTTGCACGACCTGGCCTATCCGAAAGATGCGCAGAGAAATATCGCAACACCAAACAAGGAAGTGCATCTGGTGCGGATCCATCTCGAAGAGGACGTGGCGAAAAGTTTCCATTTCGAGAACAGCACAGGGATTGATTTCAATCGGGCCGGCACGCCGTTGATGGAAATTGTGACGCAACCGGAACTCAATTCGCCCGAAGAGGCGTTCGCATTTCTAACGGCGCTGAAACAAATCTTGATCTACGGCGACGTAAGCGACGCCGATATGGAAAAGGGACAGCTCCGCTGCGATTGCAATGTTTCCGTGCGGCCTGAAAAACAAAGCGAACTCGGAGCAAAAATCGAGATCAAAAATATGAACTCGATCAGTGGCGTGCGGCGCGCACTTACCTACGAGATTCAGCGCCAAATCAGCTTGCTGGACAGCGGCGAGCAACTGGAGCAAGAGACGCGCGGCTGGGACGATGCGACGGGCGAAACCTTTCTCATGCGCACAAAAGAGTTCGCACACGACTACCGCTATTTTCCAGATCCCGATCTGGTACCGGTGCCAACTGACGTTTTAGTAGCCGATGTGCGGGAGCGCGTTCCCGAGTTACCAAAAGCGAAACGCGCTCGCTTCGTCGAGGAGTATCAAGTCAGTCCCTACGATGCCGGCGTGCTGGCGAACGATCTAGAACTGGCAAGCTATTTTGAGAGGGCTGCTAAAGGCGCAAAGAAACCGAAGAATGTCGCAAACTGGATCCTGAACGATTTGCAGAACGCCCTCAGCGCCGCTGGCAAGACCATTCACGATTGTCCGATTCCACCCGAGGCGCTTGATGAATTGGTCAACTTAATCGACAGCGGAAAAATTAGCGGCAAGCAGGGCAAGGAAGTTTTCGCGGAAATGTTTGCAACCGGATGGAGCGCAGCCGCGATTGTGAAGGAGAAAGGGATCGAGCAACTAAGCGATGTCGCCATGATCGAAGCGCTCTGCGACGAAGTGATTGCGGCAAATCCCAAGCCAGTTGCAGATTTCAAAATCGGTAATACTGCGTCGCTGAATTTTCTCAAGGGACAGGTGATCAAACGCTCGAAAGGAAAAGCTAATCCGCAGATCGTCGGCGAAATATTGGAGCGGAAGCTGAGGGCATAAAGAAAACGTCCAACGCTCAACGCCCAACGTCGAACGTCTAACTTAGCCCGCGCTGTCATCCCGAGCATAGCGAGGGACCCCGCATAGGCTGCGAGGAAGTGCTCTTGTCAATCGTGTGTCCCAAGCAGTAGGTGCGAGATCCTTCGCTTCACTCAGATGACAAGTGCCTGGCGGGCGATGAAATTGTAGCCGTGAAAATCCTGATTGCCCCAGATAAATTTAAAGGCTCGCTCAATGCGCGCGAGGTCGCGGAGAATATCGCGAAAGGACTGCGCGATGGGACGCGGGACGTCGAGATCGAAATTGTGCCGATGGCAGACGGCGGCGAAGGGACGGCGGAAGCAATTTGCGATGCACGCGGTGGGTCCTGGTTGCAATGCAAAGCACACGATCCGTTTGGCCGTGAGATCGATGCGCGTTACGGCTGCATTGAATCCGGAAAAATTGCAGTGATGGAAATGAGCGAAGCCGCAGGCATGCGCCGCATCTCCGAGGATCAACGCGATCCGGTTCGCGCGACCACATTCGGCGTGGGCGAAATGATTTTAGATGCGACAAAGCGCGCCGCGAACGAAATCATCATTGGCCTAGGCGGCAGCGCAACGAACGACGGCGGATTCGGGATGGCGCGCGCTCTCGGTTTTCGATTCGATTACGAGCACGAGCATGAGCATGAGAAGATGTGCGTTACAGATTTGCTTAAGCTTAAGGGAATCGAGAAGCCGAAAGATTTGAAGTTGCCGAAGATTATCGCAGCAGTCGATGTGAAAAATCCATTGCTCGGGAAGAGTGGCGCGACCCGAGTGTTTGGGCCGCAAAAAGGCGCAAGTCAGAATGAGCTGAAGATTTTGGAACGTGCGCTGAGCAGACTTGCCGACGTTGTTGCCAAAGAATTCGGTTTTGATCATCGCGATGAACCCGGTGCCGGCGCGGCAGGCGGACTCGGGTTCGGTCTGATGAGTGTTTGCGGCGCGAAAGTTCGGCCGGGCTTCGATGTTGTCGCAGAAGCAGTCGGGCTCGAATCGAAAATCAAAGATGCTGATATTGTGATTACAGGCGAGGGAAGCCTGGATCGGCAGACGCTCGAAGGAAAAACACCAGCCGGCGTGGCGCGGCTGGCGCGAAAACTCGGCAAACCCGTTTTCGCAATTGTGGGCCGCGCAACGAAAGATCGAGAAGTGCGCGAGATGTTCGACGGCGTTTACGAGAACGCGCGGCCCGGAATGAGTGAGCAAGAAAACATGAGGCACGCAGCGGAACTGTTGCGGGAGAACGCGCGCGAACTGGGCAAGACTCTCTCTTAATCAGTTCTTGCGTCCGCCGACCAAGAGGGTGCGCTCCACGTAATGCAGATCGTCAGGATCGTAATAGCTCGCGTACCAGGGCATATCTTCGTTCGTATGTAAGTCCACCTCTTTCGGATTTTGCTTACGATCGCGAAAAGCAAAATGATCAACGAGACGAATGGCTTCGATGGCGAAAGCCGTTACCGCGTCTGGATCGCGAATCTCGATCAAGTTGTCGCCGTTCCTTTGCTCGGGAGTGAAGGCGAGATTGCTTGAGCCACAGTAAACGACCGGGTCCTTGCCTCTGAAATCCACAACAACAAATTTGTGGTGGATCGCGATGCCAGGTATCGGCGCTTCTTTGTTGAACGGCGGAGGAAGAATGTGTGTACCACCCTTCCCGGCAACCCTCACACCACGCTTGGAGTGCGGCTTGTAAAGCGTGACGGTTTTAGTTGTATCCGTGATCCCGTAGGAGAAAATGTCCTCCCTGTCGTCTCGAACTGCTTTTATCGCTTTCAAAATCGCACTTGCGCTATCGTCCTTCATGACTGCGAAAAGCACGTCCGTCTGCGCGTGATCGATCCGATTGGAGATGACAGCAAAAAACTCTGTGGCTGCCTCTTTAGTGTGAGGCGAGAAACGAACTGTCATCTCCGGAATTTTACTCTCGTTAAAATCTCGGCCTTCTTGAATTGCGAAGCTAGTGCCGGGGAAATTCTTCATCTTGTCAGCGCCAAACGAAGCGTCAAACACCTGGGCGTACAGAGCGGCGATATTTCCGTTGTTGAAGATGATAACGTGATTGGCGTTGATATAGAACCCGTTCGTAGAAAAATTCGTTGAACCCGTGAGGACTTTTATCGGCTCGTTGGTCGCCTTCGTTTTTTGGATGAAGACCTTCGAATGAGCCAGGCTTCGGAAGTGTCCGCGAAGAATTGCGCTAGGGGCTTTCGCTTTTTCGTTAAAGAGTGCGCCGAACTTGTCTTCAAACGCGTTGGTCCCAACATGAGTCTTTGAATTGTCGAGCAGAACACGCAACCGTCCGTCTTCAGCGAGTTGAATCAGTTTGTCGCAAACGACCGGTTCATCGAGGTCGAACGCAAAAACATCCAGCGCCAGTGTGTTATCGGACAAGGTTTCATCCAGGAATTCCATGATCCGCGCTCGCGCCTGCCAACCAAGCCAGATGTGCTGATCTTCAAACGTGTAATCCTCCAACACATCCTGCCCGTTCTTCTTTCGCTTCACCGAGCCGGATTTGGCTTTGATGTCAAAAATCAAATCGGTTTTGTTAGGACGCACCTTGCTATTATTTCCGAAATGATTCGTGTAGGCCTGTGACTCGACGAAGCCGCGTGTAAAGCCAATTTGAAAATCGTCCGATTTGTAGGGACCGACATCAATGCTCACGGTAAGAGTCAGGGAACGATCTAGTGGCTGGAGAATCTCGTTCACCATGTAGCGCGGTGTGACTTCGTACTTGTACGTGCCGTAGAATGGCTCTTGAATCTGATGAAATGTTGCCGGCACGTGCACCCAGCGAAACTTCTGGATCGGCGAAAAGAAAGTGCTGTGGGCTGCCTCAAGCTTGATGTTGTTCTTTTTTAGGATAGCTGCCGAATACGTCAGAAGATTGGTCAAGTAATACGGCTTTCTGATCCCAGGTGTGACGCGGACGCTGAAACCCGTGAGATTCTTCGTCTTCGATTCATCGAGGTCGAATGCTAGCAACGTCATCGCATCGCCTCGATAGGCGCGGACGCGTACCCCATTCCTTGAGTTAGGCGCTTCCATTGTCTTTCTCCTCAGATTTGGATCGGACGCCAAAAAGATTTTTTCGTGCTCGTATTTATCTCAATAAAATTCGCGGTACTCCTTCGCTGTTTCAACGTAGCTCCACGCCCATCGAGCAATGTCTTTTTGCTCATCGAGTGCTAGTTCCCGGCGAACTTTAGCGGGCGACCCGAGCACCAACGAACCGGGCGGGATCTTCGTTCCCATAGTCACCAGCGCGTTTGCGCCAATGATGGAGCGCGCGCCTACCTCGACATCGTCGAGAATAATGGCGCCCATGCCAATCAGCACTTCGTTGTCGATCTTGCACGCGTGGACGACGGCGTTGTGCCCGACGGTAACCAGCTCGCCCATGGTTGTCGGGTAGCCCGTATCGACATGAACAACAGCATTATCCTGAATATTTGAACGCGGACCGATGATGATGCGGTTGATGTCGCCGCGGAGCACCGCCCCGTACCACACGCTGGACTCTTCTTCCAGAACCACGTCACCGAGTACCGTGGCGTCTGGGACGACCCATGCGCTCGAATGAATTGTGGGACCTTTTTTCAAACGCGCAGCGATGCCGGCGTGTCCAGTCAGCAGTGTATCTGGCTCGATATGCATTCGGCTATGTTGAACAACGAACTCCGCCCTGTCATGTCGAGCGAAGTCGAGACATCTCCTTATATTTGACGATGAGAGGTTCCTCCACTTCGGTCGGAATGACAAACAGCGAGTGAGAGAATCGGATTTTATTATTCTTGCGTCTGGGCGATTATACGCATCGGATGCCTGAGTTTCCTCCAGAAGAAGTCACGCCATTCGTTTTTTCCGATCCCACCGGTAAACGCTGGCCACGTCTGCGCCTGATTCTGCTTATCGGCGGCGTGCTGTTTTTTCTGGGGACGGTGTTGTTTGTTCAAACGCTTTTTGTCACGCCGCACATGAACGTGCCGTTTTCCCTGCGGCAGTTGAAGGGCCAACTCAAAGCGTTGCAAAAGAAAAATCCGGCCGGCCAGTTATCTCCAGCTTCGCTGCTGTGGCAAAAATTTAGCGCAGCCCGACAAGCGGCGAGAAACCTTGCCGGCCCAGCGCCAACAACTTCGCCGCGGCCTCGCAAGAAATCGCCCGACAACGAGGTGCGACTTGCCTTTACACTAACGGAGACCCGTACAGCTACGCCTCACTTCAGGAACACGCGGCTCAGATTACCCATCTTTGCCCGGAATGGATGACCGTGATCAATGGCATGGGCGATTTGCACATCGATGGGGACACACGGCTATTGAAACTGGCCGCGACAAAGGGGATCGCCCTCATGCCACTGCTGACTAACCTCGTCGGCGACGCCTGGCAGCCGGAAGCCATCGAGAATCTCGCACACGGGCCACCGAGACGGCAGGATGGGTTCATTCAAAGTGTGCTTTCGGTTTTGCGCAGCGCGAAAGCTGCCGGCGTGGTGATCGATTGGCAGCAAATCGAC
>Ga0193735_1000349_pt1 | contig 14481 bp, 14 predicted proteins | sample U1m2metaG_FD_145080 | JGI IMG/M metagenome (GOLD analysis project Ga0193735, IMG submission 145080) | Soil microbial communities from a riparian zone of the East river system, Colorado, United States - U1m2 | ecosystem: Environmental > Terrestrial > Soil > Riparian zone | place: USA: East River... | reverse complement strand
GGGCCGTTCAACTGCAACTGATGACTACCGGCCGGGAGCTGTCCGCGGAGCGGCTGAGGGCTGCGGGCGAAGGCTAGTGGCGGGGGCGTTCCAGCAGAGAGGCGAGGTCGGCGCGAGCGCGGGTGAGGAGCGTGCGCACCGCTTCCGGCGTCGTGCCTAGCACGCGGGCGATCTCGAGCGAGGACATGTCGTGTTTCCAGCGCAGCGTCATGGCGATACGCCGTCGTTCCGGAAGCTCGGCGATGGCGTGAACGACGGCCTCGTCGATCTCCTTGGCCTCGAGCGAAAGTTGCTGATCCATAGGAGGCGCGCCCATCGTCGTCTCGTGGAGCTGAGAGGCTCCCATCGCTTGCTCTGTTTCGGAAGCCGCATGGCGTCCGACGTGAATCGATCGAGTCACGACTCGCTCGTGCCGGAGGTGGTTCAGCGCCAGATGGCGAACCGATGCGTACATCCACGCTCGCACACGCGTGTGAACCTCCCACGTCGCGCGCGTTCCCCAGATCGCGAGAAACACGTCCTGCACCAACTCCTCCGCTACGTCCAGCGAGCGCACGTAGGTATAGGCGAACCGCCACAGCTCATCGTGGTGAGCCAGGTATAGCGACTCGAACGCGGCCTCGTCACCGCCACGAACTCGGGCGACGAGATTCGCTTCTTCATTGTGCGCTGCAACAGCTTCATTCACAGCAGGTAATCCGAAAACTTTGGTGGGCCGCGAACATAATAATGGGGATTGGAATCCGCCACCTGACTCGACGGAGGCCGCGCTGCCGACAATTTAGGCGCGGGTGACGCGCCTAGAAAATTATAGGGCCCCAACCAAACAGCTTCCATGGATCAGCTTTGAGCGACGCGGGCTCCGTTCCTTCCACGAAGTACTCCGTGTAGCGGCGATCTGCTGGCGTCTGATCGGTCGCGAGCTCGCCCGTCGCGCGATCGACGTCGCCGAAGATCACACCGATGGGCGGAGTCCACTGCTCAGCCGCGCGCGATGTAAGAATTTCGGGTTTGGCGGCGTAGTAGCGCGCAAGCATCTTGCCCCACACCGGAGCGGCGAGTGATCCGCCGGCTGCACCCGCCGTGATCGAGGTCGGTTTGTCGAAGCCGAGCCACACGCCGGCGACGAGATCGGGTGTGAGGCCGATGAACCACACGTCGGAGTTGTCGTTGGTCGTCCCGGTTTTTCCGGCGACCGGAATCGATGCCGGCAGATACCGTCGAATGCTGGCCGCCGTACCGCGCTCTACGACATCGCGCATCATGTCGCGCACGACATAGGTCACGCGCGGATCCAGCGCCGGCGCAAGCGCCGTCACCTCGCGGCTCAACACAATCTTTCGATTCCTGTCTTCGATTCGATATATGAAGCGGGGCTCGACTGGAGTACCGAGGTTCGCGAAGGTCGTGTAGGCTGCAACCAGGTCCAGCGGCTGCACTACCGAAGCGCCGATCGCGCTCGACGGGTATGGAGCGATCTTCGAGCTCAGCCCCATCCGATGCGCAAGATTGGCGATGGAGTCGATTCCCAGCTTTTGCCCGAGCTGTACGCTGACGCCATTGCGCGACTTGGCCAGCGCCTCGCGAAGCGTTAGCGGGCCGAGGAACTGGCCATCGGAATTCTCCGGACTGTAAACGGTGCCGTTCGGAAGAGTGATCGCGAGTGCCGTGTCCTGGAAGATCGTGTTGGGCGAGATGCTGTCGGCGATGGCAAGCGCATAGACGATTGGCTTGAACGACGATCCGGGCTGCCTCATCCCATCGACAGCGCGATCGAACTGCGAGTCGTTGTAATCGCGCCCGCCCACGAGCGCGCGGACATCGCCTGAAGTGGGATCGAGCGCCACAACCATTCCCTGGAGATAGCCGGTCAGGCGGCCGGATTTCGATCCGGGTGTCGAGCCCGGAGTGTATTTCGGATGCGCGTAGTCGGGCTGCGACTCGAGCGCCGCGGTTTCCTCCGCCAGCGCGCTTGTCGCCGCGTTCTGGAGCACGGGATCGAGGCTCGTGTAAATCCGATAGCCGCCCTGAGCGACCGGTATTCCCGCCCGTGTCGCCTGGACGCGAACGACGTCGACGAACCAGGGTGAATATGCGGAGTAGCCCGCGTTCGGAAACGTGACGAGCGCTGCGCCTTGTGCCGCAGTGGCTTGCGCGCGCGTGATGTAACCCTGATCCGCCATCAGTGAGAGCACGACGTTCCGGCGCTGGCGCACGCGATCCGGATACTTGAGCGGATCGTAGAGAGCTGGCCCTTTGGGCATCGCGGCGAGCGATGCCGCCTCGGCCAGCGACAGCCTCGCGGCACTCTTCCCGAAGTAATGCCGCGCCGCCATCTCGACTCCAAACCAGCCGTGTCCGAATCCGATCTGGTTCAGGTACGCTTCGAGAATCTGGTCCTTGTTGTAGTGCTTCTCCATCTCGCGCGCGGCGGACTGTTCGGCCAGCTTCCGGCCCAGGCTCCGGTCGGTGCGATCGATGAGCGTGGGATGCATGTTCCCCACGAGCTGCTGCGTGATGGTGCTTGCTCCGCGACGCTCTCCGAAGATGTTGTCCTTGAGGGCGCCCGCGATGCCAACGACATCGACTCCATCGTGCTGATAGAAACGGTGGTCTTCCACGGCGACGAACGCGTGCGGCAGGTATTTCGGTAGCGAGCCGATCTGCACGTTGATGCGGATCTCCTTCCCGATCTCACCGATCAGGGAGCCGTCGCGAGCGAGCACCAGCGACGCCTGGGGCATCGGGACGATCGTCCAGGGCTCGGTATCATTGGCGCCGGGTTGCTGTGCGCTCGCCAGAGCAGGCATAAACAACAGCATGCCCAGGACAAGGGCGCGCAGCGGTTGATTGTACCTCTGCGCTATGGCAACTTCAGAAGGATGGATCGCTCTATTCATCTCGCCGTAGTTCAGTTCAAGCCGCGCAAGGGCGACTATGCAACAAATCTCGCCCGCCTGGCCGGCGTTTTTTCGCAAATCGAGTCACTTGACCCTCGTCCCGATGTAGCCGTCTTCGCGGAGACTGCGCTTACCGGGTATTTCGTCGAGGGGGGAGTACGCGATGTCGCCCTGACGACGGGTGCCTTTGCCCGGGACCTTCAGGCGCAATACGCTTCCGCAGTTACTACACCGCGGACACTCGATGTGTGCATTGGGTTCTACGAGGTGTGGAACAACGCATTCTATAATAGCGCGCTCTATGTGACGCTGGGAGGCGAGGAGCCCGTAATCCGCCACGTGCATCGCAAGCTCTTCCTGCCGACGTACGGCATGTTCGACGAGGAAAGATTCGTCGATCGCGGCTTCGAGGTTCGCGCCTTTGACACGGCGTGGGGCCGCGCCGCGGTGCTGATCTGTGAAGACGCCTGGCACAGCCTAACGGGAACCGTGGCTGCGCTCGATGGTGCAACGATGGTGTTCATCGTGTCCGCATCGCCGGCGCGCGGGGTCTGGCCGCGAGAGGACGAAGGCCCCATTCCAGCCAACCTGAAGCGGTGGGAACGTCTCGCCCGCGATATCGCGGAAGAGCACGGGGTATTCGTGGCGCTAGTGAATCTCGTCGGCACGGAAGGTGGGAAATCCTTTACCGGTGGATCTATCATCTGTGGACCGCACGGCGATGTTCGCGCGCGCGCGCCTCTCTGGGACGAGACGATTCTGACGATCACTCTCGATCCACACGACCTCACCCGCGCTCGATCTGATGTTCCGCTTCTTACCGATCTGCAAACGATGATGCCGCATCTGATGCGCAACGTCGATCGCATTCAAGCCGGCGAGCGACTCGTCCTGAGCTATGACGACGAGCCGAACGAGGGAGGACCGCTCACTCCCGCCAGGCGGGGTGCGGGTGCCGAGCGCGGGGTCACGCCAAAGCGACCAGCAAAAGGCTCGAAGAAAGTCGACGCCAACGCCGACGTAAATCGCAACGGCAGCGAACCGATCGCTGTGGTCCGAGCAGTCGACTCGCGCTCGGGACCACCGCCGCTCGCCATCGATCCGGAGCTTACCGCCGGCTGGCTTACGTCATTTCTGCGAGAGGAATTCGAGCGCCGCGGATTCGAGAAAGCCGTGGTCGGTCTCTCGGGTGGCGTCGACTCGGCCGTCACAGCCTTTTTGTCCGCCAAGGCTCTCGGAAAAGAGAATGTCGTGGCGGTACGCATGCCGTATCGGACGTCCAATCCGGATTCACTTTCACATGCGCAGCTGGTGATCGACTCGCTCGGCGTTCAGGCGCGGACGATCGACATCTCGCCCGCGGTGGACGGCTATCTGGCGGGCGAGGCGGATGCCGATCCGGCGCGTCGCGGAAACGTGATGGCGCGGGAAAGAATGATCGTATTGTTCGATCAGTCGGCGAAGTACCACGCGCTTCCCGTGGGAACTGGCAACAAAACCGAGAGACTGCTGGGTTACTTCACCTGGCACGCCGACGATTCCCCACCAATCAATCCATTGGGCGACCTTTTCAAGACGCAGGTGTGGGAGCTCGCAAGATTTCTGGGTGTGCCCGAAGTGATCATCAGCAAGCCTGCTTCCGCCGACCTCATCGCCGGTCAGACGGACGAGGGTGATTTTGGAATCAGCTATGCCGACGCAGACACGATCCTCAACTGGCTCGTAAGCGGGTACAGCCCGACATCGCTCGTGGCGCATGGGTTCGATCCGGACAAGGTCGAGCTGGTTCGAAAGCGACTCGCCGGAACCCATTGGAAGCGAAAGCTCCCAACCGTGGCGCTTCTCAGCTCAACCGGGATTGGGGAGTCCTACCTCAGGCCAGTGGACTACTGATCTCTAACCGGCAGAACTCCTGGGCTTGAGCCTTCCGTCATCCCACAGGACCCACCGCTCAGCGCGACCGTCGGCGGCATTCTGAATTCGCACGTCGATACGATCTGGTATTTGGCGTTGAACTCCCGTTCGGCGGCCGCGACAGCATCGAGCTTGCGAAACAGCGCGGCTGAGTCAGTCGTGCGGGAGCAGTAGACCAGATAGTATCGCGGCCCTCCGCAGGCTCTCGATCCAACCGGAGCCGTGCGACATTCACCCACCGAAGAACATCCATCGGTTTTGACGAGAGCCTTGGCCTGGTTCTCGAGCGCAACGATCTGGTCCCAGTCTGTTTTCTGATCGCCGGTCAGAACGATTTTGTCTCCGTCGGGGCCAGACGGAGTGCCGGGGGTTTTTGGCGAGCACGCCGCCAGAACCATAACGATCGCGAAAAAACGCGCACCTCTACTGACCATCGGGGGCTCCTTCTGTCTGGACACTCCCGATGGGCATGAAGCCGGCCAGAAAGTAGGAGAAATCGATAGCCGCTTCGGCGCGCTATCTGCTATTTTTTGGGACAGAGATCGACCCGCCCCGTTGGAGAGACATGGCCACCAGAACTATCCCTGATCGCAAGTCTTCAGGATCGCCGAGTGCCCGGCTTTCGCCTGAGCAGCTAGTGGCCGCCTATCGCAACATGTTGCTCTCGCGGCGGTTGGACGACAAGGAAGTCCAGCTGAAAGGCCAGAACAAGATCTTCTTCCAGATCTCTGGAGCGGGGCACGAGGGGATCCTGACTGCGGCCGGTATGGTTCTCAAGCCCGCCTACGACTGGTTTTACCTCTACTATCGCGACCGCGCGCTCTGCCTGGAACTCGGAGTCACCGCGGCCGAGATGCTATACGAGGCAGTAGGAGCGGCGGTGGATCCCGCCTCCGGCGGACGCCAGATGCCGAGTCATTGGGGTCACAAAGCCTACAACATCGTTTCGGCTTCGTCTCCAACGGGCACGCAGTTCCTTCAGGGAGTCGGCTCCGCGGAAGCTTCGCTGCGCGCCAAACTGCTCAGCATTCAGGAGGGTTTCCAGAAGGACGAGGTTGTGCTGATCACGACTGGTGAGGGCACGACGAGTGAAGGCGAATTCTGGGAGTCGCTCAACACCGCGTCGAACCTCAAGCTGCCTGTCGTCTATTTAGTCGAGGACAACGGATACGCCATCTCGGTGCCTGTAGAAGTGAACACGACCGGGGGCAGCATATCCAAGCTCGTGAGCTCCTTCCCTAACTTCTTCATCGAAGAAGTGGACGGGTGCGATCTGCTCGCGAGCTACGACACGATGCAGCGCGCCGTGGACCATGCGCGGCAGCGCAAGGGTCCCGCCCTCGTGCACGCGCACGTCATTCGTCCGTACTCTCATTCTCTGTCGGATGACGAGAAGATGTACCGCCCGACCGCCGAGCGCGAAGCGGATGCGGCGCGCGATCCGGTGACGCAATTCCCGAAGTGGCTACTCAGCGAAGGGCACGCGACGGCGAGCGAGATCAAGCAAATACAGGAAGAGGTCGACGCAGTCGTTCTGGCCGCGACCGACGATGCTCTCGCACAGCCGCAGCCGGGCGCGGATACCGTTTACTTCGGCGTCTACTCGCCCGACGTGGATCCAACGAGCGAGCAGTTCGATACCGAGGACGATCCCCAATTCTCGGGCGAGCCGACGACGATGGTCGACCTTCTCAACGCCTGCATGAAGGATGAGATGCGTCGCGACAAGAAGATTCTCGTCTTCGGCCAGGACGTTGCCGACGTCTCCCGCGAGGAGCACCTCGGCAAGGTCAAAGGCAAGGGCGGGGTGTTCAAGGTTACGTGGGGGCTTCAGAAAGAGTTTGGCGGCTCGCGCGTCTACAACTCACCCCTGGCCGAAGCGAATATCGTCGGGCGGGCGATAGGGCTGGCGCTACGTGGATTCAAGCCGGTCGTCGAGGTTCAGTTCTTCGATTACATCTGGCCCGCGTACATGCAGCTCAGAAACGAGCTGGCGACGATGCGCTGGCGCTCGAACAATAATTTCTCCGCTCCTGTCGTCGTGCGGACGACGTATGGCGGATACATCCGCGGCGCGATCTACCATTCGCAAACCGGGGCGTCGATCTTCGCGCATTGTCCCGGACTCCGCGTGGTGTGTCCCGCAACTGCGCTCGACGCCAATGGACTTCTGCGGACCGCGATAAGGTGCGACGATCCCGTGCTCTTTCTCGAGCACAAGCACCTGTATCGCCAGACGTACAACAAGTCAGCGTATCCCGGACCGAACTTCATGATCCCCTTCGGGAAAGCGAAGGTGGTGCGCGAAGGAACCGACGTTACCGTCGTCACCTACGGCGCGACCGTACGGCGCGCGCTCACAGCTGCGAACGCCGTTGCCGACGGGATCTCGGTCGAGGTGATCGACCTTCGGACTCTGAGCCCATGGGACAGGGAGAGCGTCTTCGAGTCGGTGAAGAAGACATCGCGCGTGATCGTGGCCTACGAAGATGCCCTCTCGTGGGGTTTCGGCGCCGAGATCTCGGCAGCGATCGCGGACGAGTGCTTTGCGTGGCTGGATGCGCCGGTAAAGCGCATCGCGTCGGCTGACACTTTCGTCGGATACGCGCCAAGTCTCGAGGACGCGATTCTTCCCCAGGTGGACGACTTCAAGCGGGCTTACGAAGAGATCGTGAAGTTCTGATCGCGCGACTTCGTATAGGCGACTTACAAAACAGAAAAGGGCGGGCTCGTCGGAGCCCGCCCTTTCTTGTTTGGCCAGAACGCCTACTTCGGCGGTACTGCGCCGCCCGGTGTGGCAATACCTGGCAGCGTCACCGGAGTGTAAGTGGACGGAATATCGAAAATCTTCGCGTCCGCGTCGATCCACTGAACGGACGTTACTTCAGCTTGTGTGCTGGTGATTCGCGTCTGGCCCTGCGCGGTCATCATCGCTGTGCTGGAGGCGCGGAGCGGCGTAGCCTTGGGCAGTTTATCCTGCATGGCCTTGAGCTTATCGGCGAACTCTTTGCTCGAGCTGCCGAACATCGCCGCCATGTCTCCACCGCTCAGGCTGGCGAACGGATTCACGACTCCCTTGATGTCGTCGGCGTAATAGTAGTCGGACGTGCTCGATATCTTCACGACCTGATCCTGACCCATAGCGGTGATGGTCATCGTCATGCCGGTTCCAATGCGGTAGTGGGAGGTGGGGTGCCCGAGTATCGGCGGACCCGCGCCGAGGTTGTCGACTTTTGCCTCGGTTCCCGAGAAGCCCATCTTCACTCCCGTCTGTTGCGCCTGTGCGAGCATGTCGGCGGGTCGGACGCGCATGTAATGACCGGCTTTGGAATCGAGGTAGGTAACCGTCTTTCCGCTGTCGGAAAGGATCATGCCGACCTCGCCACTCGTGCCGCCGAGCGGGCTGACCTGGGCGCCGGGTCCCTGCATCTTCAGATCCATGCGCATCTTGTCGGCTGATCCGACGGCGTGGCCCTGAATGATTGAGGTGTCCGGTTGGCCCTGTGTCACGGTGATGCGAAAATCCATTGCGAGGTTCTTGCCGGCCGGAGCGACGGCGGGAGCGCTGACCGGTTTGGTCGAAGCCTGAGCATTGATGTAGGACAGCGGAGCGAGCACGAAGGCGGCGGCGCTCGCGAGGCGCAAGGCGAAAATCATGCGGAAATTCCCGATTCTGTGTGTGAGACGGAGGGGGCTACGAAAAAAAGACGGTCAGTTCTCAGTAAGCGTAACCCGTAACCGTATTTTAGTGCCCCGTTCGGGGCCATTTCACCGACGCGAAGATCGCCGATCCCAGAACCAGCCCCACAACGCCAAGCGCGGCAACGATCGGAATATGGAGGAAGTGCTCGAGGAGCATCTTCGCGCCGATGAAGACCAGGACGAGTGAAAGTCCGAGCTTCAGGTACACGAACTTGTCGACGACACTGGCGAGGAGGAAATACAGCGCCCTCAGGCCGAGCACCGCGCAGATGTTCGAGGTATAGACAATGAATGGATCGCGCGTGACGGCGAATATGGCGGGAATGGAATCGGTGGCGAATACGATGTCCGTCGTGTCGACGATGAGAAGCACGATGAAGAGGGGGGTCGCCGCATACCTGAGCTTGCCCTTGGCGTCGGGCTCGCGGACGAAAAACTTGTCGCCCCGGTAGTCGGGCGTGACCGGGACGAGTTTGCGGGCCAGACGGAGAACCGGGTCGCGCTCCGGGTTGTACGCCGTCTCATCCTTCTGAAGGGCCATTTTCAGTCCAGTGAAGACGAGGAATGCGCCGAAGATGTAGAGCGTCCAGGCGAATCGCGTGACCAGGGCCGAGCCGGCGACGATCATGACGCCGCGCAGAACGAGGGCGCCGATGATTCCCCAGAAGAGCACGCGGTGCTGATATTTCTCCGGAACGCTGAAATAGGAGAAGATCAGCACGAACACGAAGATGTTGTCTATCGAGAGTGCATACTCGATGAGGTAACCGGTCAGGAACTCGAGTCCCGATTCCCGCCCCATGTTCAGATAGACGGCGAGCGCGAAGCAGAGGGAAAGGGCGACCCAGACCCCACTCCAGATCGCAGCTTCCTTGAGAGAGACTTTCTCCGATTTTCGGTGGAGCACGCCGAGATCCAGCGCGAGAATCGCGAGGACGACGACGTTGAATCCGACCCAGCCCCAAAGACTGTTCACAGCCCTTATCTCCGGGCCGGAGGCACGCGGGAGCTAGCGACGCTCAAGCGCGTCGCGAACGTCGAGAAGGATCTCGAAGTAGAGCTGTTCTCTGCGGTACGCAAAGTCGAGCGTAGCCATCTGGGTCTGGTCGCCGGTGGCTTTCGCGCGCTCGAATGCTTCGCGGTACATCTCGTCGAGGTCGTTCAGAATCGTGCTGCGCATGCGTGACATTGACTTGCTCTCCGCGCTCAAGGCGCCGCGATCGTCGAGCGACGAGAGGCCGGCGAGGCGCTCGAGCGCCGTCTGCGGATCCTCGTTCTCGAAAATCAGTTTTTTCGCAGCCCCGAGCGCGAGCCTGCGTGGATTGAAGGGTGATGGCGTCACTGCGATTGGTGCTGGATGCGGTGAAAGGTAAGGCAGGAACTAGAGGCGGTGAAAGACCGCTTCTTCGATCGGGTTGCCGTGTTTGAGGTGCTCGACGACTATTCGCTCCAATAGTGCCGGCGTGACCTCAGAGTACCAGATGCCCTCAGGATACACGACGACGATCGGCCCGTTGCTACACACGCCAAGGCACGGAGTTTCACCCCGCTTCACGCGTTTGGGGCCGAAGAGCATATCTTCACGCTGAAGCAGCTCGGCCAGCAGTGAGTACAACTGGCGTCCGCGACGATCAGGGGAACAGAAATCGCCGGTGCAAATGAGCACGTGATGTGAGTACGCCTCCATCTCCGCCTGCTTTCTGTCACCCATTCAGCAAAGATACACATGCTTACCGGCGTCTATACTTGCACCGCCGTGGATTCCCCGTGATTATGCTAGAAGCTCTCCTTTTTCAGGAGCGAACCATGGGGGCGACAATCACAAGCAATACATCGGTCGTGGATCCCGGCATTGCCGGCAAGGGTTACGTTCACCCGGAAGTTCTCGTGACCACGGGCTGGCTGGCCGAGCATCTCGACGACCCGAATATCAGAATCATCGAGAGCGACGAGGACGTCCTTCTTTACGACACCGGGCACATTCCTGGTGCGCAGAAAGTCGACTGGCACGTGGATCTGAACGATCCCGTGCTTCGCGATTATGTCTCGTCCGAGCAGTTCGAGAAGCTCCTTCGCGAGAAGGGAATCGACGAAAACACGACAGTGGTGTTCTACGGAGACAAGAACAACTGGTGGGCAGCTTACGCCTTCTGGGTATTTCAGTTATTCGGCTTCACGAATGCCAAGCTGCTCGACGGTGGAAGGATCAAATGGGAGCAGGAGGGCCGTCCGTTCAACACCGACGTTCCACGGCTGGCGAAGACCAGCTACAAGGCGCCAAAGCGGTCAGATGACAGAATCCGCGCTTTCTTCCAGCAAGTGCGCGAACACTCGGCGGCTGGCAAGCCTCTGATCGATGTACGGTCGCCGGAGGAATACACGGGGCAACGCACCCACATGCCGGATTATCCGCAGGAAGGCACGCTGCGCGGCGGCCACATCAAGGGAGCACGCAGCATCCCGTGGGCGCGCGCGGCGAATCCCGATGGAAGCTTCAAGGACGCGGCTTCGTTGCGCGCCATCTATGAGCAGGAAAAGGGTCTCGGTAAAGGCGACGACATCGTCGCGTACTGCCGCATTGGCGAGAGATCTTCTCATACCTGGTTCGTTCTCACCTACCTGCTCGGCTACGATCGCGTGAGAAACTATGACGGGAGCTGGACGGAGTGGGGGAACGCCGTTCGCGTCCCAATCGAGAAGGGCGCCGAGAAGTGACCGCACCCGCACCGGCGAAAACGGCGGCAAAACCGTCGCTCATTCACGTCAACTGGATTGGCGGTCATCGATTCGATGCCGGCCGTCCGAATGGGCCGATGGCCCGCATCGATGGAGAAGGTGAAGCCGGACAGAGTCCGCCGGAAACACTTCTCAGCGCACTGGCGACGTGCGTCTCTTACGATGTGATCGACATCCTCGCGAAGCAGCGCACTCCAATAGAGTCGCTCGAGATCGACGTGGTCGGAGAGCGCGTCGATACGCTTCCCCGGCGCTACAAGCATATCACGCTCAACTTCCGTATCGGTGGAAAGGGAATAGAGAAGGAGCAGGCGTTGCGCGCGATTGAGCTGTCGGCGACGAAGTACTGCTCGGTGAGGGAGACGATCAGGAGCGATGTTCAGGTGGATTGGACGGTCGAGCTCGAAGAGGAGTCCACCGGGGCGCATTGACTGCGGTGATAACTGCAACGGATAGCTGCAACTGACATCTGCAACCGATTAGGCGAGAGGTCCCAGTAGGCAAGTTGCCAGTTTGTTAGTTCACTACGCCCCGACATACCTCGGTGGCGTGAAGCCACTGCTTGTGGCCGGCACGCCAATGGTAATGTCAGGGGGTAGTGACTAGATCACTCGCAGCTTACCTACTGAGACCTCTCGCCTAATCAGTTGTAGATCTCTAACGGCGTTTCTTAGCCTTTGATGCGGCGGAGTACGGCGCCCATTTCCTTTCAGTATCCTCGATCTCTTCCCGTAATCTGAGATAGCTGTCGTACCGCTCGGCACTGATGTCGCCCGCGGCAACAGCTCGCCGCACGCCGCAACCCGGCTCGACCCGGTGCGTGCAATCCCCGAACTTGCATTCCGCGATGTGCGGGCGAAACTCGCGAAAGCATTCGTCGAGATGCTCGGACGCGAGGCCCCACATCCCCACTTCGCGCAATCCGGCGGTATCAACCACGTAGCCCGCATCGGGCAGCGGATGCAGCAGCGCACCGACCGTTGTGTGTCGCCCCTTTCCAACCGATTCGCTGATCTCCCCGACGCGAAGATCGAGGCCCGGGTACATGGCGTTCATCAGCGATGACTTGCCCACTCCCGATGGGCCGGTGAGGACCGAAGTCTTCCCGGCCAGCTGGTCGTGGAGCTCGTCCAAACCAACGCGTTGCTTGACGCTCGTGAGATGCAGGGGATATCCGGCGGCTACATAGTCACTGAACACCCGCTCCGTCACCTCCCTGTCCACCAGCTCGATCTTGTTGATGACGATTCGCGACTGAAGCGAATTCCCCTCGGCGATCACCAGAAACCGGTCCAGCATTCTGCGGTGTGGTTCCGGCCTCGCCGCGGAGAAGACGATGACGACCTGGTCGACGTTGGCGGCGACGATGCGCTCGCCCTGCCCTTCACCCGGCTCGCGTCGAGCGAGCTTTGAATGTCGCGGGAGAATCTCCTCGATCGCCCAGTGCTCGCCCCGCTCGTCGATCTCGAGCACCACTCGGTCACCGACTGCGAGCTTTCTGTCCTGTTTGCGCTCCTGCTTGAGCCTTCCGCGAAGCGAGGCCTCGTGCGTCTCTCCCGAGTCGGCGCGGACGTGCCATACTCCGCCCGTGCCCTGGAGCACGACGCCTTCCTTGCGCGTCAACTGCTACCCTCCTGGCGCATCGAATCCCACCAGGGCAGCAGCTCGGCGCGCCTCGCCTTGATGAGGTTGTCGAGCGTCACTTTCACTTCATTCAGCAACATTGCGCCCACCATTTTGCGCGCCTCGTCCTCCGTTGATGCAAACGCGAGGAATTCGGTCTCCAGATGGCCGCTCGCGACCGGGTCGCCACGACCCCAGCGCACGAACAGCAGGTAGGCGGCGAAAGGCCGCGCCCTTTCACCCGTGGTGTCCGTGACGATCTCCACGCTGTACGACCCACCGTCGCTCCCCTCGAATGCGGCTGGCCGGTCATGCACAGCCATGTATCCGCCGATCGTGTTCGGATCGCCTTTGGAAGGGTCGGGGGGAAGGAATCTGCCCATCGTCAGCGGCGGCGTCGGCCGACCATCTCCTTGAACATGCTCCCAGTGAGAAATGCGACGTTTGCGGGCCGCTCGGCGAGGCGCCTCATGAGATACGGGTACCACCGAGTGCCGAACGGGACGTAGACGCGCATTCGGTAGCCTTCGCGGACGAGTTTGTCCTGAAGATCGCGTCGCACCCCGTAAAGCATCTGAAACTCGAAGCGGTCGGACGAGATGTTGTTTTCTTTCGCGAACCGCTTCGCCTCCTTGATGATGGCCTCATCGTGCGTGGCGATTCCCGGATAATTCCCGTGGAGCATCAGTTCGTGCATACAGCGAATGTAGTTCGAATCGACGTCCTTCTTCTCCGGGTAGGCGACGGTCTCCGGCTCCTTGTAAGCTCCTTTGCAGAGGCGAACCCGCGCTTTGATCAGAATCGCGCGCTCGACGTCGGCGAAAGTTCTGAACAGGTAGCTCTGCAACACGATTCCTACATTCTTGGGATACGCCGGGTAGAGACGCCGCTCGAACAGGTCGAGCGTCCGCTCGGTGTACTCGCTCGACTCCATATCGATTCGCACGAACGAGCTGCAATCACGCGCGCGCCCAAGGATCTTGTGCATGATCGCGATGCAAAGATCCTCCGAGATGTCGAGTCCCATCGCGGTGAGCTTGACGGAGACGTTGGCATCCGCTTTCTGCTCGTGGATGCGGTCGAGCATCGTGATGTACGCTTCGCCCGCAACCTGGGCTTCGGCCTCATTATGGACGCTCTCGCCAAGCAGATCGAGCGACGCAGTGATGCCGCGCGCGTTGAGCCTGGCCACGGCAGCGAGCGCGGAGTCGAGGGTTTCTCCAGCGACGAACCGGTTGGCAAAGCTCTTCGCCAACCGGTTGTTGCGCACGAACTTGAATATCTGTCGCTGATCGGCGAGATAAAGAAAAGCGCTGCGAAGCATCAGTTCTCGAGTGGCGTGGTAATGGTGGTCGAGCTGCGGCGGATGGCGCCACGGCCGCGGCGACTGAGATCGAAGATCCTCGTCACGGGGAATCGACCGCCCTTTTTGAGGCTGCTGTCAAACAGATTCCAGGTCGAGAAGCCGTCGTCACTCTCCGGCTCGAGCAGATAGACGACGAGTGTGCCACGCGGTTGCGCGGTGGAGACAATGAACGACCTGGGTGGAAGCACCTGCACTCCGCGCTCCCATCGGCCCTTGAGACGAACTTCGTGGTGCCCCTGA
>Ga0193735_1000348_pt1 | contig 14483 bp, 14 predicted proteins | sample U1m2metaG_FD_145080 | JGI IMG/M metagenome (GOLD analysis project Ga0193735, IMG submission 145080) | Soil microbial communities from a riparian zone of the East river system, Colorado, United States - U1m2 | ecosystem: Environmental > Terrestrial > Soil > Riparian zone | place: USA: East River... | reverse complement strand
GGATTTGTTGCCGCTTGTCGAAGACGCACGGTCCCTTAATCCATCTACGGGAATTGGTGGACGAAGTTTCGATAATTTTTCAAGAAGTGACCTCAAATCGGTTGAGGGGCTCCAGTTGGACCTGGAAATCGCGTAAAGCGGTGCCTCAGCGAAGGTCCAGCCGCAAGGGCTTCTTCAGCCCTGGCCGAAGATGCGTTGAAACGTCGGGTGACGTAATCGACAGCACTTTTACCACCGCTCCCGACAGCCGTATATAGGACTTTAGTGCTAGGGGATTCCCCCTTAGAAATCAGAGCTTTTCCCTGAAAGTGACCTCAGACCGCATAATGCGCAGGCAACATCATTCACGTCAATGCGAAATTCTGATCTGCCATGGCATTCGTTTACCCCCATATGGCCTTTCGCGAGGCGGCCTAGTTCCGAATGGAAATTCACCCTTGCCTACTGGCACACTTGTACGGTAATCCTGTGACACATAGCGGTGAGATCGCCCGTTGATTTTCAACGGTTTACCGATTGTGGGAAGTAATCCCACCCCTTCCGCCATGCTGCTTGGCAGGATTGGCAGCTGCGGTTGGCGCGATCAAAGATATGCCGAGTCACATTGCCTGTGGTGAAATTCGAAAAAGTGATGTATAGTTTTCGCCGCGAGGTGCAATCGTTATTTCCCGCGCTCGCTGCAGCCAACAACTTGAAGCGGCGCGGATCGCCGCATGGAACGCGCTTTTGCAAACCGAACCGAAGCAGGCCGGCTGCTTGCGGAGAAGCTCGTCAAGTATGCCGATCGCGCTGACGTGATCGTGCTTGGCCTGCCGCGAGGCGGCGTGCCTGTGGCATTCGAAGTCGCGCAGCGTCTGGGCGCCCCGCTCGATGTTTTCATCGTACGGAAACTCGGTGTCCCCGGCTTCGAAGAATTGGCCGCGGGCGCGATCGCCTCGGGCGGAGTGCGCGTTTTGAACGAAGATGTCATGCGGGCCATACCGCATGCGGACGAGACGATCGAAGCGGTAACTGCGAGGGAAACGGCAGAACTGGAGCGCCGTGAACACGAATATCGGGATGGTCGGCCGGCGCCGGAACTGCGCGACCGCGTCGTAATTTTAATCGATGATGGCCTGGCCACCGGCGCAACCATGCGCGCCGCGGTAAAGGCATTGCGACAGAGCGGCGCCGCAAAAATTGTCGTAGCTGTGCCGGTCGGCCCCCCAGATACCTCTCGCGAGATCGAGCAAGAAGCCGATGAAACAATCTGCCTGAGCACACCCGAATTTTTTCAGGCTGTCGGCCAATATTACGAAGATTTCTCGCAGACGAGCGATGAAGATGTGCGCGAATTACTGAACCAGGCGGCACAAAAACAGGACCTGGGCCAAAGCTGAATCGAGATCACGTTCTTAATCTTACTCTGCTCGTGCTCTTGCTGTTGGTCATGCCATGTTGTCATTCCGACCGCAGTGGAGGAATCTCTGATTTCTGAAGACAAGTATTATCCCGCATTAGCGGGAGACTTCGCTCGACATGACAAACGATCGGAAGCATGAGCAGGAGCACGAGTCAGAGATGAATGAAGTGCAAATTCAGGCCGGAGGCGCGATTCTCTTCGGCAGTTTAATCGTTCCAGAGAACACGGATGCCCTCGTTCTCTTTGCGCACGGGAGCGGGAGCAGCCGGCACAGTCCGCGCAATCAATTTGTCGCGCGCACGTTGAACGATGCGGGACTGGCAACTTTACTTTTTGATTTACTAACGCGAGACGAGGAACTGATCGACATGCACACGCGTGAGCACCGATTCAACATTGGCTTGCTAGCCGAACGCCTCGTTCACGCCACAAGATGGGCAAAACAGCAAAAACAAACGCGCGATTTGCGCATCGGTTACTTCGGTTCGAGCACAGGCGCGGCGGCGGCGTTGGTTGCAGCGGCGGAGATCCCGCAAGATGTGGGCGCCGTGGTTTCGCGCGGTGGACGTCCGGATCTGGCTGGTGACGCATTGCCGAAAGTGCAGGCGCCGACGTTGCTCATCGTTGGTGGAAATGACGACATTGTGATTGAGCTAAACGAGATGGCGCGCGATCAAATGCGCTGCGAAGTAAAGCTGGAGATCGTTGCTGGCGCCACGCATCTTTTTGAGGAGCCGGGCGCGCTGGAGAAAGTCGCCAAGCTCGCGAGCGATTGGTTTTCGCTTCGCCTCGCTCGCGAATGACAAATGACGAATGTCTAATGACGAAGGAATGACAAAATCCGAATGACGAAACAGTTTAGCCGCGCGGCCTTCGGCATTTGAGCATTTGGATTTCCTTTGTCATTTGTCATTCGCGCTTCGTCATTCTTTGTACGTCACGACCCTTCCCCACAGGCTTTTCGTTCCCCAAATTCCAGCACGCAGACATTCCAATTGCACAATCTGGCTGTAATCGACAAAGAGATTCACGTCTGCGCCGTAGTTTTTGATGTACCACGCGAACACGTCTGGGTCAGCCGCCTCGAACATCAGCTTCTCCGCGCCGAGCTCGTCAATGAATTTCGCCGGCACATCGGTGCGCCAGGGATCGACATTCTCCGTGATCCCTTCGCTCTCAATCATGATGATCTCCGCGCCAGCTTCGAGAAATCGTTTTGCTTGAGCAACCGCCCAGTTCGGGTCGCGTGTGCCTTCGGCTTTTAGTTCTGCAGGTGTGGTCGCACCGCCAGCGCCGAACTGAATTCCAACTTCCGGTTTCGCTTTTAATCCGGATTTGCGCACGAAGTCAATCAGCCGCAGCCAATCATCAGTCGGAATAGAAACGAAACCGGCCGAGATTTCGATAATGTCGAAGCCCAGCTTCTTGCATTCGGCGACATATCTGCGAACCGCATCGCTGCCTTGGGCAAGCACGCGCTCGATGAAGCCGCCCGTGGAAACGAGGACATCAAATTTGTGACAAAGAGCAATGATTTCCCGCACAGCCTTCTCTGGCATCAGCGTGAACGAGCCGCCGGCGAACTTTAGCGAATCGACATACGCGCCCATTGTTTCGAACAAGTCTTCGAGATATCGCCGGCCGACTACGGAGTAGTACGGCCCGCGGATTTCCGTTAAGCCGCGCTTGCGCGGTTTGGTTTCGCGCTGGTTAACCTGTAGGAACGGAAAGCTGCGTTCGGTCCGTTCCGATTTTCGCTTCATCGCCATTCATCTGGGAAACGTCTTGCGAAGTCGCAGTGGTCGTGTCTGGGGGACTGCAGGCGAGCCACATGCTTCTGGGGAGCGCAGGCTGCCAGCCTGCAGGTCTCGGCAGCTTGCCCAGACCGGGAAATGGGGCGTCACCTCGCGGTTGCGCGCGCGCAAATGTTGCCGGCAGGGCTGCCGGCAACTACAGGCTGGCAGCCTGCGCTCCCCAGAACTCGCGGAACCGCCTTGGGTGTTTAAGTTGCGAGTCGAATGATGAAGCTACCAGTTCACAGCTTCACCGCCCTAACGACTGACCTCTACGAGCTGAGGATGGCATGCGGTTAGTGGCGGTGTGAACGATTACGAAGCAGCGCCCCACGTCACGTTTCGGGAGAATCCGTTCGGCGGACAATTCACGCTGGCCTACAATTATGCCGGCAACACGGTCGATAGCGTCACTTCGCTATCGATGGTTTGTTGAACGACATTTTCTACAGTCGCGCCGACTTTTGATCCGTCGCGATCGACGATCCAAACTTGCTGGCCTTGTTCGAATGGGCCGCGGGCCATCACCTTTAGCAAAATGCCCTGCTCGGCCGCCGGATTATCCAGTACCTCGACGCAGATTGCTTCGGTCTTTCCGAAATCCGCCAGCAAAGTCATGCTGTCATCAAGTTTTGGCCTTTGCATGGACACTCAATCCCTGGTTCCCCGCTAGAAGTATTCGCCGCTCGCTCGCCTGCCGAGCGTGTCCCCGCTTGCAAACCGATGATTTGTTTAACGCGTCTCGACCAATTCACTCCGGTGCACGACGTGCGCCTTGGGCTTGTCCCGTTTAAGGACGCGATACAAAAACCAAACAATGAAACAGTTCGCCAGCAGAATGAGCACGCCCACCAAACCCGGCCGATGCCAGAGATGACGGACTTCTAGTGGAATCAGTGCCGCGGTCGCGAAGATCATGAGTAACTCCGCCCAGCGTTGCTGCATATAAACGCCGATTCCTTCGGTAAAAAGAACCGCCGTATAAAAGAGCGCCAAAAAACCGGTGGCACGCAACGTGCCGCCTGCAAGCACTGCTTGTAGTTTGTTAAGCAGATAGGTGACGGCCTTGCTGTGTTCCAGCAAGATTTCATCGGCGGTCCAATCCGAAATGGCATCCATCCAACGGGTGCGCGCGTTGAGAAAAAGCAGTGAAACACCAAGCAGCAGCAACAGCACGCCTTTGCCGATTTTGAAGAGCGCGATCAGCTTGAGATAACGATGGCGACGCGGCTCCTGCAGAATCGCAGGCTCGTGTGCTGCCTTACTCATTCTTCAACTCTTCGCCGCAACTCCGTCATTGCGCAATGATGGGACTTTCCCTGCAGCAAATTTCCAGCTTGTTGCCATCGGGGTCCTCGAAGAAAAACGCATAATAGCCGGGACTGTATTCGGCACAGATTTCGGGCCCTTCGAGCGCCTTGCCGCCCGCTTCGCGCACCAGCTTCGCCACTCGATCCACTTCTTCGTGCGTATCCGCCCAAAACGCGATGCGCGTGCCATTTGACTGATGGTTCTTATCCTCCGTGAAACCGAAAAATTCTGCCGGCCTGTCGCCACCCGCAGAATAAAACGTATGAAAATCTTCGCCCGACACTTCAGCGGGTGCCGGCTCATGGCTTTCGCGAACAAATCCAAGCTCTGGCAGAAATTTTGCGTAGAACTTTTTGGCCACTTCCATGTCTTTTACCCGTAGGTCGATATGATCAAAGCAACGCGTTTTCATTTTGTGATTCTCAATTGGTTCGCGTCGCAATTCAATCGTTCGTGATGCAGGACCTCTTCGCAGATCAATTGAAGGCGCTTCGTGCGGCTTCGTTGGATCGGCATCTTCGCGAAGTCAGCACTTCGCAAGGCCCAGAGATTGTGCTGGTAGGGCGTGTCACTCCGTGCGCGCCGTCGTGAATTGCGAATAAACGGCGCGCAGAGGACTGCGCGCCCTACCGATGACTCAAACGCGAGATTCGTGTGAATTCGTGTAACTCGTGTCTAGAAACGTTCTAAAATCGGCCCTAACTTTTCGACTGTTTTCTTAGGCCAGAGCTTGCGATCCGTGACAAGCGCCGTGTCCAACGCGAAGTGTTCCGGCCAATTCGGCTCCGTCGGAATTCGTGGAATGACGTCCACAATCACTCTCCTCGCTGTCTCGGCGTTCGCTACTAAATGGCTGAGGACCGTCTGCGCAGAGACCGGTTCTTCTTCCACCTTCCAGCAATCGTAATCAGTAATCATCGCCATCGTCGCAAACGCAATCTCCGCTTCACGCGCCAGTTTCGCTTCCGGGAGATTCGTCATGGCGATGACGTCAAAGCCGTTGCGCCGATTGAATTCCGATTCCGCGCGCGTCGAAAACGCGGGCCCATCCATGTTCACATAAGTACCGCCGTTATGCACCGTCACGCCGAGCGACCTGGCTGATTCGGCCAGGAGATTGCGCAGGTTCGCGCTGATCGGCTCAGCGAAGGCGATGTGGGCGGCAATGCCCTCGCCAAAAAACGTGTGAGCGGCGCGGTTGCTCATCCGATCGTAAAACTGCGAAGGCAAGAGCACATCTCGTGGCGCGTATTTCTCCTGCAAACTGCCCACCGCCGCCACAGAGATGATCCACCGGACGTTGAGCAAACGAAGCCCATAAATATTGGCCCGATGATTGATTTCGTGTGGCAGAATCCGATGACCGCGACCATGGCGCGGCAGAAAATAAACCTGATGCCCGCCCAGCGTTCCGCCGACGAGCGTGTCCGATGGCGGCCCAAATGGGGTGTCGATCTTGTGTTCGGTCGCGTCGCGCAATTCCTCCATCTGATATAGGCCGCTCCCGCCGATAATGCCGATTGCTGGCGCTTTGTCTTTCATTCGCTTGCTGATTAAATCGCAAACATCGACGCCATGAAAAGCGGATAATCCGGGGAGCGCTTCGCGGCATTAACGCGCTTTGCCAAAGACAAGCTGCCCGGTGTATTGTTTCCGCTCGTCCATGCCGAAATTTTTCATCAAGACCTATGGCTGCCAGATGAACGAGCGCGACTCGGAACAGGTCGCGCATTCGTTGATCGCGCGCGGTTACGAACGCGTCACGGACGAAGCTAAAGCCGACGTCGTGCTCCTGAACACCTGCAGTGTGCGTGACATGGCCGACCAAAAGGCGCTGGGGAAAATGGGAATGCTCGGTCGCATGGCGAAAGAACGGCCGCACGTGGTGTTCGGATTCCTCGGCTGCATGGCCCAGGCACGTGGTGGCGAACTGCTGAAAGGGTTGCCGCATGTCGATCTTGTCGTGGGAACGCAGAAATTTCACCGGGTGGCAGAGTACGTAGAGGAATTGGTGGCTCTGAAGAACAACCCGATTTCTAAGAACGCCGAACGTCCAACGCCCAACGCCCAACACCGAATTCAAAGCCGCATGGATGACCTGCGTTTCTCGATCGTTGACGTCGCGGAGGAAGCGGGCTCGCAATCGACGATTTGCGATCAGCAACTCGCACCGAAGCAGGCGACGGCGTTTGTTTCAATCATGCAGGGTTGCAACATGCACTGCACATTTTGCATCGTGCCGCAGACGCGCGGGACGCAACGCAGCCGATTCATTGACGAGATCGTTAGCGAAGCGCGCGACCTCGTTTTGCGCGGCGTGAAAGAAATCACGCTACTCGGACAAATCGTGAATCTCTACGGTCGCCACGAGTTCCCGAAGATCGACAACAAATCTCCGTTCGTGCAGTTGTTGGAAGGTATCCACGAGATAGACGGACTGGAGCGGCTACGGTTCACTTCGCCGCATCCGATCGGTTTTCGCGACGACTTAATCGACGCGATCGCGCGTTTGCCGAAGCTGGCGGAGCACGTTCATCTGCCGCTGCAATCTGGCTCCAACAAAATTCTCAAGGCGATGCACCGCGCCTATACCGCGGAAAAATATGTCGATCTTGTCCGACGGATCCGGCAGGCGCGCGACGGTATCGCAATCACAACCGACATCATTGTGGGATTCCCCGGGGAGATAGAAGGAGATTACAAACAGACACGCGATCTGGTCGAGCAAATCCAGTTTGATAACGCATTTGTCTTTCGCTATTCGCCGCGGCGCGGTACACCGGCCGCGCAGATGCCCGATCAAATCGACGAACGCACCAAGGAAGCGCGCAATCAGGATTTGCTCCAAATCGTCAACGAATCAAACCGCCGGAAGCTCGAACGCCTGGTCGGACGCCACGTAGAGGTTCTTTGCGAAGGACCGAGCAAAACAAATCCGGCGCGCCTAATGGGCCGCACACGCACCAACAAAATCGTAGTATTTCCGCCTTCGCCAAGGCTACGGCGGACAGGTGAAGGCGGCGAGGAGCTCATAGGAGAACTTGTGGATGTGCGAGTCGAGCAAGCGAATGGATTCAGCTTGTGCGGTACGCCGGTCAGAGTAAAGCGAGCCTCTTGCTTGCCTAAGTTCGACTGTAAGCCGGAGGCATGCGCTAGCCTGGCAACTTTTTAAGTTGCACCGGCTCAATCGCACGTTGAAAACTTGCGCTACCCTGTCCAAACTCACACGCCATCAGTGAAATTCGACGCATGATTTACCATCTCTCTCTGCACACCGCCGGAATCATCGCGGGAGCATTTCTTGTTTTAATCGGTTTGCTCGGATTGCTAAAACCGCACTTCGCCAGTGTCATGCAACGCTTCCCGCGCTCTCGCGTTGCGGGAGTTGTTCTGCTTACCATTTGTCTCGTGTGGACGTTCTGGCTGCTTGCGACGATCCAGATGGGCGAGTTCTCCGCCTTCCGCCGCCCACTCCTCATTGCGTTGCCAATTGGTTACGGGCTCGCCCTGCGTTTCGTCGATGAATTCCTCGCGGTGCGCGCTCTTGGAATTCTTTGCCTGCTGGCTGCCGAACCCTTGCTCGATGCGGCGTTTCTGCGCTACGAACGCAGCCGATTACTTGTAACTGTATTCGCTTATCTGCTGATCATTGCCGGACTGTTTTGGGTCGCGATCCCGTACGTGCTTCGCGATCAAATTAACTGGAGCGCGCGAACAGTCTTTCGCTGGCGCTGTTTGCATGCTGCCGCGCTCATTTACGGCTGCGTGATTCTCACCTTCGCCTTTACGCAGTATTAACGGGCGTTTCGCTGTAGCCACCGGCCTGTGGCCGGTGACGCCGACCCCGTGGATGTATTCTGGGACGGCCCGCAGGGCCGTGGCTACAGTAGAAGATGAACCGCATACTGGTGATCCGCGGCGGCGCGATCGGCGATTTCATTCTCACTCTGCCGGCGCTCAAGGCGCTGCGGGACGCCTGTCCGCGTGCGCATATTGAGATTCTTGGTTACAAGCATATTGCGGTGCTTGCGGAAAATCGGTTTTACGCGCAGGCGGTACGCTCGATCGAATATGGGCCGCTCTCCAGATTTTTCGCGAGGAACTCGGAACTGCCACCAGAGTTGGTAAATTACTTCGCGAGTTTCGATTTGATCATCAGCTATCTGTACGATCCAGATCGAATCTTTGAAAACAACCTGCGCGGTTGTGGCGTTGAAAATCTGCTTTGTGGACCGTCCAAGATCGTCGAAAAAGCTGACCACGCCGCCCGCCAGCTCGCGCGACCGGTCGAAGACTTGGGTATCAGAGTTGTCGATCTTAGCGAAAAAGTTTTCCCCTTAATAGAAGATCGACAGTTCGCCAGCGATTTTCTCCGGCCTTTACAGCAGCCGATTGTCACGATTCATCCAGGAAGCGGCAGCAAGAAAAAAAACTGGCCGCTGGAAAATTGGATCACGTTGTTTTCAAGAGAAGGCGGTTTAGCAGGCGCCAAAGGCAAAGGTGGATGCCGATGTCCTTCCTTGGTTATCATTTCAGGCGAGGCGGACAAAGCACAGACCGAGCAATTGGAATGCGAGTGGAAAGATCGAGATGTCCGTTTCGCAAAAAATTTATCGCTGCCTCAGTTGGCAGCGGTCCTCGAGCGCTCGATCTTCATGGGACACGACAGTGGAACCTCGCATCTCGCTGCGGCGGCGGGGGCGAACTGCATGTTGCTCTTCGGTGCAACAAATCCCGATGTGTGGGCGCCGCGTAACCAAAACGTACAAGTTCTTCGCGCGGAAAGCGGGAACGTCAGCGATGTGGAAATCCGACCGGTCGAAGCAGCGCTACTGGCGCTCCTTAGTAGCTATTAGCATTCGTCTCATAAATGGCGCTGTCATGTTGAGCGAAGCGAAACATCTCTGGCCTGTTCCCGTTGGGAGGATCAGCCAAAATTGATCTGAGATTCTTCGCTTCGCTCAGAATGACAATATGAGATCGGCTTGTGGAAATGTCTCGTGGGCAGCCGCGACGTTGAGGTTTTACTCTTCGTAGCCGCGTGGAAACTTCTGATGCCATTTCCAAGCGCTCTCGATAATGGCGTCGAGCGACTGGAATTGCGGTCGCCAGCCAAGCTCGTTTTTGATTTTTTCCGAAGAGGCGATAAGCCGCGCGGGATCGCCGGGCCTGCGTGGCCTTTCAATCGTGTCGATCTTTCGCCCGGTGATTTTGCGGCAGGCCGCGATCACCTCCCGAACACTGGAGCCGCCTCCAGTGCCGAGGTTGTAGAATCCGCTGGCAGTTGCGGCAAGCGCCAGAATGTGTGCGCGCGCAAGATCGACAATATGGATGTAGTCGCGGATACATGTTCCGTCGGGCGTCTCATAATCAGTGCCGTAAATTTCCACATTCGGTTTTTGGCCCAGCGCGACCTTCAGCACTGCGGGAATCAAATGTGTCTCCGGCCGATGATCTTCGCCGAACTTCCCGGTGGCGCCGGCAGCGTTGAAGTAGCGCAGGCAAACAAACGTCACACCATAAATCTGGTCGTACCAGCGTAGAATTTTTTCGAAAGCCAGTTTTGATTCGCCGTAAGGGCTGATCGGGCGCGGCGAAGCGGTTTCGTCGATTGGCAGACGATCCGGCGGGCCGAAGATGGCGCAGGTCGAAGAGAACACCATTCGCCGGACGCCGGCTGCGATCATGGCGTCGAGCAGGTTCAATCCGTTGGAAATGTTGTTCCGGAAATATTTGGACGGATTCTGCATTGATTCGCCAACCAGTGCGTTTGCGGCGAAATGCATCACGGCGTCGGAGCGACAACTGGAAAGAGCGGTCTCGATTTGATCGGGGTGCGCCAGGTCGCCCTCGACGAATTGCGCCCGCGGATCGATTGCGCGGCGATGGCCTTCGCTCAGATTATCAAAGATCGCGACTTCGTGGCCTTCATTCAGCAGCTGTTCCGTGCAAACACTGCCGATGTAACCCGCGCCGCCAGTAAGGAAAATTTTCATGGGCGGGGAAAATGCAGCGTAATTCGCTTTGAATCAAAGGCGAATGCTAGGGACGGCCCGCGGAGCCGTCCGACGGACCCTGGGCTCGCGCCCTACCAACATCAAAGTGAAGGGCGATTGGAAGAAGATTGCGCGACGGTTTTGCCCTTCTTTTTCTCAAGAGCGGCCACCATTTGCCGGACGCAACGATGCTTGCAACGAGGGGCGAGGACTTTCAAACTTTGTTCCTCCGAGCCCCATTCCAAAATATCGATGTCCACATGCCGCACGCCCCAGTTTTTCATCTCAAGCCGGCTCGGCTTGTAGAGGTCGATGGTGTCGGTGCCGATCAACGCATTCCCATAATCGTCGATGATGTATTCTTCCTTTGTATCGGCAATTCGGAATCGGGTTCCGAGAGGAAAGTGCGACCAATCAGACGCGGCACTCATCACATGCTGGCCAGAAAGCCGACAGCCGAGCGCGTTGTTAACCCCGCTTCCGCCCTCGCGATGCGTGTAAGCGGTAGTGCGCACATTGGGTACACGACGCGGCGCGCTGGTGACAGTCGGTTTCGATTGCGTGGCGCAGCCCACGATTAAGCAAGCTACAGCTCCTGCAAACGTAAGGTTAAGGCATCTAGGCATCTGCAGTATCGTGCCCTCAATACCAGTCGAAGTGGCCAAGGGCAACCATAAATTACAGAATTTCCCTAGGGCTGGCTGACCCAGCGTTAGTTTGAGGCGCGTCTGGCCCACCGGCATCAACGGTGCCGGCTACAACATTAGCGCGTGGCCGCCTGCGCGAGTTCGGTCGTGCAATGAGGACAGCGCGTTGCCTTAATAGGAATCTTCATCGCGCAGGCCGGACAATCCTTCTGATCGGGAGCTTTTTCGGGCGGGTGTCTCAGTTTATTGATCCCCCGAACCAGAAGAAAGATGGCGACCGCGACAATGAGAAAATTGATGACGAACGTAACAAAGTTTCCATAATTCCAAGTGATCGCTCCAGCTTTCGCGGCGTCAGCGGGAGTATTAAATGCGATCGACCCGTCCTTGGCCGCTCGCAGAATGACGAACTTGTTTGAAAAATCGAGTCCGCCCGTAAGAAGACTGATGGGCGGCATGATCACGTCTTTGACCAGCGAATTGATGATCCCGGTGAACGCTGCCCCAACAATAACGCCAACAGCAAGATCAACGGCGTTGCCTTTCACAGCGAATTCCTTGAACTCGTTCCAGATCTTCTTCATACGACGATATTGACGAGCTTTTTCGGAACTACAATCACATTGCGCACCGTCTTACCTTTTGAACCAGGTCATTTGCGTCTCTGTTTACTCTTGTCGTCAGGTTTGATGATGACAACGTTCACGATTTTGTTTGGCACAGTAATTACGTTTAAGTACGCATCGCCGACATCGCCGATCGCTTTTTTCACCTTTGGCCTAGCCTTTGCTGCTTCTTCGACATCCTGTCGTGGGGCGTCCTTGGGCATCTTCATCCGATCACGCAACTTTCCGTTGACTTGAATTCCGTATTCAACTTCGTCTTCAACGAGCAAACGCTCGTCGTAAGCCGGCCATGATTCTTGGGTAACATCTCCGCGTGCGTCGCCAAATTTAGCGCTCGATCTCTCCCACAGCTCGGACGAAATGTGCGGCGCAAATGGATTCAACAAAACCAAGAAAGTGCGCAGTGCCGACAGGGGAATCGCGTCAACGTTCGTAAACGCGTTCACGAAAATCATCATTTGTGAAATTGCCGTGTTAAACGAAAACGATTCGATGTCCTGGGTGACCTTCTTGATCGTAGCATGCAAGATCTTCTGCTGCGCCTTGGTAGAATCGACATCTTTTACTGCGGGCGACAATTCCCACTCAGCAGCTTGATTCTCGATCATCATCAAGCGCCAGACGCGGGCGAGGAATCGCGCTACACCTTCGACACCGCGCATACTCCACGGTTTCATTTGCTCGAGCGGCCCCATAAACATTTCGTAGCAACGAAATGCATCCGCGCCGTACTGATCGATCACGTCGTCGGGATTAACGATGTTCCCGCGCGATTTCGACATTTTCTGATTATCTTCACCGAGGATAATTCCCTGGTTCACCAGGCGCTGGAATGGCTCCGGCTTGGAGACGTAGCCAAGATCGAACAACACTTTGTGCCAGAACCGCGCATAGAGCAGGTGCAGCACCGCGTGCTCGGTTCCGCCGACGTATAAATCGACGATTCCGGCCGTGGCATTAGCGTCTTGCCGATGGGACATTGGCTGGAAGCCAATGCCACTCCAGTAGCGTTCGGCTTCTTCACCAACAAACCGGCGATCGTTGTGCGGATCGCAAAATCGCAGGTAATACCAGCACGAGCCCGCCCACTGGGGCATCGTGTTCGTCTCGCGCAATGCTTTGTCGGAATAACGAACCCACTCTTTTGCTTTCGCCAGCGGTGGTTCGCCGGTGCCAGTAGGTTTGTAATCATCAAGGGACGGCGGCACAACTGGCAATTCGTTTTCGCCTAACGAGCGATGCTTTCCATTTTTCCAAATAATTGGGAACGGTTCGCCCCAATAGCGCTGGCGCGAGAACAACCAGTCGCGCAGTTTGTAGTTGATCGCGCGTTTCCCCAAGCCGCGTTCCTCCAGCCACGCCGTGATTTTTTTCTTCGCCTCCGCGCTCGTTAGACCGTTGATGATTGGCGAATTGACGGCGATGCCTTCACCGGTGAATCCAATTGCCGGTTCATCTCCTGTTGGCTGAACTACAACGACAATCGTTAGATCGAATTTTTTCGCGAATTCCAGGTCGCGTTCGTCGTGCGCAGGCACGCCACCGATTGCCCCGGTCCCGTACCCAACCAGAACGTAATCAGCGATCCAGATTGGAATCTTTTCGTTGTTCCCGGGATTAATTGCGTACGCGCCGGTAAACACGCCGGTTTTTTCCTTCGACAGGTCGACACGTTCGAGCTCGCTCTTGCGTGCGGTGCGTTCGCGATATTCTCGAACGGCAGGCCACTGTTCTTCTGTAACGATGAGATCGACCAGCGAATGTTCCGGCGCGAGCACCAGGAACGTGCCGCCGTAAAGCGTGTCGGGTCGCGTGGTGAAAACGCGAATTTCTTGGTCGCCTTTGTCGATCTTGAAATCGATCTCTGCGCCTTCGCTTCGGCCAATCCAATTGCGTTGGAGTAGTTTGATTCCTTCAGGCCAATCAAGCTTGTCGAGTTCATCGAGTAATCGCTCTGCATACACCGTTATGCGCAGCATCCATTGCCGCATCGGCCTTCGAACAACGGGGAAGCCGCCGACTTCACTTTTTCCATCGACAACTTCTTCATTGGCTAAGACTGTGCCCAACTCCGGGCACCAGTTCACCGGGACATCAGCGACATATGCGAGCCGAACGCTGTCCGGATCAGTCCCGCGATAGGTTGAAATCGGCTCGGCCCGCTTTGTCTCCGGATCAAACCAGGAATTGTAAATCTGGAGAAAAATCCACTGCGTCCACTTATAATAGAGAGGATCGGTCGTGTTGATCTCCCGCTGCCAATCGTAAGAAAAACCGATCCGCTTTAGTTGTCTCTTGAATTTCGCCACGTTCTCGCGCGTGGTGACGGCGGGATGCTGGCCGCTTTTGATCGCGTATTGCTCCGCGGGCAGGCCGAATGCGTCCCAACCCATCGGATGCAACACGTTGAAGCCGCGCATCCGTTTGTAGCGAGCTACGATGTCCGTGGCGGTGTAACCTTCGGGATGCCCAACGTGCAAGCCCGCCCCGCTCGGGTAAGGAAACATGTCGAGGATGTAAAATTTTGGCTTCCCAAGGTCGAAACCTTTTTCGCCAGGATTGGGCGCATGAAAAAGCTGCCTCTCTTCCCAGATGGCCTGCCATTTCGGTTCGATCTGGTCGAACGGATACGGTTTGCGACGCTCGCTTCTCATGCTTGATCTCGAACTTCCAAAAACCAGTATTCGAGCATGCAATTGATTGTCGCA
>Ga0193735_1000346_pt1 | contig 14522 bp, 22 predicted proteins | sample U1m2metaG_FD_145080 | JGI IMG/M metagenome (GOLD analysis project Ga0193735, IMG submission 145080) | Soil microbial communities from a riparian zone of the East river system, Colorado, United States - U1m2 | ecosystem: Environmental > Terrestrial > Soil > Riparian zone | place: USA: East River... | reverse complement strand
AGCGACGATTCCCGCGCTTGGCGCGAGTTATCAGAACACGAGCACGTTGGTCAGTCAGGGAACGAAGTTGCTCGTCGTGCGGCCCAAATCTTTCGAACCAAAAATCAACGAACAACCGCTCGCCGTCGAAGAAGTTCCCGCAGCGACGGATGAGGGCTTGCGCAAAGTTCACATGAAAGAGCGGGTCGTGGTCAAGCGTGAAGGGCCGTCACTCGAAGGCGCGAAGATCGTTGTTTCCGGCGGACGCGGGCTCAAGGGCGAAGAGCAATTCAGCATTCTTAAAGAACTCGCCGACGTGCTCGGCGGCGCCGTCGGGGCGAGCCGCGCAGCGGTCGACGCAGGTTGGGTGCCGTACGCGATGCAGATCGGTCAAACCGGCAAGACCGTCAAACCCGATATTTACTTCGCCGTGGGTATCTCCGGCGCGGTACAACATCTCTCGGGCATGAAGACCTCGAAATATATCATCACCATCAATAAAGATCCGGAAGCGCCGATCTTTCAATACTCCGACTTCGGCGTCGTCGGCGACCTCTTCAAAGTCGTGCCGCAGTTGATCGAAGAGCTGAAGAAGCGCAAAGGCGCGTAGCCGAGAGCGCAATGTAGGGCGGGTTTCAAACCCGCCCTACATGAATTCGTTGTGTGCGATGAATTACCGCCTCGTCTGCTGAAAGAACCCTTCCCGTTCCAACTCCTGCACGAGCGACGCATCGACGAAGCTGGCTGGATTAGCACCGGTTGCTTCGCTGCCTAAACCTTTGAGCAATCCTTTGACACCTTCGAGATCGACATTGCGAGTTTTCTGCACGTGCTTCTGGCCATAACTACGATAGACTTCGGCAAGTATTTCCGGATCGTCGATTACGATTTTAGCAACGGCTCAGTACCATTCCTACGTCAGCGTGGTGGCAGTTTTGAATTCAATTTCTTTTGTAACGCCAGACATTCCTCACTTGGTGATTTGGTTTTGGTCTCCACCGGTATTTTGTAGTTGCGGGTCTTTTGGAAGCTCGGATACTTCGTAATATCCTCGTGCTTCCATGCAACGATCTTGAAATGCCCGAGCGGAGAAACCAGTGCCAAAATACATGCTTTGTCGCATATCCCGCTCGCATTCGTAGCTGTCACAGGCAAAATTTTCCATGGTGAGCGGGTGAACCCAATACGTGGTGCATCCTTGGAAAAAAGCCAAAAATAAGAACCTAACAAGTAATCTCATAGGGTTCCCTTTCTAGTCGCTCGACAAAGAACACCGCCGAATTGGGTTCTGAATGTTTTCTTTTTAAGCAAGTATGAATTAGAGATGGAGCGCCAGGGCAGGAACACGCCAAGTGAAAGGGTTCGCATCCAACGGTGAGTACTACCTATGGATGGGTTACATTGATTGAAGGGCGGATTCCATGCCCTGGCGAAGGTACATGTTGCGCACAGATCGTGCCTTTGTTGGCGACGGTAGTCAAGAGCAAACGAATCAAGACCTGGGAGTTCTATTCCAATATTGCGGGCGGCAATTCTGCCCGCAAATTTCTCGCACAAGCAATCAGGTCGAAGTGCGGGAACGCCAATAGTTCAACTGAAACACCATCGTGCTCATAGCATGGCGGTGCGCTGTACACACGGCAAAAGCATCGACCTAACCTGTTCGGAGCACAGACCGCCACCTGTGCCATTCTGTTTGTCAATCACAACGTCGTCATTGATGCGAACAGCTTGCAGGTGTGATCGCATAAGCCTCAGCGTTCCAATATTTTCCATCATTCTCCTTGGCACGATACATGCGCAAAGACTATTTGATTGCAGTATCGTTGAAGCGATGAACTGACAACCCCAACGTGGTCACCAAGGGGCGTCAGGGAGCGAGTGGTGAAACCGGCAACAGAAACTCTGTGGCCGGTTTTTTTTTAATCAGAGGCGCGAAAAAACTAATCAGGAGGAATGAAAATGAACCTTTTGCATAGACTCTATCTAGAAGAAGGTGGACAGGGCCTTATTGAGTATACGTTGGTGGTCCTTTTGGTGGCTTTAGTTTTTTGGATGGGAGTTCGAAATACCAATGTTGGAGATAGTTTGTCACAAGGCTGGTCCAGGGTGCTTAATTGCGTGACTACACCGTTTTCGTGTAGCGCGTAAGGGACCCCGATTAAACTTCTACACGTTTAACTTAGCCGCATTTGCTTTGCCCAAACTGCTTTGATACGCGAGCATGCAACAAAAAACCGTACTGCTTACGATTCCCGTTGCGATTTATAATCAACTCCTCAGCTTGTGCAAACTTTCGAGTCTCGAATACGCGATTCTTACAAAGGCCGTTGTTCGCGGTATCGATGATGACGAGGAGAAAGCAGTTAATATTTTCTGCGACTCCGATCGTGCGAAGACACTCCTCGCATGGGCAAACCAGGCCGATCCTGCCGCCGCATCTCAGATAACGGTCGATTCGGACCCGACGTGAATCCTTCGGGTATAAAAACAGTTGATTGGTTATCGTCAGGTGTTTTTCAAAAGTGGACCTCTAGCTACACGTCAATTGCTTTCGACTTACACTTCCTTGGAAACACGAGTGGCTGAATCCACTACGTTCTAGAAAAACGATGTAGGCACGAGGAAAAATTGGTCATCATTTTCGACTTTAATCTTTTTACCCGTTTTTAAAGAGAGAGCACTGCGCCCCCGAATAGCCAAAAGCTGCGGAGGTACAGAGCCTTCAGGGAAGGACTCGGCGATGCTTTGCTTATGATCGGGACCACAGTCAAGATGGACCCTCATGAGAAGTGGATGTTCGCCATCGCAACTGACGCAATGAATATGAATTTCGTATGCTGGCATGAAACTTGTTGAATCAAAATTACGACTTGGAAAAATTTGTTTTTGAAAATTCGTCGGGGAAAGGCTTGTTTAACAATCCGTTCCCCGTCTTGATCGCGAAACTATGAGAGAGTTTACAAGACAACTATTACAGTGATTTCTCGGGTCTCTGGCAGCGTCTGAGCGCTAATCAAGCTTCTGGAAGAGAACGTGTCTTATATGCTTCGATATCCTTCAGAGCATCGTTTTCGATGATCAACTTGCTCCGGGCATCCGCTATCTTGATATCCTCTTCCACTTTCCGCTTCTTTTCGCTCAATTCGAAACTCTCTCTTAAAGGCTCCGCTTGGAGTTTTGTGTTCACAATAGGCATACGCTCATTCATCTCAAATACAACTGCGTTGACCGCTTTCGCTTCCTGAGTGCATGGTGACAAAGAATCACAAATCCTTAGCGCACATTCCTATGGGGTGTCAATAAAATTTAACTATATTTCTTTTTGACGGGAAACCGGACAAACGGACTCGCTAAACGACAAAATTTGCTTTGGCTTTTTCATCATCTAAAAGCTGCCGATCGTTTATTTATATGAGTTCAACCAAACTTAGGCTGGAGAAAATAGAAATTAGCGTCGTGGTTAGTGATAAAACCGGTCATACAGCATTCCAATCTCATATGAAAGTTGGTCACCATGTAGGTAACCTGCCGTCGAGGAGAGTATAAGGATGATCAGCAGATTATTCCCATAATTCACTCCTATGACTGCGCCTACAAAAATATCTTTTGTTTTCGCAGTCTCTCACACGTTCTTCCGAAGCCTTTACGATCTGGCGCCTCTCATGCTCAACGCTAACTATACGCGCTTCTGTCTTAGGCGCGTCGCATAGTGTCCGATTTTTCATGAAGCTTCGAGACCACCGGTCAATGAGCTACTACGGACAGCGAATTTGGCCACCGTTATGGACGCGCATTTCTGGAGCGAGCGCGATACCGATAATCGGTGAATTCGGCATTCTGATAAATGCACGTATGTCCACCGTTGATGACAATCGCTGTTTTCTCACAATGAACTATGGTGCAACGAGATACATAGCGTGTCTCTGGTTAGACGATAAGGAATTTTGCCGTCGTCTGGTTGATCTATTGAAAAAACATCACGGCGAGCCGATCGATCAAATCGCCGAGCTAGAGATTCCCGTAAAACTCTTATCGTCGAGAAGTAGCGAATCCTCTTTAATGGCAAAGTAAAAAGTAATTGGAGCGCCTTCAAAGAAAATCAGTGGTCTAACTCGGGGTGAGAGGGATGAGAAAACTTCGCTTCGCTATCGTCGTGTAGCCGGTCGGGAGCAGGCGCACAACCGTGACTTTGCGGCATTGTTGCCGCTGTCAACGACGTAAAAGCTGGCAAGTGCCAGTATTTGGACGATCATCCGTGCGGAAAGTGTCCCCAGTGCGAAGACAACGTGGTTGTTATCAAGCGAATCATTTTATAATGACCGTCCGCTTCCTTCGTCGTAATCTTGACTTAATCATCGCCTCACGCGTCGGCTCCACGGCTTCGGCTGATTCTGTGGTAACGATCTTTGCGTTGTCGCGTACAGATTGAGATTCGTCGCAAACTTTCTTGCTCTGCTTCAAGATCAAATTGTGATTCTCATTCATCGCAGGATCCTCCCTGTTTAGGCTTGCGACAAAATACAGAAATACTATCGAACCGTCAGACTTTTGATATGCACCACTCACCCATCCCATGTGAGCGGCAATATCCATCACAGTTGCTCCCTGATTGGGAATTCAAAAAGTTCAATGAATCGCTCGACAATACTTCGTGACTGCCACTGTTCGTAAGTTATTTTCTGGGAATACTTCAAATCCTCTTGAAAGATTTCTTCCAGCCGATGAGCCACACCGCTATCATAGACCGTAAGATTGAGTTCCTGGTTCAAGGCAAAAGATCGATTATCGAAGTTGCTGCTGCCGATGGTTGACCAGACACCGTCGATCACTATGGTCTTGGCGCCGAGAAGAAGAGGGCCATAGTGGCTGCGGCTCGCTGTGTAAGTGAGGTGACTGTCTATCTCGCCCGGTAAAAGTACGCTGACCTGTACACCTCGGGTGGCCGCTTTGACGAGAGCTTCGCTCATGACGTCATCGGGGATAAAGTACGGGTTAGTAATGAGAATGGATTTCTTAGCCGAGTTGATCGAGAGCAGGAAGAGCATGTAATTTTGAAAGCTGCCACCAGTGGGCGAGCTCTTGACGATTTGTGCTGGCAGATTCCCAATTGGCTCGAGGCGTGGAAAATAACCGTCTCCACCAATGGCAATGCCGGTGGTTTCGAGCCAGCTTTCGGAGAAGGCCGCTTGCAGGAATCTCACCACTGGACCTTCAATTCGTGCGTTCGTATCGCGCCAATGTTCCGCGGTGCGACCGTTGCCCGTCCAAGCTTCACTTATTCCGTACCCGCCGGTATACCCGACCCGACCATCGACCACCAAAATTCGACGGTGGCTTCGATAATTGTAGTGCAACAATTTCCACGGAAAGATGATTCCAGCGGCTTCAATTTGGCGGAAGTATTCGACATGACAGCCGCCGTCCTTCATAATTGCAATGATATCGGAAGGCACTTTACCCGATCCGTGGCTATCCAGAAGAATATTTACTTTGACGCCTGCTCGGCAGCGCTCGGCAAACGCCTGGGCCAGGTCGCGGGCTATAGAACCGTCTTCATAGAGATATTGCGCGAATGTAATCGTGGATTTCGCTGTTCTAATGTCTCGCAGCATTCTGGGAAATGTTTCATCGCCGTTGAGTAAAACTTCGATCCAATTACCGTTGATGATAGGTGCGTCAGTATGAGCCTCAATGGTAGGAAAAAAAGTCGCTTCGCCCAGCGTGATCTCAGGAATTTGCCTTACGGCCAGGACTTTTGCACAACCCAAAAGCACGAGGAAGGTAAAGAGCCAGTATGATCGTTTCATTGGTTTGAAATCGGCTATGGGGATAGAGACTTCGCGAACACGGCCCTTCTAGCGATAGTAACTTTGGTCCGGGACAGGAATTTCGTCAAGGTGTGGTATCCAGTTGTGGTTACCTGCCCCGGCAACGGCAACTTGAGCAAGGGTCGTACCCTGATTTTCGACGGACGATTGTGTAACTATGAAGGAATCAGATTCACCTACGGGAGTTTGATGGCTCTTCGGCTGGACGGCAACTTCGCCTGCTAAAAGGCATCGCAGAGGTAATCGGGTTAGAGTGTCGATATCGCAAGAAAAGGGGAGCGTTGTCATATTTCGATTGGTTGGTGCTGCGGCGAAACTCAGCTAACGAAAATCTCGGCTCGTAACGAGCACCGGTTTCAATTCGATTCGAGGTTCCCACAATCGTTCTGCTACTAAGTGAACCACGCCGTCTTCCGCCTGGAGGAATCCGTAGGCGGATTCTCCCATGAGTCCACTGACTGTTTATTGCACTGTCGCAGAGCAGGCGTCAGCGTTTTCCGCAACGTGTGCTCTGGCATAACCATTGCTGATTGAAGGGGCGTGAGGGTTAATAGTTAAAATGCCGAGGAGGTTTAATGAGTATTATTGGCGGGATAGTATTTGGTTTGGTTGTCGGTATTATCGGTAAACTACTGACGCCGGGCCGTGATCCGGGAGGATTTGTCCTGACAATTCTTTTGGGCATAGCCGGCGCACTGGTGGGTGGTTTTTTGGGACAGTCGTTAGGATTTTATCAACCCCACGAGCCTGCAGGTTTCGTCATGGCAGTCATTGGCTCAATCATTCTCCTGCTCATTTATCGGATGTTCGCGGGGAGGCGGGTCTAACGCGAGGGTCTCACTGGGCTAATGGCCCGGCGCCAGCAGCGCCGGGCCAAATGACGATGATTGTTGTTAATCTAGATCGCGTTGGACGTCGAATGTGGAATAGGCAAGCAAAATTCCAAAGAGATAGCCAAAAGATTCAACGAAGCCGGGCAAGGTCTGCATCACATACCAGATGATGCCTAGGGTAAGCAGGCTCGAAACTAACACAAGGACGTAGGATAGCAGATGGGCCAAATGATCTCCACCGCAATCAGATCTGAGACGAAGCATGGATCGCGGTAGTGATCGGCCTCGCTTTGGACGTTGCATTCGCCAAGAGCAAACCGTATGTGCAGACGGGAGGAATTGGAATGGCAAATCTAGATAAGACTGCGCCTCTTACGATCCAAGAACTGGCTCACAAACCGATGCGCTCGCAAAGTTCTTAAATCCTACATCACATTGAACTTATATGTTCTACCGGCTTCAACTGTGGTTGTGCCTGGTGGCAACGTGCGGACTGCTCGTAACATTTGATGCAAGGATCTTTGCGGTCGATGCCGGAGACGCTGGAGCTTACCTCGACCGGGTGGAAAGGCGCATCTTGACCGTCTGGAGATTGCCAGAAAAACTGAATGGACGAAAAGTGATATTACGTATGCACTTGGAGCGCTCTGGGCACGTGTCCAATGTTCGAGTAGAAAAGTCATCGGGAGATAAAAAGTTCGATGATTCCGCCATTGAAGCGGTGCGCACCGCGAGTCCATTTCCCCCAGTCCCTGAATCTGCGCGAATCGTTGTTGGCGATCTCCACATGGTCCTCGATCCGACGCGGCCCGATCAGCCTGTCGGGAAGACGACGGAAAATGCAACTAAATCGAAACCAACTCCGCCTGTGTCTCGGTAAACAAGATAGTAGCCTTAACCGACTTCCGTCAATTCTCGCCTATGCTATTCTCACAGAGAAATGGAATAGGGGAGAGGCAAGACTCAATTCAAAACATTAAACGTATTGGTCATTGCTATCGTCCTCGTTGAGTTGCCCCCGGTTTGGACACACCCAGCCGAGTCAGACGAAAACCAATCCGGGAGATTAGACTCAGCTCTAGAGGGCGACAAAGCGAACCGGACATCTACGTTAGTTTCTAGTGCCCTGTACAGTGATGATTCGATCTTTGATCTTTTTGTAGGTGGCTGGCGGAATGATGTTTCTTGAAATCAGTTGATCCTTTTTTTCGTAAGGACGATTATCGACAATCTTTTGTGCATAAGCCTCGTCAATTCCTGGCAACGCTTTGAGATCATTAATTGAGGCGGAATTAATGTCCAAGGGCTTAATTCTCGTCGGAACAACTACGCGATCAGCTAACGGGTTTTTTATTAGATCAGAAGCCCGAATCGACTTTGGATAGGCGTTAATAGAGATAACCGCAACGAGTGCGCCGGTGAAGATTTTGTATCGAGTCATTTTCGAATTGCCTTGTTGTGGCCAGCTTCTAAGGCCGTTTTCGCGGATCATTAATGAATGATCGCGGAGTCTCATATTTCGAATAGACGAAATATGCGTACAACTGTTAACACCGAAAATGAGTAATGCGGGAGAAAATTGGACGTCATTTCAATCTGCCAGAACTCAGAAACAGGACTTGTCCACAATATCTGTTGATAAGTCCTTGATAACTCCCCTCAATGCCGGAGCAAAGTAGCCATGGCCGGGTGTCTCAGCGGATTGCCTAAATTGTCTCCATAAGTGAGCACAATTAGCATTAAGCGTGGTTTCCTGAGATTGGGCTACAGAAGGGCTAGAGCGTCTGCGGTAAATCTAAATCGCCTATTTGTGTCAGAGAGTAGCCGACGTGGGAGTGCAGGACGCTAAAAATCTCGTTGCAAAATTTGGAATCGTCAAAATCCATTGCACCCATGTATCGATGGCCTTGATAATCAATGAACAAAAATACCCTGGTTGTGAGGAGATAGTTCGTTATTACGTCCCGAAGGATTCCAATTGTGCATTCCCATCGGCGTGAAAAGCGAAGGGATTTAGTGATTGTTTCCACCATTTCCACCGCCGTTGTTTCCACCACCGTTATTACCACCGCCATTGTTTCCACCATTTCCACCATTATTACCACCACCATTGTTGCCGCCACCATTACCACCGCCATTGTTGCCGCCACCACTTAATCGGCAATCAGGAGCTGTGAGTTTAAGAGCAACGCAGTCTCGAACATTTCCCCACTGACTCTGCAATGAACTGCCAACCTTCGTATTCTTGACTCCGGTCCAGAACACTAATGAAACGAGCACCACAATCAACGTGTACTCAACTAACCCTTGTCCTTTTTGATTTCTCATATTTTCTCCTGTTTCTTCCCGGTGTAACGGCTACATGTTGCGCACAGATCGTGCCTTTGTTGGCGACGGCAGTCAGGAGCAAACGAGTCAAGACCAGGGAGTTCTATTCCAATACTGCGGGCGGCAATTCTGCCCGCAAATTTCTCGCACATGCAAATCAGGTCGAAGTGGAGGGGAAATGACGACAAGACATGTCAGATTCCATGCGCTCAATTCATCGAGGTTTGCGGACCTTTACGCACCTAACAAATCATTGGTTTCAAACGCCGCCGAAAGGGCTGGGTGAAAGGAATAGCCTCGGCCCTCTCAGTATCCAACCACGCCAGCTAGAAGCAAGAGCCATAACGCTCTACGTATCTAGGATCAGCGAACATACACGAATCACACACATACTGTTCATTCTCGCGCCGGTACTCTTCCCACTTTGCCATGTCATAAAATCCAGCGGTAAACTCGTCACCTCGAATCTCCTCGAGGGTTTGTTTGCAGCGGTTACAGATGACTTTAATTGTTTTGATTCGAGAGTGCGACGCGGCTTTAACTGACATGCACTGTCTCCTTTCCCTTCCGCCGGCCTCGATGCTTATCTAAAGCTAAACTGAATTCACTGTGACTACGGTCAAACGTCAGGAGAGTCCAGGGACAAGCCCGCAGAACGAAGCGCCTGGTGTATTGAAACGACGACACCAGAACAATGACTGGCGTATAGCAACAAATTCCGGGCTTCGGCTTCGTCGCAGCTTAGGACAGCGTTGCTCCCCAAATGTACGGCTTGCTTGAGAACTAATTTAGAGCGCGACCCTGGAGGAATGGATTGTTTGAGACAATGAAAGCTCTTGTCATCAAGAAAGATCTTTAGAGTTATTACGAGTGAAGGCGAGTCAGTCTTTATTGTCATCGTGCTCTTTGTTTTCATCGGCCACAATTACATAGACAAATGCGACGACACCCAAAACGATAAAGCTAACAAGTAACCCGCCGCGTAAACAAGCAATTTGGTCACAGAAGAAAATGGTGTTGGGGACAAAGGAAATTCAAGAAGCTGCGGTATCGAAGGTGCGGTTCCCCTTGCCCCAGCTGGGCCTCACTTGAGCATGTACTGTGCCCTTACGTTCGATCGGACTTTGGAGCGATTACGTCAACGTGTGGGAGTTGAGCTCTCGTAACCCAGGCGGCAACTCTGCCTGATAAAATTTTTCATAAAACTGAATCAGATCAAATTGTCGACGCGATGGATAGTTCCCATAATCACACCGCCCAGGCATGAGTCAGTGCCTAGTTCCAACAAGGTCCGTTCCGAGATAAAGCCGAGCGTCATGCCGTACGCGCTTAAATTCTACCTGTACCTGTTCGTCGCTGGTGTCGTCATGGTGGTCGTCGCCGCTCGTTGGCTTGCTCCGTACGGCTGGGGTGTCAATCTGCTTTTCTCGTTCGCCGAGGCTTACCTGGCCATCGTCATCGGTCGGCGGGTGCTTGGAAGGAAGAATTTGTAGGCGATGTGTAACCGCGTACGCGCAGACTTCGAATTCCGCGAGATCAAGTTACGGTGGGACCTCGTCAACGACCTGCCGCAGTTCAAGCCGATTTACAACGCCTCACCTGGCCGCAAAGAAGCCGATATCCTAACGATCCTTCGAACCGCTGCCGGCAACGAGGGCCGGCAGATGTACTGGCCACTGATCCCATCGTACGAAAAAAGCATGAAGCTTTCCTACAATACGATGAATGCGAAGGTTGAGCGGTTACGAGAACGCCGCACATGGAGACGACTGCTGGAAAGTCGCAGATGTATTATTCCGGTCGACGGCTTTTATGAATTTGTGGGAGATAAGCCGCCCAAAACTCCCTGGTTCGTCTATCTAAAATCCCGGGAGCCTTTCGCGCTTGCCGGTTTCTGGGACAGCTGGAAAAAACCGGACGGCGGCACTCTCGAATCCTTCAGCATCATCACCCTGCCCGCCAACGATTTCATGCGTCCGATCCATGACCGAATCCCGGCGATATTACATTCGGAAGATGAGGAGAATTGGATCAACTGCGCGGCAAATCCTTTTGACAAGGTCGCACCTCTGCTCGTTCCCTATCCCTCCGATCAAATGGCAGCGCACATTACTTCGACCCGGGTCAACAACACCAGATACAATGAACCCGATTGTGGCGCGCCGGTGGAGAGTTGAATGGAACACAGGCCTACAACAGACCTATAGGGGCTATACGGCTCGTCTCGTTCACTCTTGTATTTTAAGTCTTTTCGATTTAGCCGATGCCATCCAATCCTTATCCATTTGAAGTATATCCTGCGGAAAGTCGCGGTCGATACGTTCAAGCACTATTCCCGTTCGCTTGTCATAGTAGGATGCGGTTACGCGCATTGCACTTATCCACGACTTGTCTACACGCCGCAGGCGAAGATTCTCCGTGAAGAAACCGTTGCGTGCAGAAATGAAAATGTTGTAGCGCTTCGAAAATTCTTCTGGCGGCAGAGTAAAAGGATATAAAGGTTTGAGAAGTCCCGAATAATGAGTGGGCAATGGAAACGAATATATACGCTGAGCTTCGCGCATATTTTCTTCATTCAGTCCCGCTTGCGATATTTTGTCAAAAACATCTAGGTCTACGATTCGAATTCTTAAGTCAGACAGAGGGTTTTTACCTTTGCCCAAAACGAAAGCCTGAAGCAAACCTGTTGTTAATGCCATTTGACGGATTTCGACGTAGCAGAAACTATCTCCACCCGTAACTTCGTCAATGTTTGTCTTCGCTAATTCGGCGAGCGCCGCGTTCGACTTAACTAGTTGCTTTTGTAGCTCCGTATTTAGATCCTGCACACTCGCTATGTCGGCCAGAGACGTTTCTAACTTCTCTTTCGATTGCATTGATTCTGTCTGTGTTTGGTAGTTCCGAATCCCGATGAACATAATGCAGATTATACTAACGCAGCGCAGGATAAGACTAACAAATCGAAAAGGAGAGTTTGCTTTCGACGGGCTGTCAAGAAACGAGATTCCAATGGTTAGAAGACCGACGAGGATGACCAAAGACACGTCAATGGCGATGGGAATCATGATCCGTGTTTACAGAATCAGAGTTGTTTCATATATCACCACACATCTGAAATACCAAAGCCCACAAAGCTTAACAGTCGTGCGGCTTTAGAGATTTCTTGTTAATTTCAGTCCCGTAATTCCTCCCTGTCATTTTGTCCTGGAATTTTCCGTTGCTAACAGCCGAAGTCACAAGCCAGCGACTTCTTGCTCCAAGGAAAACCACGGATTTGAGGTATCCACGGTATAGAGCAGGATGAGACAATTTCTTATAGGATTCCCATGTGTAACCGAGTAAGAGCATCATTTGAGTTTCGCGAGTTGAGAGTTCGGTGGAATATTTTCAACGTTCTGTCTGAATTCAAGCCTTCTCATAACGTCACGCCGGATCAGGATGGTAGGGTTGCCATCGTTCGTAGTGAAAAAGGCAATGAAGGGCGTTTAATGTATTGGCCCTTGATTCCATCTTTTGCCGAACGCATGGATCTTCCTTTCAGTACCGTAAACGCAAGAGATGACCGGCTGCTTGAAAGCCGGACCTATAGCCGGTTACTCAACAAGCGCCGTTGCCTCATCCCGACTACAGGCTTTTATGAATCACAGGGACGCAAACCGCCCAAGATACCGTTCTTTATTTTCCAGAAATCAAACGAACCTTTTGCGCTCGCCGGACTTTGGAATATGTGGAAAAAACCAGACGGCAGTATGCTTCAATCGTTCACCATTATAACGACTCCGGCCAATGACCTTATGCGCCGAATACATCGACGAATGCCTGTTATTCTCCATAAAGAAGACGAGGAGAAATGGCTTGATTGTTCGGCTAATCCTTTCGCAAAAGTTCAATCACTGATCAGGCCGTTTCCCTCTGAGCTGATGGCCGCGCACGAAGTATCACAGAGAATATACGACGATGGTTATGATGCGCCTGACTGCGCTGCTCCGCTCGAACGCCAACCTTCACTGTTTCTCTAGAGGTTTTCGCTAACGGCTAATTGACCACACGATTTCGACGACCATCTCAGTGACTATGAGATGCTTACCTTGGCGGCTAATAAACCGAGATGAACGAGGAGCTTCTTAAAGCACTCAGAGATCGAGTTGAAAAAACTAAGTCGCGTGATCCGTTACGGGATTCGACATTTTTTCGCTTGGGGAAATAAGTAAATCAGGTAGTGACTCATTTTGAGTTTGGTTTTTTGAGTGTGAAGACTCCAACAGCTTTTGCTGAATCTACCACCAGTTACAGCAAAGGCCTTAAATAGCCGGCCTGAGACCTCATCCTTATCAGTTTCAGCAGTGGGGTAAACTCGTTGCTTCGGGACTCTATGCTGCAGCGCTGGTCGCGTCGCATTTCTGGCCTTGCACGACGTACGCCATGTAGATGCAGTCCGACATGACGCGGCGCATGTTGTTTTTCATCAGCTGGGCGTCGATGCAGGCTTCCTGCAGCTCTTTGGTGTCGGCGTATTTTTTCAGGATCTCTTTTCGGATCACGCCGTGCTCGACGTCGACGTCCGCGTGCAACTTGTAAAATGTCAAAGCGTCGTCGGGAACCCATTTGTAGTGTTTACGAAAGGTATCGAGGTCGCGCGACATTGCCTTGGCGGTGTCATCGCCCTCGGACACGGCGACGCCGAGCAGCCATGAGGTTTTAAACGCGGCGTTGGCGAAACTGTCGACGGCGAACTTGACGCCGTAGATCGGTTCTGAGTTTTTCACGAACTCGCGTTCCAATCCCAGACCGACGCAGACATCGAGCCAGTATTCGGGATGGGGCCCGTGTGATTTGCCGATCAGGTCTTCGCCTTCCTCTTCGATGGCTTTCGGCAGCCACATGCGGCGCACGTCGACATGCGGGCAATTATACAGGATCGAATACTCTTTGATCGGAACTTGCTTGGTAAAGTAGTAGCGTTCTTTGGCCCAGCCTTGCAGCTGTTCTCTGGTGCATTTGCCATCGCGAAAAATTGCTTCCCAGGGATGGGGCGGGCGCTGGTGATCCTGGCGGTTTGCGTCGAAAAAAGTCTGGATGAATTCATCTGGAGCGAGTTTGTGGTCGAGCTTGAACATAGAGGTGATTCCTTTCGAGCTTGAGACGAAATGGAAAGGGCGCGGCACGCCGCGCCCCGTGAGTGACAACGCTGAGGTTATGCTTGCGCGTCTTCGCGATAGTGGCCGATGGCGTCCATCAAGGGTTTATCATTCATAACAAAGAAGATTGCCGGATCTTTGGAGGTGTTTTCGTGGCGGTGGAAATTCCACAGGGGCACGACGAACGAGTCGCCCTGTTCCCATTCGTAGCGCTTATCGCCGACGTAGCTGACGCCACTGCCGCGCCATACATGATAGATGACCGAACTGGTATGGCGATGGCTCTTGGTTTTTTCGCCGGCGCGGAGCATGTGAATCTGGCACTCCATGGTCGGCAAGGTCGGTCCTCCGGTCATCGGGTTGGCGTAGTCCAACACGATGCCGTCGTAAGGATCGCCCGGCTGCTCGCCGAC